>JAABUO010004611.1_pt1 | contig 16227 bp, 16 predicted proteins | sample 5559291 | NCBI WGS metagenome assembly JAABUO01 (sample SAMN10711878, study PRJNA513372) | rock metagenome | isolation source: Antarctica rocks | place: Antarctica: Victoria Land, Finger Mt sud
CAACGCCTGTTAGCCATGGCCACCGGCATCTGGCACAACTGGACCACCGGCGCCACCACCAAACGATCACTGACCGCCTACGACCACTAACCCTCCAAGGAATCAACCATCTAGGGGGCTGGCGCTGATGACGCCACCGTGGATCGGTGTTACTGCGTCGCTGTCGCTGGGGCCGCTCGCGGGCCCGACCGCGCTGGGGCCGCGTCGATGCCACAACGGCGGCAGCTTGTGCACGAGGAGGAACACGATGGCCCCGACGGCGAAACCTACGAAGTAGGACAGGTCGCCAGAGTGCGGGTGGGCCTTCGCGAAGGGGCCGGTGTAGAAGGACAGTTCCCAGAAGGGAATGGAGGCCAGTGAGCCGACGAGCCAGGCGACGAAACCCCATTCAAGTATTCGACGGGTGTCGTAGAGTTCGCCGATCTTGGACCGGTCGTAACGCTTGTTGAGTACCCAGTCGAGCAGCAGGACCGCGCCGAAGGGGGCGATCAGGTATGCGCCGAGGAACAGGAACGTCTTGAATTTGGCCTCGAAGCCGTTGCCGGCCCAGAGGCTGATGACGTAGGCGACGGCGCAGATGAAGATCACCGCGGTGCGGCGACTGACGGGGATGCGCAAGGTCTGGATCGAAATGGCCCCGCCGTAGACGTTGAGGAAGTTCTGCGAGAACGACGACAGCAGGATGGTCAGCAGCGCGGGCACGGCCAATGAGCCGGTGAGCGTGTGCAAGGCATCAATCGGGGTCTGGCCACTGGCGGCGGACCCGCCGAGCAGCGCGCCGGCGATGCCCAGCCAGGACAGGGAGATGAAGTTGCCGGCGAAGGTCCATAGGCCGGTGGCGCGGCTGACCCGGTCGGTGTCGGGCAGGTAGCGCGAGTAGTCGGAGGCGAAGGGCCACCAGGCGATGAGGAAGGACAGGAAGTAGCCCATGAACGTGATCCAGCCGCCGGCGTGGCCGTAGGTGGCGACTCCGGCCTTGGATGCTGTATAGCCGTGGGAGCCGCGGTGAATCGCCACGATCGTGATCATCAGAAAGCCCGCGAACAGCACCACCGCGAGGATCCGCTGCAGGTAGTGGATCATGTTGTAGCCGTAGATCGCGACGACGAGTTGCAGTGAGACCAGTACCAGGGCGGCAAGCCAGAACGGAATGCCGTGCACGAGCGAGTGGGCGGCCTGCGCGCCGAGGATCACTGTCACGGCCGCCCAGCCGATGCCGGCGAAGACGTTGACGTAGGCAACCGGGGCAAAGTTGCCGAAGAAGCCGAGCGGACCGCGGGCCTGGACCTGCTGCGCGACGCCGAGTCGGCCGCCCATGCGCGACAGAATGCCCATCACGACCGACCCGGCGAACGAGCCGACCAAGATGGCAGTGACGGCGGAGGTAAGCGACAGGCCCATGCCGACGGCGTAAAAGCCGAGGACCATGATCGGAAAGTTCATGCCCGCGGCGAACCAGATGGACATCTGGGAGGTCGCCTTGCCGTGGCGTTCGGCGTCGGGGATGGCGTCGACGCCGTACGGTTCGACGGTCGCGACCTTGTCGCGGTATTGCCGGTCGGCGGGCGCGCTACCCGGCGAAACAGCGGTCATGACGGTGCCTTTCCTGTCGGCCCTGGGCGGGTCGTGGACGGGGCCGCATCGAGCGGCCATAGGGCGTTGCTGTGGAAGAAGCGTCCGGCCCGATAGATCATCGGGTCGTCGTCGGAAACCTCGGCGTGCCGAACTCGGCAGACGAAGATGGTGTGTGTTCGGGCCTGGAACCGTTCACGGATCTCGGCCTCGAGCGCGGCGGCCGACCCGTTGATCAGCGGGCTGCCGTGCGGCGCCGGGTGCCACGGCACCTGCGCGAACTTGTCCGGGCCGGGATGCCCGAACACCGTGGCAATGTCTAGTTGCGCGGCGCTGAGCACGTTGATGCCGAGGCGGTCACTGGCGAACAGGAATGGATAGCTCGACGATGTCTTCTGCACGCAGACGAGCGCCAGCGGCGGTTCGAGCGAGATCGACGCGTAGGCGTTGACGGCGAGGCCCTGGGGTTGGTCGTCGTGGTCGCGGGTCGTGACGACAGTGACGCCGGTGACAAACTGCCGGTTGAACTGCTTGAGCACCTCAGGCGCCGGCCCGGCGCCGGTGTCGTCGGCGAGCCGGGCGACGTCGTCGCGCAGGGATCGCACGCCCAGGCAGGCCAGCATCTCGCTGCCGTCCCAGGTGACGGTTTCAATGAGGATCCGGCCGCGCGAAAGCGTGAGGTGGTTCGACCCCCTCGTCCGCACTCGCCGGCCGGTGGGCGGCACGCCGAGGAACGGTCGCTCATGCGTGCCCTCGGATGTCCAGAAGACCGCGGCGGTCCCGTCACCGAGGACGACGGACTCGGTAGTGGTCTGCAGGTCGGGGAAGCTCTCGCGGATCGCCACGATCTCGGCCTTGAACTCAGCCAGTGACATCTCGGTGCTCGAACCGCTGCTGCGGCGCACGTAGTCGGGGCTGGCGATGTCGTCCAGGGCGTCGACGTTTCCGTGATCCCAGGCTGCGGACCACGCCGATCTGAGCAGCTTCTCGGAGATCTGTTGCATGGCAGAAAGATAGAGCGTGCCATGCAACACGTCAATGCCTGAAGCGGAAACCTCAGCCGGCCTAACCGTGTGGAGCGAACGGAGTGGCATAATGCCTGTAGCAGCGGCCCAACAAGCACTTGCGAAAGCGTCTCCGACTGCTAGCCTCTAGTATGCAACAAACGGTGGCCGAGGGAGCAGATGCCGCATGATGTGCACGAAGCGGCGGATGTCGGGAGGACCCGGCCGGCCCGTTTCCCGAGCCCAGGAGAGGACGCGATGGTCGCATCAGTTCTGCACGGTGACGCTGTGATGTCGCGGCGCGCGCCGCTCCCCCTCGCGCTGCGCAAGATCGTGGTGTCCTGTGAGCAGGTGCTGCATGAGAACGGCACGCGACCTGCTCGGTCGACGTTGCGAGCCGTCGCCTCGGCCGTCGTGACCAATCCCTGGGGCGACACCGATGCGGGCCGCGACCTCACGCCCGAGGTCGAATTGTTCGCGCCGCAACTGGCCAAACTGCTCACCGACCGGTTGCTGCGCCTACTTGGCGGCGCCGAGGCGATCGAGGCCTTCGGCAAGGGGGCCATCGTAGGCACGGCCGGCGAGATCGAGCACGGCGGTGCGCTGATCCACACGCCCTACTTCGGCAACCTGGTGCGCGACTTCCTCCACGGCGAGTCAATCATTTGCTTCGCCGATGCACGTGCCGACGCCGGTCAGAGCCTCGCCGTCCCGATGTGGAACAAGACGCACGCAGCTACCCGCAGCCACTATCAGACGATCACCGCAACCATCCCGGATGCGCCGCGCGCCGACGAGATCATGGTCATCGTCGCCGCCTCGACCGGCCCGAGGCCCCATCCGCGAATCGGTGACCGGAGCACCGACAAGCCCATCAGCGCAGCCATCCTGGAGGATCGAGCATCGTGAACGTCCGCAAGCTGGTCACCATCGTCGAGGAGATCTACCGTGAGGGTGGCCGCGAGGTCATCCCCGTCGCGAGAGTCGCCGTCGTCGCGGCCGTGATCGACAACCCATGGGCGCGGCAGGGGTTCGTCGAGGATCTCGGTCCGGGCATCGAAGCCAACGCCTCCCAGCTCGGCGAGCTGCTCGCGCCGCTGGTTGTGCAGGCGCTGGGCGCGGCGCCGGAGGCATACGGCAAGGGTGCCGTCGTCGGGCTCGACGGTGAGGTCGAGCACGGGTCGGCGTTGATCCACACGCTCAAGTTCGGCGACCACTTCCGTAAGGCGGCGAACGCGACCACGCTGCTGCCGGCCGTCGAAAAGCGCGGTCCGGCCGGCGTCTCGTTCGACGTCCCGATGAAACACATCACCGACGCGACCATCCGCTCGCACCATCAGACGGTGGAGGTACGCGTACCTGATGCTCCGCATCCCGGTGAGATCGTCATCGCGTTGGCCGCCGCGGCGCAGGGACGCCCCCAGCAGCGACTGGCGTCGCTGACGACCGAGCAGTAAGGCGCTGCAGGTGATTTCGACACGTCTGGTGCTGCTTCACGGAGTCGGGCTCGATCACAGCATGTGGCAGCCCGTCGTCGCGGCGCTGCCGTCAGACGTCGTGGTCTGGGCGCCGGACCTACTCGGTCACGGCGCCAACCCCCCGGCCCCCCAGCACACGACACTGACCGACCTGGCGGCGTCGGTGGTCGGGGGGCTGCGCCCGGGCGACAACCTTGTCGGGTTTTCCCTCGGCGCTCTAGTAGCCCAGCACATCGCGCGGTATGAGCCGACCCTGGTCGCGACTCTGACCAATGTCAGCTCCGTGTGCCAGCGCACCGCTAGCGAGCGATCGAGACTGCTCGACCGGCTCGCCGGCGCAACGGGCGATTTCCCGAGCAGCGTCGCAGCCTCCCTCGAAAGGTGGTATCGCGGCACATCGGTCGGTGCCGATGCCGTCGAGCGCACCAGGGTGACGCTGCTGGCCAACGACGTCGGTTCCTACCTCAGCTGCTACCGCGTGTTCGCCACCGCCGACGCCGAGATCGGTCCCGAACTGCCGCGCATTACCGCGCCGAGCCTGGCGATCACCGGCGAGCTGGACACCGGATCGACGCCGGAGATGTCACAACGGCTAGCCGACGCCATCCCCGGCTGCAGCCTCGTCGTCGTGCCCGGAGCGCGGCACCTGCTTCCCGTCCAAAATCCACGAGCCGTCGCCGATGCCGTGACGGCCTTCCTTGGAGAGATCGCTCATGCCTGAGAACCAACGTCACGGCCATTTCATCGCCGGTGAGACGGTTCAGCCGTCATCGGGGGAGTACTTCGACAGCCTCAACCCCGCCACCGGCGAGGTGCTCTACCAGGCGGCTCGAGGCAACGCCGAGGACGTCGCACGAGCCGTCCACGCGGCGCGCCGCGCGTTCGAGGACACCCGGTGGCGCGGCCTGAGCCAGACCCGCCGCGGGCGGTTGCTGCGTGCACTGGGCGACGTCATCGCCGAGCACGCCGACGAGCTCGCACACATCGAGACCTACGACAACGGCAAGTTGCTGCGCGAGATGCGCGGCCAGATGGCCGCCCTGCCGGAATACCTGTATTACTACGCCGGACTGGCGGATAAGATCCAGGGCGACGTCATCCCGGCCTCCGACCGTCGCCTACTGAACTACACGCTGCGTGAACCGCTCGGCGTCGTCGGTGCGATCACCCCGTGGAACTCGCCGCTGACGCTGACCACCAGCAAGCTCGCGCCCGCGCTGTGTGCCGGCAACACCATCGTGATCAAACCGTCGGAGTACACGTCGGCCTCGGTGCTGCGGCTGGCCGAGCTCGCGATCGAGGCCGGGTTGCCGCCCGGGGTCGTGAACGTCGTCACCGGCTTCGGCGCTGAGGCCGGGCAGGCTCTGGTCGACCATCCCGACCTGGCCAAGATCTCCTTCACCGGCAGCACCCAAACCGGCGCGCGCATTGCAAGCGCAGCCGCCTCCCGGTTCATTGGGTCGACGCTGGAACTGGGCGGCAAGTCGCCCAACATCGTGTTCGCGGACGCCGATCTGCACAACGCCTCCATGGGCGTGGTGGCCGGGATCTTCGCCGCCGCGGGGCAGACGTGCATCGCCGGCAGCCGAGTGTTCGTCCAGAAGGGCGTGTACGACGAGCTGCTCGAACGGGTCACCGCGCGCGCCCGCAGCATCCGCATCGGCGACCCGCTCGCCGACGCCACCGAACTCGGGCCACTGGCCTTCGCCGCCCAGCGCGACAAGGTCGCAGGTTACGTCGATCTGGGCCGCGAGGAGGGGGCCACCGTGCTGGTCGGCGGCCGGGCCACCGACGCCGGCCTCGGTGGTTACTTCTACGAACCCACCGTCCTCACCGATGTCACCAACGACATGCGAGTTGTGCGCGAGGAGATCTTCGGCCCGGTCGCCGCGGTGATGCCCTTCGACGACGAGGACGACGTCGTGCGGCTGGCCAACGACACCGACTTCGGCCTCGCCGCTGGCGTGTGGACCAGCAACCTCGCCCGCGCACACCGGATGGCCGCCCGGCTCGACGCCGGCACGGTATGGGTCAACACCTACCGCGCCATGTCGCCGATGTCGCCGCGCCAGGGTTTCAAAAACAGCGGCGCGGGCGTCGAGCATGGCACCGAGACGATCCGCGACTACACCCGTCTCAAGAGCGTCTGGATCAACACCGACGAAGACCCAATGGCCGACCCGTTCGTAATGCGGAGCTGATCACCATGCCGCTAGTCGAAGTGACACTCGGAGCCGGGCGCACCGACGGACAGCTGCGCGCGCTCATTCACGCCCTGCACGACGCGGTCGCCAGCACAGTGAACGCTCGCTCCGAGCACATCCGCGTCATCATCCGCGAGGTGCCACGCACGCACTGGGCCACCGGCGATCTCACGCTCGCCGAAAGTGACGCCCGCACGGATCAGACAACGGAGCCCAGGCAATGACACGCAGCACCGACGAAGCGCCCACCGCCCGGGCAAACGGCAGCGCGGCGCTGCTGCCTCGCCTACGGGAGCTCGTTCTATCCGGGGACTACCAACCCGATGAACCGCTGTCCGAGGTGCGTCTCGCCGATCATTTCCAGGTGAGCCGCACGCCCGTCCGCGAAGCGCTCAAGCAGTTGCAGGTCGAAGGGCTCGTCGAGATCCGCCCGAAGGTCGGCACCTTCGTGCGGCGCATCACCCGCCGCGAGATCGTCGAGATGTTCGAGCTCAAGGAGGTGTTCGAAGGCATGGCCGCCCGTCTCATGGCCCGCCGCAGCCCCACCGATGAGCTCACCCTGCTCGACGCGAACGTCCGGGCGTCCGAGCGCGCGCTTTCCCGCGGCGACATCGACGGTTACCCACCGCTGGTGCATGACTTCCACGAGACGCTGCTGTGTGGCGCGGACAACCGCAAGCTCGAGGCGCACTACCGCACGCTCATGAATCAGCTCGCCTACCACCGCATGATCGTCAATACCGTCGCTCACCCGGGCCGACTGGCCCGTTCGGTCGACGAGCACCGGCTCGTCGCCGAGCTCATCCGGGAGAAGGACGGGGTAGGCGCCGAACTCGCTATGCGCGCCCACGTCTCCGCGTCCGCCCATGAGGCGATGTCTGACCTGCTCGCGCTACGCGATTAGCGCGCTCACACATTCGACACACCCGGTCCGCACTGACGAAAGGATCAAAATCCGATGCGCTTCTCACTGTTCGCCCACATGGAACGCTGGGACGATCAGATCAGCCACAGGCAACTATTCGAGAACCTGTGCGAGCTGACACTGATGGCCGAGGCCGGCGGCTTCTCCACCGTCTGGATCGGCGAACACCACGCCATGGAGTACACCATCGCGCCGAGCCCGATGCCGCTGTTGTCCTACCTCGCGGGGAAGACCACCACTATCCGCCTCGGAGCTGGCACCATCGTCGCGCCCTTCTGGAATCCGATCCGCGCCGCAGGCGAGTGCGCGCTCCTCGATGTCATCAGCAACGGCCGCGCCGAGATCGGCATCGCCCGCGGTGCTTACCAGTTCGAATTCGACCGGCTCGCCGGCGGAATGCCGGTCGCGGACGGCGGCGCGTACCTGCGCGAGCTCGTCCCGGCGGTCCGCGAGCTGTGGGCCGGCGACTACGCCCACGACGGCGCGATTTGGAAATTCCCCACCTCGACCAGCGTGCCCAAACCGATCCAGCAGCCGCACCCGCCTATGTGGGTCGCCGCCCGCAGCCCGGAGTCTCACGAGTTCGCCATCGAGAACGGCTGCAACGTCATGGTCACACCCCTGATGAAGGGCGACGAGGAGGTCGTCGACCTCACGCGAAAGTTCGACGACGCACTAGCCAAGCACCCCGACACGCCCCGACCGGACCTGATGGTCCTGCGGCACACGTATCTCCACTCGGACGAGGACGGCTGGCGCGAGGGCGCCGCGGCCGTCAGCCGATACTACCGGACCTTCGACGCCTGGGCCGGCAACAAAACCACTCCCGTCAACGGGTTCCTCGACCCGTCGCCGGAGGAGAAGTTCGCCGACCGCCCCGAATTCGCGCCCGAGGCGCTGCACAAAACAGCCATGATCGGAACCCCAGACGAGGTGATCGAGCGCATCCGCCGCTACGCCGACCTCGGCGTCGACGAATTCAGCATCTGGGCTGACAACGGCATGACCCACAACCAGAAGAAGCAGTCGCTGCAACTGTTCATCGATCACGTCGTGCCGGCCTTCAGCTGAATCAGAGTGAACTCCGCCCATAGGCAAGCTGGTGTTGGCGACGCCTAGCCAGCCGCTGATGGTTCCAACCGATTCCGGGTAAATAACCAAGGGTGTCGCAAAAAACAGCAGCATGATAGTTCCGTGCATGGTGAACAGCTGGTTGTACTGTTCCGTCGACAGGAATTGCATTCCCGGGCGGGCCAGTTCGGCACGCATCAGCAACGCCATAAGTCCGCCGATCATGAACACAATCCAAGCGGTAACCATGTATATCCGACCGATCACCTTGTGATCGGTCGTACGCAACAGCGACAGAAACCTGCTCGACGCGATGTTCACAGCCGACCTCGCCGCCTTCGGCGCGCAAAGCCCGACGCTCGCCCAGCGCTACCGGACGAAGTAGCCGCGAGAGCCACCACCTAAAGTCGGTCACACGCCGCGCCCATAGTGATCATCACCATGACCAGCACCAGCTCGGCCGCCAGGCTGGCAAGGATGCCGAACAGCAGCCGGCGGGCCGAAGTTGTGGTGTCGATCGCCTCACTGAGTGGAAGCCGATGCCCCGCTCCCCCCAGCTTGGTCACTGTCTGGATGAGATGCGACGTGGAACGGCCTAGCCGCTCCAGCCGCCACACCACCAGCGTGTCCCCCGGACGTAGCCGTAGCGGTAGTTGGTCACCATCGGAATGTAAAGGAACTCACCGACAGGACTAGACTGACGCCGCCGGTTCCTGACACGAATTTTAGACGACGATCGTGCGGTCTGTCGGCGCCGACGGCTTACGTAAAGGAAACGATCGGATGCTGACACCCACTACCCGATTGGCGGGTTCCTACAACTCCGACCCCGCCGACGGGCTTTGTTGTTGACGCCCGTAAGCAGGAATCTTCGCCTGGGTCTAACGGGCGGTTGAATCACTGTCCGGTGCTCGACCACCGCTGCCCCCGGCGCGTGGCGGTGGACGGTCCGCTTGCGGGCTTCAGCTCCCACCTTGCCGCCTGCTGGGCTGAGCAAGGTCGGTAGCGTAACGCCATGACTCAACACGCGCAGAAAACTCCCTTCATCGATCCGGCCTATCGGTCGATCGTGGATCGAGTGGCGGGGTTCCGCGCGCCCGAGGACGTCGACGAGGCCGTCGCAGTCATGCGCAAGATGCGGGGAGGGCCGCCGACGCTGGACGAGGCGTATCCGCAGGCATCGTGGACGATCTCCGAACACGACGCCGGAGGCTCGTCGTCGCGGGCCGTCCGTGTGCTGGTGGCGCAGCCGCGCCCGGCGGTGACCGAACCGACGCCGGTGTTGGTGGCGGTGCACGGCGGAGGTCTGATCTCCGGCACGGCAGAGCACGGTCTGCGCGAGGTTGCCCATCTGCTCGACGACACGACTCCCGCAACGGTGGTGTCGGTCGACTACGGCCTGGCGCCCGAGACGGGGTTCGACGTTGCCGTTGGTGACTGCGTGGACGCAATGCGGTGGCTGACGCGCAGCGGAGCAGGGCTAGGCGTTGACGCCAAACGAGTCGTCGTGGTCGGGCAGAGCGCCGGAGGTGCGCTCGCGACTAGCGCGCTGCTCGCGGTGTCGGTCGACGTGCGCGGTCTGATGCTGTCTGCGCCGATGCTCGACGACGGCAGCGATTCGCCGTCGATGCGCGCTTTCGCAGGCACCGGTACGTGGGATCGTGGATGGAATCGTGTGGGTTGGGCGGCCGCACGACGGGATGGCTCGCGAACACCGGCCCCGGCCCGGGTCGAGGACCTGTCCACCTTGGGGCGCGTCTTCCTAGACGTCGGGTCGGCCGACTCGCTGCTCGACGAGGTCACTGTCTTCGCCACCCGGCTGTGGCAGGCGGGGTCGGACACCGAACTGCACGTGTGGTCCGGCGCCCACCACGGGTTCGATCTGTCGGTTCCAGACGCCGACGTCTCCCTGCAGGCCCAGGCCAGCCGGCGTCAGTGGCTGGCGCGCACGCTGCACCACGACACAGTCTGGTAGCCGTCTCGACTCTGGTGGACGCGCCAGGTCAACGTGCGGACGGCTAAGCTTGCGCCGCGCCGCGGCCGCATCACGAGTGATCAGTTCACCGTTGATGTCACACCGCATCAAGGCCCGCCGCAGCCGGCCCTGATGACATGTCCCATTGGGTCGGCGACGTACGAGCCGGAGGTGTCGGTGCCCGCAGTGGTCTCAGGCGGCGGTTGCGCTACCTGCAGGAAGGCCACTGAACGGCTGAAGTCGCGGGCGAGGAAATGCTCACCCACTCCATCGCGTCGTGCTCGGCCTTGACCTCGGATCGCGGCGGCGAGAGACAACAGCTTCGCCGACTACTCGCCATGCTCATTCAGGGCCACCAGGTGATCGCTACCGTTCTGACCTCGTTCCGCGACCTTTCGATGGAACCGACGAGACGACGAACCAACGCCTCATGGCGATCGGCCGAAAACTCGACGGACTGGCCGCGATCGCCGAGTCGCACCTCGCTACGAAGAACGTGCGACATCAATCCAGCCCCCCGCCCCCGGTGTGCGTGACACCAACTGGACCAAGCCAATATTCCAGTTCACCGAGAGCTCGTCCCGCAGCCGGTTGGCGGTGCGGGCGGCGGTCTTGACGGTCCGGTTCGTCGCCTCGGTGCGGCGTTGGTGACGTGAGTCTGCAGGAACCCCAGAACCTCAGGCCACCAGGCCTCGATGGTGCCGGCGAGGCGCTCGAGTTCGGGCAGGCCGGAGCGGGCGCACCAGCTGTTGAAGCGGTGCAGCCGGTGCGCGACGTCGTGCCGCTGCCCGCCACGTTCCGCGGTCGCGAGCAGTGCCCGCAGCTCTTCCTTGGCGATCCAGGCGGTGAGGATCTTGCCGGTCGGGTCGCCGTCGATCAGGTCGTTCCACATCCGAATGAACTGCGCCTCGGACAGCCGTTCGCGGCCGCGTAGGAGCCTGCGGCGGGCGGCCCAGGCCGGGTCGGTCTTGCGGCCTCGCCGTCCGTGGGTGTCCCAGGTGACTCGGCGGCGGACGTCGGTGACGGCTTGGTTGGCCAGGCGGACGAGGTGGAAGTGGTCGGCGACGACCCTGGGCCTGCGGCAGCGCCTCGTGGACGGCGGCGCGGTAGACGCGCAGGGGTCCATCGCGACGATCCGCACCGCGTCCCTCCAGGCCTGCCCGCGCTCGTCCAGCCAGTGCACGACAGTGGCTTTGGTGCGACCGGATGTCTGACCCAGCAGCCCTTGTGGACCTGCGAGGTCGACGAAGTTGGTCTCGAACCGCTCGGTCAGCCGCCACTTGCCGGTTCCCTCGTCCTGCACCCAGCTCGGTCGGCCGCGGCGGGTCTCATCGATGCCCAGCACCGTCACCGGCTCGGGCTCGACGAGGGCCTGGTCGGAGGGCACGACCCAGGCGGCGTGGCTGATCGGCCAGCTGATCAGCCCGTCCCCGGCGACGCTGACGGCCAGGCCGTCCGCGACCCGCCCGGCGACGTGACGACGCAGCCGACCGGTGACCCGGGCGCCGGCCGGGAGCTCGGGGATCTGGTCGGTGAACGCCTTGCGCGGACATGGCACCTCACGGCAGGACCACTGCCGCTTGTGCCACCTCACCACCAGGCGTTCCTCGCCCTGCGCTAGGTCCCGTGGCCGCGTCGTGCGGCGCTGTCGGACCGTCGTGGACAGCACCCCACACACCGGGCACGCCGCCGCGCCCGCGTCGTCAGTCAGGACATGCACGACCCGCCCGTGCTCGGCGTGCCGCACCACCTCACGGACCCGTACTCCGCGCAACCCGAACAGGATCGTCGTACCGTGCTCACTCACTCGTGGCCCCTCCGCTGTCGGCTCGAATCCACCCGCCAGCATCGAGGGGCCACGGGCCTCAGCCCGGCACCCCACGACCTACAAGATCGTGTCGTTCCCCCTCAAGTTCGAAGAGCCCCTATAGCTGTGCCACCTCGCCCGGAGCCAGGACGTGCACCAGGTCCCGCAGACCGGCCTTGCTGAAGGCGCCGCGCACTGACTGACCGTCCTCGGTGTAGTGGCTCCATCCGTCACAGTGCACCGGCACGACCGCCCGAGCACCGAGGATCCCGGCCGCTTGGACCGTTTGCTCGCTGGTGAGGGTGAGTGGTTGCCCGTCGAGCAACTCCGGAACCTGCGCGCTGCCGCAGAACAGCAGCGCCAGGTCGACCGGGCCGAACTGCGCGGCGATGTCCCGCACCACGTCCAGCGAGGCGTTGTCACCACTGACGTACACGGTCGGCAGCGCGTCACCGGCCAGCAGGAAACCCGTCACCGGCCCGCTCTGCGCATCCGCGCCGACAGGCCTGTGCTGCGCCGGCACGGCGGTGACCGTCAGCCGTCCCACGCGGGAGTCGAGGTCGACGCTCTCGTACGGGGCCAGCCCCCGAGCCGACGCACCCAGACGGTCGGCGCCTGCTGGGGTCGTCAGCACCAAGGGCAGCTCGGCGAGCAACGCACGGCCGCTGATGTCCAGGTTGTCGGGGTGCTGGTCGTGCGAGACCAGGGCGACGTCCAGCCTCCCGACGTCGGGTACCCCCAGTGCAGGGGGCGTCAGTCGGTGCGGCATGCCGTCGGGCGAGGTCGCCGGGGGGTCGAAGGTGGGGTCGGTGATCATTCGGAGGCCGCCGACTTCGAGGATCACGGTCGATCCACCGATCATGCGCACGACTGTGCTCTCCGTGGGACGTACTGCAGTCATGACAGTCCTCTCGCGTTGCGGGGCTGGTTCGACGATGGGCATGAGCTAGGGGTGTGGAGCGGGTCCGGGGACGGTGACGGCACGGGACGGCCGGGTCCGTGGCGGTCGGGCGACGAGCAGCCAGAAGGCCGTGAGGGCTGCTAGCTCACCGGTGGCGATGATGATGGCCATCGGCAGGGCCGTGTCCCTGCCAGCCACCCCGACCAGCGGGGCGCTGATGGCGCCCACGGCGAACTGGGCGAGGCCGAGCAGCCCGGAGGCGCTCCCGGCGGTGGACGGCGAGCCCTGCAGCGCGAGCGCCGTTCCGCTGGGAAACACCAGGCCGATGCACGCGACGACCAGGAACAGGGCGGGCAGGATGCCGACGAGCCCGATCCCGCCGAGCACGACGGCCAGCAGAGCTGCGCCGCCGACGGCGCCCGTGAGAAGGCCGGCACCGAGGACAGCACCTGGCCCGAGCCGCGCGATCAACGGCGAGCTGGCCTGCCCCGCGGCGACGAGGCCGACAGCGTTGACCGCGAAGACAGCGCTGAACTGCGTCGGCGACAGCGCGTAGACGTCCTGCAGCACGAACGGCGACCCGGCGATGTAGGCGAACATCGACGCGAACGCCAGGCCGCTGGCCAGCGTGCAGCCGACGAAGCGCCGGTCGCGCAGCAGGGCCCGGAACACCAGCATGGTGTTGCCGAGCCCGCCGCTGCGGCGCAGCGCCGGCGGGTGGGACTCCGGGACGACCAGCGCGGTGCCGGTCAGGATGAGCAAGCCGATGGTGGCGAGCATGACGAACAGCCCGCGCCAGTCGGTGACGTGGAGCAGCTGGCCGCCCAGGACCGGAGCGAGGACCGGGGCCAGGCCGTTGACCAGCAGGAGAGCGGCGAACAGGCGTGCCGACGCGGGGCCGGAGCGCAGGTCGCGGACGACGGCGCGCGACAGGGCGATGCCGGCCGCGCCGGCCAGGCCCTGGACGAAGCGCAGGGCGATCAGGGCCTGGATCGACGGGGCGACCGCACAGGCCAGTGACGCGGCGACGTAGGCCCCGACACCGATCAGCAGCGGCCGGCGGCGCCCGACGGCGTCGCTCCACGGCCCGCTGAGCAGCTGCCCGACGGCCAGCCCGAGCAGGCACGCCGTGAGTGTCAGCTGCGCGGCCGAGGCGCTGGCTCCCAGGTCGTCGGCCAGCTGCGGAAGACCGGGCAGGTACAGGTCCAGTGACAGCGGCCCGAACGCGCTTAGCGCGCCCAGCACCACGACCGTCACCGGTCGAACCCGGGCCTGCGTGCCTGCCCGCGTCACACCACGCCCCGCCGGCGGGCGAGGTTACAACGCACAGCTGAGGACCTCCGCGACCGTCCGCGGCGGCCGCCCCGTGAGGTCCTGCACCGCGGTGGAGCGCTGATCGAGGTGGCCGTCGCGGATCGCCGCGCCGAACGAGGCCAGCAGGGCGGCGACCTCGGGCGGCAGTCCGGCGGCCTTTAGGCCGGCGACGAACGCGTCGTCGGGCTGGTCCTGCGCGGCGACGGGGGAACCGCCGGCGGCGGCGTAGCTGCGCGCGAGGTCGTCGGCGCTGAGCAGCTGGGGCCCGGTAATGTCGTAGGTACGCCCAGCGTGCTCCGCGCCGCCGGCGAGCCAGGCCGCCGCGGCCGCCGCGCAGTCCTCCCGGGAGACGTAGGCGGTGCGCCCCCGGCCCTGGTTGTGCGCCAAGGTGCCCGAGTTGAGCGCCGCCTGGGCCTCCGGGATGCGGTACTCGCTGTAGAGCGCGTTGCGCAGCAGCGTCCATCGCAGGCCGCTCGCAGCCAGCAGCGCCTCGGTCTCGCGGTGGTCCTGGGCAACGACAGCGGGGTTGTCCGTCGTCGGGTTCGGCAGCGAGGTGTAGGCGACGGCGCGGACGCCGGCGGCCCGGGCGGCGTCGATCGCGTTGCGGTGCTGGGGAACGCGGCGGCCCACAGCGTCGGTGGAGATCAGCAGCAGCCGCTCGCCGCCGGCGAAGGCCTCGGGCAGCGACGTGGGGTCGTCGAAGTCACCGACGCGGGCCGTGGCACCGCGGGCGGTCAGGTCGGCGAGCTCCTCCGGCCGGCGGGAGACCAGCACGACGCTGCCCGGGTCGACCTGGTCCAGGAGCAGCTCTGCGGTGCGGCGGCCGAGCTGGCCGGCGGCGCCGCTGATGACGAGGGACATGAGACTCCTATTCGCGTGCATCGTGGTTACGGTTTTACAACCGTAACAGACGCGACAGCGGTTTGAGCTAGGCTGGAGGCGTGGCCCAGCCGACGAACACCCAGTTCGCCGTCGCGGTGCACGTCCTGACACTGCTCGGGGGCGCGCCCGAGCAGGTGATGAGCTCGCAGCTGCTGGCGAGCAGCGTCGGCGCGAACCCCGTGCACGTCCGCCGAGTACTCGGCGCGCTACGCCGCTTCGAGCTGGTCGTTTCCCGGCCCGGGGTGCACGGCGGCTGGCAACTGGCCCGGGCCGCGGACAGGGTCACGCTCAGTGACGTGTGGAGCGCCGTGCAGGGCGATGACCCGCTGCTCGGACTGCACGGCGCGGCGCCCGAGTGCACGGTGGGCCAGCGCATCCAGCTCGCACTCAGCGGCGTCGAACGCCGCGCGGCCCAAGCCGTCGAACAGGAACTCGCTCGCACCACCATTAGCGACCTCTCCCGCGATACGCGGGCTGCTGAGCTCAAGCCCCACCTACCTTCCCGTCGACCGCCGGATCAGGCCAAGTCAGGGCTGAGGTAGCCGGCGAGCGGTGACGCCAGGCTGGTCCGCTTGCGGCGCAGACATCACCAGCAGCGCCCCGCCAGTCGCTCCCAGTGGCCGAAGCCGAACAGTCCTACGGGAACGGCTCCCCTCGCCGACCGGAGCTCCGCCGTCAGCTCGACGAGCGCAGATCGGTCTTCAACCGAGTAGACGCGGTCGGCTTGCCGCCGACCTCATCGGGCGGCTGCTGTTCAGCGTCCTCCCCATGATCGCGGAGTTCGAGGCCGACCTCGCCCGGGTCAAGGCGTGATGCCGCTGACCTGCGCACTCGACCGTGATGGCCACCTGGGCAGATCCTCATGGCCCTTGACACCGACGGAACAGCCGACGCTATCCGCACCGCAGCGGCCTGGACAGACGACCATGCCACCCAACTCGCCGCGCCCTAGCAGCAACCCGAAGCGACCCGTACGACGATCCTTGGGTTCTCGCGGTGATCGCAACACCTGACTGAGTGGAGGTGTTGACCATGCGGTTCGCTAATCACATGATCACGGAGAACGTGCAGGTGTTTTGGGCCGAGTTGCAGCG
>JAABUO010004614.1_pt1 | contig 16217 bp, 16 predicted proteins | sample 5559291 | NCBI WGS metagenome assembly JAABUO01 (sample SAMN10711878, study PRJNA513372) | rock metagenome | isolation source: Antarctica rocks | place: Antarctica: Victoria Land, Finger Mt sud
CCGAAATCGCAATCGTACCGCAGAGATGCCGCGGACAGAGACGGAGCAAATCGAAGGCAACCGGTAAAACTGCGAAGACAGCGACGCACTTGCTGCTCGACAGCTGCTAAATCAGACTTGCCCTAATTAAGTGCAGCACATGTTATTGCACCTGAAATGCTGCGATTGACCAGCACACGGTTTGCGAAGATCGAGCGCGCGACCCAGTCGAAGTCGGTGACCGATACATCGCGAATGGGAAAGCGCTGTGGCACGTTTTCGTCGAAATCTTCGAGCATGTGGCGCTCGGCGTCGTTACGCTTCATGAGGTCTTCCTCCGTTTACGGCGCAAGTTCGGCGAAGGCGTCGCGGCGTTGGCTTGGGACAGCACACTGGCAGAGCCAGTCCAAGCGCCGCGAGCGCATCACGCCGTGGAACTGTGAGTCTGAGCGGTTCCCTCGAATCTTTAGCCCGCGATGCTAAGCGCCCGTCCCCAGCGCGCTATTGATCTGGAAACGTTTGGGTTCCGCGTCGGGACGGCGATTCAACGTCAATCGCAGCAGGCCGTCCTCAACGTGTGCGTCGACACGGTCGGGATCGATTTCATCGGGAAGCATGAGCGAACGCGTGAAGGTTCGCCGCTCGTTCTTGCCCGAAACTGAAAGAACGTTTTCTTTATACGTGATGTCGATCTGCGCGGGCTTGAAGCCGGCGACCGGGATCTCGACGACGTAACCATCCGCCGTCCGGCTAATATCGAGTCCACCCTGCCCGACGGTAGCATCGAGCGCGACTGGCGAGTAGAAGTTCCGAAAAAGATCGAACGGCTCGACACCAAGCCACTCGGAAAGCGTGGTACGACCGGCCGGCGCCGGCATGTTGGTGCCGTTGTTCCGCGTTGGATTGGCCAGGTTTGCCATTTAACATACTCCTTTCCGTTTACACGGTGGGACGTCGTCGGCGCCGGCTTCGCCTGGCTCATTTGGCCGGCGGCGACTGCTCTGATTCTCTGGATTTGTGGCCGGAGAGCCCCGGCAATGTGTATTTTAATGACCGCAGCAACATTGTCAAGATACTGCTACTAGCATTCGAAACCGAGTTCCGAAGTACGTGACCCGTTCGCCTTCGAGCACGGCGAAGCTCGGCGATCGCGTTTTGGGCCCCGTTGAAGTCAGACGTTTCCTGGTGCTCGAAGACATATAGCACGCACGTGAACCGCGCTACGAACCAAACCGTCTCGAGCTGAAATTTTAAGGGAACCATGGTAAGCGTCGGGACCTGCGGCTTCTCCTACAAAGACAGGGTCGGGCCCGTCTATCCGCTTGGCACGAAACCGGACATGTCGCCGCAGTATGCGACGATCTTCCCAGTCGTTGAGATCGACTCATCGTACTACGGCGTGCCGCCGCGGGCGACCGTCGAATCGTGGGCCCGTAAGACGCCTCCCGGATTCCGGTTTACGGCGAAGCCTCCAAGCACCCCCACCCCACGTCCCCGAGCCGCAACTTGGGACGGTCCATGACGACGTCGGGCTGTTCCCGCCAGCTTCGAGCCGCTGATTGCCGGTCGGAAGTTCGCTTGTGCGCTGATGCAGTTTCCAAACTCTTGGGGCGAAGATTACGGGGGGAACGCTTTCCCGATCGCCATGCCCTGACGGGAATGGATGCCGGCTTGCGCCGTGAGAAGCACGTTACTCTGCTGCTCGAACACCATGGCGAAATCCGATCCGCCAAACGCGAAATATCCGAGTTCTTCGCCCTTGCGAAGCGTCCGCGAGACTTCCGCGGTAATCACGACCGAAGAAACTTGTGCCATGCCGATCGGCAAACACGCGACGAGACCGATCGGCGTTTCGAGTACCACGAGACCGCGAGTCTGAACGAATTGATATCCGGTTTCGTCAAGTGCGTTCAAGACCTCGACGTGCTTCCCGTTGACGACGCCCGGTACGGCCGCCACGTCTAAGACGGCGATTCCCTGGATAATGCGCGTTTCCACGACCTTCCCGGGAACCGGCGTATGCCAGCGGTGATAGTCGAACGTGCCTAAAGAGCTATGTGTGAAAATTCCGTTGCGAAACCGAGCCGCATGCGGACTTCCCTCCAAAAGCTCTTCAATCGACCACCGCATGCCCTTGGCCGTGACGAAGATCTTGGACGAGTCGTCGATCTGCCACCAACCAACGAAGGTGGAGTCCGTCGGCGACACCAGTACGGTCGGGTCGTTGAGCGCCGCGACGGGCCGCAGCCCCGGCTTGACGTGACGAGCCATAAACTGATTGAACGTCTTGTATCCGCTCGGCGGCGGCATGTACTCATCCCAATTGAAATCCGGTGCTGTTCTAAACGATTCAACTTCCTTCGCCGACTCCGGCGTATCGAGATACGTGCCCCACGCTTTGGCGAACTCCGCGATCCAGGCGGACAAGGGTGTGGGCGGGTCGCTCGCCGATCCAGGCTGGATCGGATTCTTGAGTTTCCGGATCGGCTCTTGATCCAGAACGAAGTAGAACTCGACCATGCGCCGGTAGATTTGATTCGAGTCGCCCGGCGACCGGGGAGCCCACGACACGAAGTCGTCGACATAGCGGACGTAATCGTCGAGAGATTTGATGGAGGAGAGTTCCGGAAGGTCAAGCCCGGCAATGTTCGCGATCGCCTCTTCAAATGACGCACGCCAGCCGTGCGCTTCGATGAGGCGGACGAGTTTATCGACGACGGGATGCATGCGAATCTCCCCTGGAAGGTCGAGCGAATAAGCACCGGCATGTGGCCGGTGCCGGCCGTCGCGAAGATGGGTAGGAGGTAGCACGACCCGACCGCATTCCGCGCTAACGATGCGGGCTGACGCGTTCGGCCGACGTTGTCAAAGCATTGCGAAGAAGGTTGCCCGCCGTGCGCTACTGCGTCAGTTACGTGCTTCCCATACGCCGCAACGCCGTGGACGAAAGCGAGATCGCGGACCTCGGGGGCTACTTCGCGGAGCTTCCGGTGGCCGAAGTCATCGTCGTCGACGGCTCTCCGTCCGGCGTCTTCAAACGTCATCACGACGCATGGGCCCGGTTCGTTCGTCACGTACCGGTCGGCCCGGGGATCCACGTTGCGAATGGGAAGGCGGCGGGGGTGCTAACGGGCATGGCTCTCGTACGCAACGAGGTGGTCATCGTGGCCGATGACGACGTGCGCTACGATGGCGCCTCGGTTGCGGGCGCCATCGACGCCGTAAGCGACGCCGACATCGTTCGGCCGCAAAATTTCTTCGATCCGCTACCATGGCACGCGCGCCACGACACCGCGCGGTCGCTGGTGAACCGGGCGCTCGACGGCGATTGGCCCGGGACGTTGGTCGTGCGACGGTCGACCTTCGAACGCGCCGGCGGCTATGATGGCGACGTTCTCTTTGAGAATCTTGAGCTGGTGCGCACGATTCGTGCCGCCCGAGGACGCGAACGCATCGCCCGAAATCTCTTCGTGCGCCGCGTTCCGCCGAGCACCGGACGCTTCTTCGAGCAACGGGTGCGGCAAGCGTACGATGAGTTCGCGCGCCCCGCGCGTCTCATCTCGGAACTGGCAATCGCCCCGGCCGTTATCGCGCTCGCATTGTGGCGTAGATACGATGCGCTTGCGGTGCTATGCCTTGCAATAATCGGCTTGGCGGAGTACGGCCGGCGCCGCGACGCCGGAGAGTCACACTTCGCCGCAACGTCCGCGCTGTTCGCCCCCGGTTGGGCGCTCGAACGCGGCATTACGAGTTGGCTTGCCGTCGCGGTGCGCGTTCGCTTGGGCGGCATACGATACGGGAACACAATTTTGCGGCACGCAGCGACGCCCCGGAGCATCTTGAAAGTTCGATTCGAACGACGCACTGGTCCGGCGGCCGCACGACCCGAGCTCTTGCAGCGCAGCGAGATGACGCCACTAGCGGAGACGCGCGCACCGGTGCTGAGTTAGCGCTCCCGCTCCGCAAGCGCCGCACCTCGGTGTCGGCAATGTTACGAACCGCCGCCGGGACGCCTCGAACGTCTCACCCGCGCGATCCTCCCGAATGCTTTGGCAAAACCAGCTTAACCGAGCACGCCGATGAGGCCGTCGCGAGTCCAGCATACATCCCGGTCCCTGTTGACCGCGGGACGACGAACCTGCGGCGCAAGTTGTATATCCGCATACGTAGAAGCTTTTTGTCTGCGCTGAACCGCGCGAGCCTAGAGCGTGACAATAGCAGTGGCCCGAAACGTTTGAGGTGCGACCCATTCCTCTCACCAAGCTTTTTATGGTTCATTCGCAGAACGCTTCCCCTCGTAACAAGCGCGTTCAAGGTCAACGTCGCGACGACGAACATAATCGCTCAGCGAGCACGAACGCCCCGACTCGGCACGCGTAGTCATGCCTGTCCCGGATTCGAGGCCGAGCGCGAACCGATGTCGACGACTTTATTCGTTAAATACGCCATGCGTTCCCGACGGTCTCTCTTGGTAAGCCGCTCTGCACGTCGGCTCAGCTCTATGAGAAACTGCGTGCTTGACTCCACTCGTATCACTGCATCGAGCAACGCATCTCGCGCCTCAGCGCCGTCTTCACACCGAGATGCGAGTTCAGCGTAAATTTTTTCCTCGACGGCATCGCGTAAATCGTAAATTGCAGCAACAATTTCCGCTGAATGATCGTGCACAATAACCTCTCGTGGTAGATTTCCGAGGATCCCAAGGCTACTTTACCCGTATGGCCCGATTTAGGCCTCGAGGGCCACGCCCCACCTGTTGCGCCGCGACCTGCGCTGGCTTCTGACCGCGCAAGTTCACTTGGCATGTCCGTATCAAGGGCGGCAACCTGCCTTCGAGCTTGCGCTACGACCTGGGCGGGCGTGCGTGCCGGCCGGGGAACGTGCACATACCGTCTCGGCGCCCGAGCGTTGCCGCGCAAGCAACGTTCGATGCGCCATGACGATGCGCTATCACCACAGCGGCCCACGCGCGGAGGCAACGAAGAGCGCGATCGCGGCGTCGACCCACGCAACGGTGGATCCGCGAGGCCCAAAGTTCACGAAGCAACCGCCGTCGTTTGCGCAAGATCGTCGAAAGTCGCAAGTGCGGACGCGACAACTTGATCCATATTGAAATACTTGTATTCGGCGAGCCGCCCGACGAAGGTCGCATTCCGCTCAGCCTCAGCGAGCGCGGCGTATTTGCGATACAGTTCTCGGTTATCCGGCCGCGGTATCGGATAATAGGGATCCCCTTCCGCACAAGGAAATTCGCGCGAGAGAACCGTCTTGTCGTGAGTCTGACCGGTAAGGTGTTTATACTCCGTCGTCCGCGTGTAGGCAACGCTTTCGGAAGGCTCGTTCACGCACCCGACCGTTTGGGCCCAAGCGACGTCACGCGTCTCGAACTCAAAGCGCATCGACCGATACGGCAGTTTCCCGAATTTGTATCCAAAGTACTCGTCGATTGGGCCCGTATAGATAACGTGATTGAAGCGTGCCCGCTTGGCGATCGTCGCGAAATCGCAGTCCAACACAACGTCGATTGCCGGGTGCGCCAGCATCGCGCCAACCATAGCGGCGAACCCGTTTTCCGGCATCGCTTGAAATTCATCGCTGAAATAGCGGTCATCATCGCCGGTTCTCGTCGGAATGCGACCGCAAACCGTCGCATCGAGTTCCGAAGGATCGAGACCCCACTGCTTGCGCGTATACCCACGAAAGAATTTCTCGTAGAGGTCGCGCCCGACACGCGATAAAATCATCTGCTCGGAGTTCTCGATCCGCGTGAAGCGTTCGGTACGCCCCTGCAGGAATGCACGGACATCGGACTCTTCGCGGAAGTCGAGCCCGTAAAGGTGATTAATGGTCGTGCGATTGATGGGAATCGGCACGAGTTGCCCATCGACCCGTGCGAGAACCCGATGCTGGTACGGACGCCAGCGCGTGAAGCGGCTGAGATATTCCACGACGTCATGACTACTGGTATGAAAGATGTGGGGTCCGTATTTATGGTACCGAAGTCCCTCCTTGTCGAGCGGATCGTACGTATTGCCCGCGACGTGCGGACGCTTGTCGATGACAAGTACGGAAGCACCCACTTGACTTGCGAGCCGTTCGGCCAGCGTGCTGCCCGCGAGACCTGCTCCCACAACGAGATAATCGTACAACGCTAACCTTTCATACAACAGTTTAGCCCCGTACTACCCCGGGGCAAATTGGTTCTACCCACCAAGCGTTGAAACTCGGGCCCTCTTGCTCGGAAAGCCTTCATACAGTTATTTCAAATGTAGTCATTTTAAATGCGTAACATCGACCTGATTGTAACGGGGCTGCATGTACGGTGGCACGGCGTGTGGCAGCGGCCTAATCATATTCTCTCGCGACTCGCGGCTCGCGTTCCGGTGGTCGTGCTCGAAGAACCGTTCGTCGCCTCGTCCGACGTCGACTCCATCACCTGCGCAGACGGCATCACAATCGTTAAGCCCCACCGCACGGGCGATCAAGCCGAAGCGGCCGACGCCGCCTCGCTGAAGGTCATCCAGTCGCTCGTTGGAAAGCGACGTCCGCTCGTGTGGCTGTATACGCCGATGATGATGGAGCTCGCCAACTTATTTCCCGAGGCTCCGCTCGTGTTTGACAAAATGGACGAGCTCAGTGCATTTGCCGGGGCCGACCCGCTGATGAACGCCCTCGAAAGCGAGGTTCTCGCCCGCGCGGATCTCGTGTTTGCCGGCGGCAGATCGCTCTTCCGCAGCGTCCGCGAGCGCGCCGTTCACACCCGATGCTATCCGAGCGGCGTCGATGTGCAGCATTTCGAGCGTGCGATGCGTGAAGTGCCTCATGTGAAGCTGCAGCCCTATGCCGGACGACCGGTCTTCGGATATATCGGCGTGATCGACGAACGCCTCGACCTCGCGCTCGTGGCTAAGGTCGCCGACGCACGGCCCGACGCCGTCGTCGTATTGGTTGGTCCGATATTAAAGATATCGTCCGCGTCTTTGCCGCAGCGTCCAAATATCGTGTATCTGGGCAAGGCGGAATACCACGAGCTTCCGGCGCTTCTGGCCGGCTTCGACGTTGCGCTCATGCCGTTTGCGCTCAACCGCCATACCGAGCATATTTCGCCTACCAAGACGCTCGAATATCTCGCGGCGGGAAAACCGGTCGTGAGTACCGCGGTTCCCGATGTCGTCGAAGATTTTGCAGACGTCGTTTATATTGGCGCGAACCACGACGCATTTGTGCGCGACGTGGCGGTAGCCCAACGACCCGGCCCGGAACGACAAGTTTGCGCTCGGGCAAAAGTTAGCGCGGGGTCCTGGGACGCCGTCGTCGACAGCATGACGGCCGATCTCGCAGCGTTCGCAATCAATCTAGCGGCACCTGAGAACCACGCGACGTCCCGGCGGCACATCGAAGTTGAGCTTCAGGACAAGCTCGTCGCCCACTCTGTCGAGTAAGTACCACGGCCACGACGTCGGGTTCGTTTGGAAGCAACGTCGCCACAGCCACGCAGCCGGCCGTTAGTGTTGTGAGTCATGAGTTCGTGGCGGGCCTGTCTCGCGATCCCGTTTCGCACGTCACGCCGAATCTACACGAAAAGCGTGGCGGAGAACCCGAGAATCCCAAGCGGCCGCATATGACGGTCGGTGACGATGGGGGGGGCTCCGACTCCGACTCCGACTCCGACTCCGACTCCGAGGCGCGATCACCCGCAAACGTGAACGAGCCGATTGATGTGCCGAGCGGCGCCGCCGCTGGTTGATCTCGAGGCGAGCCCGGGAGCCTCGTAAACTTCGTGCATCGTGCAATACCGTCGTAGTCGTATCAACGTGCCGTCGCAATTATAGTCGGGCATGGCTCGGCGGCAGGAGCCAGCTCGATTAACCGCTGAGCAAGCAGTAAAGAAATATTCGCTGCGTCTTGCTTTGACGGTTTGAGCTTCGCGAAAACCCGCAATATTAGAACATGTTCCTTCACAATAAAAAGATGATGTACACGGTCCGCGTCGATCAGGCGAATCCGCGCTTCGCGAAGATGCTGCTCGAGCAGTTTGGCGGTCCAAACGGCGAACTCGGTGCGGCTTTACGCTACTTTTCTCAAGGCTGGGCGGAGTCGGACGCAAAACGCCGCGACCTCTTGCTCAATATCGCGACCGAAGAGCTCTCGCATCTCGAAATGGTCGGTCAGATGCTCACGATGCTCTTGAAAGGCTCGCCCGGCGCGATCGTCGACCAAGTCGAAGGCGGCTATCTGGGAGATCTCGTGGAGGGCAAACACGATCTCTATACCGAGATGTCCCTTAATAGCTCCCAAACGGTTCTCGGCGGTCCCGGCCCGCGGTTCACGGACTCGGCAGGTAACGCGTTTACGTGCGATTGGGTCGACACGATCGGCAATCCGACGGCTGACCTGCGCTCGGATATTGCGGCGGAGGCGCGTGCGAAAATCACCTATGAACGTCTCATAAAGCAATGCGACGACGCAGGGGCGCGAGACACCTTGACGTTTCTCATGCAACGCGAAGTCGCCCATCAAAAGATGTTCGAGTCGGCGCTTGCGGCGATTCCGCAGAACTTCCCACCGGGCAACGTCGTCTTGGATGAGTTCGCTCACGAGTTCTTCGTTACGTCGACCGAAGGCGCAACGCCGGCGAATGGAAGCGGCAAAGAAAAATCTCACGCTGCCGGGTTCGAGCTGGTCGAATCGCAAGGTCTTTGGGATTTCAAAGAACTCGACGGGATGCCGCACGGTGCGGATCCGCAGCTCCCGCCTCCGAATCCGCAAGTCGCCTCCGCCGTTGGAGAAAAAAAGGCAGCCGGTAAGTCCGACCCAGCGAAGCGCTCGTAGCGGCCCCCATCGAGGTCCGGCGATACCCGCGGGACCTCGATGCGTCGCCGACGATGTTACGCGTTGAGCGGAAACGTTATAGGAAGCTGCATAAAGCGCCACACGCATAAGGAGTGGCTGCGCTTCCTTAAGCTGATCGATCGGCGCATTCCCACAGGGAAGACGATCCATCCATCTTATTCAGGATAACTACATCACGCACCCGTAACGCGGAAGTCCAAGCCTGGCTCGAAGCTCACCGCGCTTCGTTTCGCTCTTTACGCTTTCGCTCTTTACGCCGACGAGCGCGTCTTGGCGGAACATGGTCGAGCGATTCTTCCCGCGACCTCACAACCAAACGAGCTCGTGCGGCAGCTTTTACAACGTTCCTCAATTGGAACGAGCGATCGAGGACTATATCGCAGGCCACAACGCCGCACCAACGCCCGTTCACCTGGACGGCAAAAGCCGATGACATCGTCGAGAAAGACAAACGCGGTCGAGCTGCGCTCAATAAGTTGCAATCTGCTACGTTATAACGTCGCTGAGCGAGCGCCCGGCAAAACGCAACACTCAAAAGCTTTCCGAAATCGAAGATCTCGCTTATACTCCTCGTAACGGCGCGGCTCACAAATCGGCGTTTCCGCGGTTAAGCTTTACAGTTACTACGCCGCTAATAGGAGATGTCCCGATGCTTACCGTGCAACGGTCCGGGAACGCAAGCGTTATTAACGTGCATGCTGCTCTCGACCGTGTCACGAGCCCGGCTCTTGAAGCGGCAATACTCCTTGCAGCGCCCGAATCGGAACGAGTCGTCGTTTCACTCGAACATTGCTCGTATTGCGATTCGTCGGCGCTGGCACTTTTCGTACGGGCGAGGCGAAGCCTTGGCAGTCGCTTTATGCTGGTCATTCCCGACGGTGGTTCAATTCAAAAAATCTTTCAAATAACCGGGCTGTCAACCGTCTTATCGATTTACACCACGCTTGAAGCCGCTGTTGCCGTAGCAAACTAGCCGCAGTTGTTGACGAATAGATCCCGGACGAAGATGCCGCTCGTGCGCATTCCCTGGGTCTCTGCGCGCCGTCGGCGAGCTGGAGCGATGTTATTCTGCGCGCGTCATCTCTGAACTCGCTTCGTCGCGCCGCATACTGCAAAGATGACCGGCTGAACGCAAAGGTCGTGCTGATGCGCCGCTCGCTCACATGGTATCGTTCTCGCATATCGCCGGCGATGCGCCGCTGCACGGCCGGCTTTAGTATTTTTTTGAGAGCACGTCCTGGAGCATCACCTTGTCCAGGCTCAGGTCCGCGACAAGCCGTTTGAGTCGTGTATTTTCATCACGCAGCTCGTTCATCTCACGTATCTCGACCGTTCCCATTTGCCCGTATTTCTTCTTCCAAAGAAGAATCGTATTAACGTGAACGCCCGCTTTTCGAGCCGCTTCTTCGAGCGTAATACCGCTCTCGACGCGGCGTAGAACCGCCGCGATCGACTCGGGTGAGTGGCGTTTGCGCGCCATGGGAGACCTTCGTCATCGAGCCGCTTGGGCGGCCCGAAATTGTGATCCCGCTGGCCCAGATTTTGGGAGCCCACCACTCTTTATCGAATATGAAACCGACGAAGCTTAGCGCGCGTTCAATCCGACAGGCTTGTGGAATCAAGATCTGGCCGACGGCAATCGCCGGAAGAGTCTCCATCGTACGCTCAATAAGCCAGCTCGATCGCTGAGGACATGGACATCTACGTTACGGACCTCGCACGCCCAGACGCGCACGTCGGCCGCATACGCCTCCACGGCGAGGTGATTGGCCGGCCGATCACGCCGACCGCTCGAACTGATTGAAGCGGCGATCAACGCGCGCGAGAACCGGCCGCGTACGAATCGGCGGCTCACCTTTCTTCGCAATCACGATTCCAGGAGCCAGCTCGGCAAAATCAGCCGCATCGAGCAGCGGTCGGCCGATCTCATGCACGGAACGCGTGGTCTTCGATGTTCCATCACGATTGACGCTCTCGGCGAACTTCGTTGTTTGCCCGAGCAATTCGGCACCGTAGTCTTGCGTCAGGCGGTCGCGTGTCGCGAAGAACACCGTGACGTCACAAGTCCCGGTGACCGCTTCGTACTGACCGTAAATCTTGCGAATCTGCGAGAGCGTTTGCGCGAGGAGCATCGCAACAATCCGGTACTTGCGCATCGTTGCGAGCTTTTGCTCGATGACCGGCGCACGCAAGAGCGGGAACTCGTCGAGAAGCAAGAGGATAGGACGCGCGTCCGCCGACGGGATCGCGGCCGTCAGATCGCCGAGCAGCCACGTAAGGACCATCCGCATAAGCGGTGCATACTCCGTTTGATCCGCCTCGCGTACCACAAGGTACAACGTTGCTGCTCGTTGCCGCAGAAGCCGCGGCTTAAAGTCCGAGGTGCTCGTTGCGTTCGCGGCGCCGCCGGTTCGGAAGATGTCAAAGCGCTGAGTCACCGTCGCGACGATGCTCGAGCGCAAGCGCGGGTCCATATTGGCAAACTTTGCACCGGTCTCGCGGACATAGGGGACGCGGGACGCATCGCGCAGCATCTCGGCGAACTGCGCTTCGTTCTTGTAGTCGGGATTGTAAAAATAACGCGCTGCTGCTTCGAGGCTCGGCTCGCCAAGTTCCAGGACCCGCAACACAACGGCCGTCGCGAGCTCGATCGCGCCGCTGAGGAAGAATTTCGCCTGCTCCGGGATCTCCGCGAAGTCGGCGGCGTCCGCAACGAAGGCGGACATGATCGAGCGCACGGCGTCGACGTCATCGGGTCGTACGCCGGCAAGCACATTGATACGTGCGGTCTTCGGATCGCGCGGATCAAAAACGAAGACGGGGCCGAGGAGCAGGCGCGCCTCGATGGTACGCGCGCGCAGCTCGTCGGCCGGATCGAAGACAATCGCACTGCTTTGCCACCCGCCCCGCAGCGTCGTTACCGCAGTGCCGTCCGTCTTGCCGACGCCAGGCGGTCCGAGGACGAGCACGTTCTCCGTGCCGCCGTGGATGAGCAGCTCGCCGCGCTTCGTCTGACCGAGGACGATGCCGGTCTTCGCTTCGCGCAATGTCGATCGCCCAAGCTCGCGCGCCGTCGCGAAGTGCGCGCGTCCATACAGGCCCGAACCGCGCTGCGGCCGATCGAGGAGCAGGCCAAGAACGAACCCGACAATGAGCGCGATGCCGCCGCCCCACTCGAGCTGCTTGAGAATGTCGAGAACCATGCGGTGAACCGCTGGATTCACCGGCCGGAAATGCTGCATCGGCAATACAAAGAACGCCGTCGGGTCAATCCGCTGTATCCACCAGAGGATCGCAAACGGATTGTAGATGTGCGCAAAGAGCGGCTTGCCGAACCACGCCGGATAGCGGGCGAACATTGCAAGATGCTGCGTCTCGTACGCGAGCAATCCGACGAAAAGTAAAACACCGATGCCGAATCCCAGAACCATCCCGCTCGACGCGCCGCGCGGCGGCCGAATCTCTCGTACACTCACCAGCTCCACCCTCGATCCTGCTCTTTGCTTTGCTCGCGTTCGGCGCTCCGTGCCGCGACACGCTCGGACACCTCGCGGACCTGTTCTTTCACGTCGCGTGGCTGCGCGAGCGTCGCGTGCCAATCGCGTCCGACCGTCACCCGCTCATCGCGATCGAGTCGCTCCGTGCGGTTGAGCAAGTCGAAGGCGGTCTTGCGCTCATCGCGCGTGTAGCTGACGTCGCGGCCCTGTGCGATCGGCTCGAGCTCGCGGCGAAGGTCACCAATCGTCAGTTCACGGGTCGGCTCGATGTCGCGCGTTTGTGCGCGCTCGAGCTCGCGATAGTCGCTGGCCAATTCTTTAGACCTCGTGCGCAGACCGAGGCCGACAAGATCGTCGTATGACCCGACGGCTTCGCGTGAATAGAACATCTCGTACGAATCTGTATGGCGCGTCATGCCGACGGTCAACGATCGCTGACTGACGTGCTCCGTGACGAGCTGCAGCTCGGCGTACCGCGTCGACCCTTGCTCGCGGTATTCCGTTGAACAGTAGCCGTGTTGCATCCCGCCGTGTTCGCGCGTGTCGACCGGCACGATGACGCCGTCGCGGCGCTCGATCTGCAAGGTCGCATCGTCGATGCCGCGGACGGTTCCAACCGAGCCATTGTAGAGTCCCGCCTCACGGATCGTCTCGCGGATAACCACGCGATCGCCGACGGCGTAGGGGACGTTGCCGTCGACCGTCTCGAGCCGCACGTCGTCGCCGACGAGTCGGCCCATCTCGCGCCATTCTTCACGCGCGAGCGCGTTGATCGCGATGCGCTCGCGATTCGTGTACGCCTCAATGCCACACTCGACGCCGGAACGCTCGATCGTGCGCCAACGGTCGATGAGCTCCGCGCGCGCCTCGTCCTGCGATCCCGTCTCGTGTACGAAGCCCCGCTCGCGGTACGCGTCGATCGCGCCGCGTACGTCGCCGCGGCGAACGGCCTCGGTTGCCCCGCGTTGCCACGCCTCACTCTGCCGGCGCGTCTTTTCCAGGTCGACGCTGCGATCGCCGACGGCCCGCTGCATGAGTTCGAGCGCGTTGCCGTGCGCGACGGCCTGGAACTGCTTGTCGTCGCCCAGGGCGATAACGACGGCCCCGCGCTCGTGCGCGTCGCGCAGGAGCGCGGCACCCTGCGCGGTCCCCAAGGTCGACACCTCGTCGATGATGAGCAGGTCGCGGTTGGTCAACCGTTCGCGGTCCTGGCCCCACTCGTAGAGTTCTTTGGCGACGGAGCGCGCCGGCACGTCGGTCTCGCGCCGCAGCACGTCAACGGCGGAGTTGGCAACCGAGATCGCGCGTACGTTGTAGCCCGCGTCCTGGTACGCCGCACCGATCTCGCTGATAAGCCGCGTCTTCCCGGCGCCCGGCACACCGGTGATAACCTTGAGGCGCGCGTCGTCGTCGGTTGCATACGCGTACGCACGCTGCTGCTGCTCGTCGAGTTGCTGACTTGCCGGCCGCGCGATGGCGACGTCGCGACGGTTCGAGGCGAGGCCGTCCGCCGCGGCCGCGAGCGTCCGCTCGGCATCGAGCACCTCACGCGTCGTCAGCCGCGTCTTGCCGCGGTCATCGACGAGCTGCACCGACTCGTCGACGATCTTCTCGGTAATCGCCTGACGTTGCTCAGTGTCCGAAACTCGCTCGCCGACGAGGCGCTCCACCGCGCTGAGGGTGTAGGTCGCATTGTTAGCCGTCAGGCGGTCCATGATCGGACTTGGATCTTCGAGCAGCCGCGCGCCGACGACGAGATTCTCCGCGCGCTGCACGGCCTCGCGTGTCGCTGCGCGATCGCGCGCCTGCTGCGAGCTCTCATACGGCCCGAACGTCGCGCTCATGGCGCGCAACGAAAGATCGCGATCGATCTCCGACGGCTTAACCGTCTCGGGACTATCGAGGTCGCCGATCCGCGCACCGGTGCGATACGGCTTGTACTCCACGCCATGCCGCTCGAACGTGGCATGCACCTCGCGCCAACCCGCATCGGTGCGGCCGCCCGTGCCGCGCAAAATTTCCACCTCGGCCGCGGCCGAACGACATCGCTCCGCAAACGGGCGCGTCGCATCGCGCGACCGGTTCTGGTCGCGATCGCGCTCGAACGGGCCAAGCTGCTCCAGCAGCTTGCGATGCGTGAGGTCCGCGCCAAGGTCGCGGGCCCGCGCGTACTCGCCGCGCTCCGCGCCAACGAGCCGGCCGCCGACGACGTCGTCGTGGCGCCCGGTTCGCACTTCCTCGTACCGCACGCCGTGCTCGCCGCAGACGCGATGCACGTCCGCCCACGATGGTTGCCCATCACGGGTCTTCTCTTTCGCCAAGGCATCGCGCAACGCCGGAGCCACGTCCTCTCGAACGCTCCGCTCGAAGGAGCGCTTGCGCCCGTAGTACTCGACGTCCCGAGCGCCATGCGAAAGTTCTTGGCGCTGCGCCACGTCGACGACGCGCCACCCTTGTTCGAGCTCGGCCTCGCGACTGGCCGCACGCATCTTCTCGCGATCTTGCCAAATGTCGCGCGCGACGTGCGTGAGCGGGTCGACCCGATTAAACACCGCATGGACGTGATACATGCCGCCGACACCGTCGTTCTGCAGCGCCGCGACGTACTGCAAGCCTTCGAAGCCGAGGTGCCGCATCTGCGTATCGAGCGCCGCCCGAGCCTGCTCGTACGTCGGGCGCTCGCCTTCGGCGAACGACACGATCAGGTGGTAGAGCGGCTCTTTCGTGCGGCTCTGCGACGCGACGGCTTCCATCTCGAGCGCAGCCGTCTCGATCGTCGCGACGTTCTCGCTCCAGACCGCAAGTGGCGGCTCGTGATCGCGCTCGTGTTCCGGCCCCTCGCGCACGATGTAGTCGATCGCCGCGCCAAAACTCGACGTCCCGGTCATGCGGCCGCGACCACGATTCGCGATCACGTCGCTTGGAGCTCCCGTGCGATCGCGCGCATGACCGTCGCGATCTCGGCCCGCGGCTCAGCGACCGCCGCACCCATCTTCTCGATCTCCGGCAATACCCGGCGCATGAGGTCCTGGAGCGCGTAGAGCGTCTCATGGATCTCGTCGCGATGCAGGTTCGCTAGCCCGTAGTTCACCGTGAACAGATGAGACAGCCGGCCCGATAATCGCCCGAGGTCCGCTTCTAAGTCGCGAACGGCGCCCGGGACGGCGGCGAGCGCCGCGACGGCCGACGCAATCTCCGCGACCTGGGCCAGGTCGAGGATCGGCGGCGGACGATCGTCCACGAGGGCTAGCACGAAGTCGGCGACGGACAACCCCGATGAAGCCGCCGCTGCGCGCACGCGCTCGGCTTCCTCCGGCGTGAGGCGGACGAGCAACTGTTCCGAGCGTTTGCGCTTCGCGTCATAGACGGCTTGCTGCTCGGGGCTCTTGGCGGGCATCAGCGTTCCCAGTCGCGCCGCATCGACTTCGGTGTCCAGCCCTGCCTGCGCAGCGCCGCGGCGATAACGTCCGGCGCCTCATTGCGGAGGTTCAGTTCAAGGATGACGTCGCGCCACGCGTGCGCATCGTTGACGTCAAACTCCCGTCGGCGCCAGTTACGCGCATCGGCGGGAGCAAAGCCCGCGGCATCCCACAAGAGCGCATCGGCGGGAGCAAAGCCTGCCTGCGTCCAGGTCATCGCGGGCGGCTGCGGCTTCGATTCGTCGTCGACCGAGCCCATCACGTTCTCCTCACGCGGATGCGAGCTTCGCGTAAGCGATGCGAGCACCGCTCCGCTCCACCAGGGTGGGAGCCACCGTCAGGTGGCTATCCACCCTCTAGGTTCCCCCCCTAAAAAATACTCGCGTTGCAACCACCATAGCATGCGTGCTACGATACCCGCAACCACCCGCCAGCGGAGCACTACACTATGCACGCCGACGAACCACTG
>JAABUO010004615.1_pt1 | contig 16215 bp, 14 predicted proteins | sample 5559291 | NCBI WGS metagenome assembly JAABUO01 (sample SAMN10711878, study PRJNA513372) | rock metagenome | isolation source: Antarctica rocks | place: Antarctica: Victoria Land, Finger Mt sud
TACGCTACACTACATAGCCTTTTGGCTCTGCCAACGATATATCAACCTGACGCAGATGCATGCTCAACAATACTTTTTCTGCGTTTAGCTGCGACGGGATTTGCCTTCGAAACACCCTGGTAACTGATGGGAGGAGCCAACACCAAGCAAGCGGAGGACGAGCCGCCTCCTGTGTCGGGCATAAAGGTATTTGTTTGCACGCTTGGACTGTCTGGTTGAGTACCTTCCTGATGGGTACAATCCGCTGTAGGTCACAGAGGGCCTCATTCGGCAACTACATGGTGAGTCTGCACCTACTCCCCAAGGACCAGGCAGGGCTGGAGGGCTTCCCTGGTTGCCTCACCTGAGATCTGCCTTGTAAGTCTTCCTCTTTCAGTCAATTCTGAAGGTCAGTTGAATTGAAGGAAGGTTTCAATGCTGCATTTTTGGTAATGCAGCTCATCACCTGCAACAGACGAATCCAGTACACCTGACCGTCAACAAGATGAACAGACCTCTTCGAGTGATTCTGAACAACAGCAGCATTCTGCTGAGAGTCGCACAGCGCATACGGCTGCTCAGCATGGACAAGAACAGATACAGCAGTCTGCTGGTCATGCTGAGCTCAAGGCTGAAGCTGCTTCACAGCAGAAAGTGAACCAATATGCAAATCAGCTGGTGAAAGAATATGAGTAAGTTTGGCATCCTTTCTTTTGCATCAGTATTGACAGTGTCCAGTTGAAAGCTATAACAATGAGCAATATCTGCCACTGATGTGTATGCTGCTCACCATATTCAGCTGTTGTGCAGAGCACCTCTGAAGGCTCTCCCATGCCAAGATGAGAAGACTAGCTGCTTGATTTGTTATCAGCATAACCAGCAGGCAAGTGATGGGAGCACATCAGCAGACATCTTGTGCATGTTGTTGCCAAGCCAGCCCTTTGTCTTTACAATGACTCCAAGGCCAAAAGCTGATGTCATTGTGTGTTGCAGGATCCTCTCCAGTGCGCAGATGAGGTGGCAGCCTTTACAAAGTGTGCCCGTAAAGCTAGTGCTGTCATGGTTCAGTGACAAAGATTGCATAGACTGAGCAGACTTGTAGAGTCCTTAGCATTGTAGATGGCTGGGATTGCTGTGTCTGCTAACTATTTGATGACGAAGTGTAGCAGGAGACCAACAATTTTGCTGTTGCCGAATTGAGCATAATTTCTGATCATTACTGGTGTCGACTGTTTGGACAGACTTGGTCCGCGATTGACTTTTGTCAGCTTTGTGTTTCCCATCATTGTAGTCGATGCAGCATTGCGCGCGTGCTGTTGAGCTAGTATACCCTCATCATGCTGTATCTGCTTGGGGCATTAGCCCAAGGTTGCCAAGCAAAGGGCACACAGTGACAGCCACCAGGAGCACTGTTGTGTAATGAACTGGCAACAATGCTTGCATATGAAGCGTTCAGTGCATTCAGGGTGTAGAACGAAGATATGGCAGGCATTTGCAGGCTGTGCATGTGGTCGGCAATGATACACACTATGGGAAATGGGTATTTGGCAGAAGAGGACGTATAGTCTCATGTCGTTGCCAAGTTAGACGCTACAGAATTATGCTATAAATGCGCTGCTCAATTGCACCACATGCACCTTTTCAACTTGCACCAAAGGCATTGCACTTCCTTCTTGCATGTTCATTGTCTGCCTATTCAGACGATACATGTGCAACTGCTTTCAAAACCTTGTTTGTGCACAATACAGTGCGATTTTACAACTCGATCAGCCATGAGATTTGAGGCAACGCTACTTGACATCGGACGCACACTCAATCAAGAACGCCTCAGGTCAGTCCAATCTGGGACTCCACGAAACATACAAACATGACATTCACATATGTCTGTGTCACATACGGGCAGGCCAAAATTGTTTGCAACACATCACCCAAGGTCAAAATACAGCTGGCGGAGTTCCCACAGAAGCTCCTCATCAAAGCCAGGACCGCCATACCTCAGCCGCACATCCCTAACAGGTTTCAACACATCCCACATGTCACATTTCCAACCGGAGCATACCTGTCACAGACATAGACACCTGTGAATATACAGTTGCCACATCTAAACAGCAAAACAGCTACTGTAGAACAAATACACGTCAGTGTGATCAGAGGCAAGTCATAGGCCCCTCACCTTGTGCAGGTGCTCTTGTGGCAACATAGCCAACAGCATGCGGGGGCTGCCATAAAGCTCTCGCGTCAAAGCATACGAATGCATAGCTTCAGCTGGCAAAGGTAAGAGCTGACGCTGCATGTCTGCAAAAACTGCAGAAGAGCAGGACAGCTCAATAAACCTCTCCAGAAGAGCCCTTCTGACTCCTTGCGTCGCCCCACCTTCAGATTGTGCTTGCAGACGCGGTGCTGCTGACGTGTGAGGATGTACAAAAGAATTACCACACTTGTCTGAGTTCCATTGCTGAATGATGCCCGGCACATGAGCAATGCCAACCACACCCACAACACACTGAGACTGATTCTGGGATGACTGCTGCAGACTCTGGCACAGAATGCAATCACACTCTGTTGTGAAGATGTGATGTGTCTCTGCAGCATGTCTGATGTCAGCATAGCCACAGCTGTCGTCCAGACAGTCTGCATGATTGATGCATACCTGAGCATGCAACCAAACCACTGTTCAGTTGCATGCCTTGAAAGGACACTTGCACAGACAAACAGCAAGCAAGACAGCAAGCTGAAGTTACGCAGTTGTTGCCAGTACACCCGCGCATCAGTGCCCATCCATGCCAAAATTGGATGTGCTTTCACCTGAGCTTCAACTGCAAGGTCCAGATCTGCTGCTGACACCAGCTTGTCCAGCTGCAAGTATGTGTCAAGCTTCGGTCTGTCTCCATGCACCACCTTTGTGCCAATGATGAATGCAGCGATATGTCCCAGCAGCTCTGTCTCGCACTGCTCCTTCAGTTGCTACTGCATGACATCTAACACGATGTCATTGATCAAATCGCAGAAGTGGCATCACAGTATTGTACATATGCAGCCAGCAAGCCATGCTGAAATGCTATATTCAAAACTGTGACATGAGAGTGACTGACCTGCCAGACATGGTCAAAACCAGCAGGTGGACTGCTTTGCATGCGGGCTGCAGTCTCACAAGCCAGGGTGACCAACTGGCAACCATCAAGGCTTGTGCTGTCTTCGCAGTCAACAATGGCTCCATTCCCGCCACTTGCACTAAACGAGTTCTCAAAGACCACTGCAGCTGGATTGTGCTTGAGGATAAACTCTGCTGGTTCAACCTGAATAGCAATCAGGTGTTAACTCCTCTTAGCAGAAGAAGTCAATGTATGGATTCCGACAGAACTACCTTCTTTTTGTCAGTTCCTTTTCAGAAAAAAAAAACTTATGCAGAAACCTTGAACGTACAGGGCATACTTTAATCTCGCACCTGAAATGAATGGTGCTCGACACCAAAGAGGAAAACAGTGCTGTGTCCATCTCGTGAAAGCTGAACTGGGTCTGCAGCAGTGGATTTGCCTGACGTCCACAAATGTGTTAAGCGACTTGAAACTGCAGTCCTTGAAGATTTAGGTAGATGCCTTGACCCAGAGCAAAACGGTCTGCACTGTAGCCGAAGGCTGACAAAGACTTGATGCTGCAGTAGCGAACTCCGCAGCATGCCCAGTCTCTTATCTATTAGAGACCTGCAGGATGCACCAAGGTTAAGGTGCCACCTTCGGATACCGACACAAGGTGGCTATATGTTGTGGCAAAAGTCAATGCAGAATGTGAAAACAGCCTCAGTTCCTATGTATCGTCAAGTTGCACAGCAACAGTCAGATATATGCTTGTCAAGGATGAAGATCATCACAGGCTGCACTTGACACTTGATAGCCAGGCTCAGATAGGAGCGAAAGACTTGCTTTAGACTTCAACATCCCACAGTAGTAAGCTGGGTCAGTTGAACTATGCGTGTATGAAGCATCACCGCCTGGCTATAGGCTGTCACTCGTGTCATGCAAATACATATGTGGAGTCAACAAAGTGACGCACGGCCAGCACAATGATCAGTCTCAGACCCGTGTTGTGTTCATTTCCACAGCTGATGCTAGTGGTCACAGTGTGTAACATGTGGAAATATCTTCCTTGACTGGCAGCTTGCAGGGCTATGCAAAAGTGCGGGGTAGGCAAGCATGGCTTGCAACAACGTACCGGTTGCTGACATCCGCCACGAATCTCTAGAGTTCGCGTCCTGTGAACGCCTGCAGTGTGAACGAGAACAAAGTATGTGAGGTGGGTCCGGCGCCGCAGCCTGTTAAGCAAGCCCTATCGCAACTTGTCTTACTACCGTACCGTACCGTAACGTCTGCGATAGGTCATCTCAGTCTCGACAGAAAGGAGCTTCCGACTTCCGACACTGTCAACGGTGCCTAGAGGTCTTCGTCGCGTCGCCCTTCGATCTTGTACATAACTGTGCATCAAATCTCTCGACGAAACGCATCTTCAGGCCTGCTACCCGAGGTTGTCTGCGCGGTGCTTGAGCACAAGCTGTCACCGAGCTAATCGTTCCGCGCGTAACACCGCTGCTGACCTCGCCCGTCAGTTTAGGAGCTGCAGGTCATCACTAGCGTCTCTGTATACAATCACATACAGCGCAGCACCTCTGCAACACAAGTGCAGCGGGTGTTGAACAACTTCCGAGACTTGTGTTGTGGTCCTGCGCATACGTGGCTGCTTTCAACCAGCCTGGGTAGAGATTCTGGCGTGCATGCAGCCGGTCACGATTGATATCAGCGTTGTATGACAGTCCGGCGTGCAATTAGAGCCCACACGACAACCCACAGATCGTAATCTTTTGGAAACAGGCAATCGACAGCGCTTTAGCTCGCCCAGGATGTCCAAACTGGATGTTGTTCCTGAGAACCACTCTTATGAAGCTGTTTTGGAGCAGCAGCAGCAGGATGCCTTTGATGATGGCTCACCCAGACGACTGCCACATCCTGTTCCTGTCAGAGGTGCATCCTTTTCTGCAAAGCCAATTCGAAGGCAGCTGTCCATAGATTCTCAAATGTCTGCTTCGGTCAGAAAGATGACCCCTGCTGAGCTGCCGACATCAAGGTGGGACTCTTTCTCAATCAAGCACTGGGGTCTGCATTGATAGACATTACAGCCATTTTCATGACATGTTGTATGTGGTCCTTGATTGCCATCAGGCTGCAGTGACAGACACTGCCCATGGCACTGTGCAAGGCTCTCTCATAGACTTCTGGCTTGCTTGGCCTGTTGGGAGCATGATAAACTCAAAACAAAGTTTTGCTGAACCAGTTCAACTGGTGCAAATGCATGCCTCCCAGACAGTCAGCAGTGTGTTTTTGCCCAACATGCCAACGGTAAAATGGTTGATCCGATTGGCAGAAAGACTGTGTTGCAACTAAACACAGGGCATGAAGCAGTCTCAGCTGTAGAGCAGGCAACTTTTGCAAAGGCCTGAAGCTGTGAACATAGCACTTGGATGGTCAATCAGTGACATCCATGTCATAGGGACTCACGAAGAGTGAATTTCTGCATGCAGGGTGAAGCAGTCACATGTGTGGGGCTGGCTTGATCCCTCATCCAACACAGACCTGATGCCTGTGACATACTTGAAGGGGGCTGGTGCGGCCATTGGGCGGGGCATTGAGGCCTTCGAAGCAAAGCAGGGTCAGCAGGGCACAGAGACAGCACCTGCTGGTGGATCACCCCTTCAAGCTGGCAGGTGGGTACTGTCACATCATTGCCTGCACTTGCCTGTTCCCAGCGTTTTGCAATGCTGCAGCATAAGCTCATGCTTTGCATTGCTCTCATGCAAAGGCAGGGCAGATTAAGGCTTCGATCAGCTCTTTCTGTCTCGGATCAAGCGTCAATGGATCAAGTCTGAACTGTGCTGACAGGGGTGGGGATCACCTGCCCAAGATGAGTTTTGTTGAGGTGTCTGACACGCGTGTGAGCCGTCTGCACTGCGTCATCAAGCTGGCTGCGCCTACTGACTCTTCCACTTCCCCACAAGCCATGCTAGAGGACCACAGCAGCAATGGCACATATGTGGATGATGTGAGAGTGAAACAAGGGGAGCCCATGGTGCTGACCAGTGGCAGCAAGGTGTCCCTGGTCAGAAGCGTGACACCCTGGGTGGAGCGCTGCTTCACCTTTTGGGAAGGTACAAAGCTGGCGTCTTGCTGCTTTGCTCTTGAGTCTGTGCATGAGTCTGACTGTACATGCAGGTTCTGTGCAGCCTGTCCATTTTGCCAGGGGCACAGTCATCAACACAATTGAGATCTGATAAGACTTTTGGAAGCAGTCATATCACAGCAATCATGTCAGCACAGTCTTATCAGATCTCAACTGTGTTGATGACTGTGCCCCATACCAAAACATTGTAGCCCATTGCTGAATGAGTTTGTGTTCATCAAAAAGCTGTACTGTCATAAGCTTACAACGCCCTGCAGTAGTCATTGGTGCCTGCCTGGCAAGCAAGCGGTCACCAGCCACTCACCTTGCAATCTGTGCCAAACCTGGGATCAGATGGTAGGCAAGAGGTGCAGGAAGCGGTTGACAGCACACTGCATTGCACACGCTGAACACGTGCAGATTTGTATTGTGCATGTACATGCAACTCCAACATTTAGAATGCATAGTCATCAAATATGGTACAGGTGATCCCAGGGACAGCAGATCTGGAACAGGTAGCGAGACAGGGGAGATTGCAGCATTTGCATCAGAAGCTGCCAAGGCAGCTGCTGCATCCGGCAGTCCCAGGTACACATGATGCTGACTTTGATTGCATTCAATATGTTCTAGCTCAGAAAGCTAGGAGCTTGCTCATTCTGTGTAATTTGACTTATGCACGTTTTTTTGCAGTGTGCTCTTGCATACGCATGTCAGAGCTTGTGCATGCTGCTGATACAGAGAGCTGTAGCACGTCTTGGATGGTGTACGTCATGTGGTGTATGTCATGAGGCTTTTACAAAAGCCTTGCCAGATCGATTTGCATGAATTTGCTAAGCTGACAAGCTGGGCATTCTGCATGCTGTATCTGATGCTGTCAAGAGAGTTTGTCTGCACAGATTCTTGTGAGAGATCATTCATGTAGGGCCCCACATGACAGAACCCCTTGTCAGATGGTGTGCATGCTAAAGTATGCAACAACTAGGCACAGCACAATCTCTGCATATTTTGCAGCAGAAAATTTTGTAGGTTGCTTTATCTTCTGTAAAAGCACTTACACAACCTATGTCCTTTTGACACCTGTGTAACACATCAAACAGAGAGAAGCACCGGCGCACTGACAGCCCCACCATGACCATCTGCATCCCGATTTGTCTTTTTGACCAGTGCTGCATGTCTTGCTTCAGACCAGAGCCAAGCAAGCATGTTCTCTGTGCTGCGTGTCTTGCTTGAGACTAGACCCAGGCAAGCACATTCTCAGTTCATGAACGAGTTTCCACTGATGCAGGCGCAGATTGGAGCGAACTGCAACCTCAGACTACACAACAGCTGAAAGCAGCACTCTGGACGATTTCCAGTGCCAGATCTGCTTGGGGACTCTGCGAGATTGTGTGGCTCTGGAGCCATGTGGGCACAATTGGTGTGCCACCTGCCTCTCTCACCACTTCGCATCACTCCTTCAGGTCGGGCTTTTGACTCAACAATACTACGTTTTCTGGGTGTAACTTTATGTATCTTTTGAGTCATAGTAGACGATGAGAAAGACCAGATAAGTTTGTGCAAGACTCTTGTCTGCAAAGCAGTTGCACATCCTTTTCCAGTTGTGTTTTGTTCTTTTACAGCATCAAAAGAAACAAGTAGGCATATAATCAACAAGATATGACAGCAACAGCCATTTTCATCGATGATCTAACCCCAGAACTCAGCAGCAAGCTTGCGCTGCCATCTGCACACATAGGCAGTCAATGCAATGATGAGTCAACATTGTGAGCTTGCATCGCCATGTTTCAAGCCAGTTGGCTCAACAGTGCTATGCGCTCATACGTTGCATGGCACATTGCATACAATTCACAAGGCCTTGACAGGCAGCCTTTCCAAAAACGTCTTTCAGAACCATAGTTCTGTTGACCATACTCACAAGGGACTGCTGGTTCAGGGTGATAAAACCGTGTGACCCCATGCAGTCATCACTTTATCTCTGCATGGAAAAGGCTCGATACAATCCCAAGTGTTTTGGATATTGTGCAGAGTGGGGTGCCCCTGGCGTGCCCCTTGCGGTGTGTGCCCCCAGATCGGATCGTGAGCAACCGCGCTGTGAGGAGTCTGGTAGACAAACTGTCACCTCCCCCTGCTGAACAGCCTGCCAGGTCAGTGTCCTGAGTTTGTACCACCAATTGCTTTGCGGTTGCAAGACCTCCTCCCTGTCCTGCTCATGTGTGGTTTGACTCAAAGCAGGGGTGTTGAACTCAAAGCAGGAAGCAGGGGTGTTTGAACTCAAAACAGGAAGTAGGCATGTTTGACTCAAACCAGGGTGTTTAACTCCAAGCAGGAAGCAGGGGTGTTCGACTCCAAAGAACACATCAGCAGGACTGAAGCTGGTAAACTTAGCGTTGCCACCTCTTGGTGGTTGCATATATGTACAGGTTTTGCAAATCAAGCTGGGCCTTCAAACGGAATGCATCCTGTTTGGAGAAATGCCGTCTCCCCTTCTGTTCCCATTGCTCTTCCTGCCTTTGTCACTGTCTCTATCTCCATTGTTCTTTTTGTCGTTCACCAACGTGGGCAGGATGAAGTGTGAGCACTGCAGTGCTGACCAGTGTCGTGTGAACTGAGGCTGAGCCAGAGCTGTGGTACCAGCTGACACTCCTGCTGAAGGCTGTGCAACAGATCCTGGATACATGTCGTGCAGTCTCAAAGCATGCAGTCTGTGCTGCAACACTGGTTTGACAACCAGCGTGTGCACAAGGTGGATAAAGCAGAAGTCAGGTTCAAGTCAAGTGGACACATGAGGAGCTCTTGGGATACATACGTCATGCTTATCAGACAAATGTCTGTTTCATAGTGTGCTTTTATACTCAGAAACGCCTGGGGATGAGTATTTGACGTTTCTACTTTAGGGAGATATCTGGGATGGCACACAGTCATCTTAAATGCATCTGTGCTTTTGCAGGAGTAGCAGCACAGCTCTAGCCAGGAAAGTGAGCCGGCGGGCCTCCTTGGACCAGGCAGATGGTGAGATGGAGGTCATGTCTGCCATCTGCCCTTTGGGGGATGACTACCTGCCCATCGACGCTGGCAGCCTCAAAAGCAAACAGGTACTCGATAGGCCCATCATGTGACAGCATAGCTTCAGGCGTTGTCCTGACAGCGCTCAGCAGCAGGAAGAGGACACCCATGACGCGCAGTTGACAGCCTGATTATGATACATGGCTGTGACAGAACGGCTGACCCTACAGAGACTTGCATGGTCAACCTGCGCACAAGTGCAGATTTCTTGCATGCAACGTGTATCAACTACCAGTACTTGAGCAACAAGTCTGATTTGCTAAAAAGCTCAGATTTGTTGCTTGTGCCTTGCTTGTGATGGGGCGGAGTTGCAAGCAAAGTCTTGTGCATCAGCTTCTACACTCAAAGGCCTTTCTGGATCCTGGATGCCACGTCCGTGCTGAGGAGTGTGTAAGACATGTACATCTCAAGCCTGCGTATAATTCACCAATTGGGTGTAATGCTGTATGCAGTTTGAAGTGTGCGCAAGACAGATACGTGCATGCACAGCGGCCTGCACATATCTCGATGATAGGTGTGATGCTGTATGCAGTTAAGACGTGTGCGTAAGACAGATACATGCATGTACAGGCTCCTGCATATGGTGCAACACTGAGGTGTGATGCTGCATGCAACTGGAAAGGTGCATACGACAGATACCCGCATGTACAGAGGCCTGCACGTGGGTCAACAGTTGAGTGTGATGCTTTATGCAGTTGGTACCGGGCCCGAGACAGATACATGCATGTATAGAGTCCTGCATATGGTTCAATAGTCCAGTATGATACCGTATGCAGCTTGAAGTGTGCATGAAAACAGATACATGCATGTAGAGGGGCCTGCTATGATAACCCATCTATCACAGGCTAGTAAATAATTAATACTTATAATGACATAATAATAATAATAATATAATAATAATAATAATAATAATATAATAAATAACAACAATTCTGATCAGGCAACCAATTTGCTCTCATGGTTTGACAATTAGCGACAGTTGGGTGTGATGCTGTATGCAGTTGGAGGTGTGTATGAGGCAGATAGAGGATCCTGCGTCAGAGGCCCTGACAGTGCTGCAAGCCCTTGAGTCCCTGGCCCGTCTTGCCTGGAATGATGATGACGTACGGGAGCAGGTTGCTCAGATGGACGGTATGCATCATGCTACCTGCATGATCAGACAACATGCTGTAAAAGCCGAGTCTATAGCATCTATTCCCACAAAGCAGAAGTCGAGCCTGCTTTCTGGCAGTACTGGGCTGCAAACTCTGAGTCCACAAGCGTCTACTCCCACAAAGCAGAAATCGAGCCTGCTTTCTGGCAGTATTGGGCTGCAGACATCGTGACATATGTAAATGTGTGGGCAGAGACTCAGCTGTAAGGTGTATGCTGCGAGGGCACATGTCAGTTTGCAAAAGTCCTTCATCAGAAATGAATCAGAAACATGATTTTCTAGAAAACAACACCACAAAAACCCAATATTGTGGTGCAGGTATTGAGGTGGTAAGCAAGGTGATGGATGCCTGGCAGAAGCATGAGGGCGTGCAGTGCAACTGCTGCCTTGCCATTATGGCCCTGGTCAGAGGCACTGGCTCCGTCTGCCAGGTATACTTCATCACAGCTTTGCACTGACATACCTCCCTCACACCCTCTGCACTCCATCTCCATCATCTCTGCACTCCAATCTCAATGTCTCTGCTGTCCAAACAGCCACTGTGCATCAACAGATGTGTCATACTCACAATTTTGACTGATATCCGGCAAAACATGTCAAGAGAAAATTTGCTGCATTGTTCAGGATGCATCAATTGACATCAAGCATGCATCACCTTTCTTTTAAACTAATCTTCATGATTATGCTCAAACGGTGCCTTTGCCTTTGCCTTGGCTCACTGTTCTCTCCACTTGAGCATTCAAGCACCAGATGTAGAGGATGTGACGGGGGTGGTAAACAGATCTACAAGTTTTCTGGAAGCTACATGTGTGTTTCTGTACATCATGTACTGTAGTGTTGTATGCATGCACATGTGCTCTATTGCTCTGGGAGAGTCAGCTTGTATGGTACAGGCAAACCAGTTCAGGGTGGCAGAGGCTAGAGGGGTGGAAGCAGTTGTGGCAGCCATGACGCGCTTCTCCGGCCAAACCACAGTGCAGCTCAGCGCCCTGCTGTGCTTCATCCCCCTTGCCCTGGAAAACATCATGATGCAGGCAAGCCCTGCTGCTGCTGCTGCTGCTGCTGCTACGGCAAGCTGTACGGTGCTGCTGCTACCGCTCATGTACCTGTGGCAAAATGGGCTGCATGTCATGCACCGCTGTGTGTAAAAGCTGTACATCACACTGGTCTGCTTTGGTTCCATGAAGCTCAAGGGCTCACACAGCTAGTGCTGTGTGACGTTTAGCCATTGATAAGCCGTTCTGCATGAGCTTGTTGGCTTCAGCGCAATTAGTGTGGTCTGTACCTCATGAGCTGGAGTAAATGGGCGCAGACGCCCTCGTTCATGACATTCCCACTTAGCTGTCATGCACCTGCTACAGCTGCAAGGACTGTGTCTTGCCATGTGTGGGCAATGACAATGAACCATCATCATACTCATGCGCCCACATTGCAGCAGATACGTGTAAAGCTATGCAACGAATCTCTTTTGTTTGCAGCTAGTAGCGAACCGTGAAACATCTTCCCAAAGTAGAAATGCTTAATACTGTTGCCCAGGCGTTTTCATATGTATGTTCCCACCTTGAAATAGACATCCTCCTGAAACCAGTGACGTTTCCAAATGCCCAAGATGTCATGATGCAAGAGTGCGTGTTGCCCGTGTCAGGTCACACCATGTCTCTGTTGCATAGACTGACACAACTGTGATCACACAGGCACATGTGTCGCAGCTGGCATTGAAGTGTGTGCTGGCCGCCCTTGCACAGCATCCAGATGACATTGACATACAAGCCAAGGGCCTGGTAGTGCTTGGCGTGTTGGGACAGGTACACCCACACTGGAAACCAAGTGCACCTTCTGCACCGTCTGCTGCCCTGAAACAAAGCTGATACAGTCAGATACGGTGCATGTGATGCATGCCACTTTCATGTTGTGCAGGTGTTTTATTGAAGTCAAATGCTTGACAGGTTCATATGACATATGACTTATGACATATGACATATGACATATGACATTGAGATGTCAGCAAATTTGCACTATGGCGGGTCAGGGAGCCAATATGGTCACAGACTAATAACAGTAATAATAGTAACAGAATAATGGTGATGAGCCCTGTCATCTGTCAGAGTTGAGGCAACACTCACATGTATGCTATCACTCGGTTTGATGCCATGCATATTGCTCACAATGTGCATTTATGCATTTCTGCTCCCATGGCAGGGTGAAGACGTTGTTCATGATGCCATTCGGCAACAGCAGTTGGATGCTGGCGTGCCAGCACTCATTGCAGCAGCGCTCACAAAATACAAGGGCCAGAATGAAGAGGTGCTGTGGGCTGCTTTGTTTAGCCTTGCGGTTCTGATCCGGGAAGGAGGGGACCCCTACATTGCATCTACTGATGCCTCTGTGGAAGCAGGGCTGCTGCCACTCTTGCAGGCAGCCTTAAAAGATTATGAGGTGATATTATGCGTACTTTTGACAGTATGTTGTACCCTGTGAAAGGATCAAATCAAAGGCTTTGTTGTATGAAGCACACCACTAGCGCTCTGCAGTTATATTGTGATGCCTGTCATGCAGTGCTGTTTGCAGCAGTCATGCCCTGCTGCTTTCAAGATTTCAAGTGGCTGCATCAATGCAGTATACTGACTCATCAGGTCAGCAAGCTTCACACATGGACATTAAGATATCAAGCATGACAGCGGCCAGAAGTGAGCAGTATGTTTGCAATTGCAGGCACGAGTGGGAGGTAACAATGATGACGCAGACATGATTCAGACTGCAGGGAAGTACTTGATTGAGACTTTGGCTGTGGCAGCGTATGTGTACAAGATCGAGGCTGCACTAGGCATTGGCGCAGTCACAATTGCAATCTCTGTCGCTGTTGTTGTTGTTGGGTACTTGTGGAGACGTAGATAAAGTGTGCACTGCACTTCAGCACATAGTTGGTTTTGCTATTTTTGAATTTTGTCATGAGGCACTTAGCCTCTGCCTATGTGAGCACCTCAATTTTTTGCACATGTGCAGCTAGCCTATACTCATTGCTATAATCCATGCTAGAAATGAAGCTGCACAAACATGCAAATGGTCAAGCAAGATGTGGCCACAGCAGGTCAAAAACAGCAAAGTATATGTGTGGTCATCGGGTTCATGCCACTAAGAAAAAGTATATGTGAGGCATCAAGAATTAGATTCATGGTAATGCAGCTCTCATCCTGCTGCAAGCTAAGATCCTGCAGATGGCAACGCTATTTGCTCTTCCATAGACGGTTTGCGTGGAGGATACGGAATGGCTATGGGCTTCTGTGATGCTGCTGTCTGTTGCTGTTGCCGCTGCCACTGTAGAGAAGGCTGTTTCGGCTTCTTGGACCGAGCCTGCATTCCAGGGCTACTCAGTCATGCAACATCACTCATTCACACTTTTGGTAGATATAACATTGTGGTAAGATACTAGTGCAGCTCTCCAATGGTGCAGAACATGTTGAATTTTGAACAGAGTCGATGATAGCGCTGGACATCACTGCACCCTCAGTCGATTGTGAGTTGCCTTACGTTGCCTGAGGAGCCCTTGAAAACCTTCCCCTTACAGGTCCGCTTGTCTCGCCTGCCCATCAGCCATGCACTGCCTTCCACTACACATTGCCATGATGACAAGCTATTGAAAACGGCTGGGAGTGCTGGCCACGCTAGCTTGGGAAGCTGAGAAACAGCAAAACTTGCTGATGGCAGTTGACTGCTGACTGCCTGCCAATGGAGGATGGACATGTATAAGTCAACCGTGCACAAGGTTCTCAGTTTCCAAGCTCAATATGTACGTCGAAGCAGCCTCCACTGCAGCTTGTGTGAGAAGTGAACGACACGCACAAGGATTTATTCTTGGAAGCTCAAGGACAGCTGCGCTTTGGCGTTTCCAATACCTGAGACCAAAGCTAGCGATTCAACGCAATGAATCTTGCACAAAATGCGCGCCGGAAAGGCTGTTTGGGTCAACAACAAGAAGTTATATAAGACTTGCAGTTACACCGTAAGCAAGCGTTTCGTGACGAAACTCGCAACCAATTTGCATTGCAAGGGCAACGGGCTAACACGTTCATGCATGAGATCACACAAAGTCAAGCCTTGCAACAGTCACAACGACACTTTGCCGATCAAGGCTTGTGCCTGCAGCAAGCTGCGCTGAGTAGTTTAGCAACGTATGATCCGGCAAACCCTTTTACGCAGGCACACGCAGACGTTGAGGTGTCTAAAGTCAATTCCGCGAGCGCTTGCACAGCTCCCTCAGGTCTCATCTGAACAAGCAAAAGAAAACAGCTTTCAAGTAAGCTGCAGGATTTAGCGCACGCATGTTACGCCGCAATGTCTTAGATCTGTTCGTTGAGTGAGTCCTCCCTGTTGCTTATATGTGCAGGAGCCCTCAGGAGCAAACGTTTTCCGTGGTTTGAATGATTGGTCGAAGCGATCGATATTGGGGCCTGTGCTGAACGAGCAGCAGTGCCCGAGGTGCCATAAACGGCTTGGCAATGGGCCACAGGTATGCCTTTGCATGCCATAGATCACTGCCTTGTATCTTTAAGCTGACGACCTGAAGCGTTTTGACCTGCTGCTCAGAACCTCATGATGCAAATTGGTGTGCAGGGCGTCAGGGTTCATCACTGGCAGAAAAAACAGCTCTGCGCAGGTGGTGTTTTGTGACAATTGCAAGGTACAGTTGCATAGCTCAAGTTGGTTAATTGTCTACCATGGAGTGTTGCACAGGTGTTGCTGCATGCAGCCACAGTCTAACTTTGTATACATCAGTAACGGAACGGCCGATACTGGCTGCACAGGCGTACATTGCCAGTGGGGCAGGCAAGCAACATGCTCACCCAACAAACCAAACCTCTGAGCCAGCTGTTGTCTCAGCCCCTGAGGCTGTACACTCCACTGAGCCCCGGCAGGACATCAGGCGAAATCTCGCAGAAAATTTTGATGATGCAAACACCAGAGTGCGTAACGCTTCCAAAAAACACTCTGGCCAAGGCCTGCAATGTGCCAAGTGTTTGCACACCACAAAGGGTCTGCACTTGACGTATAGCATACTTTGATTGCGCATTGCAGGTCAATCAGCCAATCACAGCTGTGCCAAACTATGGAGGCAACGATGGTCATGGAGTAACTGGCTTCAAGATCACTGGGGACGGACCCATACCAACGCCTAGGCAGCTAGTTGCTATGCTCGATCAGTATGTCATTGGCCAGGAACAAGCCAAGCGGGTGAGTGGACTAGACCGCCTCAGTGCCATGCTCTGCATGTATCCCTTGCCTTCAAGCGCTACAGTCAGAACAGAATGTGCACTTTGTACTGATGATCTAACAAGTTGCTGCATACAGCGTGCCATGCCATGTTGTATGGACAACGCCTTCCGCCAGGCTTGGTATTCATTTTGGGATGCCCGTCCTGCAACTGTCATGCAATAGCTGAATGGCGCTCTGTGGTGCGACAGCTTCATTGCACATATTGGTCAATCTGATCACATCTGCTGCTGCTGCTTCCTCAGCAAGCAAAGGCAAGGCATTGTGCAGACAGCATTCTTTCCTTCACCACAACATGAGTGTTTAGCAAACGGGATAATGACAAACAATGCAAATGCCTAAATTGGTTGCAGACCCTGGCTGTGGCGGTACATAATCATTACAAGCGAGTGCGCCATGAGACAAGCCGAAGAAGGCTAAAGGAGCAGCAAGCAGCCTCAGCCCAAAATGGAGGTGCAGTTGCCTCCTTTGTTCAGTCTGGCAAGGTCACCAGAAGCATTCTGGAGACCACTACAGGCCCACCGCCCCCCCCCCCCGCCGCCCAGACG
>JAABUO010004618.1_pt1 | contig 16211 bp, 20 predicted proteins | sample 5559291 | NCBI WGS metagenome assembly JAABUO01 (sample SAMN10711878, study PRJNA513372) | rock metagenome | isolation source: Antarctica rocks | place: Antarctica: Victoria Land, Finger Mt sud
TTCAAATCCATGTTGGCTCAGCCAAAGGGACAGTTTTTGCCACCAAAGAGTGTTCACAGATGAGGCATGGGTAAAAGCCTTTTTGACCAGCCTGTCAGAGGGTAACTCGCTAAGCCTGCTGACATACAGCTCATGTTTCTCCAATTGATAACCACTGATAAATTTGCTGCAATACAAAGGTGATGTGTAAGTACCTGCCTTGCAGCCAAAGCTTTTTTTGCTGCCTCCAGGGCAGCTGCTTGCGGATCTATACACACCCTGCAAGCACAATGCCATCTGACAGTCTATGAAGCATGCGGAGGTTGGACTGCAAAGCGGTGCTTATTGGCAAGGCAGGCAAGTGTTATTGGCAAGGCAGGCAAGGGTAAGGGCAGCTGCAGCTTGGGGTCCAGGCCACTGCAACTAGTAGCTGGAGGTGCCAGTCAATTCAGGTGTTTCTGGTGCACTGACAAACGTAACGTAGCATTGTGATGTGCTGGAAAGCGCTTTTGTTGTGGAATCATCTGTGATAATGAGAGTCAGCCAAGAAAACAAAATGTGAGCAGGCAAATGCTATCATGTTTATGATGCGGTGGTGCTATGGACATTTGAGACATTTGGAAGTCAAATTGCTATGTTGACAGGTTTAACATAAGGAGATACTGTGCCTGCATGGCTACCATCAGCTTTGGTCATGGAAATCACCTGTCAGCAGGCTGTGAATGTGCTGCAGCTTTTGCCTGAGAGCTGGACGCTGATGCAGCCACTGGCTGAAGCAGTGCTGTCTTATCATGTCCAGCATTCTTTGCACGCAATGTGACCTGCGGCGAAGTTGCCTGTCTGCAGGTTTGTCTCAGTACGCAGCAGGTATGAGTTAAATCCTCTACCTTGGGAGCTTGCGGCTGTGCTGCTGAAGTAGCATCCTGGGTTGCAGGTTTTCTATCATCGACTTTTGCAGACTTGGATGATTTATTTAGGCTGATCTTGACTGCAACATAGCCAGCTGATGTCAACTCAGCAAGGACTGGAAAGCTTCCGGTTTGACGTTCACCAGGTTACGCAGCCGCACGTTTAATGTGTTCATCTGATGTTTTTGCAGGTGCGGCTGCCTCTGCTCCTGCTGCCTTGCAGGAACACTCACCACCAATGCCGTAACACCACCTGCTCTTCTTATTGGGTTACCCACCTTCTCTTTCTTGGCACGCAACGCAGCGTATTTCTTTTGCAGGGCAAGCTCAGCTGGGGTAGGCATTGCAAGCTGATGCTTCAATACACGAGCTTACGGGCGTCATTTTAGCACCATGTCATGCACCCAAAACTGTTACTGAGAGACATCTTTCTCAGGGCTAAAATGGAGGAGCTTGGATGTGGCCTAGATCAGGAAGACTTGCTGATTGTGTCATGTCGCAGACGTCAGGTCAAAGAGAGTTGCTATGAGTTCTGGAGCTCAAGTTCTGTCGGTTGTCTTGTAAGGACGGACTGTAATAATTGATACAGGTGTGCTGGCCGTGCATTCTTTTTCTGAACACCAACACCTATTAACACAAGTCACAAGCTGCACCCAATATATATAACATGTGACTCTGTTAATAATAATCATCATTAAAACGCTTTCCAGCTCCTGATGAGCTAGGTGCGTGCAGGACAAGTCTTGTCTCTCCAGAGCAGCCTGTCTTGTGCATCCCTATAAGGCCTACTAATACGACAGTTTTGACAATCACGTAATGCAACATCATTCGAACTAGACCTAGGGCGGCCAGGTGGGACTTTGTTACAATAAGATTAATCTTATGCGATCTTGTTACTCTGTGAGTAAGACAGTATTGCTACTGCATTATGTGAGCACTGTCTTTCTCTATAACCTAACTCGCTTGGCCTGCAACTAGGGTGTGGAAAACTCTGTGCACAGATCGCAATGCAGAAGTACCACCTTTTCCTTTCGTGATGTGTGAGTTTACTTCTATGTCTTGCACAATGTGTCAGTACTTACTGGGAATTTGTAAAGTCCGCCTGTGATGTTGCCCTACAGAGTCAAGCTACACTGTATTGCACAGAAAAGGCTGCTCCGGAGGATCCTTGAGCCCCACTCTAATCCGTGTGTGCAAGGCTGTTGTTGATACAGCTTCTGGACGTCTATGACCTTGAACCTCAAAGTAGCTTCAAGTGAAGTGCGAAGTGTGTGTGTCGTTCAGCGCTATGATTGAGACGTACACTACGCAATGGCGTGGTCTGACAGCCTACTGAACTTGCGAGATCTGACTGTAAACCGTGGCGTGAAGTCTGACGTGAAATGGGTGACTCCTGCGCTTATGGACACTGAATCTGGACCTAAGGTTGGGGGTCCGTGGTTGGTGAAAAGCGCAAAGCGCTAGGAGAACTCCGTTGATACGACTACGTCAGAAAACCGCTCATATATCTCTAGTAAAAGGCGAGATATATGTGTGGCACAGAGGCAATCTGGTCGCTACAGTTGGCAACATACATGTGATTATATGGGCATGGCGAAACTTGTTCTACTGTAGTATGGGAGCTCAATTCGTGACCTATTAGGTCACAAAGCAGCAGGGCACAAAGCTTGCTGCATGTGAACGTACAGAGACATCGTGTTGTTATCGCTTCACCTAGTGCCGTCACAAATTTGACAGATCACACGCAAACATGGGTGGAGGTTTAGGATTTCTAAATAAGAAGACATGGCACCCTGGAAGGATGGACAACCAGGAAAAAGTGTGGAAGAAAGAGGAGGAGCGTGCCAAGGAGCAGAGCAAGCTCGAGGACATCCGAAAACAAATTGCAGACGAGAGGCAGAAAGAGGAGCTCGAGATGATCGCAGCTGCAGCTGGGCACAAAGTGTAAGTCGTGCTTGCAAACACTGTAGTCGTCCCCTACGTTCCTGACTCTCTCCGCAGACACTTAAGCTATGTTGACAAGCTATGTTGATATGTTTGCAGTCGGTCAGACCGTCTGGACTGGATGTATCAAGGTGGTATGCTTGCCAAGCAAGAGGCAGATCAGCGCACTGAGGAAGCCATGATGTCTGGAAAGCCTGTGCAGCTGGAAGAGGCCACAGAATTGAACAGGGTGAGCCAACATTCTTTGCCCTAAGTGCATCTTCAGGTTCCTGCTATCCTATAAATTTATACCATCAAGCCCATAGTCATTCAGAACAATATACTCCGCTTGCCTGCATATGTTGACATGCAGTTGTTTGGTGGTCTTAGGCACAGCAAGCAGTGCTGCTTCCTACATTCTACTCAGAGGACACACCAGCATCAGCAAACGAGACTTGGGCCCGTCTTCATAGTGATCCTTTGTTTGCGGTGAGTCATTTGTGTTTCGAAATCCCAGCGGCGTAAACTCAACATCCTATGATATCTGCGTGCAAAGCAGATGTACCGCACCCTCATGATGCTGATGCGTTTTGACAACACCAATGACAATATGTTCATCACTTCAGTGCCGTTGCAGATCAGGCAGCAGGAGCAGACAGCTCGTAAAGCCATTGTAGCAAACCCTGTGAAGATGGATCACATCAAAGCTGAGGTAAGACGTGCAAGCAGCTACATCACCTTTTGTTGAGTGCAGAACTTGTCAATACATCAAATAGTCTGGGAAGCCTGCCTGTGTCTGCCACTGCCGTGTTGTCTTGTGTATTGTACTTGCGCTTGCATCTAAATTTGAAGCTTTATTGTATACTGCTTTGAGCAATTCACCAATGCATCTGCTTGCAGCTGATGTGCATACTTAGCAATGACCTTCCGGCTTGCAATCTCAACTATTCTCTGTCAGCATGCTGCAGGTTGCCAAGCTGAAGCAGAGTAGTGCCCAAGAAAAGGCTGCTAAAAAGGCTGAGAAGAAAGCCAGCAAGGAGGCAAAAAAAGAAAAGAAACGTGCAGCAAGCCAAATGGAGGCAGCCCTATCAGCCAAAGGAGTTGGCCCTCAGAGTGTTGCCATTGCGGCATCAGCCAGACATCACCCCCCCCCTGGGTACAATGACTTGGTTCACATGCATACAAGGGACAGAGATGTCAGACATGGCTCAGACAGACATGCCAGGGACAGCACTCACAATGGTCACAAGCATGACAGCTCACATGTCCACAAGCAGAGGAGGCTGCACTCACCTGAGCGGCGGTCAGAGCCAGACCACGATAGGCACAGACGCAACGGACGAGCGCACAGGGATAGTTACAGCGACAGGCACAATTCAGGTGAGCATGACAGACGGCAGCTTGGTGACGGTGGTACATTGACAGAGTCAGCGAGGGAATCGTCACGCCGTTACATTGATGGTGATGCCAATGGTCACCAGCCAAGTAATGGCAAAGGGCATGATAGGCAGGGTGGTATTCACTATGGATTGTCTTGGGGAGAGACTGCTCCAGAGGAGCTTCAAGCTTGCGACAGGTGCATCCTCCTTGCTTACTTGTTTGTTCAGTACTCTCTGGCGCCCAGCTTAAGTAAACCAGTCATAGTAGAATACAGCTCCAGCTCGACAATCGCCTACGTGTCGTCCTGATAGCTGCAAGATCATCCTGCCTATGCTGGATGCTAGACATCTGAGGTTTTGCTTTTACTAGTGTTTACTTCAAAGCTTTCTTGATCTCATGCATGTAAGCAGATTCACGACACCGCAACCAGCCTTGTTTGTCTTGCTGTCTTGAAGCACCCCTCGACCATGTTGGGGATAAGCACTGTGAGGCCATCAATGTAGGCAATAGTTTCGAGATAGTTTCAAGCTTCATGGATCTCAGCAACTTTGCTGCCTGCAGGCGTGATGCTGCTGAGGCTACCCGCAAGCGGCTGGATGATGCTGCAAAGCTGAAGGCACAGGAAGAGCGAGAGAAGGCAGCCCAGAAACACCAGAGGCAGGAGTACAAGTAAGCCAACCCCTGTTGTCTGGTCTTCCTCTGCATGGCACTGGCTTAATCTACGTAGCGTGAAGGGTATCATGAGATTCAGCATGCTCATTGTAGCAGCTGCCATTTCTTCCCGACTCTCAGCAGCATTTGGCTCAGCAATTTGGCACTGCATATGCACCAGGCTGGTGGTGTGAGAAGCCTGCTTACACACATGCACAGGGCGTCGGGCAATTGTGTTGCACTTGCAATTGCAGTGCAGTGCACAACGGATGTCGTGTGACACGTCTTGTGTAGTCTTTAGTGTTGCTCTCGGGGGATTGTTTCCTGGTGCTGCAATGTCTGCTGCTGATCTGCGTCAATCACTGCAGGACTGGCAGGCTGAGTCAGGAAGAGAAGGCAAGGCGGCTGGCCGAGATGCAGGGCAATGCTGAGGTGCATGATGATGCGAGATGGCAGCGCTTGTCTGCTGAGAAGCAGAAGGATGCAGCTGAAGTGTTGGAGCAAGCTAATCAGGGTAGCGGGTCTGCTGCAGCTTTCTTGAAGCAGGCTCATAAGACTGTTTATGGTGCCACTGGTGAAGGGGCCACATTGCAAGATCGTATTGGTCGCCGCAAGTACTACAATGACAAAGACACAGAGCGAGGCGCATTCAAGCGTTAGGTTGCAAAACAATGAAGCAGTGTTGTTTTCTGTTAGTACAACAGCGTCATGCTTTCTCATCTGGTTTGCTCAAACCATACAGCCGGTGCACTGTCTTGATTAATTGCTGAAAGCTTTCCCAATAGACTTGAAGCATGTGCTGAACGAAACTCTGCAGCGTTGTACGACGGCGTGAACAGCAATGTGCAGAACGTCACACACCCCTGGTCAAGACTACGCAATGAAACGCTAGACTGCTGCAAGCATCTCCTCGACAGTTACTGTACCAAATCATCACTGCTAATTTCACCCTGAGCTTCACTGCAGAAACATCTCGAAAGCACTGCATGCCTCGTCATTCAATGCAGCAAATGTGTAGGCATCCACTTTGGTCAGTTCCTCAACGGCAGCAGTGAACTCATCTTGTTTGCCAGCTGGCACTTGGACTCCCAGCAAGACTGGGGAAGATCTAGCTCCTACATACTCAGCATAGCATGATAAGCAACTGCACATGGTGACACTCATGTGTTGGTGAGATGCCTTGTTGGGTAGAAGCACAGCAACAGATGAGCAACAGCAGGAAGGTGAATGCCTGCATGGTCAAAGCTGCACATGTCTACAGATAAGCAACAGCAGGAAAGTGAAAGACTGCATGGTCAAAGCTGCATGTGGCTTACAGCTTTGCAGTGCAGAGCAAGGAAAATGAGCACTGCATCTGCACAGCCATCTAAGTCCAAGCCACAATGCACAAGCTTGCGATACAGGATATGGGTTGCAGCCTCCAGCATAGATGTGAGGTTGTCAACAGTCTGCATGATGGCCGCTTGCCTGTCTTCCTGTAGTGCAGCAAGGTAATGTTCCAGACAGGGCTGAGGGCCCTGAGTAGCTGCCTGATAGCCCCGCGCCTCTCAGGGATGGAGACTGAGTATAGCTGCTCATCAGGCATCTCCTGTGAACCCCTTGCTCTTCCTCCAACCACATGCCGCAGATGCACCTGTCAGCACACACAACAGCTGCTGCACAGAAAGCCCTGTGCTGCTGCTTCCTGTCATTGGCCTTGCCGCATGATCCAGTGCAGAATTGGCATTTGCAGACAAAATGCAGAGATTTGAAGAAGCACCTTTGGGGTGTGTGTATTGAACCCTTGTTGCAGCAAATTTTGCATAGCTTGGCTGAAAAGATCATGATGGGATGTACAGTATCTGCACAGTGTAGTTGATGCTGTCTGCAAAACATGCAACACCACAGCTGGCTCAATCATATGCTTCCTGTCAACAGCGTTGGAGTCTTCATCCTTGTACACACAACGCATTGCATGTTGGCTCCTGCTCAGGATGCCAGCGTAACACATACTCCAGTCAAGCTTTTGTGCAGAGGAAACTCTGCAACCTATGTAGCTGTTTGATCACAAGCACGCCTGTGCACCAACCATTCAACCACAAGCATACTCATGCACCCAGTCAGCATCTTCTTTCAGTGGCTACCAGCCATGCATACCTGCACAGCTTCAATGCCAGAGATGTCCTTGGTCGGGATCTCTGCTGCTTGCAGTCTGTCAAGCAGGTCTCCAATTTCTGAGGTGCGCTCAACACCCACACTCCACAGCACATGGTTGTTACGGTCTTCCAGATGTCTGCATGTCAGGCAAAGCTTGTAGCAGGCAGCAAGGCACAGCTGACTTGTGGTTCACAAGGATAGCTTGTCTGCAGGTACAGACAGATACACAATGAGCCATGATGTAGTGCAATGCATGGCAGAGCATGGCAAGGAATTGAGAAGCCACAATGTATGCGCTTCAGTGTTCTGTTGCTCAGTTCCTGCGTGTGACTGTGAAGACTGAGCACGACTAGCATCGTAAAGCAGCAGAATTGAACAAGAAGAAAGGCATTTGTGCTGACTTAGCAACCGGTCTGTGCTACTAAGGATTGTGATACAGGTTCAGCAAAATCGGAAAATGAACAAGCAGTTTATCCATAAAACATCTTCCATAGCTCAGCTGGCTAGAGCGTGCGGCTGTTAACCGCAAGGTCGCTGGTTCGAGCCCAGCTGGAAGAGTTTTTACTCTACGCACGCGCTTTTACACTACTGCATGTTCCGTCAATTCTGGCGCAAACAAGGTACAGTACAGACTGTGCATGCAATCAGCACCAAGGTCTGGTTCCACACCTGTGACGCAGCTCAGTGATGTTTTCCTTGTTAGTGGTGGCGGTTTCCACAAAGGCTTGCAGGGAGCCTGGGGCTCCACTGATGGTACTGGCCAGCATGTGTTCAGCATTGGACCCTAGCTCTGCCAGTTCTGCCACCAGGCGTAACCTCTCAAAGTTGATGTTGCTGCCACTGGTGATGGCCACCACACACTCACCCTGGAACATGTACAATGGCTATGCTTCATGCTACATGCCCCATGTGGTGGAGCACGACGAGGCATTGAAGTGACATTGAATGTCAAAGTGCAAGTGCTTTGCTTTGCACCCTAGCTCTGTCAGTCTGCAGCCCGGTTGCACTTCAAAATGGAATGATATGCAGCAACAACACAAAGTTTGCATTTCATCGTAGACGAGGATACTGGTGCCACAGCTGCAGTACCAGGCTGCACATGATTACGATGACATGACCAGACACAGGAGGGAAAAAATTGTCTCAACCCAAAGTCATCCTACAGTCAAGACTGATCTGCACCTACAGCTGTTTGTGAACATGTTTCATTTGAGACAAGCTGATCATGTCCCTGGTAATACGAAACCAGGCCAAGCAAGGTTTGGTCACCAGGGCAGTTTCAAAATCTGCTGACCTTGATATGAGGCCTTGTCTGCAGGTAGTCCCTGGCCCCAGCTAGGGCAACAGCCCCTGCAGGCTCCAGAATGGCCCTAGTCTCGTTGAACACATCCTTTACTGCAGCGCTTGTGGACGCGTTGCTGACCAACAGGATTCCGTCACACAGCTCTCGACACAAGTTGAAGCATTCTGCACCTGGCTGCTTGATTGCAACACCATCAGCAAAGACATCAACATGCTCCAGCTTCACCCTATGGCCTTTCTTCAGGGAGATGGCCATGCCATTTGCTCCTGTATGACACAAACATACTATGTACATTCAGTATGTGTGGTTTAGTGTGTATGATTTGGTATGTATGCTTTAGTTTGTCTGATTTGGTATGTACAGTATTTATTATATTTGGTTTTCATTTAGTATTATGATACTTGAACAAGACTGTATTGCCAAAGACGCAGCTGCTTGTAGGTACACAATCACACCTGTCAGTATTCACGCAAGCCTTGCAGTCCCGCTAGCTTATATGAAAAGATGGCACAGTTGGATATTCTTGCACTTTAACCGACATGCCTTCAGAAAGGGTGGCGGCGCTGTTCTTGAAAAAGACGTTGGGCAACAACAGAAACAATGCTGACAGGAATGTTTTTGCTGTGAGCCTTGCTGGCACAACCCAGGGCAATGGCAAAGGTGTTGGTGATCACATGTTTTGCACCATGGTACTTCTGATTGCTACTCGTCATGTTCAACTTCGGACAACAGGTAGACCGGAAGACCTCCCCAGAGCCTTGAGATTATCTATCACCTCCCAGCACTTCTGTGCTTCATGTACTAGAGGGCCAGAAGCCAAATGCAAAAGGATACACAATGTGCAATCAGACAAATTGCTTAGAAAGTGGTGAAGCTGCTGAAGAATTGGCCTGCAAGCAACATGCTGATGCAAGCATGCTGACTGAAACGCTCAACCATGCTGACCGAAACACGCTGACTAAAAAGCAACAATCTCACCTGTGGGCTCTACACCATATACCTTTATGCCTGGATTGACCGCCTTGACGTATGATGCGATGCCAGCAAGCATGCCGCCGCCGCCCACTGGGACAAAGATGGCATGCAAGCGCTTCAAGTGCTGGGCACTGCAGTTGCGCAGGATCTCCAGGCCCATGGTGCCGGTGCCGGCCACAATCCAGGGGTCATCAAAGGCTGAGATGAACACCAAGCCATCCTCTGTAGCTTTGACCTGCACCGTAATAATAATAAGAAGAAGAAGAAGAATAATAATAATAACACAACAATAATAATAATAGTAATAACGATAACATGGGCTTAGCCAACAGATGCATCAGGTGCATGCGACGCAAGTCAGCTCTGTCCCGACAGGCTTGTTCGGAGCATCACAAATGTAGTGGCCTGCACTGTGACCAACTGCATTCATGATCTAGCACTGTGGCCCACCTACTGAGCTCATTGTGAGTCATGTACTGTGTAATGCCGTAGCAATCAAAGCTGTAATGAAAAGTGATGCCATCCTGTGTGGCCATGGTCTACAGCATGACCAAATGCTGTTTGTGACATATCACTTTGGGCCACGTACTGAGCTCAATGTGAGCTATGCACCGAGCAAAAACCCTAGCAACAAAGGCTGCAATGAAAGTGATGAAAGCTATGCACTGTGGCTTTGGCCTGCTGCCTGACCAATTGCATTCATGGTCTAGCCTTGAGGGTCATGTATGAGCAGACACCAACATCAAAGGCTGCAACGACGGCAGCCTCTTCGGCTTTGATCTGCACTGTGGCCAATCGCACTCAATACACAGGGGGTGAATGTCATGCTCATGCTCAATGATTCGTGCGTCACAGAAGTTTGCTGCAGGTCCAAGTGTGGGCTGGTACCAGGATTGCCTGGCATTGCAATTGATGAGTCTCATGCATGACACTTGTGCTGCAATAATGGCACAGTCACTGCAATTAATGTGTCAAGATCAGCTTGAAAGTTGCTGGTGAGTGGGACTGGATGTCTGCCTGAAGGCTTGCTTTCGTTGAGCTGCATTCCGTCTCATCATGCAGATGTGTAAACAGGCATGTGTAACACTCTTACCCCTGTTTGAACGGCATGGCTCAATCAGAGCCACAGCAGCAAACAGACTGCAGCACTTAGAATACATGCATACTGCAAAGTTAACGAAAGGTACAGAGAGTGGATGCAAGAGAAACACCCTGCTCAGAGCAATAGTTTGCTATACATCCTGCATGTACACAGCACGTGTAACTGTGCACAACAAACAGACCTGAGCATATGTTTGGGCTTCTGCATAGGTTTCCCCAACCAGCTCAATGATGCCGCCCAAGCGCTTGACAGACTCCACCTTGATTGGAGCAGCAGTGATTGGCATGCAGATCCGCGCTGGACATCCCTGCAAAGCCGCATTCACTACTTCACCAGTTGCTCCTCAGAGGGCATCTACACTGGAGCAATTTGGCATACTGGGTCAATTCAGCTGGGCCGATTCAAGGCTCCTCTTGAGGAGGAGGAGGATATACACCTTCAGCCGACCAACTAGCTTTGTACAGATGTGCTAAGGATTTAGGGTGCAGGGTTACTAACAAATGCTAGAAGACCGGACTATCACGCTGTATTACCACAAACAATTTGCTGTCTGCAGTGACACAAACATGCATATGACGCTGCATATGCAGGAGGGCAGGACCCTAGTGATACACTGCAGCAAGGCTGCTGTCTGAACTGTCAAATTCTGCTTTTGGTCATCAAAAGAAGCGCAGCAACGCGTCTGGCATTGCAGTGGGTTGGTTACTGCACTGATTACATAATCTTTATGATGTCAAAACCCCAGGCACCCCTCAAGCACAGCTCACTAAGTACAAATTCCATGCAGCACAGAGAGTGTGCAGAATGATACCAGTTTGAGTGCTGCCAGGGCAACACCCTGTGCATGGTTGCCAGCAGATGCACAGATGACGCCCTTCTGCATCTGCTCTTCTGTCATCTGTGACATCCTGTTGAAGGCACCCCTGACTTTGAAGGAGTGCACAGGCTGCAGGTCTTCCCGCTTTAGCAAGATGGTGTTTCCTAGCTCTTCACTGAGGCGCTTTGCCTCCTCTAAAGGGGTCTCCTCCTGAAATACAGACAGACACATGTCCTGTTGATTGTGCTGGCTCAGCGTGGACGTTGGAATGGAAACTGTATGCTTTTCTGCACTTCTCTTTGCACAGATACACAAACTTAGAAGCAAATGGAAACTTCTGTGCATGTTCAGGTGTATCTTCAGCATGCAATGGGGACTATGGCTGCTCCATGCATGAGGCAAGAAGCACACAGCATGTACGGAAGCGCAGTAAAGCAGGTAGGGCACACACTTTGTGCTGTCATATATAAGTCAACTAGATGGAAGTATTGCACACCATCTGCTGTGATGACAGCAGAGGGGGTTCAAGAAGTCTGGATTGTGTAGCAGCTGCACTGACAGCTGAAAGCTTACAACCAGACTTGGCTACACCTGAAAGTTCTGTCAAAAACATTACATTGAAAGACTTCATTTGGCACCCTGTTCTAAGAGAAGGTATGCACTCAGCTTAAATGCGTGGTGCAGACTGGAAGTCAAATACACACTCACGGCAACATCATACACTCTGGCATTGAGGATCTGACGCAGGTATCCTCCTGCCTCTCTAGTCCAAGATGTTTCTTGACATCCAGCTGTGCCCTGCAAGATGGTTTTGCAGTACCAGCTGATGAATCCCAAGCGGTTCAGGATGCCTGAACCCTTACCTCACACTCAGAAGATGTGCACCCAAAACACCTGAAGATGTCCTGATTCTGTACTTGGCTGTTTCGATTGATTGTGGACAACTCCCCAGGAGGCAGCCAGTACTCTTCTGGCATAACTATGGGGACATCGTTCAGCTGCAAGGTTGCTGCAACTGTACTGCTGGATTTGCCAGCTGGCTGTCGTGAGCATCTGTGCAAGCGAGCTGTGAGTTGGCAGTTCTGCTGGGGTTGTGAGCCATAGAGGTTGCACAGGGCGCTGCTGTGGACATATGTATGCATGCTGCTTTGCACCTGGCTTGCTTACTGCCGGCCCTCGAGCTGTGATCGTTGACGAAGGCTACTGGAACCTGACGATTAATGGAGTGTCAAACACCGAAAATTGATTCCACTTTGTCAGGCGCGTTGCTTGCTTGTTCAAGGTAACGTGACGCAGTCGTCAGGCTTGGCTGACATGCGACGTGTTTGCACTCTAAAACCGGCGATCTCGTCCACCACAGGAGCCGACCGATCATGACATAAGCAATTGCAAACCTGTCGTGGTTAGAGCTGTCAGTTGTCACAAGGTCAACAAAAAGCCAAACTGAGAGAGTATGGTTTCGGAGCATGGCAAGCGTTAAAATTAATTCGTTTCGCTACGTTTATTAACAAATGCATGCCTTTGTCTTCGAAATTTAAATGTGGAAAGGCCCCAGTACTTTGTCAATAGGAGGTTTACCCTGGCCAGGGCAGGGCTCTGCAGAAAGCGGTAAACGAGCAGGCCTTGTTGGCAAGTCCTGCAAGCAGTGCGCGCGATCAGCATCAAAATAAGCCTGTGGGCTGTGCTAGACTGAAGCAACAAGCCCAGTCGCACCTTTACGCAGGGCAGAGCTGTTGATCTCGCCTCCATTGAGGTTTCACTGTTGGGCGCCATCTTATTTTTTCGTGCCTCGAAGCCTGGTCTGTGCACAATTGAGCCCTGCTGGTTGACAAACACACTCTCTCAGTATGCAGCGGCTTCGACCGCCCGGCTTTGCCGGTCGATGTTGCTCTGCTCTGTTTGTGTTCGGTCTTGTGTCTCTTGTTTGCCTGCCTATGCTGCAAGTCGCGGCAGAGCCGAGCTTTAGTCCTTTCAGCAACTTAGCCGCCAGCTTTCGATCATACTTACCTTCATGGGGACAGCCAATCCAACACAGGCGTCTTCAGCAAGCTGACGAGCCTGATCAGTCGTCGACAACGTGCGCCGAGTTGCAGTACACTTGCTCAGACCCCAACTCCGCAGATTCAGGTTGCGGGGAGCTTTGCGCACTCACCTTCACAATCTCGGCACCTCTATTCCAACTGATATCGAATGGTTCCTGCACGGACCTCGACGCCGATCTTGGCTTATGGCGGTGTGGTCAGAACTTGGTGCAGGCCTCCACTGTCAACCTCGTCAAGTCGTCACAGTGCGTGGAGACCTGCAAAGAGCCTTCTGGAGCTTCAAAATCATGCAGTGCGCCACCAGCTCCAGCGCCTTCACCAATTCAGCCACCTGTGTCGGCACCAGCTCCAACGCAACTCATTCCCACACCGACCTTGGCTGCAGCGCCTGCACCTATGACCCCCACTGGCCCAGCTGTAACCGTTGTTGCAGTGCCAGCACCTGCACCAAGCAGTTCCCCAACCCCGTCTCCCACCCCAGTTCCCACTCCAGCCAGCACTTCCCCAAGTCTGCAGGGCAAACTGTTAGACGCCTTTGTCAATGCTCCTCCACGTATGCTGGCCTCCCCACCACCACCGCCTTCAGTATCTTGCTTTGATGGCCCAGTGGTGACAGCTATCACTCTCATCTGCGGCTTCACAGCTGCCAGCCTGAATGCAACACAGCTAGAAGCTGCCATTGCAGCTTCTCTCATGTACAACAACGCCACCTACACCACCATCATCCTGGGTCCATTCACCACAGATGCTTCAGGTCCTGGATGTGCTGCAAACTCCACAGGATCCAGCCAGATTACAGCAGCAACAACATCCTGTACAGCTGCTGCTACCCCGGTCATTGTGGTGGCACCAACTGTCGACGCTGCCTATTACATTCAGCAAGTGCTGGCCAGCTTCCCTCAGAACATTGCTGTTGGCTTGCCATCGTCTACCGCTTTGGGTCCAGTCTGTGTAAACTACCAAACTGCGCCAGGTGCGTCGTTTACCTGCAAGCACATGTCACAAGCTACCTCTGCATTCCATCTGTTGCAGCCGTCACTTTGCTGGCTTGGCTTGTAAGCTCAGGAGCGTCATCAATGAGTGTGTACATCACCTTCTAATTCTGTTTTGATGTACTACTGTCTCTGGCAGAGCCACTGCACTAGCGCCGCTTTCATAGTGTTTGCTTGGTCATCAAATCTGACAGATCCTGTCTGTCTGTGCAGCTGTGCAAACACCACCCACAGTGGTGAGCTGCCCCTCGGCCCCAGCTCCAGCACCTGTACCTGTACCCACCCTCACCCCTTCCTCACCCCCTCTTCCCTTGCCCATCGCCCCTGCTCCTGCACCAGTCCCTGCAGTGTGCCAAGTGCTCAACGCCAACATCTCCATCTGCGGAGGCACAGCCCTCAGCACACCTTCCTTGTCCTTTGCCAGCTGTGTAGCCAACATGACTGCTGTCACCGCTGCTGCTGTCGTTGTCAGCAGCGTTCAGAATGCCAACAGTTTGCCATGCCAAGCAAATGGCACTGCTGCCGTTGGCTGCTACGGTGAAGCTGCCAACTCCACCAGTGCACAAAGCTCAGGTAAGATAGGCCCAAATGCTTGCAATTGCCATGATTGGTGTTCAGAATCATATGTGCTGCCTGGTATGTGGCTGAGTTCTACAGCAGTCTCATGACTGACTCATGATTGCCTGTTTGCTGTCAGATCTTGGTCTGAAAAGCATGCACAAGTGTCTTCCTGTCTCCTTGCTGAGTTCATACTTTGCCAAGCATGAGAATTGAAGCATGATGCAAGATGGATGTGACATGGGCCAAATAATGATGGCTGTTGCAGGCTGCATCAACCGGTGTTGCTGTCCATCTAGCGTACTGGTACAGTTCACTGTGGCAGCAGCAGATGCTTCCTCAGCTGCTGCCATCAACAGCAGTCTGATACAGTCTGTTCTGGGCTCTAATGCAATGGCTACCTGCCTTGAGGTTAGTTTACTATATTGTGCTGTGCAATGCTGTGCTGCATCGTTTCTAGTAAAGCTGTGCTTGACTGCATATGACAACAGCAGACATTGACGATGTACAGTGTGCTGCAAAGCCTGTTGTTTGGTGACGCATTCAGGCATGCTAGAAACACGTTGTTGCAGACTTTGCCTTAGCAGTGTGATGCCTTACTTTATCTCATGAGATGCCAGGCTTCTTTGCACTGATGTGTGACAGTTTTATTTGCTTGCTTGCAGCGTGAGCAGATATTTGCTGATTGCGTGGCCTTCAGCAGTGTGCCAAGTAAGCCTCTAGCTTCTTTGCCCAATGTTCCTACTTTTTGCGCCAAGCTTTACTGCTTTGACAGCATGACTGCGTGACAGCGTGACAAAGTTTTGACTTGAATAAGTAGTGCGCAGATATGAACAACATCAGCTTGCATTGCGGTGCATGATGCCAGCAGCTCTGCAAGCATGCTGTGCAGAGCTGCTGGCGCACAGCATGCTTGCAAAGCGTTGGCAACTGATTGTGAGCCTGCAAGTACAGGTACCATGCCAGCACTAATGCCCGACACTCAGTGCAATGGCTTGGCACCACCACCCTTTGCAGCTCCACCTCCTGCTCCAGTAGCTACCGCTACCCCAGCTCTGACCCCAGCTGTGACCCCCGCTGCCACCCCAGCACCTACTAACCCAGTTGCAACGCCAGCACCTACCACCCCAGTTGCAACGCCAGCACCCACCAATCCAGTTGCAACGCCAGCACCCACCACCCCAGTTGCAACGCCAGCACCCACCACCCCAGTTGCAACTCCCGCACCTACCTCCCCAGTTGCCACTCCTGTTGCTACCCCTGCTGTGACACCAGCATCCACCACTCCATTTGCAACCCCAGCACCCACCACCCCAGTTGCCACCCCTGCGGTCACTAGCCCAGTTGCAACCCCAAGTAGCCCCCCAGTCACCAGTCCTCCACCTCCAGTGCCTGTGACCTACTCATCACCACCACCCCCAACAGCACCCATAGCTGCTGTCTCA
>JAABUO010004620.1_pt1 | contig 16206 bp, 12 predicted proteins | sample 5559291 | NCBI WGS metagenome assembly JAABUO01 (sample SAMN10711878, study PRJNA513372) | rock metagenome | isolation source: Antarctica rocks | place: Antarctica: Victoria Land, Finger Mt sud
ACTCGGCGTCGTCCATGGCGTGGCCCTGGAACCGGGCGACGACGTGTGGTATCGCGTCTCGACCGGCTCGTACCGGCCGGCCTACGTCTACTCGGCCTACCTCAAGCTGGCGCACGTCGGAGCCGGCTCCGTGCCGCTGCCGCTGGTCGCGGCGGCGGAGGCGCTGGCCGTCGACCTCGACACCCTGCGTCCCCTCTACGACCGCGCGTCCACAACCCCGCGGCCGCCGGCCAGCCTCGTCAAGATGATGACGGCCGCGGTGGCGCTCGACCACCTGGGGATCGACGCGCCTATCACGATACCCGTGGGCGCGCCGAGCGTGGGCGCCGAGGTGGGGGGGTCGGCTATGGGGCTCGCGCCGGGAGAGCGTCTCTCGCTGCGCGACCTGCTCTACGGCATGCTGTTGCCTTCGGGGAACGACGCGGCCTACAGCATCGCCGAGGCGGTGGCGGGAAGCCAGGACGCCTTCGCCACGCTGATGAACGCCAAAGCCAGGGCGATTGGGCTCATGGGGACACACTATATGCAGGGGTACGGCCTCGACCAGGACGGTCAATATACGACGGCGCGCGACCTCGTGCGCCTGGCGCGCTACGATCTCGCCCACTATCCCCTCTTCGCGCGGATCGTGGGCACGTCGTATCGCTACATCGGGCGCGGTTTGACGCACCCGGCTTTTGCTCTGCACAGCACGGATGAGTTGCTCGGCGTCTATCCCGGCGCCTTCGGCGTCAAGACGGGCACGACCCCGTTGGCCGGCCAGAATCTGGTTACGGCCGTGCGACGCGACGGCCGCCGTATCGTCGTGGTCGTGCTCGGCTCGACCGACCGCTACGCCGACGCCACCGCGCTGCTCAACTACGCCGTCGCGGTAGACCGCTAAGCGATCGCCTGGCGCCAAAATATGTGAGTTTTGCATCATGCGCCCCGACCCTGGGGTAGGCTACCATGGTTATGCGAGGGGATGATGGAAGCGTTTTGGGGACGCCGCTTCCATCATCCCCTCTCTTTATGGTTTGAGGACGACTTTCATACAGTCGTCCTCCTTGTCGCGGAACATCTTGTAGCCGTGGGGCGCCTCGCCGAGCGAGAGGCGGTGGGTTATTATGAAGCTGGGGTCGATCTCCCCCTTCTCGATGCGCTCGAGCAGCGGGCGCGTGTACCGTTGCATGTGCGTCTGCCCCGTTTTGATCGTCAACGACCTGTTCATCACCGCGCCCATCGGGAACTTGTCGATGAACCCGCCGTAGACGCCGGGCACCGAGACCGTGCCGCCGTTGCGGCAGGCCATGATGGCCTCGCGCAGCGCCAGCGGCCGGTCCGTCTCCGCCTTCACCGTCTGCTTCACCTTGTCGTAGGCGCCGGGGAGGCCGGCCCCGTGCGCCTCCATGCCCACCGCGTCGATGCAGGCGTCGGGCCCGCGCCCTCCGGTCATCTCCTTGAGCGCGTCGAGCACGTCGACCTCTTCGTAATTGAGCGTCTCCGCCCCGGCCTTCTCGCGCGCCATCTTGAGGCGATACTCAAAGCGGTCGATCGCGATCACGCGCTCGGCGCCGAGCAGGTAGGCGCTCGCAATGGCGAACTGCCCGACGGGACCGCAGCCCCACACGGCGACGGTGTCGCCCTGCTGGATATCGCAGTTCTCCGCCGCCATGTAGCCCGTCGGGAAGATGTCGGAGAGGAATAACACCTGCTCGTCCGGCATTCCCTGGGGAACCTTGAGGGGGCCGACATCGGCGTAGGGCACGCGCGCGTACTCGGCCTGGCCCCCGGCATAGCCGCCCATCATGTGCGAGTAGCCGAACAGGCCCGCCGGCGAGTGTCCCATCAGCGTCTCGGCGATCTTGGGGGTCGGGTTGGAGTTCTCGCACAGCGAGTACAGCCCCTTCTGGCAGGACCAGCAGGCGCCGCAGGAGATCGTGAAGGGCACGACCACGCGGTCGCCGGCTTTCAAATTCTTCACCCCGCCCCCAACCTCGACAACCTCGCCCATGAACTCGTGGCCGAGGATGTCGCCCTTCTCCATCGTGGGGATATAGCCGTCGTAGAGGTGCAGGTCGGAGCCGCAGATCGCCGTCGACGTGATCTTGACGATGGCATCGCGCGGGTTCAAAATCTTGGGATCGGGTACCTCTTCCACTCGCACATCGGTCTTGCCCATCCAGCAATTGGCCTTCATGAGGACTCCTCTCTTTCTCTATATCGTCATATCGTCGCGGTCAGGCCGGGGCGTTCAGGCCGTCATGAGCGGGGCACAGGCTTGTGTGTGGGCCCGTCGCGTCGACGCGGGGCGCGGCGGTCAGGCCGGCGGTTGCGCCGAGCCGCCGCCCTTCGCGCTGGCGTCCGAGCGCGTGAGTTCACCGGTCTCCATCATCTGCTTGAAGTGCCGCAGGTCGTCCGGTACTTGCTGTGTCGGGTCTTCGCCGAAGAGCTTGGCGACCGTCGCGCCGAGCGCGCCGCCCGGCGGGTCGTAGCGCAACTCTACATGCACCTCCGTCCCGCGGCCGCCCGGCGCGGGTGTGAAGCGCACCGTCCCGGCGTTGTCCACCGCCGCGCCGTCGAGCGAACGCCAGGCGATCAACTCGTTTGGCCGGTCGTCGACGACCTCGGCATCCCACTCGACCTTCGTCCCGGCCGGACCCTTCGCCGTCCAGTGGGATCGTTTCCCCTCGGTCACCCGCACAGCCTCGAGATGCTCCATGAAGCGCGGCAGGTTCTCGAAGTCGTGCCAGAACTGGTAGAGGTCCGCGGGGGGCTTGTTAATTGTGATGACCTTTTTGACGTCCATAAAGCGATCCTCTCACGTATGTGTCGTATGTGTCGTCGCCGCTCAGGGACGGCGGCCGTACCGTACACTACTCCACCAGGAACAGCGGCGAGGGGTGGGATAGGTCCCGAACGGCATCGCCGGAGACCAAGACATCCCCCGCGCCCGCGCGACGCGGCAGCAAGTCGCGACTGTAGGGGCTAGGGGCGATGCGGGAGGCCAGAGCGTGCGGTGGATGACAACCCGCCCTGAAGGGAGGGGTGGGACCGCGTCCGGCGCGTGCGTGTGTCAGGAGAGACCTCAGCCTCCGTGCGCGGGACCGTCAGACAAGCGGCCAACTCCGCTGAGGCGGCGGATGCGCCGATCGGGCGTGACGACGCCGATACCCGCGTCATGTCATATAAAGATGTAGCACGATGCGGGCCGCGCGTCGTGTTGGGCGCGCGGCGGCGCGATCGGTGAGCGGTGAGCGGTGGCGCGGGTCCAGCGGCCCGTTTTGGTCGATACGTTCCTGGACGTCAAGCAAAAAGGGTGAGTTTTGCATCATGCGCGTCGCGTCGCGCGTGCGCTACGATAACAGCACGAGGGGCTAACACACCGTTTTGGGGACGCCGGTGTGTTAGCCCCTCTTTTTCATGCGCTTCTTGTGGTGAGCCGCCAACGCGCGTCGTCCACATGTGTGACGGTAGTGACGGTAGAGATAGCGTCGTGAGACGTGAGAAGTGTATGGCGGTAGAGATAGCGTCATAAGAAAGGCCGGCGCGGGGGCACAGCCCAAAACCCCCGCGCCGGCCTTACGTTATCCTTATCGGCAGTATAGGCCCGCGTCTTTAGGGCAAAAAGGGACGCGCTTTCAAAATCTCGTGTAGCGCGCGAAAAGGGTGAGTTTTGCATCATGCGCGTCGCGCCGATAGGACGTTACGATAGACACGGATGGGGTCAGTCGGAGCGTTTTGGGGACGCCGCTCCGGCTGGCCCCTCTCCATTTTGGCGCCCCTTGTTAATGTCCAGTGATTTTGGCGCCCCTTTGACACCTCGACGCGGCGCCCTCTATACTCCAAACACGGTAACTTGATCGACTCTATCGAGTTGGAGGCGTCGCGCTAATGAGCGGGTCTATGAACGCGGGGCCATCCTTCTCACGCCTGGTTCAGGGGCTTCCGGCCACGACGCCGTTCGTCGGTCCCGAGGCGATCGAGCGCCGCAATGGACGCCCGTTCGCGCTGCGCCTCGGGGCGAACGAGAGCAACTTCGGACCGTCGCCGCGCGCGATAGACGCCATGCGCGCGGCGGTCGAGCGGGTGGCCTGGTACGGCGACCCGGAGTGCTACGCGCTGCGATTGGGGATCGCGCGGGCTCATGGCGTTGCCATGGAGAACGTGACGGTGGGCGCCGGCATCGACGACCTCCTGGGTCTCGTCGTCCGCGTTTTCCTCGACCCGGGCGAGTCGGTGGTAACCTCGCTGGGCGCGTATCCGACGTTTAGCTACCACGTCGACGGCTACGGCGGCCGCCTGGAGCGTGTCCCCTATCGTCACGACCGCAACGACCTGCGTGGGCTCGCGGACGCCGCGGCGCGAACGGGCGCGCGTCTCGTCTATCTGGCTAACCCGGACAACCCGACCGGCTCCTGGCACTCGGCGGCTGACCTGCGCGCCTTCGCCGACAGGCTACCCTCCGGCAGTCTGCTGCTCCTCGACGAAGCGTACGCCGATTTCGCCCCGGCCGACGCCCTGCCCCCGATCGATCCGACGGACCCGCGGACGCTGCGTCTACGCACGTTCTCCAAGGCGCACGGTATGGCCGGCGCGCGGGTCGGCTACGCCATCGGAACACCGGAGACCGTCGCCGCGTTCGACAAAGTCCGTCTCCACTTCGGCGTCAACCTCGTCGCCCAGGCCGGGGCGCTGGCGTCGCTGTCCGACCCCGGCTACGTGCGGGATGTCGTCGCCGAGGTCGCGGCGGGGCGACGCGATTACGAGGCGCTGGCGTCCTCGCTGGGGCTGGCGGCCTTGCCGTCGGCCACGAACTTCGTGGCGATCGACATGGGCGGACCCGAGCGGGCCAGGGCGGCCCTCGCCGCCCTCGCCGCGCGCGGCGTCTTCGTGCGCATGCCCGGCGCGCCGCCACTCGACCGCTGCATTCGCGTCACCGTTGGCACACCGTCCGAGCGCGCCGCCTTCGCCGAGGTTTTTAGAGCAGTGTGGACGGAGATGTAGGCGCCTGTCACGTAGCCATACGCGGGACGACGATACCTACGCCGTGACCGCGCGCTCGGCCGTCTTCAGATAGGCCAGCGCGTCGCCGACCATCGCGTGGGCGCGGTACGAGTCGCGCGCGAGTTCGACGCAGACGAGGCGCGTGTAGTCGACGTCGAGGAACGCGCGCAGGGCCGCCGGGACATCGAGGTCGCCCTCGCCGAAGGGCAGGGCGCCCCATACCCCTCGCCGCGCGTCCGCGATCGTGACGATGCCAAGCTCGGGGGCCACGTCGCGGATGACTGCGCCGGGGTCGCCCTCGTCCGTGACGACGAGGCGCCCGATATCGAGCGCCAGGCGTAATCCCGGTACGACATCGCCGACGTGCCGATAGTCGCCCACCGTCTCGACGAACATGCCCGGCTCCGGCGCCAGCGCGGCGACGACCCCGCGCGCCGCCGCGCGCTCCGCGATCGCGGCAAGTCCCTGCTGTAGATACTCCCACGCCTCCCGCGGTTCCACGTCGGGGCGAGGCGCGCCGGTCCTGAAGGGGACGGCCTCGGCTCCGCACGCGGCGGCGACGTCGAGCGCGCGCGTCAAGAACTCTAGGCGCAGCGCCCGGCCCTCCGGCTCGGGACTGACCAGCGTCGGCTCGTGCGCGCGGCGCGGGTCGAGCAGGTAGGGCGCGCCCGTCTCGACGACGAGCCCCAGCTGTAGCCCGGCCAGCCGCGCGGACAGCGCGTCGACGCGGCGCGAGAGCTCGGGCGCGAACGGGTCGAGGTGGTGGTGGTCGAGCGTCAGCGCGACCCCGTCGTACCCGCTGTCCGCGATGAGCGACAGGGCGTCGTCGAGACGATGGTTGGTCATGCCGTTGGTGTTGTAGGCGTAGCGCGGCATTGGAGTCCTCCGGGGTTCTCCCTACTCCTTACTCTTTATCGAGGTAGACGACGCGCCGAAAGTCGATGCGCCGCCAGGGTTGGTGCCGGCGGCGGAAGCGCAGCAAGCCGGGCCGCAGGCGCAGGATGCGCGTCAGCGCCGTCCGCAGGTCGGCGGAGGCCGCGCGGTCGCCCTTGCGACGTTGGCGCGTGGCCGCGGCCACGTCCGTTGCAAAGGCGACCGTGAGCACGGCCAGGAGCTGTGCGGGCGGCAGGTAGCGGGCCGCGTTGATGTATCGCTCCGCGATGAGGTTGACGCGCAGTCGTCCGCGCTTGTCCCACATATCGAGCTCCGATGCATAAGAGCGGACGTGGCCGACCACGAGGTCGGCTGAGAACATTGTGCGCCAGCCCAGCGTCCAGGTTTTGAACGCGAAGTCGACGTCCTCGCCGTAGGTGTCGAAGACCGGGTCGAAGGGCGCGGCGCCGAAGCGCTCCCGCACGTCCTCGATCGTGACGCGCCGCACGATGGGACACGCGCCGTTGGCTTTGAACGAAACCTGCCAGGGCGCGCGCGTCTTCAGACCGCGCACGTGCAGGAGCCGGTCGAGCGCGACGACGCCGCCATCGAAGGGGAGCGCGGCGACGGCGTCCCGATCCCGGTCCCAGAAGCGCCAGTCGTGCGCGGCGCGGTCGAGGCGCCAGATGTTGGCCCCGATCACGCCGACGTCGGGGTGTCGCGCGAAGAGATCGACGGCCCGGCGCGCGACATCGGGCCGCAGTACGGCGTCGCAGTTCATCAGCACGCAAATGTCGCCGTGTGACGCGTCATAGCCGGTGTTCATGCCGCAGGCGAACCCCTATTCTCGTCGAGCAAGAGCGTCGTCGCCACCTGGTCGTAGGAGCGCGCGAGCTCGGCCGTCCCGTCGGTCGAGGCGTTGTCGACGATGATGATGTCGACGCGCTCGTAGGTCTGCGCGCACACCGATTCGACCGCACGCGGCAGCAAGTCTTTGGAGTTCCAGGTCAGGATGACGACCGACACCAGGGGCTGTTCGAGAGGTTGTGCAGTCACAGTAGAGGGTAGCACAATTTGTGCGGCCCCAATTCACCAGTTACGGGAGGTGCGGCGGGGCGACGGCGGTCAGGCCCTCCTCGCGCGCCGCGGTGTTGAGGGCGGCGAGGTCTGTCGCGAGCGTGTCTTGTACGTCCTGGAGCGCGCGGTCGACCCGCGCGGACAGCGCGGCGAAGACGGCGCGGGCTTGCGCGGTCGGCGCGCTGTCGCTCCCCCCGACCCGCGCCGCCAGGAACTCCAGTTTGTCGTCCAGGCCGGCCGGGTATCCCCCCTCCAATTCACCGCTGCGCCCGTTGTAAGCGGGCTGGATGAGCCCGCGCTCGAGGTCGGAGAGCCTGTCCCGCAGTCGCGTAGCCGCGTCCCACGCGCCCCGCCCCTCCGGGCGCTCCCGCCACGGTTCGACCCAGGCGTCCAGCCGTCTTCGCAGATCGCGGAGGGCCTTGACGGCGCCGCGGACGGCCGAGACCCGGTCGCGGATATCCAGCATGAGGGTGAATTGGGCCGCCAGATCCTCGTCCGGCGTCGAGACGCGGGGGTCCTTGCGAACCTCGCACGACGTCGTCAGGACGGTCTCGCCCACGGTCAGGCGCACCTCGTACGTTCCGGGCACGGCCAGGGGAGGCGCGGCGTCGGCCGGGTCTTGCCCTGGAAGCGCGGGCGCGCCGGGGTAAAGGAGACCCAGCGCGAAGCGGTTGAAGCCTGCTCTGGCGGGTGGATGCGCGGGCGGGCCGGCGGGCCGCGTGAGCGCGCCGACGCGGATGCCCGGCTCCTCGTCGTCCTGTCCCTTGGCGGTCAGGACGGCGGTTCCGTACCGTAGAGCGTAGTCGTAGGGGCCGAGCGGGGCGGGCCGCGTCTCGACGGGTGCGCTGGCGGCCGAGGCGACCTCGCGGCCCGCCCCGTCGCGGAGCGACAGCGTGAGCCCCCCGGCCGGCTCGTCGCGGAGATAGTAGGTGACCACGACGCCCTCCGGCGGGTTCGCGGCCCCGTACGCGAACCCCTGGTGGATGTAGCCGCGCAGGCCGTACGCCTCGCGCGCGACACGATACGCCGGCCGCGGCGCGAAGAGGTGGATTGGCGCGTCGAGGGTGTCGTCGGTGACCTGGCGAAGCGGCGTCACGTCGTCGAGGATCCAGAGACCCCGGCCGTGCGTGGCCGCGATGAGGCCGTCGCCCTTGACCGCGATGTCGTAGATGGCGACGACGGGCAGGTCCAGTTGCAGAGAATGCCACGACGCCCCGTCGTCCCACGAGGCGTAGACGCCGGCCTCGGTCCCGGCGTAGAGCAGACCGCGCCGGACGGGATCGGCGTGGATCACGCGCACGAACAGGTCGTCGGGGATGCCGGCCGCGATGGCTTCCCAGGTGGCGCCGTCGTCGGCGGTCTTGAATAGGTAGGGGCGGAAATCGTCGAGCTTGTGGCGTGTCGCCGCGACGTACGCGCCCGCGGGGTCGTGGGGCGACGCCTCGACGTTCGCGCTGGCCCAGGCGGGCAGACCCGGCGGCGTCACGTCTCGCCAGGAGGCGCCACCGTCGCGCGAGAGGTGGATCAGCCCGTCGTCCGAGCCGACCCACAGCACGCCCGGCATGCGCGGGGACTCGGCGAACGCGGCGATCGTGCAGCAGTCGCCGTTCTCGGCGGCAGCCAGGTCGAGGACCGCGCGGTCGTCGCGCGTCAGGTCAGGGCTGATCGTCCGCCAGCTGGCTCCCTCGTCCGTCGAGCGGAAGAGCCGGTTGGCCGCGGTGTAGAGCACGCCGGGGTCGTGCGGCGAGAGCGCGACGGGCGTCGACCAATTGAAGCGGTAGGGCGGGTCATCGGCGCTCCGGGCTTGTCCGTCGGGGCTTGCGGCGTCGCCCGGCCAGACCGAGATGTCGCGCAACTGTCCGCTGGCGTGGTCGTAGCGCGTGAGAATACCGTCGAGGTCCGACGCGTAGACGATGTTCGGGTTATCGGGGCGGACGGCGATGGCGGAGCTTTCGCCGCCCCCGACGTCGTAGAGGTCGGCCAGCGAGATGGGACCGCGGTCGGAGCGGCTGGGCAGGCTCAGCGTGCTGTTGTCCTGCTGCGCGCTGTAGACGCGGTACGGGAACCGGTCGTCGGTCGCCACGCTGTAGAGTTCGGCCGTCGGCTGGTTGACGACGGTCGACCACGTCTGGCCCCCGTCGCGCGAGATCGCCGCGCCGCCGTCCGTCCCCACGGCCATGTGCGATGGGTCTCGCGGGTCGACCCACAGGTCGTGCTGATCCCAGTAGGGCGTGTTCAGTTGCACGAACGTGCGGCCCCCGTCGACCGATTTCCACAACTTGCGGTTCGGGTTGTACACCGTGTCCGCGTCGCGGGGATCGGCCACGAGGTGGGTGGAGTACCAGGAGCGGGCGAGGAAGTTGCGGTCGGCGTTGGTCCAGGTCCAGGTCGCGCCGCCGTCGTTCGACCGATAGACGCCTCCGCCCTCCTCGGCGTCGACGAGCGCCCACAGCCGGTTGGGGTCGGCCGGCGAGACGCACACGCCGATGCGGCCGGTCAGGCCGTGCGGCAGGCCGGGGTTGCGCGTGAGGTCGACCCACGAGTCACCGCCGTCGCGCGATTTGTATAGACCGCTCTCCGGCCCCCGGTCGACCAGTCCCCAGGGGTAGCGTTGCGCTTGCCACAGGGCGGCGTACAGGACGCGCGGGTTAGAGGGGTCCATCGCCAGATCGATCGCGCCGGCCCGGTCGCCGCGGCTCAGGATGCGCTCCCACGTCAGGCCGCCATCGCGCGATCGGTAGACGCCGCGCTCCGGGTTCGGGCCGAAGCGGTGGCCGAACGCGGCGACGTAGACGAGCTCGGGGTCGCGCGGATGTACGCGCACACGGGCGATGTTCTGCGTGTCGGCGAGGCCGGCGTGGACCCACGTGGCGCCGCCGTCGGTCGACCGGTACACACCGTCGCCGTGCGTGACGTTGCCGCGCATGCCGCACTCGCCCATGCCGGCGTAGACGACGTTGGGGTCTGACTCGGCCATGGCCAGCGCGCCGACGGAGGCCCGTCGGAAGAAGCCGTCGGAGATGTTGCGCCAGGTAACGCCGTCGTCCTCGGTCTTCCAGACGCCGCCGCTGGCCGAGCCGAAGAAGCAGACGCGCGGTCGGGTGGGGTGGCCGGCCACGGCCATGACGCGGCCCCCGCGGTACGGGCCGATCGATCGCCATGAAAGCGCCCCGCCCAGCGCCCGCGCTACCTCCGCCGCGTGTTCGCCCGTGATCATCCCGCTATCCTATCCGCTAGTCCTGGCTATCTATCCGCCTATCCCCGTGTTCCGCGTCCCGCGCCCCGCGCCCCGCGCGTTACGCCTGGATCACGACGATGCCCCGTTCGCGCAGTCCCCGCACGTCGGCGGCGGGCGCGTCCGTGTCGGTCACGACGGTCGACGACGCGTCGATGGGCAGCAGGCGCACACGTCCGACCCGATCGAACTTCGTATGGTCGGCGAGGACGACTAATTCGCGCGCGGCCGAGATCATTGCCCGGTCCGTATGCACTTCTTGAATATTCGCGCCGGTGAGCCCATGCTCGACGTCGATCCCGAATATGCCGTGAAAGATTTGATCGGCGTGCAGATCCTGGAGGGCTTGCGTGGTGAGGTGTCCAAGCAAGGAAAACTCGGAGTGGCGCAGCCAGCCGCCCAGGACGATCAGATCGATCGATGGGCGCCTGGCCAGCCCGCAGGCTATGTTGAGCGCGTTGGTGATGACGGTGAGGCCCCTCTTGTCGGCCAGGTGCGGGACCATCGTCTCGACCGTCGTGCCTGCCGTCATGATGATGGCGCTGTTGTCACGGACGAGCGCGGCCGCGGCCTGCCCGATACGCTCCTTCGCGTCAGCCTGCTGGCCCGCCCGCTCCATGACCACGGCCTCGCCCGCGTCGTCGTAATTATTGGGCAACAGGACGCCGCCATGGATACGCCGGACCAACCCTTTGCCCTCCATATCTTGCAGGTCGCGCCGCACGGTGGACATGCTCACGCCGAACGCCGTGCTCAACTCGCTGACCTGGGCCGCCTTGCGGTCCGTCAGGTAGGTCAGGAAGTGTTTCTGCCGCAGTTCGCTCAGCATAACGGACCGTCGCCCCTCGATCCGCTCGATTCTAGTCGTCCCTGCATGTATCCTTCCTCTTCCGCGCGGCTAGACATCTAATACGGGCAAACATGGTGCGAATGAGTCAAGTTTTCGCGTCATATCTCGTCGGTCTGAGGCGGAGTCTCGCTAGTAGATCTTGGCGTATTATGCGCGGATCGGTCGATCGGCCGCGCACGTGGGCGCCGCCGTCAGTAGGTGGCGCGACCGCCGCTGATATCCAGGCATTGTCCGGTCGTGAAGCTGCACTCGTCGCCGCAGAGCCAGTGGATGAGCGCGGCGACCTCGTCGGGCTGGCCCACACGCCCCATCGGGATGCGCTCGACCATGTAAGCCAGGACGGAGGGCGCCAGTTCGTCGCTGAGACGTGTCGCGATGACGGCCGGCGCGACGGCGTTGACCAGGATGTTCTGCCGCGCCACCTCCTTGGCCAGCGACTTGGTGAAGCCGATCACGCCGGCCTTCGATGCGGAGTACGCGCACATGCGCGGGTTGCCCTCTTTACCGGCGACCGAGGCGACGTTGACAATGCGGCCGCGCCCCTTCGCCCGCATGCCCGGGAGTACGAAGCGACAGCACAGGAAGACCCCGCGCAGGTTGACGGCCAGCGCGCGGTCCCAGGCGTCGATATCGAAGTCCTGCACGTCGTTCGTGTCGCCGACGATGCCGGCGTTGTTGACCAGGATCTCGGCGTCGCCCAACTCGTCCCGGACGCGACGGACCATCTCCTGTACGGCGCGCTCGTCGGCGACATCCGCCGCGACCCCGAGGGCCGCGCCGCCGTCGCGTGCGATTCGCTCCGCCGCCCGCGTCGCCGCCGCCGCGTCGATGTCGGCGATGGCGACCTGTGCGCCCGCCTCCGCGAGGCGCCGCGCCGCCGCAAACCCGATGCCCTCGGCGGCGCCCGTGACGATGGCGACGCGCCCGACCAAATTCCGCTCCACGACGTGACCTCCCCTTCACTACTATCGTACCGGTCGCCCGCGCGGAGCGGCGACGATACGCTCTCACGGCCCATAGCCTTGAGGTCTATCTCTGTTCGCCGCTGTTCGCCGCGCGCCCCGCTCAGCGTCGCTGCTCCGCTTCTAAAATGTCATTGTACGGGTAGGGCAGCCCCGGGTCGCTGGCCCTATTCAGGCGCTCCATCCGCGCGGCGTCCAGCGTCCACCCGGTTGCGCCGAGATTGCTCTCCAACTGCTCCAGATTGCGCGCGCCGATGATGGGTGCGGTGACGCCCGGCCGTCGCAGCAGCCAGTTGATGGCGACCTGCGCGGCCGTCTTGCCGACCTCCCCAGCCACGGCGAACAACTCGTCCAGTAAGGCCCAGGTACGCTCGTTGTTGTAGGCGTCCCAGGACTCGCCCCAACCCTGCTCCCCCGCCGCGGCCACGCGCGTGCCGCTCAGCGGGGCGTCCATGCCGCGCCGGTACTTGCCGCTGAGCCAGCCGCCGCGTAGCGGACTCCAGGGGAGGATCCCCAACCCCTCATTGAGGCACACGGGGACCAATTCCCACTCGGTCGAACGGCAGAGCAGGTTGTATTGCGGCTGTAGGCAGGTGAAGGGCTCCCAGCCCCTGTGCCGGCTCAGGTCGAGCGCCCTCTGGAGTTGCCAGCCGTTGAAGTTGCTGGCGCCGATGTAGCGCACCTTGCCGCTCTGGACGAGCATGTTCAGGGTGCTCAGGGTCTCTTCCAGGGGGGTAGCGTGGTCCCAGCAGTGGACCTGGTACAGGTCGATATAGTCCGTGCGCAGGCGGCGCAGACTCGCCTCTACGCTGGACAGGATGTGCTTGCGGCTCAGCCCCAGGTCGTTCGGCCCCGGGCCCATCGGAAAGCGCACCTTGGTGGCGATGACGACATCATCGCGCCTTTTGTCTCGCAGCCACCGCCCAAGTACCTCCTCCGAGCCGCCGAGCGAGTAAGAGTCGGCCGTGTCGACGAAGTTTCCCCCGGCGGCGACGAAGCGGTCGAGGATCTGGAAGCTGACCTCCTCGCTGCTCTCGCGGCCGAAGGTCAGTGCGCCCAGGCACAACTCGCTGACCTTCAGCCCCGTCTTGCCCATATAGCGGTAGTCCATATCTCTTAATACTCCCATTCACGTTGCGCCTGGTTGAGCAGCGGCTCGCCGGTCAGGTAGCGACGCAGGTTCGCGCCGAACAGGTCCATGACCCTCTCATGGTAGCGGGGCGTGAAGCCGGCTACATGGGGGGATACGATCACATTCGGCATCGTCCAGAGGGGGCTGTCCCCCGGCAGCGGTTCCTCCTCGAAGACGTCCAGGGCCGCGCCGGCGATCCAGCCCTCGCGCAGCGCCCGGGTCAGCGTGGCTTCGTCCACCACCTCACCGCGCGCCATGTTGACCAACACCGCCGTGGGCTTCATCGCGCGCAGCGCGGTCTCGTCGAGCAGGCGCCGGGTCGCCGAGGTAGACGGCACGACCAGGACGACGTAATCGCATCGCGGCAACATCTCCGTGAGCCCGTCGGGCCCGTAGAGCCCGTCGGGCTCGGAATCGTCGCGGGCCGTCAGGTCGGGGAGCCGGTACGCGGGCGGTTTCACGGGCGTCCCGCGGCGCAGGGCCAGCACACGCATACCGAGGGCGTGGGCGAGTCGCCCCAACTCGCGGCCGATGCCGCCGAAGCCGACGATGCCGACCGTGGCCCCGCGCAACTCCCGCGGCATGAAGCGCCGCCAACGCTCCGCCGGGCTTGGCCATTCGGCGCGCGCCTGGTGCGCGAGCATCAGGGGCAGGTGGTGGGCGAAGGCCAGCATCATCATGAGCGCGTACTCGGCCATAGTGGGGGGCGCGACGCCGTTGAGCGTCGTGACGGCGACATCGGACTGCCAGAGCCGCGTACCCACGACGTGGTCGACGCCCGAGGTGTCCAGTTGCACCCAGCGCAGCCGGGGCGCGCGGGCGGGATCGGGGAAGACCGCGCCGGTGTACAGGATCTCGGCCCGCCGCAGGACGTGCGCCGGAACCTCGTCGCACGACGCCGCGCTGTGCTGGGTGACGACGAGGCGCGGCGAGATCGCGCGCAAGCGGTCGAGCCACTCGTCGGGGAAGGACATGGTGCTCAGGACGTGGACGGGCTTGTCGTGCGTTGCCATCGGATGAGCCCTCCGGTCAGGTCGCCGCATGGTTGGTTGGAAAGAAGCGCGGCACGTAGCGGCGCTGCGCCCGCAGCAAGTCCTCCGTCAGCGACCTGGCGACGGCGCGGTCGGTCACGGCGCCGTCGAGCAGCAGCGCCTCCGCGAACAGGGCGCGGTCGGCGCCCAGGGCCGCCTCGACCGTCACGCCGACGGGGGCCAGCTTGCGCGCGATGATCCCGGCCAGCGCGTCCGGGAAGTCGGGGAGTTGCAGCGGCCGCAAGCCTGTCGCCGTGGCCACCGCGGGCAGCTCCAGGATCGCGTCGTCGGGCAGGGCGGGGACGGCGCCGTTGTTGGGCATGTTGACGTTGAAGACGCGGCGCTCGTCGCGCCAGATGGAGCGCAGGATGCTGACCAGTTGCTCGTGCTCGCCCACCTCCCGGTCGAAGACCCCCTGGTCCAACTCCGTCTCGCCCATCGCCTGCGCTCGCATCGCCTCGTAGCGCGCGTCGCCCCAGGCGATGATCTCCGCGATGGAGAAGGCGTCCACCCCCAGGGTCAGGCCGTAGTACGCGCCGCGCGGGAAGCGTTCGGGGAAGAACTCCACCACGTGCCGGTCGTTCGCCGACGGATAAGCGCCGTAGGCCTCGAAGAGCGACCAGGAGAACGGGTTATCGGCCGCGCGGAGGCCCTCGGCGAACGTCTGGCCCAGTCCGTCGGCGCGGGAGGGGTGGCGGCGTTCCTCCTCGATCCGGGTACGCACGAGCGGCCACGCATTGCGCCCCTGCCAGCGGAAGTCGTAGATGAAGGTCAGGTGGTTCAGCCCCGCGTAGAGAGTTGTCGTCTCCGCGAGGGGCGCGCCGATGTAGGCGGCGAGTTGCCGCTCGACGTGGAACAGGCCGTGGCACAGCCCCACGACCGGCAGCCCCGTCGCCCGGCGGATGGCCAGGCAATTGGCCGTCATCGGGTTGCTGTAGTTGAAGAACAGCGCGTCGGGACACAACTCCCGCACGTCACGGGCGATGTCCACCAGCGTCGGGATCACGCGCATCGCGCGCGAGATGCCGCCCGGCATGACCGAGTCGCCCACCGGTTGATAGACATCGTACGCGCGCGGGACCTCCACGTCCACGTCCCAGGCGCGCCGCCCGCCCACGCCAACCGTCAGCACGACCACGTCCGCCCCGGACAGCGCCGCGCGTCGGTCGGTCGACGCCCGCACGGCGATCGGGGCGTCGCGGGCCGCGATCATCCCGCGGGTCAGGCCTGCGGCCGTAGCCAGGGCCGCAGGGTCGGGGTCGACCAGCCCGACCTCCCAGGGTCCGAGGTCGGGCGACAGGATCAGGTCGGCGACCAGCCCGCGGGTGAAGACGGCGCTGCCCGCGCCGACGAGCACGATTTTTTTAGCCGCCATACGGTCGTCTCCTCGCTCTGGAACATTGTGCGCACATTCTGTCATGTCATGGCGGCGCTGTCAACCGGATAGGCTGACCTCCGGCGAATCGAGGGCAGTTTATGAAAGATTGCGCGCGATAATGACAGGCTATGGAGCGATTGGAGGGACCGACGGATTGACAGACAGGGAATAGGTCACTAGAATAAGTGCAATCGCGGACCCCTACCGTCGCTCCGCGCCTCGTACGTTCGACGGTAGCGATGCGGCAAAAGTGGCGCCGTCGGGTACGGCGCCGGTGGGGGCGTCGGCGGGGCGCTGGCTCCGCGCCGCGCGATCCCCGCAAGCCCTTGGAGAAAGGAGTGGAGTAGGGTAGGATAGCGTGGGACGCGTCGGGCCGCGCTGGGAGCGGCGGGGGCGCGTACGCCGCGGGGTAATCTTCAACTCGGCATTCTTAACACACGGCCCTTTGGCAATAGTTCATCTTCGGGATAGGGGTCAAGCCGTGAGGCCCCCTCCCCGTGGGGCGGTGGTTAGAGGCGGCGGGAGCGATCACGCCGCCCGGGACGGCAGCGGCGAGCACGCAGGGCCACCACTGCACACACCCGCGCCTCCTGTCCCTGCCGCCGGTGCCGGTCAGGCAACGTGAGTGCGTGATAGATCCGCAACTCACGGATGGAGTGTTCGACGACGATCCGCGCGCGCG
>JAABUO010004624.1_pt1 | contig 16203 bp, 30 predicted proteins | sample 5559291 | NCBI WGS metagenome assembly JAABUO01 (sample SAMN10711878, study PRJNA513372) | rock metagenome | isolation source: Antarctica rocks | place: Antarctica: Victoria Land, Finger Mt sud
AGGTTCACGGCCAAGGTCACAATTTTTGTTCAAACCATTGTTGTGCTGATCAGAGACTGGGTGCTCATCAGGTCAAGCAGCAATGCAGAGGATGAACTGTCAGCTACTGGAAATCCTACATGGTCATAGGTCTCATCCAGGCGATGCCGTCTTTCCTCAAGCTTTTGCAGAAAGCCAAGAAGCTCAGCAAAGTCTTCTGGGCTGCTGGGAATGGCTGTCAGCTTGCTGGTGGCGTCATGCACCTGTGAAGGCGTAACATGCATAAGCTTGTGAACAGTGACATTGAACGGTTGCACATGAGCCTTGTCTACCAATGCAGTTGCGCAATGGCTGAAGGGTGTCTGCCAGTCCCAGACAGCAGCACCATGGGCATATAGGCATGCACACAGGGGTTGTGCTCATAGAGCAGAGTTTGCTGTTGCAGAGCACTTGCGATGTTGGTGCAACTCAATGATGGAGCTGCGGGCGAGTGGGATACCTGCTGAATGAACGCTCGATACACTTCAAAAGCCAATTGGGGCAGCAGTTCATGAATGAGATCCAGACAACGTTGAGGTGAAGGCAACAGGTCCACCACCAGCTCCTGCAGCAGGAAAGGGTGTGTGTTGCTCTCATTAAATTGACGCTGAAAGGCGTAATCTTTTCTTTTCTTTTCTTGTCTTTTCTGTATGTGTTGATGCTGTAGGTTGTGGTCGTGGATATGGAGGCTGCTGCACGGAGATGCGCATGCAAAGTTTCAGGCTGCAAATGCAGCACGATGGTCAAGCAGGGTGTGCGGCTATGCTGCATGATGTCCTTGAGTCAGCAGCACAAGCTGGATGTAATGTGTGTATAACACAGGTGCTCACATGATGGGCGTGCAGCAACAGCAGCCAGATGGCTCATTGCATGAAGGCTGTTGTCATATGCAGTGAGCTGCAAATCCCCTTCAGAAAACAGCAGATGATGCGAGATATATGCTACTGCACCTGCAAGTTGACTTGGACAATGCCGCAGTCCACAGTGGCAGCAAGGTCTTGGATCTGCTGCTGCTGTGCCAGGTACTGACCAACATCGAGTCTGAAGGTTTCCAGAGTGCGTGTCCCATTCTGCACCTGCTCACGCATGCCTTGGGTAGAAAGCTGCCTGTTGGTAACGACTAGGTCCCTGCATGGTTGAAGTCAAGATCAAAGCTTTGTTGGCCTAAGAGGGAAGGTCATCAAGGTGTAAATAGGTGCGCTGCCTCTGACACGATCTAGTAAGGGAATCTGAGCACAACTTTCCACGCATGCTGCTTTCGGCAATATGACTAGTCCAGGTGCACAGGTGCTGAGGAACTCCTGACAAGCTTACTGCATGCAGTATGCGTGCTGACAGCTGACAAGCTGGCAGGCAGACATGCAGGTTTGTTGTGCAAGGAAGATGGGCACCTGAGGTTAAGCATGCTCTCCCTGCACTCCTCTGCAGGGCTGAAGGCAGCTCTGGCAGCCTCCTGGGCCTCAAGAGTGAGATGTGCCTGGGGCTCTTCATCTGCTAGCTGCAGCAGACCCCTCACCCCCACCTCAGGTCTTCCCCCCAGCCCAGCCTCAACATGCTCCTGCATGCATGCATGCAACGTGCTGACAGTGTCCTTGTGGATTGGGCATACAACCCTGAGCAAATGTAAGTCTTGCTTGACAAAAACTGGCATTGTTCTACATCACAGATTCATGACCTCCAGGCAATGGCTGTGTGATGCATGACGGGTGGAGCTGCTCGTGTGTGTAAAAGAGTCTGCTCTACTGGGCTAGGCACACAAATGCTGTTGCCTGCATTGCCTGCATTGCAGCCAACTCTGCTTGACACAAACCGTGACTAGTTTCCCTGTTGCAGGGCAATTATATGGTTACGTATGCCCACAACATCAAGATCAAAAGACAAAATGCAATGCTTGCACAGACATGGCAATTGCCTGCAGTGCTATCTTACGTACCTCCAGCTCAGGGTGTGTCACCAGCCGCTGCACAACAGCAATGGTGTTGGGCAGGTCACGCAGCATGTTGTCAAAGTGGCGTATGAAGTCAGCCACAGGCGGCCTGAACACCAGATCATCCCCATTGCTATTCAGCAGCAGCGTCATGTCAACCCAGGGCTTCAGACTGACACCCGCTGGTATGGAAGCAGTCCGGGTGCTTCTCAGGGACTGCTGTGGCTGCGCAACTGGCAGACCAGTCATTGCAGACATGAGAGGCAGGGGCTGCGCGCCGTACTGCCCTGTCTGCCATGACAGTACAGGCGCCGGCTGCCCTGACTGCAAGCTGAGTGTGGTGGAGAGGGTGGACGATGTGGGCAGTAGGGGGTTGGCCTGGGGCTGAGCCTGATCCAGCCAGGAGCAACCAGTGAGCAGCTCCAGCAGCTGTGTCAGCGCGTGAAGCAGAGACTGCTGTAGAGCATTGGCTAGCATGTAATCGGTCATCCTGCAAGGCATGGTGCGCTGTACATTGTGGCACCATTGACCTGTTGTGTGCTTGACTTTTGGGGCAAGTCAGCAATGAAACTGCAAGTTGCCTGAAGATGTGGACAATAAGGGCAAAAGGGAGTTGGCCTGAGGCTGAGACTGTTCACAGATAGAGTTGTGCATAGCCATTGCAGGGAATTTTCCATGCGCCAGCTGTGATTGTACAGGAATTGTGCCTAGCAGCAAGTTGGGCAACTGACCTGATGAATCTGACAAGGCGCTGGCGCTCAGCTCGCTTGCTAGCAGTTGTGGCATACAGGAACTCCTCTTCTGGTTTCTTTGCTTTCTGCCTGGCTGATTTTATGTACTGTTGATCGCTCTTGTGCAAGCCTGTATTATGCACGCACCATGAATCTGCAGATCGATGGGTTGCAGAGTTGCACAGGCACAGCATGGTGGTGCACAGCAATTATGACCGACTCTGCAGCAAATAAGATTCAAGCCTGGCGTTTCCAAGCTTGAGCTGCAGTACATGCCTCATGGCAAAGCTCTTTGCACCCTGAAAGCTGTATTCAACACTTGCAGAGTTGCGACGGGGCACTCACTTTCTCCTCTTTTTGGCCCTGTGCTTCTGCTCAAGGCCCTGACCAGCTTGCTGGTCCTGCCCAGTGTCTCGTTCATGTTGACCTCTAAACAGCTGATAGTGTCCCGGCATGCATCTCTGACCATCTCCACCACCACAAAGCCAAAAGACTGCAGGTCCTCTATGGCAGACTGCATGCAAACGCAATGGGTTGAGATGCTCCATCCCTCCACGGCTTGAGGCATGTGTAAGCTACCTCAGCAGACAGCTGCAAATCTGTACAGCACACTGGCAAGCAGGTTGGCTGCAATGCAGCATGTGACACTTGCAGGAATGCATATCTGCAAGGGACACATCAGATTGTGCGCAGCCTTTGCCTGTACAGTAGCTGGCTGCCTTTCCTTGCAGCAGGCTCCAGCTTTGCAGCAGTGAAAGTTGACTGGGTGTGTGTGCTGCTTGGCAGAGGCTGCATGGCATAGGTCAATGTGCAGGCTTTGAGCTTGTCAGGGACAGCGTCACCTTTGCAGCTGCCTTATAGCTGGCTTGCAGCTCCTGGAGGCTGTAGATTTTGCCTGCCTTCACACCAACAAGCTGCAACTCCCAGACTTGCACACACTCGTCACGACTTCTGAGAATGGCGCCGTTCAGATTTGCATTGAGCAGGAACAGCTGCTGATGAAGCATCTTTCTGTGTACACAACCAGTCATCAGTGGTAAGTAAAGTGCGGCAGTTGTAAGCTGGTAAACGTGGTGCCTGCTGCTTTTGGAAATGGCTGTGGTCTGAAGGAAATCTGGCCCTTGCGCATGATGCCATGTTGAGACGTGAACTGGACAGCAAGCATGTCGGGTCAGTAAACGCAGCACCATGAGGATGGTTGCTTGAAATGCCTGAGGAGGCCAGATGCTCCTATTGCTGATACATCATACAGCTGTTGACTAAGTCAACCAGCGCACTGCAGTGCATGCTTTAGACACAGCACACTGGGCCCAATGCGACAGAGGGGCTGAGCAATGTGTCTGGCAGGTTGACACAAGCCATCTTTACACCTGTGCTGTCAACAGCATAAGCGTGAAGGCCATCTTTATCTGTCGATGGCTACCAACCTGGCTTCAGTTGTCTTGCGTGTCCTCACTGCGCGTCTCCACAGCGCAAACTGCTTCCACATCCGGAAATGCATGAAGTGTGGCTTGTTGTGCAGCTGCTCAAAGATGATGTACTCCCTCTCCCATTGATGCAGTGGAGTGAACTCTGTCTGCACCATCAGCAGCAGCACTTTGAGGCGACAAGGTCAGCTCACAGAGGGATCTCCGGCTTTGTGACTGCAATAGCTGCGTGACACATGCACACCAGATGTATGCTGCAGTACGATGTTTAGTGCATTGACATGGCAGGAGTAGGCATGATGCACCTGGCCATGAAAAAAGTGGGTGACGCCCGCTGCACTCATAGTGCTGTAATCTGACAGAGTAGCCACTGTAGTATGAGGGACAATCTTGAGATCATAGGGGCGGTAATCAGCAAAGTGCTTTCCGGCAGGAACTAGGTAGATGAACTCTCTGTTGCCCTGCATACACATACACCCTTGCTCATCAGCAACGCCTCAGCTTGTGGACCTGGGCAAACGACAGCTGACAAGCTAGGGAAGAGTTACGCGTCAGTTGTGTCCTGAGTCTGGTGTTGCTGCCACTGGAGAGACCGGCACTTACAGGCTGCTTCTGAACTGTTCGAATGAAGTCCCGCCATGCTGGCTCTTTGGCTTGCTGCTGGCCACTTGAACTCAAAGCAGCAGTCCTATTTGGCGACCTGTATAGAGTTCCCAATGTAGCTGGAACTGCCACGAAGTGGGTGCAGGCAGTACAGACAAGGAATGCAGACAAGACAGCATTACCTGGTGGGGCTTTCTTGCAATGCAGGCCTGACACCAGAATCATTTCCTTCTTGTGGTCTTTGAGGTCCCTTGCTGTCAAGGCCATGGACTTGGTTCTCCTGTTGCATCCCATGCTGCTGAGAGGCAACAAGCTGACGGCCTGATGTGATTGCAGCAGAAGCCTTGCGGACAGGGCTTATTGTAGGTCCTGCACTAGCTGCCTTCTTAGGACTGAGCTTTTTGGGGACTTCAAGCTGAGAAGGCCACGTTGACAGTGCAGTCACAGGTCGTGCTGTGGCGCTAGGACTCCTGGGACCCCCCCAGCGGCCGAACGAACGCAGAGACAAAGCGGCACTGGTTGGTCTGTATCCCTCCGAAGCCTGTTTTGCTGCTGCAACGCTGCCCGAAATATGTGACTGCTCGCGTGGTGTAACTCCACGATCTGCTCCGGCGGCCCGCTGATCCTGAAGGTACACAACAAGCCTGGCAAGCGAACCATCGGTGATCGCTCTGATCTGGCAGCACTGACAAACGGTGCTGCAATGCAGCAAGGCAGATGTAACTGGCAATGTATCACTGGCTACCTGCTGCAGATACAAATGTCGCTTGAGCTCTTCCTTATCAGACTGCATGTTCCTGTGCGTAGGTATCAGGCAACAGACACCAAAGCTCAGGCAACTTCTGGCGTCAACCTAAAACTTTTCGTGGGCAGCATCAAAGTGTTCGCTACTTGTTTCATGGCCTCTCCTGTCGTTTCATGAAGGATAACAGCAACAGTGCATGCCAGAATACAGACTGTCACCCAGGTCGAGACACATGCAAACCAAGTGGTCGTTTACTCATCCTTGTTACACATTCTTTGCAAGATTTCCCATCACTCAAAGTAGATCTAAATTACAATCTTCTCAAAAGTCACATTCATTGTCTATCGACTCCCTTGGTGAGTTGGGCTATGGCCTATGTATTAGCTCTGGACTGCCACCTCAAGAAGCTCCCAGTAACGTTGTTATCGCCAAAAGGCGTAGGCTGTTAACTTCTAGAGTGCTAAGGCATGTCGCAATTGCCAGAAGTTCACCTTTACTTTGACAACAATATCAATTTGAAGCTGTTCACATGTGTCAAAAACGAGCTCAACATTTGTCTTAACTCATCTGTCTCTCGAGCTAATTCTGTAGCACTGCCCCAGCAACTATCAAGACCACTGCCCACACAGCTTGCCCATCACCAGACTTGACAAAGTTGCGCAAAACAACATCATTGTGAAGCATGCCATGCTGGTGGACCGCATCCCAGGTGATGACAGCCTGTGTTTTCATCTCAGGACGGTCTTGCAAGAGACTTGCAGTCAAAACACCATCACTGGCTGATGTTGCTATGAACGCATGCAAGCCTTCCTAAACTTGGCCGCATCCAGGAGCTTATGTATGTTGACGCCCTATAGCAGTATAAGCTATACATATGGTATACACCATCGATGGCTTATATTTGTGATGATTGTAACTAGTATGCTTAGGCAGCAGATTCAGCGGAATAAGCAGGACAGCTTTGGGCATCAGGGAGTCTGCCAGCCAAGCTGTGACACAAGCATTGACAAAGGGACCTGCCTGGAGAGGCAGCATTGCTCCATATGCATCAAGTCTTGCCTGCAAATCAAGCAAAGGGTCGAAGGCCTTGCAGACATCCCACACCTTGTATATTGCTGGATGACCCTCCCATGTGCCGCATGGCATCTGCATGCATGAACACATGTGTACAGCCATCTACTGTTAAACCTAACTGAAGTCATCATGAGCAAAGCTATCTGCCAAGGCAACTGACACGCCTGCTTTATGCATCAACATTCAAAACATATGTCTGGACCATGTGACAAAAGCTCCAAGACAAGCATACAACATATTGTGCGTCACCTCAAGTTGCATGCACACAATGCGCCAAAACTCATGTCACAAAGCCGTTGGATGAAAACAATGCGTGAGTAATCACAACTGAGTGGTATCGTGACCTGCTATGCTTTTGTTGTGCAGAAGTTTGCACGGCACAAAGAGGACGCTCTATATCACAAGGATGTGATCCTTCGTCGAAACAGGCTCTCATGACCTGGTACATATTCTGAATAGATTGGCAAATACCATCCTATGCACTTACAAACTTGCAATTGTCACATCGATGATATTAGTCCATGATATCACTCTGAGTGACTCAACACTGTAAGCACAAGCAGACACAAGCATTGCAACTCAGCTCAGTCACATGTCAACACACAAGCATGCTGTATAACATTCTCTGCATGCCTTTCAACTGCAGCAGCTGCACAGCACAGCTATGCTACAACAAACAGCAACATGTGAGCATATAAGTGGAGCCGAATGCTCAGCTGTCAGGAACAAATTCTGGTTTCAAAGTCCACAAGTTTGACCCATCTGCGGTTCTCTGTAATGTAGCCAGGTGCTTTAGCAGCTGCCTAAACAGTGCCGCGTGCCGTTCACCAACATGCCTGAAGTGATTGATGATCTCAGCGCTAGGGGCAGATCCGCCACGTTCATCCAAGTAATTCACCAAATCTTTGGTGATACGTTGAGCTACTTCTGGTTCCATTCCTGCTGCTGCTTCCTGATTCATTCCCTGCTGCCTGTTATGCATTCTAGCTAGCAGCTGAGAGGAGCTTGGAGCTTGGCCACCAGTCGTGCCCACAAGATTACCCAATCCTGCTGACGTGCTGGCATCTGCCGCGCTAGGGGCTGCAAGGCGTGGGTTCACAGCTGTGCCAAAGCGTGGTCTGGATGATGCAAGACCGCCTCCTCCTGACCGTCCAGTCCATGTGGGTTCGTTCACTGCAGACTGCTGACACTCCTGCATAACAGCATGACTGGTCACACTGTAACCAGCATGTAAGCAAATGAGATGCCTGTGCCCAGGGGCAAGCCATAGTCACACAGTGCATGTTCCCCCTGCCTGCAGCCCTACAGCTGGATAGACTGCTATTTGGGCTGGCTGGTGACATTTGCTAAAGCATCCCCAGGAGTTGCTCAGGCAGGGTCACAGCTCAACAGGTCTGCAGCGACCACTGCAGCATGCAGCCAGGTGAATGGAAGCAGCCCATTAAGCTGCTTGCTGAGAGATGGCTTTGCACTGAACAGGCAAAACCACAGTGCGGCACACACCCTTCTGGACTGCCGTAGAGCCTCTGCAGCCTGCCTTGCAATTCTGCTGGCCTCGTAGTCTATCGCTCTTGTCTCTGGATCATTTGCTGACTCAATCTTGCTGTGATCTATAGCACTCATGATACCAGTGCCTTCAAACAGATCCCTCAAGATCTTGGCGTTGTCTTCATCCTCTGCAACAAATGTCAGCTGTTGAGCGTGCTTCATCATCTAAACCCACATCTGCAATGTTGAACAGTGCAAATGAGCTGCGCACCATCTCAGAAGACACTCTAGCAAGATGACCATATTGAACACCATACTTTGGTGTTGCTTGCATGGCAAACAGCATCATGCAGAATGAAGTGTCACAAAAGCAAGCAGCCTGCTGAAACCGAAGGCGGTCCTTTGCTGATCACACAAGAAAAGTACACCAAAGGATCAGGAGCCATACTTGCATCACCGCCAGCACTTGTGTCTACACTATCGCTGGCATGACCAGCAGAGGCTGAGCTGTCACTGTCTGCAGAAGTAGCACCAGCACTAGCAATGGCATCAGCCTCGCTCCTGCTGCGCTTTCTGGATCTGGCCCCCGCCCTGCTCTCCCCAGCTGAGGGGGGCGGCCCTGCCTTGGGGGGTGGAGTGCCAGCTGGCGGAGGACTGCCATCGTCCACAATGGACTCCGGGCCATATCCTGTGCAGTCAAGGCATTTGGGAGTTGAGCCACTGGCAACAAGAAGCTTCTTTCAGCAGAGAAAGACTTACGCACAGCAGATACAAAAGCAAGATTCCAAAACACATGGTGCAACAATGACACATTGATAGGCAGCCTTTGCACAGGAAGCACTGACATGTGTCATCTATAGCTTCATGAGCACAGCGTAATCTAGATCCTCAGGGTGAGTGCGCAATGCAGCCAAAAACATTCACGCAAATATATACTGAAGCAGTAGTTGAACCCATTGAGCTCTGCATTGAAACCAATCGAGCTCTGCATTGACACCAATTGAGCTCTACATTGAAACCAAGGTGAGTGCGTAGCAAACCTTCAGCATGGTTGAGCTCTGGCAAGGGTGCCTGTCCAGCAGCCAGGGTGGCTGTCACCTCACCATTCACGCTGGCAAAGATCTCAGACGTCTCTGTGGCTTTAGCATACTCATCCCCAAGAGTGAACAAATCCCTCATGTCTTTGGACTTGAAAAACCGCTTCTGCCTGGGATCACTCAAGACCTGCAGCAGCAAGCTCAAGCATCAGCATGCATCCTTTGCATGCAGTCCCACAATGATCAAATGCTGTATGACCCAAGGCTCTACAGCAAGTGAGGAAGCTGTCAGAAACTGCCACAGCCAGTCTGAATTTCAATTCAAGAGAAGTTTGCTGCGGTACCAGCGCCATGCTGTGGCTTGCAGTGCTGCAGCTTGAGTTGGTGGATTGTGTGCCTGCTCAAGCCTTGTCACGGCTTCAGCAGTGGTATGCACGCCACATACCTTGTTGGTGAGGAACTGCTTGTAGATCTGGCGTTGATAGACTTTCTCCTCGATTGTGCCGCTGGTGATGAGGCGATACACAGTGACCTCCTTGCGCTGGCCAATGCGCCAGGCACGCTCCCTGGCCTGCATGCCGGTGGAGGGATTCCAGTCTGGGTCATAAACCACCACCCTGCAGAGTAGCATTCAAGACCATGCCCCAAACGCTTTGGACGTGAATGTTGAGGAGGTTGTAGAGTAGCATTCCAAACGAAGCTTGTCTCAGACGCTGTGGATGTGAAGGTTGTGGAGGCAGGCACACTGCTGCAGCAGACTGGACTGACAGTCAGGAGCCATGTTGTCATGCTCTGCCTTTCATGCAGTTCTGCTCTGCCAACCATGCTTCTCTGTTTATGGGAATGCATGCAATACATGATAATCTGTCCAGGCAATGTACACAAGACATCTTGAGCAAGCTGTAGCACAGGCAGAGATGGGCAGTGCATGTGAGCATGAATCTAGGAGTGCATGTGACTCCACAAGACACTCAGGCACAATGCATACTTGCATGCAGTCCATTTTTCAATCAAGTTCAACTCAACTTTCACTTGAATCTACATTCTGTCTTTGAAACTGATCAGGGGAGTCAACAGACAATGGCTGGGGTATTTGCATACACGCAACACTAAAAGTTCAGAGGCAATCAACAATAGAGCATCTATGAAATTGCAGCTTGATGGTACAATTACATGATGTGAGTACATCATGCGAAGGCCTCAGCATGCACATGGCGGGCTTGCATGACATGCGTTGTATCATAAATCACACCATGGGCTTACCTGTTTGCACCCGTCAGATTGATACCCAGCCCGCCCACTTTGGTGGTGAGCAGAAACACAAACATCTCCTCATTGGTGTTGAAGTCATCTACCAGACGCGCCCTTTGATTGACAGGAGTTGAGCCGTCCATGCGGTGGTAGGTGAGATCAGCATCCTGCACAGCCTTCTCCAAGATGTCCAGCATCTGCTGCGTCTGAGTGAAGACCAGTGCTCTGTGGCCCTGTTGCTTCCAGTGATCCATGATCTGCAGTAACACGGCTTCTTGGCCTGGTGTTATCTTGAACTTGTGACACAAATATGACTACACGTGAGGCACCTAGAAAAATGATGACTGCACAGCATGTGCAGGTCAGGTGAAGAGCTGTGCTCACTGGCTCTGTTGCTTGCACTGATCCAGGATCTGCAAGCTAATGAGCCATTAGCCATGCCATGAGCCATGTGGACTGCTGCCATACGGTTGAAGGACCATCTCACTGGCCTGAGTCAGCATGCTACGCATACGTCTATGTGTGTAACTCAAAACCTTGGCGCTGTGGTCCCGCTGCATGTACTGATGAACGCCTACAACCTGTCAACTAACATTTCCATCCTGTGCAAATGCCTGTTAACGGTGTGTCTGTAGACTGCATCATGACAGGAAACCCCTCAACAGATAAGGGTGGTTTACCTTCATGAGAACAGTCAGTTTGCCAGACTTCTCTGCTCTCCCATACTCCTCTGAGCCTTCCCACTTGGTGCGCTCAAGCAAGTCTGGATGATTGCAGATCTTACGCAGGATGTCAATGCCTGCCAGGGCCTGGCGGTTGCCAGCAAAGATGGCATCCACCTCTTGGCTGTTGAGGTAGGCTCTGTACATGTCACGCTGATCCTTGCATAGCTTGCAGAAGAGCACCTACAATGCAATACTTCTGAATGTTGCACTGACCCTTGAGTGAGGACAGAGGTTCAGTATCAGGACATCACAGCAGGGGTCATGCGTTACACGGAGCTGAAGATGCTGGAAGAGACACAACAAAGCCTGAGTGTACTGTCATTGGAAGATGATGGCTCTGGAAGACGACGAGCCCTGATACTATGCTGCTCAGACATGATGGCAAGCGCTTGCAGTGTTGCTGTGGCAAGCTGCATCCTCAGCAAATGCAGGTAGCTTCCAACACTTGTAGGTCCCAGGGCTTGTGTGCGCATGGCTGTGCTTTGCAAGCACACAGCTGCACGGTTCAAAAGTGACGTGCACTTTAAATAGCTGAGGCAACAGTGTAGGGGCTGTAACAAAGCAGAGCAGCAGCACCTGTTCAGTCTTTTTGGGCAGCTGGGCATTGACATCAGCCTTGCGCCGGCGCAGCAGGTAGGGGGCAATCAAGTCACGCAGCACAACAGCACACTTGTATGCCGTTGAGACCTGCACATAGGCATGCATTGCAATCAACACCCATTGTGATAACATTGGATCTGGCTTTCCAGAGCAACATGGCAGCAGCATTCTTGACTTGGAGTGCAGCTCAAGCTTGATGGTCACATAAATTGCTAGCTTAGGCAATGCATCGCTGCTGCTACCACAGCCATAGTGTCTGACTTTTCACAGTTGCAGCCGGCAATCAGCAACACCGCTGGCCAAAAATTTGGCAGATTGTGTCTGCAACCTGACTATGACAAGCCGTGTGAAGTACACCAAACGCACTGTCCCTCACCTGCATGGTGGAGGCATTGGAGTAACCGCCAATCTGAATAGGCAAGGCAAACTGTGTGGTGAAGACTGGCAGCGTGCCCAGCTTGCCCGGGAAGACAAAGTCAAACAATGACCACAGCTCAGTGAGCCTATTTTGGATGGGGGACCCGCTCATGATGACTCTGTGCACCGTCTGAAGCTGCTTGGCCGCCAAAGTGACCTCAGCATCTGGGTTACGCACCTTGTGGCCCTCATCTAGTATGGCGTAGCCCCAGGCCACATTCAGCAGCAGGTCTCGCTGCAAGCGAAGCTGGTCATAGCTGGTGACTAAGATGCCAGCAGAGCTCTGTGTGATGGATCTGACTAGCTCCCTGTGATGAGAGCATCAACTGGCCGTGAGTCAGAGCTTGTTGGAGCAGATTGAGTGCTCACAGAAGTCAGCGATGACTGAGAGACACCAGGAACATGAAGTAGCCTGTCACGCTGAAATTGACAGGTGGCGTACCCAATAGAGTAGATGCCTAAGCACAAATCGTGCAAAAGCAGACAAACAAAAGTATGTCGCATCGACAGCCATGCCACAAAGTTACAAACTTTCTGCTTATTACAGTGAATGCCAAGCAATAGCAAGAATGATCATCTTGCACCCGTACCGTTTCTGTGGCCGCAGCTGGCTAGCGTTTTTTGCACTGTCATGCATGATGACCACTCTGAAAGGAGGATACCAAGCTCGCAGCTCCCTCAGCCACTGCCGCATCACAGTCGCTGGACATACAATGATGCTGGGCTTGAACAAGCCACTGCGGTGCAAGCCTGCCAGGAAGGCTGCCAGCTGGATGGTCTTGCCCAAGCCCATCTCATCCCCAATGATGCCTCCTGCTCTCTGTGTATGCAGCTCCCACAGCCACTTCACGCCTGGAGGGAAAGCAACAACCCACATGGGTAAGCCTGGTCTGCTTGCAAGCTGCTTTTTTAGCACAGCCTCTCACAGCCTCTTGCCACACCAAAGCATGTGTGAAGCCATGCGGCAACAAGAGCTGGATGACTTTTGTTTAGGGTATGCTGCCCAAGCAGCAAGCTGACTGCATACTGAACAATGACGCAATCAGTGCATCACTGCACAATCAGTTTGCCTCCTGGGTTTCCAGAGCAGCAGTGACGGCTGTACACGGAGTAAGTTGATTCAGCTGATTGGTGACACATGTTGTACCCGCTGTGCATGCAGCGGCCATGCCAGCTGTTTACAGCTGTTTCTCTGTTGATCTGCAAAAGTATACCTGTCTTCTGGTAATCAAAGAGGCGGCTGTAAACGCTGCCTGGGACTTGGTAGCCTCCATCAAACACAACATCATCTTCCATGTCCTGATTGTCGTACCCTGCATTGCAGCAGTAAAAGTCAGGCAAACTGTGTACCTGGGCCAGAACAAAACAACTTTGAAAGCTGTCTGGTCTTGGACTGATAGGACGGACAGATACAACAGACCCAGCTGCACAACAGACCATATGCATGTTCCCATACTTCAGGATCAGGACATCACTCACAGCACAAGGGGCTCAAAATCAGAGCTGTGTCTGGACACAGACTCAGCCTGAATTTGCCGGTAAATACAATGTTGCATAAGCTGCTGACCTCTGGTGTATTTGTGCCGCCGCTGTTCATACATGTCATCATCAGCATCATCATACTCTCCCAGAGGGTCATCGGACAACACTGAATCGGTTTCAAACTCAGCTGAGTTGTCTGAGGGAGCATGCTCACTTCCATCATCTGCTGCGGCCTCATCTGACAGAGAAAACTCGCTGCCACTGTCTTCAGAATCCTTATGCTTGGTGATACGCTTCCTCTTCCTGCAACAAACCGGTTGTGTCGTCACCAGACCAGGTCATGCAGAATGCCAGTCTGACAACTTATGTAAGTGTTGAGCATGACTACGGTGTGCTTAGTCATTGTGAAGAGCAATCTGACATTGTCAGCGATTCTACATGCTGCTGAGGAATTGCATTTGCACCTCTGTGTGACACAGCATGGCTCATGCACAGATCAGCTATGCGTCACTGCTGCTCAACCTCAGGCAACTTCATAAGGCAGTCAGAACCATCACACATTTTCAAGGAACTCCTCGAGGCAGTTAAATGCTGCTTGCCTGCCAGGCTTAGCAATCCTGGCAGCTTGTCTGGGTGCCTTCTCGAGCGTCTGCTTGCGCCTTTTCTTGCCAGCAATAGGCTTGGCGTAATTTGAGGTGGACTGGCGCCAGAAGCCCTCATCAATCCTGCGTAATCCCTGTTGCCTTCTGGGCAGGTCAGTGGGGTCCATCAGCTTGGCATGAGTCTTGCTTGCTCGGATCTGCTGAAACCCATCAGCGATATGTTTGAACGGGTCTGGTTGATCTTGACCTGTCATACTTACACATGTGTATTGGACCAATCAACTTGATCATCTACATCACAGGTTTGTTACCTACTAGGTGTGCATGGAATATGGCTTGTTGCCAATATGTACTGCCAGTAAGCACTGAGTGGCAGCCAAGAGGTGACACTCATGACCAGTTCATGGTGCGTCTAAAGCTTGACAGCCGGCACACACAGGAATTTGTGTGTGTCACTGCTGATTCTGTGAGGCTGCAACATCATGTACAATTGTTCAGTGTAAGGCGCATTGAGTGACGCATGCAAGCTTGTGCTGCCACAACAAGGTTTCTGAGTGTGAAATAACTGGTAACTGTGCTAGGCATGTGCACACTACTCAAAGGCAGGAGGGTAAGGTTTGAAATGCACCTGGAGGTGCCTGTGGCAGTGGCCCCTTTTCTGAAGCACCAGCAGCATCTGTCTCAGTCTGAACCTTTCGCTCATAACCCTCTAGTCTATCAAACGGTGTCAAGACACCCTGCACCCAGTACCACTGTTGGTGGCCTTCACCGCACAGTTCAAGTGGCTCAGCCCATGCCGTGAACTAATGCGCTGGCCAACAGTGCACCAGCTGAGTCCAACATGGTTTGTAGTGACATTCAAAGAAAGTGCGAGCGCACAAAATAGTCAACAGTGTGCCAATTTTGATTACATGGCTTGCATGATGCAGATCAGTGGCACCCAACGACAACTGCTTATGGCAGAAGATGCCAGGCTGGTTTGCAACAGGGTAATATACACTGTTTTGTGCGCTCACGATTCTGATGAGGCGGTCACGCTCTGTCTCCACCATTCCTCCTGTGTTAGCTGCATCCAGCTCAGCATTGAGATCTTGATCTTCCAGCAGCTGAGTCACAGGCTGCTGCTGCTGCCTCTTCTTGTCTTTGCGCTTGCTTGTGCCTGCCATGTTATCAGAATTGGGTGCTTCATGAGCAATCTGTCCAGGCTGAGCTAATTGACTGGTACTGGGCTTTGCATCCTCCATTCTGTCCAATGCAGCCTGTAAGTGCCGATGCTTTCTGGTTAACTGATTCTGAAATGCATTGCAAGGCATTGAGCACCTCTGGTCAACCTTGAAAACTCTGAAGATTCAACCTGTGCCCTCCAAAGCTGGGTGGGCTTACATTGCCAAAGCAGCAGATCTCAGCCATTATGTGCCCTCACATGAAGGCAAAGCATTGATTGCTGCTTATTGTTCTAGTCATGCTGCAATGATGACCATATGTTACATGTACAGCTTGCTGACAACATTGAGCTCAGACCAGCTTTGAAGTGCCTGACCTGCAGCTGAGACTGCTTTGTATGCAGAGCTGACAGCCTTGCAAGCATGGTCGCTCTCTGCAAATCGCCCTGTTTCCCAGTATTCCGCAGGCCATCAGCATCAGCTTGAGCCTCTGTGGGCTCTCCTTCAGCTTCCACCTCGACGCTGTTGAGGCCATCTTCAACAGCTTGGATCTCCCGACCGATAGCCCTCAATCGCTTTTTGAGCTTCTGGACTTGTTCATTTTCTGAAACAAGAAATCAGCATGACGATACGAACCTCCCATCTCCACTAAGCAAGCGACATGAGAAGCTAGCGACACATACCCTCTTCCGCCTCAGAGCTTGGCCGAGTCGCGGCTTGCGCCTGAAAGCGCAGCAAGGTGCATCAGAGTGAAAAGGGCAAAGCGGCAAACATCGCCTATTGTGCACGTCTAACGGTGTCGACCTGCGCACCTTTTGCAGCAGAGTCTCCTCAAGCTGAGCAGTGTTCACAGCAGTCACACCAAGCTGGTCCACGAACTGCTCCGGTGTCGCCATCAGACAATCAGAATGCA
>JAABUO010004625.1_pt1 | contig 16203 bp, 20 predicted proteins | sample 5559291 | NCBI WGS metagenome assembly JAABUO01 (sample SAMN10711878, study PRJNA513372) | rock metagenome | isolation source: Antarctica rocks | place: Antarctica: Victoria Land, Finger Mt sud
GCTGACCTGCAACAACATGATGTGGTTCTGCTCAAATACATCTTGCTATAATCACCGAGCAGATTGAACATGCCAGCTGCTGAAGGCACCACAAAGGTTGTTTTGAAATCTATGAAGATCTTGTAACATAGATCAGATGTTGCAAGGACTCAAGATGTCGTGACGCAGTGAAATAACCCTTTGCTGGAGTAGCTTTGCAATGTGATGCAGCTCAGTGCTACACACGAGCAGTGTACTGCATGCCCGAAGGAGGTTGTACATTGCATAGCAGGCACATGGCAGCAGGCTGCTCTGACCAAGCAAACCAACCTGCATCTGCTCCCGTGTCAGCAGCTTGAGAGCCAAATCCAGCTCTTGATGAGGGCACTGCCTGGTCATGCTGACCAGAGAGATCTGTTTGCATCCCTGTGCTTTGTACAGCTGGCACCTCTACTCCTGCAGAGCTTGGTGCCTCCCTAGCAGGCTGACCACCAGGCATGATCTGACCCAGAAAACGAGGCAGTAACCGACGCCAGCCTTGCTGGCTGTTGCGTCCAGATCCAGTTTCAGCCTGCCTGGCTGTGCCTGCTGCTGAGCTGTGCTCCCATGCATCTGACCTTGCAGGCTCATTGGCCGCAGACTGAAGACTTGCTTCTTGCTCACTTGGGCTGCCTGCTAGCATGCGCCTGCGTTGCCACGGTCTTTGCATATCACCAGAGCTGTTCCTAGCGGGTCGTGACCTGTCTGCTGACCTGGCATCTGTCTGCCTTGCCTGACTGGACCTGCTGCTTTGGCCTCGACCAGGCGCATTGCTAGGGGGCTGCCATGACCCACCAAGATTCCACCTCCACTCTGTAGATCTGCTAGAGCCAGAGGCTGAGCCTGAGCCTGAGTTGACTCCTGAAACAGGGACAGGAAGGCGCGGGAACTGATAGGCACCCGCAGAGGACCCCCCTGTTGAGGGCCCACCCAGATTCCACCTCCACTCTGTGTTGTGAGTTGACCTGGGCGGGTGGTTGTCACTGCGCTGCTCTCTGCTAGAGGAAGTGCGCTGTCGTGAGGCAGCTGGTGGTCTGGCAGATGTGGCATGCTGTGCAGATGGAGGCCGGTGAGGCGCACTGCTGAACCACTGGCGGAAAGATGGCCTGCGCCGCTGTGCCTCACCTGCAGCACAGATGCAATGTTGCACACAGCACACCTGCTTCTGAGAGACATGTGAGTGATGCTTATGACAGCGTAGCCTTAAAGCACAGCTTGCACAGGGAGCATTCCTGGGGATGCTTGTGACAATGGTTATCATGAGCAGAATGATGTATTTTTTTGGACAGCACATCAGCTTGCGCACGGCTGTTGGCTGACATGGGCATCCAAGCACTGAACGTCAAGCCCAAATTTCTGAGGAGTCACCGTATATCTGTATCATGTTGTAACTCATGCAATCACGTCACAGCTCAAAGGTCACGATGCAATGCTCATGCCTCACCAGAAGCAGGTGCTACCATGTCTGCTGCTGCCGCAGCAGCTCCAGTGCTGGCCTGTGTGTGCTGCTCCAGAAAGTGAGCTGCATCAGCAGCTTGCCGAGCATCAGCAATGAATGCCGAAGCCCACTGAGACCTGTCACTGCCATCACCATCTGCCCTTGCCCCTGTTGCATGGCCATTGGGCTCGGTGCCAGCATTGGCAGGAGCGTGTGTACCAGTGGCAAGCCCTGACAGGGCAGCTTCCTCAATCTGCTGGATGCGATCAGCCAAGGCAGCGCTGCGCCGGGCAGCAGCAGCTGCAGTGTCAGCCAAGCCGGCTAGCTGCTGAGCAGGGCTTTGCGGTGCACCAGCTGTCTGTGCTGAGCCTGGCTGAGCAGCCGACTCGTTATCATCCCTTGCAAAGGTGAGTGCTGTCAGCTGCTGAATCTGCGCCATGCTGAGCTCTGGGTTTGCTGCCTGCACGTGCCTCAGTGGTCAGTCAGGAGGTCATCATTGGAGTTGCCGGGTGACTAGTAGGCCAAGCTGCAGACAATGCACTTGACCAGGAAGCATTGTCTTGGAGAAAGAGCTGACTCAGCCAGAGAAACAGCTGACTCAAAGAAAAGGGAGCTGTTGCTTGCCAGCAAAGGTGCTGTGTTCAATCACAATCAATAGCACAGATGCATATCAAGCAATTTGGATAATCAACAGCACAGATGCAATCAACAGCACAGATGCATATCAACTGTACCTGGAAAATGTGAAACATTGTTGGCTGCGGCCTGACCAAGCCCATGCTATGATCTGCAACATGCAACCAGGGTGAGTAACACTGCTTGATGACCAGAATCCAATTGCAATGTGCCACAGTATCAGATTTGGACACAGCTGCATCACAGGCTGCAAATGCTACTGCTCTCTGCAATAGCCATCATAGCTTGCAGCAACTGACTCAGGCACTTCAGAGCTTGACATCAATCAGTGGACACTAGTCATGAACAGCTACAACAGCTTGCTTTGCACCTTATTTACAGCGCAGCTTGCAACATTGACACTGCTGCCCTACAGAGCATATAAGGACACTCAGCAAAAGTATGGCAATGCCTGTCAAGCTATGCAAAGATGACCTGGAGTGTGCTGCTGGTTGAAGCGGCCAGTGATGTGCAGGCCTCTGTCATAGCAGCTGCCACACAGGTCAAAGCCAACTTTGTCTGGGCAGTCTTGACACTTGAAGCGGCGCCCCTTGATGGGATACAGCCCACAGGAGTCACAACCAACCCTGCATTAAGCTCACCTGTGTCACTCTGACTATGTAAGCTTGACACATCCACACTTGGGCTTTGCATGCATCAAAACGCATATGCTCAGAACTGGCTTATGCAGAACGGAAAGCGCAAGTCAGTGCAGCGCAGTAGCAAGCTTGCAACGCTGTGCTTGTACACCCTAGAAATCATTTGCGCTGTCTCTCACAGACAGTGTATGCTCATGCGGTTCCCAGTGGCTTACCCATGATGAATGAAGTCTTGACGAATGTTATGGAGCAGCCTGTGCCGCAGAACGGCTGCTGCACTGCGGCCTGTCTCTCCTGCACTGCTACCTGCTGCAAAACCCAGGTGGCTGAAGCAATACACATTTGCAATGGATGCAATTGTACAGCCAAGCTTGCAATTGGTTCTTGGCACCATGCTGTCATTGGGAAATTCGTAATCCATTGATGATGACAATTGAGACTTGTGTATTAGACTGCAACCATGTATGCGTTGCTGTTCCATATGCATAATGCTTCACATTTCAGAAGAAGCTGCCCTGAAGCTGTAGGTACCGCAAGAAGCTGCCAACATCAGCTATGAAGAACACGACACGGCATGCACAGATTGGCACCTGCACGTTGTGAGCTCGGCTGCTGCCAACCAGCTGGCTTCTTGGCAATCTTGTCATTGGGCATCTCATGCTGTGAGCAGCAGGCATGATCCTGACAAGTGCTAGCCTCACACTGCACAGCTCTGGCTTGCATCTCCTCTGGCAGCAGCTGCACAAGCTGATCTTGCCACTGCACAACAACGCTGAAGCTTTAAACTAGCACTCCAAGGTGTTGCTGGTATGCATTGAAATTGACCAGGTTACATGGCATCTGTAGCTGTGTCACTGAGCGGTGCTGCCTGGCCAGCCTGGCAGGCTTGAACGCAGCAGAGGTCTTGCAGTGTTGCACAAAATGCAACATAAACAAACGCCAGCATGACTTTTGGCGGCCAGAGAAGTCAGAGACTGATGGTGTAAGATCAGCACAGCAGGCCATGCGATACCTGAGTGCACATGGAAGGGTTGCCAATGATTGTTGCCTCACACCGTGAGCAAGCACGCTCGCCATTGCTGCTAGCCCATGGTCTGCATGTTTCTTGGCAGACAGCATGCCCACAGTTCAGTACAACTGGATTGTATAGCAGCTGGGCGCAGTTGCTGCACTCAAAGTTGTCTGCTGTCCATCTGGGTGAATTGGCTGCCCCATCTGATACCTGAAGAAGCATACGTCATGATGAGAGCTGTCAAGGGACATTGGAGTACGCATGCATGAGCATATACCCAAACACAACAGCCCTCTGTGGAGCCATTTCGGGACAACTTGCCTGATTTGGCTGCCTTTCAGTGTTATGCATTTGTAAAGAGTACACACCGGTAGTCTCCTCCTCCTCTGCATCAGACATGATGTTCAAAGCATGTAACGGTGTTTGCGCTGGCCAAACAAGGTTACTAGCATACAAGCGTTGCGGGTAATAGCATAGCAGGGATCAAACCTTTTGTCTCCTTTTCTCTCTCACTGTACTCCTTGGGAAATGCCTTTTGCAGGAAAAAATGCAGCTGCTCGCAGACCTGCAGGCAAGAAACTTGACGTTCAGCTGCGCGGTCTGAGAATAATTCACAAGCAAAGCATGACAGCAAAGCAAGCCATGCGCATCAAGAGGCAACATTAAAATGAGACCTGAGGAAAGTGGGCATATTGACTACGGCACAGAGGGCACTGGGAGGGCGTGAAAGGATCCATGGCCCGATGCATACACCTGTCACTCAACAAAAGCACGTCTCGATATACTTTTTGAAAGTGGCAATCGCTTGAGGGACATCGGAAAATGCACTGCAACGCTCTATACACACAGTCAATGAACCGCTACGTTTGCAGGGGGCCTCACCAGAAGCAGAAAACATGACCACAAGTGTTGACACAAGGCTTGTACAGCACGTCCAAGCATATCGGACACTTCCAATTCTCCAGCATCTCATGTGACAGCTCCACGTTCTGTTTCGCTGCCATGATGTGCACGAAACCTCCTTGCTTGTAATGTCTCTGCCAAAGGAAGCCGAGCTGGTTACGGTACGATGCATTACGCCATGCAGTGAGACTTGTGAATTCTCGACCCTCAGCACTGTCAATGGTACATTTCACTTTCACATACATCGTTGGCTGGCAGCTACTTTTTGGGGTGTGGGACCCCCTTCACACACATACACATACACACACGTATTCATCAGCGTATTGGACATGATTGCCATGATTGGCACAAGCAATTGGCCACGGCTAGCAAAAGCTTGTAAAACCTCTCTCTCTCTCTCTCACAGCGTCCCTAGGATATCTCACAAGATTTCAAAGCGCTGTGTCCAGAGCATGCTCACACCTCCAGGTTTCAAAGCTTGGAGGTGTAAATTTACAAATGGTGCTTGTGTGCATCATGCTGGAACAGCAATCATGTCATGGCACAAAGAAGGGATTCCTGGAAATCGACCGCACTATAGACTAATTAGCCAGTTGTCTGTGACAGTACAGCAGGTTGCCGTTGTGGCTACTGGTTTCTACTAAACATCCTCCAGAGCATGCCTTGGTCTTGAGGTTGTATGGACGACCTTGCAGGCTTGATAGGGCCATATGATCTTTGCCGGACAGCATGACTGAAATAGTTGCTGTGACGGGGAGCCCATGGCATGCAGGCCTGCAGCTGGCCAAACAAGCTCCTGCATCATAACAGGAGATATGAAGCTCCAGCATACCTTCAATTGAAAGCTTGTGACAGTGAACATGCATGCGGCCGTTGTTTGGAGGTTTTACACAATTGCAGAACAAAGATCGCTGCGTATTTCATTGCAGTAAGGAGGGGCTGGCAGCTTGCTCGTCAGACATCAACAGAAGGTGCATACTGCCGTCAAATTGACAACATGCTCCAGCACTTTTTGTTTTTGTTTCAGCTGCAGGATGCAGCATGACTGAAAAAGTACATACCTGAAGGGGGCATAGGTTGCGTTCAGGAAGGCCAAAGGGGAAGCATTGTAGCTGATGTCAATAAGGAAGGCATACAGAAAGGCATCATAGGAATTTTTGTTTGGGTCTGGCTGCCGGCCTGTCCTGTAGCAGCCAGCAGCGTGACATGCACAGTTGGAGTCACATACGCACAATGTTGTAAAGATCTGCGCCTCAAACACAAGCAGTTCTGCATGTCTTGCCTACAGCTTCTGCTTGTACCGCAGCAGGGCAGTCAGCCATGGTGCAACATGTTGATTGCTGCATCCATGCTTACCCTATAAAGTAGAAGTTGCGAAGAACAGCAAGTTCCTCAAACTTGTTTCTGCGGTACAGACTGAGAGCTGCAAGGTTGTACTCAATCACATGCAAATACACAGCCCTACACAGCTGATGCTGTGCAAATGCAATGACACGCTGGATCAGCTGGCTTGCAATCCCCAGATGGCGGTACTGATCTGTTACACCCAAAGTCAGAATGTATACGACTGTCTCTTGGTCTAGCAGCCTGCAAGACATTCACGATGTGATGTGCATATTGCATTGTGTGTTAGGGACAAGACGATAGACAGCGTTATGCATGAAAGCGCAGCACAAAGTCGGTTCTGCAAAACCAACTTTGTGTGAGACTAGTGCCAGCAGACATGAGGCAGAAATTTTTGTGCTGGGGTACCATGTTAGTGAAATGTCTGCATTTAACGCTATGAAGAGATGCAGGCTTCTGACAGTAAGCTACATCACCTGCTTTCCAGACCCATGCATGCTCTATCAGTAAGGCTACAGTCATACAGTCTGAAGGTCCGAGCCGTCACGAATCCGACCAGAACCTCGCTCTGCATCTCAACATCCCTACAACACAGCCAAAATTGTTCTGGCAGAATTGAGCTCAGGGTTTGCACGTCTCAGAATGAGTGCATAGTGCAGCGGTTTCACACTGACCTGCATACTGCAGCCCAAGAGAAGATGTTGTCTCGACTATGGATGACACACTCGTAGAAGTGTGACTCGTAATCGATAGGAAAAAGAGCTTGATGGGCAGCGCGCAAGTCATTAAGGTCCTCAGGCACAATAGGCCTGCACATGCCGTCATGCAAGGTATGATATGTTTAATACTGATATGCGCCTGCTTACTGCCTGCGGACGAAAGTCAGCACCTGTAAGCTAAGTCTTGCCGCGACATGCAGCTTCTTCTGTATTGCAAGGCCTCATGCAAAACATTGGTGCACACGAAACGCAGCTGTAGACGGATGATCAAGATGCAAGTGCAGCATGCGCATGCAGACCAGCAGTCCCAAAGGGCTTTGATTGCAGGGCGGCAGACTACACCATCGTGAATCGCACTGCTCGGGTGACTGTGCGGACATGCGCAATAGGCAAATAGCTCTGCTGTAGGATTTGCGCACTTTGCTAGCACAGTCCTTTGACAGCTGGGGCATGACTCATGTTGACAATGTTGGAAGTTGACTCACATGAGAAGCTCAGTCGGACCCGCAATTGAGCGAAGACTCCAACGCGCGCATTTGTGGGAGGCCAACACACAGATGCTACAGTGTAGCTCAGACCAATACTGGTGTCACATTGCACTGTGAAGCGTCATGTCTGACGACGGACAGGAGAGCGCGACCTCCACGAATGCCGACGTTATGGGAGAAGTGTTGCAAGGTAGAATGTTGAGGATCCGCAAGCAGCCTCATGGCAACTGCGCACAGACATCTTCCTGCTGCATATCACAGTGTTTGAGCTTGCATTCCTGTCGTCGTTGGATTGGCTGAGTGGCACCTTGTTAGCTCGCCAGTGCTTTGCCTGACTGATCTTACCTACGGCGCACACTGCAGGCTCGGACGTTGCCTCTATGGAAGCGGCGACAAGGCAGTATTCAGTCGGAGAAGCGTCTATGATCGCTCAAGTTGGAGATAATCACACCTTGGCTGATGGCCTTCGTACCTCGCCCTCGCTCACAGACTCACAACGTCCAGGCTATTCAGACATAGGAGATACAGAGACTCCCAATGTCAAACCAGATGCATTGGACAGCAAAGCTTCTCCATTAAAGCCTAGTCCAGGTGAGTGTCCAACCTGTTACATGGCATCTGTTGCAGATGTTTGGTCAGCATGCTGACATGAGTTTGTTTTCTGCAGGCTCAGCAACCGTTCCCAGTTCTGGCTTGGGACATGCCAAGCAGGACTTGAACAACAAGCTTGATGATGCTGCTCCAGGTATTGGGGTTCACACATGTTTTTTGTACTGCGCCTGCAGTCAAGATGCTGTGGCTTGCCATTCCCAGTCTCTCTGGTCCTCCATGGCTTCGCACAAGTCATTCTGCAAAGATTCTACAAGCGTTGCATGTGATTGCAGACCATACATCACAGGATGTATTGCCTTCAGCGCAGCCAGACCCCAGCACAGTAGCAACCCCCGCTGCCAGGGAGGCATCAAGTGTTGATGTGAGTCAAGACACGCCGTCCTATGCCGTCGGCCAGCCAGACACCTCAAACAACCAGAAACAAAATGGCAATGCAGAAAAAGTCAATGCTGCCAATGGCACGACAGACATTGATGGTGTCTCAGTCAAGGAGCTCATTCAGCGTCGCACCTCAGATTTGGGGGTGAGCGCACCTTCAGCCAAGATGAGATGGCAAAAAGTGACAAGAGGCAGAGCTGCAAGACATGTTTGTGATCTCATGCATGCATGCACCCTATTGCCTCCTATCGTGTGCTGCCAAGATGCTGCCAACTTTCGTTTAGCTTTTCGCATCTTCTGCATGGTATGAGAGCAAGTTGCATGCTTACAGGGCAGCCCTACTGAGTCAAAGAGTCAGACCCCTCCTGCTAGGCGCAAGACTGACGTTGACTTACCTGAAGGCATCAGAGCGCTAAAGAACCGCTTCACTGGGGCATCGCCAAGCAGCAGCTCAACATCCCCACAGGTAGCTTTGTGTGCATGCACTCATTCCATCAGGACGTGGCCATTGCTATGTGCCACACCATGAGTCCAGTCTCTGGTCTTTCTTATGATGGGTTATGTGGGGAAATGTAACGTTGTGTTGATGCAGCCCATCCCTTTGCCTAAGGAGGCAGCTCCCAAGAGTGTACCTGTTGTGCATCTTGAGGTTGAGCACAAGCCTGGCAGCAAGTTCTGGCCATACAAGGAGCTGAAAGGTGCAGCACTGACGAATCATCTCGAGTTCTGTACACTGTAATTACAGATGTGTGAAGGCACAGTGCATCAGCTGCACAGCAATGCCTATTGCATAAGCATTGCTATGAAGCACAATGGCTGGACAGTAAAGGTGGAAGACTGTGAGTTCACAGCCAGGCTTCTCAACTAGCACTGGTGATTGTTTGCAGACCTGCGCATTGAGAATGGTATAGACCCAACTTGCAAGGAGGAGTATCTCACAGAGGAAGACTTTTCTGCGGTGATACTCCTATCATGATACCACTCAATGTTGGTGTTGGCAAGACTCAACACATAGCATGAATCTTGCTGCACAAGGCGTTGTTCAGTGAGCTTTGCCGTGAGCCACTGCCTTGCTTCACAGTTGTCTCACAGTGACTCTCATATGTCTGAAAGGAACGACTTTATGGTGCAGGTGTTCAACAAGTGGGATCTCAACAGGACGCAATTCAAAGCCCAGCCTGTCTGGCGGCAGCGCATGCAGAAGCAGACTGTGGGCTTGTTCTAGCTCTAGCTCGTAGCATGCTTTAATCTACTGCACAGTAGATGCAGTGGGGACGATTTTGTTTTATCTTGTCAATGGGCATGAAATGCCAGATAAATTGCATATTTGTGAGCTGAGTCTATCGGGTAAAGGTATTTTGATGTGAGTGTTTAGGCAGGAGAGGCAGTACCTTGCTGCATTTTGAGCAGTGAACATCGATGCTTGAGCAAACAGCACTGCACCTTTCAAAGTGACACAGATAAGACGAATTGCAAGACAACGATGCCTCGAATTCTTGGCAGACATGAGCAGACCGTGCTAAGCTGGCCAGAACGGCTGTTGCCAAGTGGACACCATGTGTATTGTGCAGTTGCCTAAATAACTTTCATAAACTATATTTCAAACAGACCACTGGCAACTTTTGTCAGCTTCTCTAGTCAACACACTGAACAAGGCAGTTGGCCAACATGTACAAGTAACCTTTGTGCTGTTCTCATTGTGCCAAGCGGTCCATGTACATCTGCTGCACAAAGTCCGCCATTTCTGCCCTCTGTGTACGAGTGATGAGCCCCTTGTGCTGGCATGCTGCAGCAAACAGCTTTAGAAGGTTAGCGTTGGCTGACGCAACACTGCCAACCTCATTTACTGCTCCCACTGGAAGACTTGAGCCTTCTGGAACTTCCCCATGCTGTCCAGGGGATATCTGCATGAGGGAGCCTGGGTGCAGCATGTAGGGCAACGGCACAGGAAACTGCTGTGCATTCTGCGGCTGGCCAGCAAGCTGCTGCGCAGGCACGCCAGACATGTTGTGCATTGCGTCCTGCATCTGAGCTGCCAGATTGGGCCCGTCTGTCGTCTCCATACCGGGCATGAGTGGCAGACCACTGCCTCCAGAGTTGCCGCCAACTTGCTCACTGTCTGTGCCTGCGTGAGCAAGGTGTAATAAGTCTGTGCAGCTGAGGTGACCATTGCTTTGCTACTGCAACCAAGTAGTCTACTGACAGGCAGTGAATTGTGCTTTGAGTTTTTCCAGCAGCCATGCAGGTGTTCCATCTTTGCCATAGAGATACGCTATGTGAAAGCAACAAGATTGCTTGGCACTGTAGCGTGGCCACATCAACATGCAGCTTTGCTGCTTGACACCCTGGAAATGCAGCAACAGCAATGCAATGCCTATTCCAGAGCTTGGCGCAGCTACGCAGCTATTTCTCAGATCCATTGCAGAACTGGTATGTGTACAGCCAGCATTCCCAACCTGTGCCCATTTCCCTTGGACCTGCGCCATCATCACCGCCATCATGTCTAATCAGCTGCTTGCTATCCTCCAAGACAGACCGCGGGCGCTTGCCTGTGGTGTAGTGCTTCAGCCAGGCGTGGTAGTCAGAGTGCTGCCAGCCCGACTGCATGCGCCGTACCTCCTGGACCACATCATCCACCTTGTACCCCTTGCTAGAAAACATGATGCTCATGGGCTCCAGCAGCACTCTCATCTCCTGCAGTGCACAGCTGCGCTTTACCCACAGAACCCAACTGGCCAAAAGCATGCAACTGGCCAACACCATGCAACGAGGTTCAGTCATGAATGCTAGACACTGATGCCACAGAAAACATTGCTTGATGTGCAGCTTTACAGTGATTTGAGGTGCAATTGTGCAAAAGTTGGGGCAAAAGTCAGATCAACAAAGCATTTGACGACACATGCCCACATCAGCAAACAAGTTGTCTCTTTTGCAGTTTTGTAATTGCCATGCCATGGCATTCTGCAAAGTAGGTGTCTGATTGTACATGTGAGAGACAATATACAACAGTACAGGAAGGCTTTCCAACCTGCAGCTCCTGGTCGGTTCGAGGATTTCTAAAGTCTGCAGCAACGAAAATCCCGCGGTCCTTCACACCTGTGCTGGATGAACCCATGTCACCCTTCTTGCGCTCAAACCTCTTGGCCAAGGCATCATTGTATGACTTTGGACCCTGCAATATACAAGTACCCGACATGAGTGCCAAGAGGCTTGACAGCTCACTGCAGGGTGGATCGACAATGGCTGTGAATGAACAGCCCAACTGACCTGAAGGAGTTCAGCAGGTAGCACTCGTTCTGCTAGTTTGTGCACATGATACGGGGAGCCCTTGTGGCTGGGCAGGAAACAGTGTTCCCGCTCTGCATTGGCAGTGCTGACTGTGACTGCGTCAACAAGCAGGCGTGTCACCTGCAAGCACATGGCCTGCGCCCATCAGATTGATGATCACTCAAACTGATGACTGCCCTGTTGCAATATTGGAATGCAGGACAGTACCTGCTGACTCACCTCAGTGCCGTTCCGCTTGTTATTTGCAACATTCAAGCTGTTGTGCAAAGCATGCGCAACAGGTGCCCTGTTTTGTTGCAATGCTGACTCCAGTGCAGCTATCGCAGATGACTCTGTGGTCTCAGTTTCTGGTGTACCAATACTTTGAAGAACAGCTGCTGCTGCTGCGTTGCTGTAGTCCATGCAAACCTACAAGCACCTGTTGCAAAAACGCAAACGGTAATTATCGTGCATGTATGGACGGTGTGGAACCTGGTCGAGGTTTGGAGGCACAGGTCAAAAAAGCCACGACGCGCAAGTAGAGCAGGGCAGGCATTCAGTGAGGTCCGAGGATGGAAACACATATTGGCTGTTGCCGGCTGTCTGTACATTTTTGCAAAGAAGTGGTGCTCGCTCGTGAGTATCTTAACGATCAAGGATGCGTTGTTACCTAGCCTCGGGCAGAGGGCAGCTGGGCAGCTCTGAAAGCCTTGGGCGAAAGCCGGAAGTGCCCTTGCCCTCGAGCTTCACAGTCAGGCTGTCCGGGCGTACGCAGCAACGCAGTGCAAAAGAATACCAACTACCAGCCAACAAAAAACTCTGGCGATCTTTCACAAAGAGGTGGCTGATCAAGTGCTACACAGCGGCTGCCACTTTTAGCGTGTAACCGCCCTGAATCAGCACTGCCAGTCCGATCATTGATATTCCTCGTTCATGCGATCTGCAAAGTGCTCTTTATCTACCCTGTTTCAAAATCTAGGGTTAGCAGGGTTTGGAGGAGGGCTTGCCGTCGTATATACTGCGGTTGGACCTCATCGGAGTCCAGCGTTGTCACTCCTGATCGGAGGACAGGCTCCCAAGGTCTGTACTTGAATGCGCGCGTGAGCGCGCGTATAGTATCCCGCTAAGCCTGCAAAGCTGACGCCGATGTTAAACTGATGTCATGCGATTCTTGTCCGTCGATATGTCGGGGACGCAATGGTCGCATGGCCCATCGGTCATAACTCAAGTCAGCGATATCCCAAGAGGTCAATTGTGGCAGCGTACGCTGTCTGTCACCCGTGTAGAGTCACAGTAAAGCATGCAAGCTGGCCTAGCTGCCGGCGAGGCCGTGCCTCCTGAGTTTGTGGACCTGGTCAAGCCCCATGTGCAGTCTTTCGACTATTTTCTTGGAGACGGCCTGACGAGGGTGGTAGAGCTGCTGGAGCCCGTAGAGGTCTGTCTCGTCGCAACCTTGCTGTGCACCTCTGACTCCACAGTAGTTTGGTCGTTTGTTGCCATAGGCTCAAGCTTGGACTGTGTGCAGATCGTCCATCCAGTCACCAGACAAACACATCGCATTTGGTTTGAAAGCCCTGCTGTAGGCAGACCTCTCAGAGATGATGGCGGAGGGAGGCATGAACGTCTGTTCCCAAGGGATTGCAGAGAAGCTGTAAGCTCATGGTGCTCATGCTGTGCTTCAGATTACTTGCATCTGCCATGTCACCAGGTTGTGCTTTGTTCTCAGAAGAATGATGATTGGTTGCAGGGCATAACATATGCTGCTGCACTGCACATAGACTTGTGTTACCAGCTGGAAGGGGGCGGCGTGCAACGGCTCAATAGAAAGCTGGGCATGTTGCCTGTCATGATTAAGAGCGACAGATGTTACCTGCGACACTTGTCCAGGTAACTTGAGCATGCAACTCAGACAATCTGCTTGCATTGCATGCACACCTGCTTGTGATGTTGCCATAATGATCATGCGCTGCGTGAGATGTTGGCCTCGTCAATTCAAAGGCGGCAACATGTGTCTGGCTGCCTCCTCAAAGCATACTTCTCTGTTTTGTAGGTCTCAGCTTGTTCAAGCTAAGGAGGAGAGCGTGGAAATGGGTGGCTACTTCATCTGCAATGGCATTGAACGCATCATCCGCATGCTCATCCAACAGAGACGCCACTACATCATGGCTCTGCGCCGCAGTGCCTACCACAAACGTGGAAACAACTACACTGATGCAGCAACCCTCATCAGGTGTGCATGTCTACATCCCTTTTTATTCCAGATCATGTTTGCTAAGTATCAGTGATCTGCTCAGTCTTGCACAGGATGGAAGGGTGTCATCAAAGAGTGGCCCAGGTGCCTGCTAGACACCCTGCAGTCACACTTACTTGTTGCCTTGTGCTGTGTTTATGCTGCATCAGAAACTTGTTTGCTTTCACCCAGGTGTGTGAGGCCAGATGAGACATCAGCGACTGTAAGATGTCACTATCTGACTGATGGCACCGCCAACTTTGCTTTCACTGTCCGTCGCCAGGAGTTCTTTGTTCCTGTGGGCATTCTTCTGAAGTGCTTCCTAGAGGTGTCAGACAGGGAGCTGTCTGAGAAGCTGATGGCATGCTGTGCTGAGGTATGCACACAACAGCAGTCACTGCTGACCTGTACGGCATACACGATCACTGCGTCCTGCCTCCGCTACTCATGACACACCACCACCCTGCGTCATGGACAGCTTAACTTTTGCCAACACGTTGATGTCCCTCCTCAAGTGCTCCTATGTCTGGCACCATATATGTCAAATAACACTCTGGAAGTGTTTTTGCTTACATACCATACTCCTTGACAGACGGCCATTTCCGTTCTTGTCCTGCGCCTCGGTGACAGCGGCATGCTGACTGTATCAGGAGCTTTACATGCACGTCTTGTGACCTGCAGGGTGAGGCAGATGTGTCTGCCTGGGTGGCCAAGAGGGTGGACATGCTGCTGCAGCAGACTGCTCGCCTGGGCCTGCGCAGCCGTGCCGCCTGCATCAGCTACCTTGGTACCAGCTTCCGAACCCCTTTACAGCTCTCCGAGACCAAGTCAGACTATGCTGTGAGTCCCCACACCACACTCTTGAGCTGTGTCTTTTCTTCATCTTCTGTGTGGGTCTAAGGCAGCTGTTTGAGCATCACAACACCATTGGTAGCATAAAGTGCCTGCCAAGGCTGTGTTTGCGTGTATGGCTGCCCTATGCAAAATCCTGTGAGAGATTTCTTGTGCCCAACTGAATTATTTTGGTGCGGTGCAGATTGGAGAGATTGTTCTGCGCAACTTTGTGTTTGTGCATCTGGAGCAGCCAGCTGACAAGCTCCAGTTGTTGCTGGCCATGATGCACAAGCTGTATGCAATGATCACGCGACAGTGCTGTGATGACAACCCAGATGCTCTCATACATCACGAGGTATTTATTTTCTGCCATGTACTTCAGGCATGCACCACATCATTAGGTGCTGCCTAGTATTAGCACAGGTCTATGCAACAAGAGACAGTCAGGCTATGGCTGTTGTCATTTGGCTTGTGAAAAAAGCTGAGCTGCAAGGGATTGCACCCCACCCCTGCCCCCCAACATCCACTTCCATGGTGGGCAGTGCCTGTCAGGGCAGCAACTGAACGGCAGTGAGCACTTCTGTGGCGAGTAGCAGCAGCAGTCAAGGTCTGCCTGGGATGCTTCAGCGACCAGCTCATGATAGTGATCTACACTACAGCAGCACTTCTTTGGGTGTGCTGCTGTAGTGTATATAGGACCAGCAGATATCCCTGAGTGGAGCCCCTGATAGTCATCCTCAAAAGTATCTAATGTCCAGTTTTTGCTGTTCCAAGGTCAGAAGTGATGGCACCATGCCTGCATGCATGCATGCATTTGTACTCTCATCATTTCCTTGGAGCTAGGCTGACCTGTTGGCATTCTGTCTTGACGGTTTACAAGTGGGTCACATTGGCTCTGGCTGCACACATGCAAGCCCTGCTGTTTGAGACAGAGCCAGTTTCAGCATCCAATATGATAAGGTCAGCCTACTGCCAAAGCAGTAAGCTGACCTCACATCTTGGCTTCTGAAGCTGGCTCCCTCTCAAACAGCAGAGCTTGCATGTGTGCAGCCAGAACCCTGTGGAGTAGTCTTCGCTGCAGACAGGTAGACCCTGCCTCAGGTTTGTCACCCCTGAACTGGCTAGTGAGGCTGGCTGTAATCTGTGAATCAATCTCTCCGTCTCTTGACAGGTGTTTCTTTGAATTCTGATGTTTCCCCATCCTCAAAAGAGGTGGAGCATCCCTGCAAGCAAGTCGCTGAAGCGTCATAGGCTGATCTGGATGCTGCTGTTGCTATTGGCTGCAGCAGGATTTCTGGTGTGAATGGTGCTAGTGGGTGCATCAATTTATGCTTCTTTGACAGCCTGACGATGTGGCTTGTCTGTGCAGATCATGTTGCTGCTGCTGGCCATTGGCTACAGCAGAATTTTGGTCTGAATGGTGCTAGTGGGTGCATCAATTTGTACTTTTTGGAAAGCCTGAGGATGTGGCTTGTGTGTGCAGATCATGTTGCCTGGGGACTTGCTTTGCAAGTTTATGAAAGAGCGACTGGAAGAGAACCTAGAGTTTTTCAAAGACCTGGTGAAGCGAGATCTTGATAGACAGCCCGAAAAAGTCAACTTGCAGGTGGGCTACCTAGCTTGCATGTGTTTGACCCCAAGCCCTGCCCCAGTGTCAGTGCAACCCCTGCCTGAAAAGCACAGTGG
>JAABUO010004628.1_pt1 | contig 16199 bp, 15 predicted proteins | sample 5559291 | NCBI WGS metagenome assembly JAABUO01 (sample SAMN10711878, study PRJNA513372) | rock metagenome | isolation source: Antarctica rocks | place: Antarctica: Victoria Land, Finger Mt sud
ATGCTGACGGGAGTCCGGTTCGAGATCGACGGCGACCGGCTGACCCTGGCGGCGACCGACCGCTACCGGCTGGCGATCCGGGAGCTGAACTGGTGGCGCCAGATGCGGAACAACTCGCCTTGCGCGTCGACGGTGAAGTGCTCAGGGTTGGCGTCACGCACTCGGCGCACGATCAGCCGCGCGCTGACCTGCCGGGCCTTGCCTCGTGAGGCGAAGGCGGTGAACGGCATCTCGGCGACCTCGGCATCACTGACCCACTGCTGCAGCTGGTCCGGCACGGTGGTATCGATCTGGCGCTCAAGCAGGAAAGTGGCGCGCCTGTGACTCGGTATTCCGCTGATTCGCTGGCCCGACCTTCTTGAACGCCGACTTGGACATGCCTTGTTCGGCAACGACCGATACGACCCGCAGATCGGCGGGAGGAGCGGTGGCCACGAGGACCAGCGTTCCACACGACGACCTACGACCTTCTGGCTGCCGTGCGGCCGGCAGCAACAGCAACGCGTGATGCGCGGCGTCGCGTGGTTAGGTGCCGGGCAGGGCGGTGTTGTCCTGACGTTTCGGTCCGGCCGAGGCCAACGTTCCGGTGAGCAGCTTCGCGCCGATCGGCCATGAACGCATGTGCACGGGCAGGGTGACGCAGTGGTCGCCCAGACGCAGTAACAACCCGGTGTCCACCAGGTGAGCTGCCGCCGCGGCCTGACGCTCGTCATCGGCGAACTCGGCCCAGTCACATCCGTCCAGACAGCGGCGCAGCACGGCCATCTCGGCCGGATCGTCGACTATCAGGCGGCGGCTGGACTCGGCCCGCTGCTCGACGACCGAAAGGAACGTTGGACCCCTCCGGAAGTAGAACAGTCCGAAGTGGTCGGTCGCGCGCCATTCGGGAATCTGCACCGCGTCCTGCTCGGCAAAGACAATGTTCTCGGGGGCGGGCAGATGATCCAGCCGCTGGACGAGCTCGAGTTGCGAAGCTTTCAGCGCCAGCGACCAGGCGACCCGTACGCCGATGGAGGAGCACTCACGGACCAACGACAGAATTCGTGCTGCCGTCCAATCGTCGGCTCCGCCGAGGTCAGCCGATCGTGCGATGCGCACCATGCCGACCGGCACGCACCGAAGCAACGCCGCAAGCTCCGTCGCGGCGGGAGGCTGTTCGGTACCGGCGGCGATCGTCAGTGTCTCGCCCGCGGGGCGTCCGGTGGGCGGTGCGGCCGAACCTTCTGCGGCTCGGGTCCGGAGTCGGGTGATGTCCAGAACCGCACTCGTCATGACGCCAGAACCTCCCTGCCGTCGACCAGCTTCCGCCGGAATGGATCTGCCGCAAGCGCAACGCTCACGAAGCGCGACTCGTCCTCGTAGACCAGGCCGCGGCCGACGAACCAGCGAAGAATGTGCTCGACCTCATCCTCGCCGACCACGAAGCCGCAGTCGGCCAGCCGGCGGATGATGCCCTCCCGCCCGGCGACGTGGGAGAGTCCGAGATAGATGTTGCTGCGGATGTCGTCCAGTTGCAGAGTCTCTTCCGGCCAGTTGACGCGGTGATCCTCGATGGTGACCCGGCCCTGGTCGTCGACCCAGTAGGTCAGGTTGTTGCTCGGGTAGTGCTCGGCCCAGACGGCAACGGCCTGCTTCATCTCCTCCTCGATGGACCCGGTGATCCCGGAGTCGGGGCAGTCGAACAGGTAGACCATGTCATGGAGCTCGTCCCGTGGCACCTCGTAGATGTAGTCATAGATCTCTGCCGGACGGCGGAACATGAACCCCTGCGCGGGGTTCTCGAAGTACGGGCTGAACCGTTCCAGCGCAATCCGCCACGCGCCCGTGGGCGGTTGCAGATGCTCCAATGCCGCGAACTTGTCGACCATGGTTCGGTAGTCCTGCTCGGTCTCGCCCGGGAAGCCGTACAGGATGTTCCAGGTGACGTTGAGCCCGAGATCCTGCGCATCACGGAGCATGCGGACGTTGTGCGCCGAGCTGACTCCCTTGTCCATCAGGCGCAGCACCCGGCTGGACAGGCTCTCGATACCGGGCTGCACGTACAGGACGTTCGCGTCCTTCAGCCGACTCAGCGCGTCACGCGTCATATTCGACTTGATCTCGTAATGGATGCGCAGGTCGCAGTCCAAGGCTGCCAGCTCCGGCATCGCGGTGCCGAGATACTGCATGTCCAGGATGTTGTCGACCATGATCAGGTCGAGCACCTGATGGCGGTCGACGAGGTCGCGGACCTCGTTCGCGATGCGCTTGGGGTCCTTGCTCCGGAACTGGATGTTCGACCCGTTCAGGCCGCAGAACGTGCACTGGTGGCGTTCGCCCCACCAGCAGCCCCTCGAGGTTTCCAGCACCGCCCGAGCCGAGACGTCCCGCAGAAGCGGTGCGTCTCGCAGCGAGTGGAAGTAGTCGTCGTAGTTCGGCGCGGGTACCACGGCGAACGGCAGAGCCGCCTTGGCCGGCGGGTTGGTCACCGACTGGCCGTCGGAACGCCAGCTGAGCCCCGGGACGTCGGAGACGTCTGCGGTGTCAGCGATGCGGTTCAGCAGCGTGGGCAGGGCGCGCTCGCCCTCACCGCTGATCACGAAGTCGAGCTGCGGGAAGTTCCGGTGCAGGGCCGGTCCCTGGGGACCGTCGCAGTTGCAACCTCCGAGCATCGTGACGATTCCGGGGACGAGCCGCTTGAGCTGCTTGGCGAGGGCCAGCGAGGGCACATTTTGCATGAAGGTGCTCGTGAACCCCACGACATCCGGTGGATCGGCGGCGATCTCGGCCGCGAGGTTCTCGACGAACCGGCGGGAGTGCAGCTGCATCTCCACCGGTGCCACGGGGTCGATGTTGCGCCGGCTCAGGAACTCGGCGAAGTCGTCGCGCCGGTAGCGGTCCACGTCGTACAGCGCCGGGGTGAACACCCAGTCGCCGACTCCGTGGAAGACCTGCTCCGCGACGGTCTCGTAGTCCGCGGCGGTGATCGTGCCGCCAGTCTCGCGGATCAGGTGCTCGGCCCAGCGAATGTTGGCGTACAGGTCGGTGACCGTCCAGCCGGCGGCGTCCCGGCGCACGCAGGGACCCAGGATCCCCAAGGCGCTGGACGGCGTGTCGAGGCCCTGCCAGGGCATGGCGATCATCAGCAGCTTCACGGTCCTACCTCCAGGGATGACGGGTGAGCGATGTCGGACGTGCGGGTGGACGGGTTCAGTGCCACCGGCTGCGGTCGGCCTGACCGAGCGCGGCGAGCAGCGCCCGGTGAGCCTCGGCTCGGCCCACGGAGACGCGCACGCCGTGGTCCGGATAGGCCCGCACCTTGACGCCCGCGTTCACCGCGGTATCGGAGAACTGGCAGGCGGAGGCGCGCAGCGGCACCCACACGAAATTGGCGCGGGAAGCCAATGCCGGAAGGCGTAACGCGCGCAGGCCGTCGAACAGTTGCTGCCGTGCCACGGCCACCTCGGCCATGCGTGCGCGCAACTCTTTCCCACTCCGCAGAGAAACGATCGCGGCCTGTTCGGCCAGGGACGTCACGCCGAACGGCAGCGCCGTCTTGCGGACCGCTGCGATGACCGGCTGTGGGCCGGCCGCGTAGCCGACCCGCAAACCCGCCAGACCATGGGCCTTGGAGAAGGTCCGCAGCACCACCACGTTCCCGGGGTTCCCCAGCACGGCGGGCCGGCCCGGCGGATCCGCTTCACGGTCGAACTCGATGTAGGCCTCGTCCAGCACGGTGACGACGTGCTCCGGCAGAGATAGCAGGAACTCTCGCAACCGGCCGATGTCGATGACGGTTCCGGTGGGGTTGTGCGGCGAGCACAGCAGGACCACACGAGTTCGCGAGCCCACCCGGGCGCGGATGCCGTCGAGATCGTGCTCGCCCGTGTCGGTCAGCGGCACGCGGATGCTGGTCGCGCCGCACACCGCCACCAGCAGCGGGTAGGCGTCGAATCCGGGCCAGGCGTACACGACCTCGTCGCCCTCGCCGCACAACGCCAGAAGGAGCTGCTGGAGTACCCCGGCGCTGCCTGGACCCACCGCAACGGTGTCGGCCGGGATGCACAGATGATCGGCGAGCTGCTCCGTCAACGCGCGCGCCGCCGGGTCGGGATACCGGGCCAGTCGCGGCAGGGCCGCCTCGACAGCGGCCAGTACGGACGGCAGCGGCGGATGGGCCAGTTCATTGTTGGAGAGGTCGAATCTGCATTCCGGGGCGCCTTCGCCCCGTCGTGAGTCCGTGCTCCGGTAAGCCGCCACGCCGTGCAACGCGCTGCGTTCGGAGATCATCACACCGGTGCTCCCGGATCGTCTCACACCCATGGCTCAGACACCTGCCGCCGCCCGCGCCGCTCGCACGGCCAGGAGCTCGTAGAGCATCTCGTGCACGGGCGCCGCAAGACCCGCTCGGCCGGCCAGCCGGACCGCTGCTCCGGTCCAGGCCTCCAACTCCGACGGGCGGCCCGCCAGGATGTCGCGCTGCAGTGAGGTGGTGGCATCGGCCGGTTGCCGTTCCATCACTCCCACGGCGGTGTCGACGGCGTCGTCCGGCAGGGCGATACCGAGTTCGACGCCGGCGGAGAAGATCTCGCGCGACCCAGCGACAAGCATCTCACGCACGCCGGCGCGCGACCGGAGCTCGCCGATGGTGGCGCCACCGGTGGCAGCACCGAGGCTGCCGATCGGAACCACCGTCATGAACTTCGTCCAGAGGTCGGCCCAGATGTCGTCCGGCTCCAGCGCCACCAGGCCAGCGGTGCGCACCACCTCCCGGAGTCGCGACACCCGGTCCGAGACGCCGCCGTCCCATTCCGCGAAGCCGAGGGCCACGGGTCCACCGGAATACACGATCTCCCCCGGGCCGATTCGGGTCGCGACGATCCGGATGATGCCCGGCAGCACATGCTCGCGACCGATCGCCGAGGCAACCTCCTCCGGCGCGTCAACGCCGTTCTGGATGGTGACAACCGCGGTGCCCGCTCCAATCAGGGGGTTCGCCACCTCGATCGCCTGCGGAAGCTGCCCGGTCTTGACGCACAACAGCACCACGTCGACCTCGCCGACCTCGCGCGGGTCGTCGGTCGCCAGCACCGTGGGTACCAACCGCGTTTCGTCGCCGCTGGTGAGTCGCAGACCGGTGCGGCGCAGTGCCGCCAAGTTCTCGCCGCGAGCGAGGAGGTAGGGCTGGTACCCCGCCGCGGTGAGACAGCCACCGAGGAAGCCTCCGACGCCACCGATGCCGACCACGGCGATGCGCGGGCCGTTCGATCCGGCCGCGGGTGTCGTCACCGTAGCAACCGCCCGTGCACGCGAAGGGGAAGTGCGTCCAGGCCACGGCTCAGTGAGCTGTCGGCGATCCAGCTCAGCTCGTCCGGCGCCACCGCCAGTTCGAATCCGGGCAGGCGACGCAGGAGCGTGCCGAACGCGATCTCACCCTGTAGCCGCGCCAGCGGCGCGCCGACGCAGAAGTGGGCACCGTGTCCGAAGGACAGATGGCGGCTCGGCGGGCGGGTGATGTCGAACCGTTCCGGGTCGTCGTAGACGTCGGGGTCGTGGCCCGCGCTGGACAACGACAGGTGTACGAAGCTGCCCTTGGCGATGGGCACCCCGCCGAGTTCCAGATCCTGGGCCGCGATGCGTAGTGAGGCCCAGGCCGCCGACCCCTCGAAGCGAAGGATCTCCTCGATCGCCCCCGGGATCAGACCGGCGTCCGCGCGCAGCATTGCCAGCTGCTCGGGATGCTGCAGCAGCAGCGCCGTTCCGTTGGTGATCATGTTCGCGACCGTCTTGTGGCCGGCGATGATGACGAGCAGGATCGTCGACAGGAGCTCTCTCTCGTTGAACACACCTGAGTCCCGGCCCCGGATCAGCTCGCTCAGCAGGTCGTCGCGCTGATCGGCGCGGCGTTGCGCCACCAGCTCGGTGAAGTACTGAGTGAACTGCTCGCTCGCCGCGTACAGGTCCGCGTCGCTGAGCTGGAACGGATCCTGGCTGAGCACGTAGCTCCAGTGTTGGAACAGCGGCCGGTCCTCGACCGGTATGCCGAGGTACTCGCAGATCACGATCAGCGGCATGGGCAGCCCGAAGTCAGCAAGCAGGTCGATCTCGCCCGACTCGGGCAGGGCGTCGATCAGGTCGTCGACGATGTGCTGGATGCGGGGAGCAAGCCTCGCGACGGCGGCGGGTAGAAAGGCCCTGCTGATGGGCTTGCGCAACCGGGTGTGCTCGGGCGGGTCGGCGAAGCCGAGGTTGCGCACCATGAGCAGGCTCTTGGCCTGGGCCTTCTCGCGGTACTGGGCGGGCAGGTTTCCGGCCTCCTTCGACAGACGCGGATCCCCGAAGGCCTCCTCGATGACCCGGTTGCTCAGCACGGCGTACGCCTGCGCACCCGGTGGGTTGTCGATCCGATGCACCGGGCACTGCGCCCTGAGCTCCGCGGTCGCCGCATGCGGCGACGGGCCGGGGTCGATGAAGTACTGGGCGGGCAGAACGCGGGTCGTCGCCTCGGGTTCGGCCATGTCAGCTGCCTCCGGCGATGGCCGGCAGAATCCACACGACGTCCTCGGCCGCCACGCTGGTCTCCAGGCCGTCCAGGCCACGGATGTCTATGTCGTTCCGGTAGACGTTGACGTAGCGTTTCATGGCCCCCTCCTGGTCGACCAACCGCTCGAGGACCCCCGGGCACTGCTCGTCGAGGTTGGCGAGGACCTCCCCGACGGTGCCACCGGCGACCGACATCTTCTTACAACCGCCGGTCACCGCGTGGAACGCGGCCGGGAGGCGAACGGTGACAGCAACGGTGGGACCCGCCTCCTGGTCACGCGCCGAAACATTGGTCATGACATTCTCCTCGGGTACCGGGTTGCGCCCGGGCAGATGTTTCTGCGGGCTCAGGACAGGCCAGAAGTGACGCAGGCTTCGTTCGATGCCGTCTTACGCCACCGTCTCCACGGTGTGATCGCTGCAGAACGTGGCGGGGATGCTCAGGTCGAGCCTGGTGCAGTCTTCGAGTCCGGCCCGCCAGCCCGCCACCCGATGGGCGACGGTGCCATCGCAGGTATGGACATACCAGATGATGTTCACCGGCCAGCCGGACTGACGGAACAGGTAGTCGTCCATCTGGGTCGGATTTTCGCTGAGCTTCTGACTGCGCTCCCACGGCGGGCCGATCTCGTGCCAGTTCGGGTGGGAATGGACCGAGCCCAACAGGTCGAGGCCATCCGTGGAATGCCGTTGCACGGCCCGGAGGACGCTCGACTCATCACACCAGAAGCCGCGGCCGGGGTTGCGGTAGACGTCTCCGAACCGGGCCGCGATGTTCGTCTCGAACTCGGCGATCACGCCCTCATCACGGTCTCGGACGTTCGCTACGAACTCCACCTCGCGGATGACGATCTCCGCAGAGTCGACCACCCCGAACAACAGTCCGGACGCCCGCGGCAAGTGGCTGGGGACGCCGTCGGCGTCTCGGCTGTCCAGGCACCGGTCGTACTCCCGGACGGCATTGGCGATGAAGTCCCGAGCCGGGTCGAGCTCGAAACGCACGCCGTTCGGCAGCCCACCGAACGAGACTCCAGACGCCGCAGCTGAATCCGGGTTCCGATCACGAGTGGGGCGGTGGGTCCCATCGCTGAGATCTGTTTCGCGCACTGCTGCCTCCCGACGTACCGGCTTGTCGAACGCCGATACTGCGTCTGTGGAATCAGGCGAACGGGCCGTCCGAGGCGGGCCTGGTGACCGCGACCTTATAGTGTAATAAACGGATCTTATTAGCAAGACCGATAGCACACTCTTATCGCATTTACAGATTCAAACAGCCTGTTCGAAGCCGCTGGTGGCAATGACGTGCGACGGACCGTGCGTCAGGAGTAGTTGTTCATGGCGGTGCGGACCTCGACCAGGGTGGCGTCAGCCACCGCGCGCGCCCGTTCGTTGCCCTCGCGCAGGGTGTTGCGGACGAGCGCGCGGTCCTGCCCAAGTTCGGCCCGGCGCGCTCGGATCGGCGCCAGGTACTCGTTGACCCCCTCCGTCACAACTTTCTTCAATGCCGCGGAACCTGCCGCGCCGACCTCGTCGGCGACCTGCGCGGGACTACGGTCCTGGCATAGGGCGGCCAGCAGCAACAGTGACGACACCTCGGGACGGTTGACGGGGTCGTAGGTGATGTGACGGTCCGCGTCGGTCTTCGCCCCCTTGAGCAGCCGCGCGGTCTCATCGGCGTCAGCGGACAGGGCTATGGCATTGTTCCGGCTCTTGCTCATCTTGGTGCCGTCGATACCCAGCAGGAGTGGCGCACTGGAGAGCAGGGCGTCCGGTGCCGGAAAAACCGCCTCACCACGCCCGTACCGGTCGTTGAAACGGCGGGCAATGGTCCGGGTCAACTCGAGGTGCGGCAGCTGATCCTGACCGACGGGTACCAGATTTGCCTTGCAGAACAGGATGTCCGCGGCCTGGTGGACCGGATAGGTGAACATCAGGCCGCTGACGGAAGACTGTCGCGAGTGCGCGATCTCGTCCTTGACGGTTGGATTCCGGCTGAGCTCGGAGACGGAGACCAGACTGAGGAACGGAAGCATCAGTTGGTTGAGCGCCGGCACGGCACTGTGGGTGAAGATGGTACTGAGCGCCGGGTCGACGCCGATCGCAAGATAGTCCAGCACCATCTCTTCGATGTGCTCGGTCAGGTTGTCGGCCACATCACGGTCGGTCAGCACCTGGTAGTCGGCAACCAGTACGAACAGTTCGACGCCCAGATTCTGCAGGCGAACGCGGTTGTGCAGCGTTCCGAAGTAGTGACCCAGGTGTAACCGGCCGGTGGGGCGATCTCCCGTGAGTACGCGGAATCGGCTCGGGTCGTCAACGATCTGCTGCTCGAGCACCGCACCCCGGGCCTGCGCCGGGGACGTCCCGAGGGAATCCACGGCGGTCTGCGACGGGGGAGTTGCGCTCGGGGGATCAATTTTCACGTCGCCTCCTCGGTCATTCCGTTCCCCGTCGGGATTTCACGCGGCCCGTTCGGGCACGGCGTGAGCCCGTCTTCTCCGTGCCGCTCGAGACAGACTAGTTCCGGGAGCCGCGCTCCTCGACGGCATCATCACCCACCCGTAGAGATGACGAACGTGAAGAATGACACCATACGCTCCATAAGACCGTGCCGACGGCAGAGGTGGGGCCGTGACGTATGAGCCGATCACAGATGCTAGCTACTCGCTTGCGATTGCTAGCACTACTGATGCAGGTGGCGGAATGGACATCGACGGGCGACGGTCATGCCGATGACACCAGTGTCGCCACCGTTCTGCGGATGAACTGCGTGAACTCTTATTATCCGCAGTGGTTGCCCTCTGCTGACTCCTCCGCGACGATCGCCTGCTGCTGCATCTAACCGTCTGATTGAGACTCGACGTAAGCCTTACGGCGTGAGTCGAGATACGCTGCAGCGCGACGGAGCCCGGACCAGCGCAGATTGCATGATCTAGTGGTGCCGCGGTCCGACAACCGACCGGCCAGCGGGCGGTACTACGACAGACGGCACTGCCCTGATGACGTGGGTCCTCACCGGATGGCGATGCCACTCAGCAGAAGTTGTCGTTCAGCAAATTGGCTCACGACTGCTCGTTGGCAAGTCCTGCCGTGTAGACGTCCATGTCGATGGCCGGAACGGTGCCCATAGCCTGCAAGCGGGCCATTAGACGCATGGCGAAGTGGGCGAGGCCGACGGTTGCGTCCGCGGTCAGAAGTACGTCCTCGACAAGGGCATCTGCGGGCACTTCAAAGCTTCCATCCTCAAGTGCGCAACCCAGGTCCAGCCGCTCCGTGCCGGGTCGGGCGCCAAGGTTTGTCCGGAGGGACCGACCGAGTGGGGGCGTCCACGAACTGCGTGCTGTGAGGATGCCGGCGAGGATGCGTGGTGGTTCCTTGGGCGTCGCGATGACCCCGCCGGCGTGGACGACACGGGCGCTGGTGCGGTGCAGCTCTCGGACGCTCGCGGCCTTCTTGGCCGCAGCCTCAACGTCGACCGCGGTGAGCTCTTGCTTCACCTCGAACACCGCGTAGACGCTCTCGGCGGGGACGAACAGGGCACGGTCGATTTCCCAGAACAGCGGGGTGAAGTGGCGATCGTGCACAACGACATCGATCTGGCCGCTCAGGTTGCCGCTGCTGTCAACGACGAACGCCTTGTTGACCTGGTAGCGGCTCGGCAGGAACTCAGTCAGCATCCGGCGCCACCCCGCCTCGCTCGCGTCGCCGATTGTGGGTCCATGGGCGGTCACGAGCTTGGCGTCGGACATGCTCGCCGCCAGTTGGGCTGCCTTTGACTTGTATGCCGCGCGCAGATCGAAGGCTGGCTTAGCGCCGTCAGTTTCGGTCATGCTTGCCGGTCCATTTCTGTAGGAACGTTTCTGCTTCGTGTTCGACCGACCTGGCGGTCGTATCGAGGACGTCCATGTCGGCGACGTTGAGGTCGACCGAGCGGATGAGCGGATGTCCGGGATGGGTGCGCCTGGCTATCTGGGCGTGGGCGTGCGCGAACTCGGTTCCGGAGTAGGTGAGCACGATGAGCACAACCGGTCCGCCGGCGTCGCGGCAGGCTGCGGCCATCGATCGGGCATCCGAACGGCTGGGACCGACATCCTTCGGGTGGGTGTGCCAGTCGCCGACGTAACCAGTGGCGGCTCCGGCGTGACGGCGCGCGGCATCGAGTTGTCCCTGCGCGGGACGACGCCGGCGCAGGTAGCTGTGCGTGCTGCTGCTGTCGTCCTCGACGAGCAAGAACCGGGTGACGACGAGACCGTCGGGTATCCGGAAGCCGAGGAGAATTCCGCCTGTCTCTTTGGGCAGTGCTGCGCTGCCGGCCTCGACTGCAGCGTTCAGCGCCTCGTGGGCGACGAGGACCTGCTGCCGGTCGTTGGTGGTGTCAGTCATCGGCATCGCGGGCGGAGATGATGCGCAGTTCGGTTGCGTGAGCGGGGAGGCGGCCGAGCAGCAGCTCGGAGGTCACGCGTGCGGCGATGGCGGCGGCCTCAACCGCGGCGGCTGGGGGTGTGGCATTGACTGGGCTGGAGCAGCCGGTCTCCTGAGCCCCTGTTCTGATGGGTGGCAGGGCCGGCGGTTCGACTATGGTGGCGTCCGGGTAGGGGATGACGTCGACTCGGACGGCGTACCCGTCGGCGAGGACGCACGCGGACACGAGCTGTCCGGCACCCGCACGGGCAGCGGCGGTCAGGAGTGACGTGGCTCGGCCGTCCGCCGTCGCGTCGACGACCACGTCGACGCGCTCGAGCAGATCGATGGCAGCGTTGAAGTCCGTGAGCGACGTTTGAAGGGCCTGCACTTTCGTGAGGCCACCGGACCGCTGCGACAGCAGGCGTTCGATGCCTTTCGCCTTGTGGAGTCCAATGTACTCGTCGCCGAGCACGTGCCTGGTCGTGTTGCCGGGCTTGAGCACGTCTCCATCGACGAGGATGAGCCGCCCTACACCGTGCCGGTGCAACAGATCGGCGACCACCGACCCGACGGCGCCGACACCGACGACTGCCACGGTCTTGGTCGCCAAGGTGGTGGCATTGGGGTGGGCACGTAGATTCCGGGTCCGCTGGTCGTCCGGGGCAGCGTTCAACGCTGCCAGCTGGGGACTGCCGGATCCGGTGAGCGAGGAGATGACCACGCCGAGTTCGCCGTGGCGCTGGTATCGAATCGCGACGTGGTCAAGGCCGAGCTGGCGATCCTTGATCAGGGACTCGGCCGTGTCGCCGCCCGCCTGGGTGAGCAGGTCGTCCCACGAGCGGATAGGTGCGGCCAACTCGCCCCCGTCGACGACGCGGACGGTGTTCGGCGCCAAGCGCTGACCCGACCGTCCGCCACCTTTGCGCGGACGCGCCGCCGTGATCCGCAGCGCACCGTTGGTGGCCGGCTTCAGTTTCAGGTACTTGCCGGGTTCGAGTTCAGTGTCGCGGTAGAGGACGAGCCGCCGGTCCGCGTCGGCGGGCAGGTACCGCTCGAGGTCGAGGGCGCCGTCATCGTCTGGCCAGCCACGGTGGTCGTGGTCGAGCCACGCGGTCGCCTGTTCCAGGAACGATGCAGCATCGGCCCACGGCATCCCCGTTCCGTCGTCATCGACGTACAGGCAGAACGCGCCGGACTGTTCGCGGTGCCAGCCATGGGATGGCTCACGCATCGGGCTCGCCGGCGCCTTGACGTTCAGCTGCTCCAACACGTCGAGTGTGACCGGGCGTATCACTGGCGGGACGTACGGGAATTCGCCGGTGACGGTGATTTCGACCGGACACGACACCGTTGTGCTCGGAGATGTCTGTGCGTGTGCGAGGGAGGAGGTGTCGAGGTATCCGACCCAGGTGTTGTCGCTACATGGTACGGGCCGGAACCCGGCCTGTACCAGGGCGTCTGCGAACCGCTCGCGCGCGTCGGTGCACGCGAGCCGTAGCTGTTTGAGAGCGTCTGACATGGCTTGTTAGCCGAACCGCCGGTTGCCGCCGGGCACGCCGCGGTCGCCGGCCGTAACAGCGGTGAACCGCTTGGCGGTGCCGTCGAGGTTGCACGTGTCAGGCATCGGGAAGACGTAGTCTTGGTCGCCCTGGTCGTCTTCGGCCTTACCGAGGAGATCGCGGAACGTCTTCGCAGCAGCGCATGTGTCGCCGCCGTCGTATGCTGCCCGCGCAGCGGCGGCGGCCTCACCGAACTTCTCGACCAGGAGCCGCTTCTCCTCGTCCTCGGCGCGGACGACGATCTTCTCGCCGGGCAGGGTCGGATCGTCGAGACCGTAGCCGTAGATGAACGCCTCGCGCAGCACGGTGGTGACGCCCTGGAGCGCGGTCACGTAGTACTCGGCCTGCGTCGGGCCGGAGACGAGCCCGCGGTTGAAGGCGTGGTAGGCGGCGAGTTCGACGACGAGGCCCCCGGGACGCTTCTTAGCCATCAGCGCACGGCGGGTCTGACGCAGGAGCTTGACGGTTGGCACGTAGTAGCCCTCGTGGTGCGCGGCGTCATTCATCTGCGTGGTGAGCCGGTTGAGCTCCTCGGGGTTGGTGCCCTGCCACTGGCCCTCGCGCGTGGGCAGCTGCCAGACCTTCAACCCGGTCGGGCTCGCCCACGGCCGTGCGGGCACAGCGTCGACGTACAAGCCTTCGAACTCGGGAAAGCTGACCTGGAAGCTGCGGGCCTGCCGCTTGACCCGGGGCGTGTCACCGATCGGCGGGAACGCCTCCTTCAGGACGCGTTCGAACTGGTCGAGGATGTCCTTGGGTGGCAGGTCGGGCGGGACGGCGGTGAGCCGGCAGAACACGTCGACGTCCTTGACGCGCCGGATGCTGACCTGCCGCTTGTAGCTGCCGATCAAGATAGGGTCGAGCCCCCACCCGGAGATGGTGCTGTCGGCCTTCAGGGCCTTACGGATTTCCTCGTGCGCCTTCGGCGCGTCGTCCTTGTCCGCGCTCGTGGGCTCGATGTTGGACAGAGCCTGATTGAACTGGGTCGTGAGCATAGTTGTAGGGAACCTTCCTGGTCTAACACCTCGGGCGGGCCATCCGCCGATGTTGTGGCCCGCCGTTGGGCCGCACCCAGGACAGACGACGTAACTCGCCGTCCTCGCCCGGTCGGGTCAGTCGCAGTTGCGGCAGCGCTTGGAGTCCCCGTCGAAGAAGGTCAGCGGGTAGACGGTGAAGCAGTTGGTGCACGTGCGTTCGGCGACCTTGGCAACGCATTCGCACTGGTTGCAGCGCGGGCACGTCGGTGCGTTGCAGCGGGCGCAGTTCGCCGGGAAAGTTTGGAACAGGTGACCACAGGTGGGGTTGCTGCATGTCCACCACCGACCCCGCGGTGCGGTGTCGGTCGTCGGCAGCGTGAAGTCTTCCCACGGCGCGTGGTCGGCGACGGTGACGAGGACGACGTAGCCGTCCATGGACGCCGTTTGCGCGTGCAACTCCTGCCCGGCGATGCTGTCGCGGTAAGCGAGCCGCACGGCGCCCTTGGCTGCCTGTCCGGTGGTCAGTGTCCGGGTGACGAGGCCGATGTGTGACTGGTCGCTGCCGCGGGCGACCGGCGGCATCAGGTGGGCGGTGCGGAACGTGACCGTGCCGGTTTCGTCTAGGAGCAGGATGTGGCCGGGTGCCGGCAGGGTTTCGGCGGCGCGCACGCAGGCGGCAGCTCGGGAGGCTGTGGAGTCGCGCCACAGGCTGACGATGTTGTGCGCGGTCGGGCCCTTGGGGCCGATGTGCCGGGTGACGAGGTCAGCGGGGAGCAAGATCATGGCGGCGAAGCTGTCGCGGGCTGCGTCTTCCAGCGCCAGCCCGCCGTCAAACTGCTCGCTCAAGGTGTCGGCAAGGCCGACGTCGGTCTGCTGCAGGTGGTGGCCGAGTTCGTGCAGGGCGGTAAACGCGCGCCTGCCCTGGCTGGCGGACTTCGCGACGGCGATGCGGGCAGGTGTACCGGCAAGGTACGCCCCGGCGACGCTGCAGCCCTGGTTCGTTTCTCCGTCGCTGACGAAGCGCACGTCGATGTCCTCGAACGAGCCGACGACGCGCACGGCGCCGGCCGCCAATGCTTCGAAGGCGCCGGGGTAGCGGGTGTCGAGTACGTCGATCATGGCCGCACCTTGCTGTTTGGCGAGGTCTCGGTCGACGTGAATACGGGCGTTGTCAGTCATCGAGGACGAGGTCGAAGTAGCGGTCGAGGCGTGCGTTCCAGTCGATGCTGCCGCCGGGTTCGCGGGCGGCGAGTGCGTATACGTCGTAGGCGGCGTGGACCCGCGCTTCATCGGTGCCGATGCCTCGCTGGTCGGCGAGTTGCTCGAGATGGCGTCGTCGGCGCGGCCGGTCAAGCCACGTCACAAGGTCTGCTGGGGGCGCGGGATTCGCCGAGAGGATCTCGTCGACGGTCCGGTTGAGTTCGGTGCCGAGAGCGTTGGCCTCCTGTTCGTTGACTGCTGCGGTCCCGCGGCTTACCGCCAACGCCCGTGGCGTCCCCATGCCGAGCTCGACCAACCGGCTCGGCTTGAGGCCAGCGGCGGCCAGCAGGCTGCGCAGCTCGCCCGTTCCTGGAATTTCGGTACTGACTGCGGCCAGCGCGTCCATGCAGTCGGCGAGCCGGGCGCGGTACTCGGCGACGGGTTGCGCGGCCGAGACCACCGCTGCACCGGGCTGGCCAGTCCCGCGCACTGCGCTGAGGACGTCAGCATCGGCCGGGGCGAGGCGACCCGCGCTGCGGTCAAGCGTCCGCATCGGGACCGTGTCCGTCAAACCGATCCATACGGTTGTCGGCACGCCCAACGGCGACGCGTCGGCCGGGACGGTGAGCGCGTGGCCGTCCGCGTAGTCGGCGTCGACCGTCACCGGTGCGGCGGTAACACTGCGGTCGGTAACAGTCACGAGAAGCACTAGCTCGGCGATGTCATCGACTCGGGCGCGCCAGAGTTGTCCCGGTTCCGGGTCAGGCTCCAAGCCCCTCCAGACAGCGTGGAGGCCGGCCGGGACCGCTGATGCGGAGACCGCAGCACGGAAGCGCTCGAATGCTTCACTTCCCATCGGACACCTCCCATCCGTCGTTCGGCACCACAACAGCGCACCTGTATCTGTATGGACGACGTAACTCTGGCAACGTCACGCCTCCTCTGTACACAGTTGCAGCAGCTCGGCGAGCAAGGTGCCGGTGTCGTCGTTTTCGATAACTGCCAGGCGTACTTTCTCCTTGACCGCATCCCGGATGCTGGCCGCCTGTTTGGGCCCTACACTTGCTGCTTTGGCCAGCGTGACGTCGGACTCGCCCAAGATCGGAACGAGCGTTCGTTCGACCGGCGCAAGGGACGCCCATAGGGTTAGCGCAGTGGCGCTTGCGACTGTGGCGTCTCCGGCCAACTGCTCATCAGTGGGCTGGTCGGCTGGAGCTGGCAGCTCCCATCCGCTGTCGGACTCCAGTGTCGTGAACGTCGGCGGCCGCAGGAGCGCGAACCGCTCCTGAAACACACGGGCTAGGTCTTCATCGCGCACCGCGCCACCCGCGGCAGACAACACGGCGTACGCGACGGCCAACAGCGTGGCCTTCGTGGCTGCTGGCGTCGGACCAGCCGGGTTGAGCCGGTCGATGGTGCCGGGCACCGCGAAAGCGGCCCGTGGAAGGTCATCGCGGTCGCCCTGCCACACCGAGCCGGAGTGCTCGCTCAGCGACCAGGCACCACCGGTTCCTGCACCGCGGACGAAACGGCTGTC
>JAABUO010004629.1_pt1 | contig 16197 bp, 16 predicted proteins | sample 5559291 | NCBI WGS metagenome assembly JAABUO01 (sample SAMN10711878, study PRJNA513372) | rock metagenome | isolation source: Antarctica rocks | place: Antarctica: Victoria Land, Finger Mt sud
TTCATCTGAGCTTCGAACCCCCATCACCCCACCTGTGGCTGACACCAACAGGCCTGGGTTCAGCCCCAATGCTGACTCAGACCCTGCTACTCCTGTGGCAAGCAGCCCTAACCCTCCAAGCCCAACTGCTGGGGGCACAACTGCTGCTGTCACCGAGGCCCCCACAGGGGTTCCACCCACACCAGAAGTTCCTGTCAGCCTTACTGCCAGGTTGATGCTTGACAATGACACCTGTGGGACCATGTCATTTCCTGCGCCAGCTGGCATGACTGTCCTCAGTGCTTGGGAAGGTTTGGCCTCCTTGTTGGGCCTGCCCCAGGGCTGTGTCAGCCATGCCCTCTGCGACGGTCAGCAGGCACAGGCAGAGCAGACTTTGGCAGCCTTGGGCAGTCAAAAGGCTGTGCAGCTGGACTTCGTCCTGCATCTGCAAGGGCCCCACCTGGTGCAGCTGACCATGAGGGACTGCGCTCAAACAGCCCTCCCTGCAAGCTTCCTGCAGTCTGAGATGCTGGGTCTTGCCCTCCAGCGCTGGGCAGCCCGCATGAACTTAGCTCTCTCACACCTGCAGTTTGCATACCAAGGGCGGTTGGTGAACTGGGGTGCCAAGGTGCAGGACCATGGCTTCCCAGATGGTGCTGTGCTGGATGTAGCTGTGGTGGACTGCTATTCTTCTTCTGCTGTGCCTGGCTGTGGCCACCCTTGTGGAGGCATGGACAAGGTGAGCTTGCAACAGGTGCATTTCCAGCTGTCTCTCAGGGTGTTATGGACATGCATTACCTCAGAGTGTTGTTGACACGCATTATTACACTTGCATCAACTGAGCTTGCTTCGAATGCTCTGTTTGCTTTGTTGCTGAAGTATTGTGCAGTTTTGGACCATTTGCACCATGCAAAGATCTTGAAATCTTTGCCTGACATGATTGTCTTTCTCAGATGCCCCTTATATGTTCAAACCTTTGCCACAGTAGCTTTTGCATGTTGCTGCTTGGATCTGAGCTTACAGCAAGTCCACAGGCTTTTCTTGACCTGATACTTCTTGCTGTTCTGTATCCTGCAGGTTGCCAACAGCAGTCCAGACCTCAGTTCTCCTCAGCCACTGCGTATGCAGAGCCCATTGAAGCGCCCATCCATCTTTTCACGCCTTGGAGGCCCTACACCCCAGGCATCCTCAGGGCCATCTCCTTCTTCTTCGGGGGCTGTGATGCAGGGTGCCCTTCCATCAGGCAGTGTCCCCACGCCCCCTCAGTCAGAGCTCAAGCCCCAGGGTGCGCAGCCAGACGCCCAGCTGAGCAGGGGTGCCATGCCTGCCTCCTTGATGGACATGGCTGCCCCCAGCTGGGCAGGGCTGTCCCAGGCAGAGCCCATGGAAGTTTGCCCCCTGCATCAGGCTTCTGACATGGAGGGGGTGACACTTGGGGCATCAGTATCTGGCTTGGCTGCAGCGTCTGGCTCACTGCCTGGGACTGGTCAGAGCAGTGCTTGGTTTCCCCAGCCCCCTGCAGCCCCCATCCAGCCCCTACAGCCGCCCCTGCAAGTGAATGGCATCAGCTTTGGTGTGCCCATTCCTGCTGCTACAGTTGGCACTTCACAGGGACTGCAGTCTGGCGGCTTCTGGAGTGGTGTACCTTCTGGTGCAGCATCAAATGGTGGCAAGACAGTCTATGCTGCACAGGCTGCAACTGCAGCACAGTCCCCAGTCAAGGTTGGTGGCTTCTACTTTGGTGTGCCTTCTGTTGCTGGAGTGGCAACAGACAGCAGTGCTCCAAGCAGTGTTCCTCAGACTGCAGCTGAAACACCAAGGCCACCCCTTGCACCCCCTACCCCTGTCACCCCCTCTCAGGGGCTCTGGCCACAGGGCTTTACTCCCCTCACCCCCGCCTCTGCTGTTCAGCCTGGAAAACAGCAGTCCAAGCAACAGCAGCAACAACAGAGGTCTAGCCCTTCCACCCCTGACCCTGTCACGCCCCCTCAGCTTGTTCGTGGAATCTGGCCGCAGGGGTTCACCCCCCTCATCCCAACTTCTCCAATCCCAGCTCAACCTGTACCACAGCCACATGAGCAGCAGCAGCAGCAGCAGCAGAGCTCAGCTGTTAACAGCAAGCTTAAGCAGAAGATGGATGGTGGCAAAGACTTCAGCCTTTCAGGCCTTCGGAAGATGCGCACAGGTTTTGGCATGGAGACTGTATTAGCTGATCTGAACGCTGATGAGGGCCCTCTGTTGTCATCAGCTGCTGCAGCAGCTTCTCAGTCTGACCAAGCAGCATCACAGGCTGGTGCAGCTCAGCTGATCAATGCTGATGTGGGCACTACATATGTCAGCTTGAAGTCTTCAGAGAAGGTTGCTATCGACAGACACCCTGTCCCAGTTGGCACCATCCTGGCAGACTTTCTGCGAGCATACAGCGAGTTTGTGAGGCGGCCGTTTGACGCCCTGCGCATTGCTCACAAGAGCAGGGCAGTCGAGAGATCGCAGTGGGGACTCAGCTTCAGCCAGCTGGCATGGGGTACAGATGTTGTTCTGGAGGTGGAGTTTGGTGATGCCTCAGCTGCCTCTCCAGCCTCAACTGCTGCTGCTGCCACTTCAGCCTCACCTGCTGTAAAGGCATCAGTACCTGAGCCAGGCAGCACAGCTGGTGCAGTGCCAGCAGACAGCACCAGCAACGGCACCCCATCAGTGCACCTGACCGTGACCAGGGCGGGTGCCAAGCCTGTCAGCGGCTCAGTTCCAACTGCCAACAAGCTGGGTGAGCTTCTGGCAGAGTGGGCTCAGGGGCAAGGGCTGGCCCTGGAGGTCCTCCAGGTCTTCCAACAGGGCACAGCTTTGGACAGGGGCTGCTGGGGCAGGTCCTTTGCTGAGCTGGGGTGTGGCAGCAGCCTAGTGCTGGATGTTCAGGTCCACGCACACCAGCAGCCAGATGGTGTGAGTCAAGGTGAGCAACAGCAGCTTCACAGTTGTGGTTCTTCAGTTTCATGCAGAACCATGCTGCAATTGTATGTGTTGTATAAAAGATATTCACTTGGAAGAGTTCTGTTCAAAAGATCTTCCTTTCAGACAATGCTTCCACATGTCGTGACCCATCCAGTGGCCCGCATTCTACAACAGGTGCAATTTGCCTTTCACTGCTCCTCAAAGTATGAAGCACCCACATTCTTAGCCATTGTCTTTCATTCATGAGCCTTTGGGTGCTATACTGCGTGCGTTGCTGCAATGCAGGTCATGCAAACCAGCTTGGGCATTGCGTCCAGCTGAAGCATGGTGATGCAACTTGGCAAGTCAGGAAGGCTGACACCATCAGGCTGGACGAGGCCATCCAGGAGTTCATGCAGCATGAGGCCAAGGCCATTCCTCATGGCACCCAGTACCAGGCCCTGCTGGCAGATGGATCACTGGTGGACACCACCCTCACCATTGCTGGCCTGGCTCTCACACCAGAGGACATCGTGGAGGTCAGGTGGTCTGCTGAGGCTGAAGGGGTGCACATGTCTGTGCGTACTGAGGGCAGGGGTGCGTCTGGGGCTGGCCAGCACAAGAAGAGTGGCAACAAAAAGGCACATGGCAGCACCAGATCATCTGCTGTCAAACAATCTGCAGTGCCTCACACTGCCTCTGCCTCTGTCACCTCTGCTGCAGCTTCAACCCCCTCTGTGGCAGCTGCAGTCCCCAATGCGCAAGCTTCAGCCCCCTCTGTGACAGCTGCAGTCCCCACTGCTGCAGCTTCAGTCCCCAGGGCTGCGCAAGCTGTCCCCACTGATGCTGACAAAAGTGAGCTTTGCATCTTCTTCTGTCCTCAGACTTGCTTTTGCTGGCAGCTGCAAAATAGGACAATGCAGCGGCCAGTTCCTGATGCACGGCGATGTAATGCAGGAGACAGTGTACATGCTACTTTGTGTTGCAGGTTGGGTTGCCTGTTTTTGCCTCCCATGCTAGTCACATTGTGCATATCTGCTTGTTATGTTTCATGATGTGGTGTTTTTTGGTGAACCAAGGCAGCCTCTCTGCATGCTCTAAAAGCAGCTTGCCTAAACTATGCAACATATGGACTGATGGTCTGAGCATTTTGCAGGTAGTGCAAAGGCAGCATATGCAAACCCAGCAGGCTACTCATTCAAGCTGTGCCATCCAGAGATGAACCCCTGGCCGGAAAAGCTGCCTGCATCTGCATCTTTGAGTGATGCTCTTGAGGCATTCTTGGAGGCCAAGGGCTACCAGCAGATTGACGACGATGAATGCAAAGTCATATTGCCCAATGGCAAGCTGTATGCACGAGGTGAAGAAATGCTCAACACCAGCATTGCTGATTTGGGGCTAAAGCCTGACAGCAAAGTCAAAGTGCAGTTGGATCTTGATTGAGCCAGTGTGGTGACGTTTGTCCTGTACCTTTCTAACAATCATTGTACTTGAGCAATGTAGCAGTGCAGGAAAGTAGCTTCCTGACACGCTAGCAATGCACCATTTACCTCACCTCTGCTACAAGTGTTATGGTTGTATATATCTGCAAATTGACGTCAGCTTTGCTGGTTGGGGGCTGAAGTCTGACAGTGAGGTTAAAGTGTCGTTGCCACCCATCTTGTGTGAGGCATCGTGGTATGATTTGATGATTATGTAAGTAGATACACTATATACATCACAAATAAGCAACATTGGTACAAGCGCTATTGTATATATTGTATATATCCAACGTCTGAGGTGGCATGGACCTGAAACTGATGTCAGCAAGGCCTGTTGCATAGATGTTACTCTCATACAAGCTAGAATGCACATAGTACAACCCTGACGGACAGACAAGGAGCTGAAGAGAGGCAACACATGAATGCTTCCTTGCTAGGCTGATCACAGGTCTCTCTGTCCAAGGTGTGGGTACATGAAGTCAATTGGCAATCCACTGAAACAATGCGAGTACAATTTGCATGCTCAGACTGCAGGGGCTACATGACTACGCAGATCCCCAAAACAGTGCTGTAATGTGTAATGACTTGGCTAGGCTGGGAATCGAACTACAGGTCGATGCCGTGAAAGGCAGACGACTTATCCCAAAACTTCAGTGAAGTCATACGTAAATGCTAGCATCACATGTACAGAGTCTGCGTCTGGCACCGTAACGCTCATTACGGAGTGCGCAACGCCGGCAAGTCTAAGTCAATGCAAGTGCTGGGATGTTTTGCTTCGCACGGCACAGAAGTTTTCGTCGATTCCCCGTTGATTGTGCATTGACCAGTCAATCAGGTCATCAGGATTGAGCACCAGTATCGCGCAATAACTCTGAGTCCGCTGTGTTAGATCAGCATGGCTATGGCGGTAAGCTCCCGCGCTTGCCGATTGCAACAGAGCTTTGCTGCAGATGTGCACTAGTGTTTTCTGACGTCACTGTCTTCATTGCGCCTCCTCCAAATGCTCGAGACGTTAGTACGCAGCGACCCATAAAAACCACTCTTTTGCTGATTCGCAGGTGCCAGGAACCAACGGCGTCCTGGGACAGGGCGCAGAAGAGCAAAAAGGAGAAACCGCTCGCCTGGTAACTGCAAAGTGTCTTTTGGGCTGCATCGTGGTTGTATGGCTGTTCTGTTCTACAAACCTTCATGATCAAGGCTCTGATGTCAACCTCATGTCAGTCACCAGGTCAAAAGATGACGTACTCACATAGGTGTCCTGTGCTTGATGTAGGCATCCTTTGTAGGTGCAATGGCAATAGCTGACCTTGTCAAGACCACTCTTGGACCTAAAGGAATGGTAAGCCAGACAGCTGTAACGAAATGTCGCACAAATGTCATGAGTAGCTGCCCTAAGCTGTTTGTTGCTTGTCTCAGGACAAGATCTTGCAGAGCATGGGCCGTACAAATGACATCATGGTCACCAATGATGGCGCCACCATCCTAAAGTCCCTATATGTAGACAACCCAGCAGCCAAGGTCCTAGTTGGTGAGTCAAAGTCATCAACACAGCCTGTGGTTGTGACACATCACATGCACACTGCCCAGCATGCCATTGCTTCCTGCTTGCAAAGAGGAGGCAGTGCACGTTTGTACTCATGCAGCTGTAGCTTTGTCAGCATTATGCCAACTCTGAAAGTCCACCTTTTTTCTGTGTGCAGACATCTCCCGAGTGCAAGATGATGAGGTAGGCGATGGCACAACATCTGTGGTGGTGCTGGCTGGAGAGCTTCTGAGAGAAGCAGAGCAGCTCGTCTTGCAGAAGATCCATCCAATGACCATCATTGCAGGTACTTACAGCACGACCGAGTTGCAGCCTTGTTGACGCCTTCAGCAGCTTGATCTTGTATACCTTGCTGTATCTGATTTGTGTAGTATGCTGCATTTGCTGGAGGCACAAGGCCTCGCATGCTATCTGTCAATGTGACACAGAAGGATGGCTTTGGTTGCATGTGCATGTATGGCTTGTATCCGAGAGCATACACGGCCTGATGTGGACTCACAGAGCGGTCAAACAGTTCACCTGTTCTTGATAAGAGGATTGTTACACCTGAAACAACATTGTTCTACCATTCAGCAAGCCTGACTGAACTATGATTAAGCAAGGCGTAAGAGCGATTGCTGAGAACATGGAGCAGACTAAGGAAGATGGTGTTGTGGCATGCAGGGTACCGGCAAGCCTGTGAGGCAGCAAAGGAACGATTAGAGCTGCTGGCCCTCAATCACTCCTCAAATGAGGACACCTTCCGGCAGGATCTACTGAACATAGCAAAGACGACACTCAGGTGCACACCTCTTCTCAAGGGAGCTTCTGAGTCACCCTGTTGTGTTTTGCTGCTTGCTCTTCTTGCTGATGCTTTGAAGCGTCAGCATAGCCTTTTGATTGTGTGGAGTTGCAATGTTTGCATGGGCCTCTTCTTGTATGCCGCACTCAGGCACACTGAGGCACAGTCAGGCACCAATTTTGGTTCATGCAGTCCAAAGATCTCTTGCATGAAAAGCATATTGCTGCTGGCTGATTGTTTAGAATGCACAGTGCACCTCTTTCAGTCAATCACAAGCGGTCTCATGGTGCAGCTCCAAGATTCTGACGCAAGACAAGGAGCACTTTGCCAGGCTGGCTGTGGATGCCGTGCTGAGGCTGAAGGGCAGCAGCAACCTGGAAAGCATACACATCATCAAGAAGACTGGAGGCACACTCAAGGTACTGCCTCCTGCAACTTACAAGGTTGCTGACTATCAAGCCTGCTGTCCATCATATCTTATTATGCATGAAAGCTCTGTGAAAATACAAGTGCATCAACATGCAAACTCTGAAGTGCTGTCATCAATGTGCAAACTCTGAAGTGCTGTCATCATGGCCTGTTCAAAGTAGGCGCTTGGTGCATTGGAAGTTGTGCTGACCTAGCCCTGCACCACTACAAAGTTGACCCAAGCCTTCCATCGCAGCTGTTCCAGATGCTCTGTCTGAGAGTAGTAGCTGTATCCTTTTGCTGACCACTCCATGACCATGCAAAGGGCAGACCCTACATGCCAAGATCGCCTTTTGGCATTCTGACCTGTCAAGCCTGCTTCTGACAGAAACGAAATCTGCAGGAGTCCTTCCTGGACGAGGGCTTCATTCTAGACAAGAGAATTGGAGTAGGCCAGCCCAAAAGGATTGAGAATGCCAAGATCCTGGTGGCCAACACGGCCATGGACACTGACAAGATCAAGATTTATGGTGCTAGAGTGCGCGTGGACTCCATGGCCAAGGTTCACCTTCTTAGGCGCATGCTTGCGTGACTAACCATCAACAAAATCATGTCATCCCTGAGTTGATTGATCAGATGTTCTCAACAGCCAACTTTTTCAGAGTCGTGGAGATACTCACTGTGTGTGGTGACTGTGAATTTGATGCAACCTGCACCACCTCGTGTGAGACAGACCTTGTGTTGTTCATGTCAGACATATGTTGGTGAATCTGAGAGACAAGCATGCACAGGCTTTTATACCCAATGGCTGTAATAAACAATACACACAGCTTGTCATGTAACCCTTTGCAGCAGTTGTTTATGATGTCATGTGATCTTTGATGATGTAAATTGTACTGACTGCAAAAGGTTAATCTGCAAGGCAAATTACAGGCACAATAATTATGGCACTTCTTTTGTTTTACTGCGTAAAACAACAGCAATCATGACACCAGGTGTGTGGCGGTGCAGGTGGCAGATATAGAGAAGGCAGAGAAGGAGAAGATGCGTGCCAAGGTGGAGAACATCATCAGCCAGGGCCTCAACTGCTTCGTCAACCGCCAGCTCATCTACAACTTCCCTGAGGAGATCTTTGCAGACGCTGGCGTCATGGCCATTGAGCACGCTGACTTTGATGGCATTGAGAGGCTGGCTCTTGTCACAGGTCAGCTCTGTTGTGAGCTCAGGTTCCTGTTGCAGCGCCGCGGGCAATCCCTAAGAGAATCCCTTGTCCTTGGTGTGTATTGCCGTGAGCATGCAACCTTGCATGCAGCACCAACACAAAACATAACGTTGAGCGTTTAACAGGAAGCGTGTGGCATAGTATGTTGGCTGCAAGCATGTACTTGTATTACACCTTCTGGGCATTGACGCTGTGTCGTGCTTGACGTGTAGCACAACAGCTGGACAAATCTGTTCCCGACTGCTCTGAGTATCTGTCTATAAGTGCCTGGCTCACAAATGACTGCAGGTGAATGTTTGCCGGGGAAGTTGAGGTCTACTGGCCTTTAGAGGTCATCAGATTACAGCAACACAATGATGCAAACTGCTATCATTTTCTCAGTCAACCATTGCGGCACAAGTTGTGGCAAGTAGCGGCAACAGTCAGTGATTGACAGCTGAGCTTGCTTGTGGCTGCAGGTGGTGAGATTGCATCCACCTTTGACAGCCCTGACAAGCTGAAGCTGGGCAGCTGCAAGCTGATCGAAGAGATCATGATTGGGGAGGACAAGTTGATCCACTTCTCAGGAGTGGAGATGGGGGAGGCCTGCACCATTGTCCTCAGAGGAGCCAGTAAGCACCTACCCTTTCTGCTGCTGCTGCTGCTGCTGCTGCTGCTGCTCACTTGTTCCTACCAATCATCTGAGGTTGTTTGGCTGTTGCTGTGAACAAGCAGCAGCATTGACAGCAAGTCCCCTTGTGTTTGGGCTAAAGGTTGCTCCCTTTCACATTCTCGCCCCCTCCAGGATGCTTTAGTAAGTCTTGGCATTGCAAGGGTATTGGCCACTTTGCTCTCAACAGGAGGGCATTGGCCGCTTTGTATAACCCAAGTTGTTGTGATGCAGCTCAAGCCCCTCTGCTGTCTTATGTTCAAGATGATGTTGCGTGCAGGTTCTCATGTGCTAGATGAGGCGGAGAGGAGTCTGCATGATGCCCTGTGTGTGCTCCAGCAGACAGTGCAGGACTCCAGAGTCATCTATGGTGGCGGCTACCCTGAAATGCAAATGGCTAAGGTACCCCCCATCCATGTTGCTGTAGTTCACCGATCAGGCTGTCAACATGCATTACGGTGCCCACTTGCTTGCTTGTGTGGCAACAGAGGACAGCACTCGTGGCCTGATCTGTACGGCTTTTGATGAATGTGTGCACAGCAACAGGTTATATGCCAGGTGTTGAAAGATAGCAGCAGAGATGGTCCACTGAGTGAGCGGGAGGCATTTGGACCCTGAACGGTAGACGCTTGAATGACTGAGCCAGGCAGTGCCGCTGCTGGTGAACATGACGTCTGGATGTTGGTCTGTATTTGAAAGCCATGTGTACATACAGGTGGTTGAGGAGAAGGCAGCAAGAACGCCCGGCAAGAAGAGCCTTGCCATAGAAGCGTATGCTCGTGCCCTGAGAGCAATCCCTGGCACCATCTGTGACAATGCTGGTGAGCCCTCTCATCTCAATGTCCTGTGAACAGCAGTTTGACCACCTGACCCTCTAAACATCCAAGCATAAGGAGCTGGATCACCTGTGCTCTGTTTTCCAAAGGAACAGCCAGCTAGTGGGCCAAACATGTGCAGCATTTGGCCACCTTTGAAGTTACCTCTTGTCCACCTTGTCAGAAGTTCTAAAGGCACTCCATGCTGATATTGTATGACATTTGAGCAGGTTTTCCATATCACGTGGTCTTGCTGGCTGCAGGCCTAGACTCAGCTGAGTTGATATCACAGCTGAGAGCGGCGCATGCAGAAGACAACACACGGATGGGTGTAGATGTTGTGCTAGGAAAGGCTGGAGACATGGCAGATCTAGGCATCTATGAATGCTTCCGGGTGAGCACGGCAAATGCACCCTGCTGCTTGGCTTGCACTGTAGTGATATGCAAGTCATGCTTCCCTGAAGGGAGTTTTGACTTGTTGACTTTGAAGCCTTGGTATGCTTTTTGCAGGTCAAGGAACAGATTATCCTGTCAGCTACGGAGGCTTCTGAAATGATCTTGAGAGTTGATGACATTATCAAATGTGCTCCACGACAGCGGCAAGAAGAATAGACATTGTCATAAACAGTGTCGCAAAACAGTGTTTCAGATCTAGCCCGGATTCAGTTGCAATCTGGTCATAGCTCTTTTAGACGGCAGACCACAAACACAGCAACCTGCTGTGTACATGCATGCAATTTTGCGATTGCTCCCATGCACACTCCTTTAAATTTGCAAACATAAGTGCTCAGGTACACTCAGACTCGCAGATCCTGAACATAGCCGTGGGGATGCAGGTGCTACCATAAATTAACCAGTATACTTGCTGCACAGATAGCTGTCCTGGGGTTTGTCTGCAGGCGTCCTTGTTTTGGTAAAACTCAATTTACAGAAGCCAGGCAGCACAGTCTTGACATTGTAGGCATCAACCTCCAAGGCTGTCTCATAATTGCATTCAATGTCATACAGAATTGGCTAAAGGCAGCAATGTGCTGGCAGAAGGCACACAACTGTTGCTGCTCTGTAACAAGTCAGATCCTGTGTTTAAGGTACGACTGGGGCAGTATGCAGAGTACAAACAGCACAAGCTGAATAAGCTTCTAGATCCACCATGGCTTCTCGCCCGTTCGGAAGTCAGTCTCAGTCCAAGGTGTGAAGGTGACTGCGTCATCATTGATGTTGCAATGCGCCAACGCAAGAGACTGCATGAGAAGCACAGCTGGATCAACAACTAAAATCCACAACTGTCATAAATCTGATGCAGGCATAGCAGATTGCTAGACCAGCAACATGAAACAGGATACAGCTGGGATGTGTCATACTCTCTGTCTGCTGTGCAGCATTAACAGTACTGCAGTTCAGCAGCCATTTTACAGACAAGAACGTACCAGGGGTGCAGGTCCACGGACCACCTTTCCTTCTCTGTTGTACTGGCTGCCATGGCATGGGCACTTGAACTTCTTCTCGTTCTGCACTCATGCATTTACGCTGAGGATTGAGCCTCTATGCCATTAGTCAGATGTACAAAAGTGTTGCCAGATTGCATAGCTCCTACAGTGTGGTGAGAAGCTGCCGTTGGTCAAATATTGAACTGTGCTGCAAGATTGCACAGCTCTCGGGTGCTGTGACAGCGCTTACATTGTTCCAGGGCACAACACATCCCAAGTGTGTGCACACTGCATTCAGGCCATACTTCTCAATCTGTCCGTCGTCAGTTACCACCAAGTATGTTGCATCTGACTGCAAAAACAAGCAGTCCTCTGTCAGCCAATGCATATGTTGGAGTCAGGCCAGAAAACGTCAGAACAGCACACTGCAGGTGCCTGCCACCTTAAGGCCCTGCACCAAGTTGCGGTCACCAGCAGGGTGCGACTTCAACCATGAAGATGCCTTGACATCATTGCCAAGAGCATCCTTTGCTGCAATGCCTGCACTACCTCCACCAGCTCTGCAGAAAAGACAAAGCAGCTCAGCAGGACTGCCTTGCTGTCACTGCCTATTGTGTACTCTTGTTCCAAGTCAGAAGACAATCCTGCAGAGACTTACGACTTGGGTACGAAGAAGTAAACGAAAGGCCTGCAAGACAGCATAGTATGTTAAGTCTATGCGTCGTTACAGACATCAAGTACCAGACAGCAGTTGCCTTGAAGCATACCCGGCCAACGACGCTACTGGCAGTCCAATGGCGCCGACAAGCAACAAGTTCATCACTGTTCGTCTGTTGCTGTCTGGTACCATCTCCATGTCTGCAACTGAAGCCTTCACGACGTGAGAAGACCTAGCTACTCTTGGAGCAGATCGGGCTTGTGGCCGGAAAGCCTTGGTGCTGCAGCCAGCCTTGGCGTGTGCGCATGGCAAAGCGGAGGTCATAGCGAGAGACATGATGGCGGAATGTAGACACGAGCTCCCCGCTAGTTCTGTTGCGCAAGACACCTGACGACCGCAGACAGCGACAAGATGAGGCATTGTACTTGAGAGCTTTAGAATCCATTGATCTGAACCGCAGTACATTGTGCAGTACTGCATCAGGTTCAGTTGGCAGAGGCCTCCACTGTTCCAGCTCTCGCAACAACAAAGTGCAACATCACCGCTGAACGAGCCATGGGAACGTCTTTATGCGGATCTTTGCAAGCAATGTCACTGCATCAGGTCAGTCCCCCAGCAGGCATTATAAAACAGGTTGTTGTGGCTGTAGCTGCCTGTAAACCCCTGTGTCGTTCACGTGCAGGCCCACCCTCAGAAGCTCCCAACCTCTACTGTCAGAAGCAGTAATTCCAGTATAACCTGCAGAAGATGCACTTTCAGCGTGGGCCAACAGCTTCAGCAGCGACAACAGCCCCAAGTAGTGTTTTGCTGCTCCTGCTCCCTGCAGCAACGCAGCCGTACTCTCATGGTGATTAAATCAGCGTTGTTGTTGCAGGCACTAACACAGCAGCAGCCCTGTTTGCTAGTGTGTGGCAAGCTAAAAACTAGAAAGGTATTCAAAGTTGTCATACACAGCCTTGGCTTTTTTTACCTCCTGCATGGGGCCACTGCTTTGTCACGAGTACATCAGCAGTCAAGTCTCTGAGAGAACTTAACCAAACTCATGTGTCGCACCAGGCAGCAGCAAAGCAATACAAGGTGACAGGCACAGGGAAGGTGATATTGAGACACCCTGGCAAGCAGCACATCAACGAGAAGAAGTCCAGCAAGCGATTATCAAACCTGGGCAAGGCGCATCTGGTGAGCATACAAATTTCATATGTCGTGCAGCCCAGAACTGCTGTGACAGTAAGAACATCCAGGACATGCTCAATTGCACTATCCCAGCATGTATTGGCATGTATAGAGTCAACCTCAACCCAAGTATCACAGTTGCCTCTGCTTCTGTGTTCTCAGTCACTCTAAGGCTGCAAAAAGCATGCCAGGACCAGCAGCATGTGATGTCAAAGGTCTTGAAGACATTATGAGTAGGTGTCATGTGATGCTCCTGGCTCATCACGTGCACAAAACCAGAATGCATCTTTACAAATACAGACGGGTTCCACTCACCCAGGGGCTGTTCCTCACCCTAGTGTGCATGTTGCAGGCCAGTGATCGGGATCTGCCCGGCATCATTGGCAACCTGCCATACAGGAAGATCAAGAAGTCTCAGAACTAATTTTGTTGCTCAACAGGCACCACTACAATCCGCACTCTTCTGGGCAGCTGGAGATCATACTTGTGCATGCTCTTGCCTATGTTGTGGCCAGCGCTTTCAGCTAACAATTTTGTCATGCAAATGATGCATTTGAGTCAGACCTTGTATGTGGGTCTGTCCTCTATCAGAGTCAGCAACCCCATGGCTCTAGCTGCTGATCTGCACTCGCCAATGTCTTTGGGTTTGTTCAATCACTGTCTACTTTCAGTAGACTGCAAGCACCTTACATTGGTCATCATCATTGGAACATAAGCATTCCATTAGCTACATTCATTGATGTACACGCTAGTGATAGCAGATCTCCAGATCTGCAATGCATTGGTGCTGCAAATGATATCTCGCACAAGCTGACACACACGTTGACAATGTGCGACTTGTTTCAGGAACTGACCCATTGTTAACTGCATATAGCATCCCAGATAGCTGCAGAAAAGCAACGACATGCCAGGAGTGTACTGTGAAACACTCGAATTGTGATAGCATTGTTTGCAGCTATGGTACAGTAATGCTTAATTCAGCTCAAAACTCTCAACTGGCTCTATTGACACCTCAACTAGCTACTGTTTTGATGTCAACAAAATGTCAATCATCTCTCCATTATATGTGCTGCTGCAAGTGGGCCTTACAGGCGCTGACCCATGACTATGCATGTCCTCTGAAGAGACTCTGATCTTTGCCAAATCAGAGTTCAGGTTTGGCAGCTGCTGCACACTGTCTTGAGGCCTGTGTGTGATAGGCAAATCATGAGATGACATGTGGTGATGACGAGCTGATGCAATGCTGCTGGGGCTGCCCTCTGGCGACCCGTGTGGATGTACTCCCAGCACTGTCATTTCCAAATCCCTGCACCCATCGACTGTCATGTCAAGCTGCATGCACACATGGCATGTGAGGAAATGCAACATCATGAGAATTCAAAGGCCACAGAATTCATCATGTCCACTACCGCTCAAGGTTTGTGCTCATGCTATGACATGTGCAGCAGCATTGGTGGCATTTACAGCAGGAAATGTTTGAGATACTATCAAGAAACATAAGTAAAGCACTGACTTGATGGCTTGCATACGCTCTTGCTTCCTGCTGTCATAGTCTGAGATGCCAGGCTGGGGGTGGGTGAGCCCACCGCTGCCAGTCACAGCTTCTGCCTGAATCTGCTCCAGGTGCAGCCTCTTCTTGCTCTCAGAGTGGTTCCAAGCAGGCTCGCCTGCACATGAATGCAGTGTTTGAGCCAGCAGATGAAACACATGACATACAACACCTCAGCGGTGACTTTGCTAGGCAGCATATAGAGTGGCCTGATACGTTATCCTCACGACAAAGCCCAGCCAAGGACACAACCGCAACAGCTCACAGTCTCTCATCAGCTCAGAGCTGTGTATTTGGAAAGGGGCCAGGACATGGTGCCGGTGTAAATGCGTCATGAGTCAGCATGCTTTACCAATGCTCCTCTTCCTTTCCACAGGATTCTCAACATCAGGCTGGTCGGTGTGGCGCTCCCAGGGGCCCTGCTGAGGCTGAGCTTCCCTGACAGGCCTGCCACTGGGAGGTTGCGTGGGAAACACCTTGCCATACGAATTCAGTACCTGTCAATGGGCACCAGAGAGCAATAAGATGGCAACAAGTATGGCAGCAATGCTTGGGTGGTTGTTTGACACTTTTGTATGTAAGCAAGTAGGCTTTAAAGGGTGCTGCAATATGAGATGTACTCTGTGAGGATGAGCAGCTAAAGCAATCAAATGAAAGACAGCCATACAGACATTCCAGCCCACAACACTCCAGTGCAATTTGGCTGAGGTCATCAAAGGAAAGCGGGCATCGAGACGATCACAAACAAGCATGCTTGCTAAACATGTGCTGTTGTTTTTGACAATCATGACTGCCCAAACATGCTATGATGTTTATGCTTACCGCAAAGGTACCGTACACGATGAGGAAGAAGCCTAGTATGAACAGGCAGGCCCTGCCAGCATGCGTCTTCTGCAGCTGGGACAGCGCATTGCCGATGGTGGTCTCATCAGTGCTGTTGATGTCCGGGTTGGCAATGGTCCTAAACATCAGGATTGCAACAAACAGAAACACTCCAGACCTGCCCAGAAAACCAATGTGGCCTGCAGCCACCCAGAACAATCACAACAGAAATGTTAATGACAAGGCAGCATGTGCCGCAGCTCTGGATTCACGTGTCTGAGAAAGCTCAGTTGTGATCAATGATGATATGCATGCGCGTCTGGTCAGTAAATGCTACATCTGCTTTGCACATTCCAGACTGCAGCCATGTTACATTGCAAGCCTTAGCAACATGGCTGTGGAAAAGTGTGAGCTTTTGACTCACCTGTGACAATGAGAACCCAGTCAAACCAGACAGGCAGGTCTTCCTTCATCTCATAGTGGAAGTTGCGTGTGAACGCAGCTTCATCTGAGTCACAAAGGCAATCAGGAAAGCCAAACCCAATATGCAGATTCTGCAAAAGAACAGCAAGAGGTCACCTATCCACGGCACCTGTCCTTGCCAAAAGACCATCATCAATACGCACAACCACAGGTTTACAATCTGTCACAATACTGCTTGTCGCAGAATCTGCTTGTGCACAACAGCACCCTGGTATGCAACATCCAATGCCACTGACTGCAGCTCAACTTGAAGGTCGAGATATGCGGCCTCAGTTGCAT
>JAABUO010004635.1_pt1 | contig 16185 bp, 23 predicted proteins | sample 5559291 | NCBI WGS metagenome assembly JAABUO01 (sample SAMN10711878, study PRJNA513372) | rock metagenome | isolation source: Antarctica rocks | place: Antarctica: Victoria Land, Finger Mt sud
GCCACCCCCCGCCCACCGAGCCCCTCTCACAGCTGCGGCAAGTATGCGGACGGGTCGTAACCGAGCGCCAGCGCATCGGCAGACCCGTGATCCGAGATGGCCCGCAGCACAGGGTGCGGCGCAAGCTGGGCGGGCGCCGCCGACGGGCCGCCGCTGCTGCCTATCGCGGAGCTGCTGCTGCCCGACGCGCAGCCGATGTCGCCGCAGAAGGCAGGCGGCTGCAGCGGCGCTGACAGCGTCACCTGCTTGGGCGCGCCGGCGCTGGCCATGCCGGCCGGCGCCAGCGTGCGATACCGCCTGCGAGCGCAGCAGGCAACATGAGCACTCCTGGCCATGCAGACGCCCAGCCCTGGTAGCCGCGCCTCGCATACACAGCTGCACCATGCGTGTCAAGATGTGATTCCCGAGCCAGGGTTGCAGCTGACAAGGCCCGCCTTACGTGACCCTCCCAGGCGGCTGACACTATGCGCGGGAGCGTCGACAGCTCCTGCGCCACACCAGGGAGGGCGCCCCACCTGGCGACATCCTCCAGGCCGGCCGAGCCGGCGCTGTCATGCATGGACAGCTTGCGCGCGGGCGGCTGCGCCTGCGGCGCCGGGGCGCTGCTGTAGCGCCGGTACAGCGCCTGCAGGTCGGCCGCGCTGCCCACGCTGCCCATGGGCGGCCCCGCGCTCAGCGACAGCGCGCCGCCAATTGGGCAGCCGCTGCCGCCAATCGGGCAGCCGCTGCCGCCGCCGTCTGCCGGGTGGCCGCCCAGCGGCGGCGCGCTCATGCTCATGCCGGCCGCGCCCTGCACGCGCGCGAACGCTCCGCCGTCGTGCAGCAGCGGGCACGCGGTGAGCGGCGCGGTGAGCGACGCGGCCGGCGCGAGCGGCGGCGCCGCCGGCGCCTCGCCGCTCGCGGACGAGTAGTCTCCCGAGCGCCCGATCGGCGACGCGCCGATGGGCGGCCGCGCCAGGCTGCGCGCCGCGCCCGTGTCGGCGAGCGACAGGTCGTCCAGCGCCGGCGGCGGCGGCGGTGCGTCCTCGGCCACCTCCGTCGTGCCCATGGCCTTGCGCACCATCTGCTTCAGCAGGTCCTCGGGGTCTGCGCACGCGCGCCGCGGCGCCTCAGCCACTGCTCCGCCGCCGCTGCCGCGCTACCCACACTGTCTTCTCGCAGTCCTTGCCCCCGGGCTGGAGCGCAGGCTGCAGCGGCCCTGGGTGCGACAGACGCCAGGCCGCTGCAAGCAGGACACCCTAGCATGACCCTCGGGCCTGCAGGACAGGCCGGCCCACGAGGTGGAGTGCAGGGGGAGCGCGCACCATAGAAAATCTCCAGCTTTGTGATCTTCATGTCCTTGTCCAGCACAGCGACGGCCATGCCATACACCTGCACGCCCGCGACAACGTTACGCCGCACTCCAGCACAGCGGTTAGTCTCACCTGTGCGCTGGACACGACAGAGCGCGCGCCGTGCCAGCCGACATCGCAGAGCACGCCCCGCGGTTTTGCCAACGGCTGGGCGCTGCGCGCGCGTGCCTGAATCTTCTGGCCGGTCGCGGAGGCGGACAGCTCCTGGCCGTGGCCCAGCGGGCAGCGCAGCGGCCCTTGCATCACGCCCCAGTGCCGCCACTTGAACGTGACGATGGGCGGCCTGCAGACCAGGGCCCAGTCATGGTGCAGAGCGCACCGTCGCGCGGGGTGCGCTGGCAGGGCATTAGTGCGCAGCCGAGGAGGATGGGGTAAACTGCCTTTCGTTGCGGACGACGCAGCACAGCAGGCGGCCAACACAACTCTGCCCGGGCCCGTGCATGGGGCGCACCCTGAGTAGACCTCAGTGACCTCCCAGGCAAAGCCGTTGGGCATGGCCTCCCGGAACACGCGGTGCGACTCCTCAAACCCTGCGCGGCGCCCAAGCCTCACGCACAGCGGCGCGCTGCCAGGAACTCTCACGCACAGGCCTCACGCACAGCGGCGCTGACAAACATCCTTACGCATGCCGCACGCCCGCAGCGAGCGCACCCGTGACGGATGCGGAGTACAGCGTGGTGTCGCCGATGAGCGCGTTGTACGTGCCGATCCGCATCATGTGCTCCACAGTGTACTGCGGCGCGCGGCGCGTGCGTCAGCCGGGCAGCGGCCGGGGGGCGCGGCGCGCCCGGTGTCAGGCGGGGCGGCTGAAGGCCCGTCCACCCACAGACCTCTGCAGTTCAAAACCTGGGAACGCAAGGCCTCCGCGCGCCTGCACGCCAATGTTCTAAACAAAGCACCTCCGGACCGCCAGCGCAGGAGGCACCTCCGGCCCGCCGTTGCAGGAGAAGCGGTACTTTACGGGGTCGATGGTGCGCCACTCGCTGCTGCGCAGCTTGTAGGACGCCTCCTTCTCCCAGTTCTTGACCAGGTTGGACACCTGGTCCTCCAGCGACCCGGCCGCCCAGGTCTTGGTCTTCTCTGCGCGCCGCACCCGCCTCATAGTCAGCGCCATGGGACAGCACGCAGGAAGCTAGTGGATCCTTCTCTGACTATATCTTGCTCAGTTCAGCGAAGAGGTGAACAAGTGCCCTGCTTTCAACGCTAACACAGTGCAGGACCTCGCACGCTGCTGGGATTGCTGCAAGGGCGGCAGCTGGGATGCGACAGGATGCAGATGTGAGCCTGCCAGGGCGGGCGCACCTAGGGCAAAGTTCAGGTTGGCCTTAGTGTAGTCTGGGACCTGCGTGTGGGCAGAACGAGCACCTCAGTGCCGCATGTGGGGCGCCACATGGCGCGCAAACCCCGCCCCAGCCGAGGCGCATGCGCCGCCCCCGGCCGCGAGCGCGCCGCACCCGCCCGTAGCGCCAGTGCGCGTTGTCGCTCAGCACGGCGTTGCCGTCCACCAGGTAGTCCGGCTGCGCCGCGGGTCGCGCCGCGGCCTCCGCCATGGCTGCGGGTGACGCGCGGCTCCGCGGACGCTGCCAGGCGCAGCTCCGTCCAGCGCTCACGCCTCGACCTCAGGCCATGGGGCGCCGCCTTCCTGGTCGCTCGGCGCTTGCGCCTCTCGCGGACCGCACTCCCGGCCTGCCGCTGCTCTTGCTTCCTGAGCCCCTCACCCACCCAGGCCCAAATGCTGCTGCACAGCGCACAGCCTACGCGCAGCCGTGCTACAGAGCGCTCGCAGACTCGGAGCCCTCTTGTGCCTGGCTTCTGCTCAGCAGGCGCGTCAACCTCAGCACGTTAAAGAGCACTGGACGCAGTAACTTGTATCTCGGCACGCTGGGCGATTGCAGGACTGTACCTCTTCCTTGACAGCCTAGCCGCGCTCCGAGCTGTGTGTAGGTTCTCTGGCGACCCCGATGCCTTGTTGACAGTGAGGGCCGTTGGAGCCGCTGCAGAGGCGCCATGGTCGGCAGCAGCCCGGGCCCAGCCGCGCCGCAGCCGTCGCACTCGGGCGTGTCCGCGCAGCGCGGGTCCACCTGCGGCGCGGAGCAGGTGGAGAGCATCGCAGCGCGCCCGGACTCGCACTCGGGCAGCTGCTATGGCGGGCCGGTGGTGGACATCTTGGCGTTGTCGCCCGCGCAGAACGCTGAAGTCTCCTCGCGGCCCACCGACGAGGAGATTATAGCGCAGGAGAACGCGATACGGTGACCTCCGCACCGCCCTGGTGCATAGAAGTGCTGCTGCGCAGCCCCGTCCGGCGCCGGGCCGCGAGCGCAGGTGCCGCGGCGCTGACCCGCGTCCCCTGACGCTGCCTGGCGCTTGCACCCGCAGGGCGAGCGAGGCAGAGAAGCTGAGTTTTGTGGGAGACGTGGAGCCGCTTTCAGCGCTCGTGAAGGGTGCGCCCCTTCTTCGTTGCGTACGTGCAGACTCTGCGTCGTTTCGCACAGGTGGCTGGCGATGTGCCCCTCAGCGCCCTTGTCTGTCTCTTGACCTGGTCGCAGCGTCTGAATGCCGAAACAGTCATCGCTGTGCAGCACCCTGCGTCTGTGGTGGCTGTCCTGTGGATGTTGCTCTGGTTGCGGCACAGCATCGGCTGGTGAGCGAGACGGCTGCCCAGCGCGGCGGCGCGCTGCTCACCGCGCGCGCGGCGCTGCAGAGTATGAGGCGGGCAGCGAGGTGTTTGTGCGCAAAATCCGGAGCCTGGAGAGTATGTACAGGTCTATGCGGCGCGCGCGGGGCGACGGAAACTGCTTCTTTAGGCGCGCCCCGCGGCCGCTGGCCGGCCCCGGCTGGTCAGGCCTGCACGCGCGGGCTGCGGGTGCCGTGCTCTGGGAAGGACTGGAAGCCAGGCGGCTGTGCGTGCCGTGCGGACCGGTGAAGCGGGATGCTTGCCGGAGCTGTGCCGCGGGCCTGTGCATGTGCGTTGCATCGCGACCGCAACTTGGCAACTGTGCAGGAAGCCTCCACAGGTAGCGCCGCGTCTGCGCCGCCTTTGCTCGGGACGCGCGCGCGAGCTATCGCGCGCTGCGTGGCGCCCGGCCGCGCCTTCGCAGCACCCTCTCCCGGGGCCGCCAAGCACAGGCCTGTGCCAGAAGTCCCTGCAGTGCAAGCCCGCCGCCGGCCGCGCTCACCCCAGCTGCAAGGCGCGCGCAGGTCGTTTATCTTCGCGTACATGGAGCTGCTGGTCGTCACCAACGACCTGACCGAGCGGAATAGGTGCGCGCCTCTATCTGTGCGCTTAATCTTGACACGGGTGCACCGCTGCAGCAGCGCGTCGCGGCGCTGACGTGCGGTCGTGTCGAGTCTGCTCTCCCCTCTACTTGTCCGCAGTTCCATCCGAGCGCAGCCGCGGGTGCATCAGCGCGGCGTGCAGAGCGTGCCACTGACGTGTCAAGTCTGCTCCCCCTCCGCCTGTCCGCGTTCCATTTGAGCGCAGCCGCGGGCGCGTCAGTGCGGCGCGGCGCCTGCGGAGGGCGCGGCTGACGCGCCGCGGCGGGCGCGCGCGCGCCAGGGTGGTCACGTGCCTGCGCCAGTGGCGGCCCAAGCTGGTGGAGACGGGTTTCCAGGAGCTGGTGTTCGAGGACGCGCTGGAGGTGCGCGCGCGCCCGCCCCCGCCATAGGGTAGTTTAGCATCCTATGCGAGGTCCCCGCCGGGTGTGCGCAGCTTCAGGGCTGGCGGGCGAAGCAGGCGCCGTGGCGGGCCCCGCGCAGCCGTCAGGGCCTGCTGGCGGCACTTTCGAGGCGTGTCTCGGCCAAGGTATAGCAATAGTTGCGCGGGCACCGAGCGGCCGGCGGGGCGCGGCGGCGCGCAGGTGCTGATCGACCAGCTGAACTCGCTGGGCACGGGCGAGCCGCTGACGGTGCGGCAGCTGGAGGACAACATGCGCGACGCGTCGCTGTCGCCCATGATCGTGATGCTGCTGCGCATGCTGGCCAGCGCCGAGATCCAGCGCCGGGGGGACTTCTTCTACCCCTTCATCCTGGTGCGTTCAGCCCGGGCGAGAAACGGACTCCTTTGTCCCCGTACGCAGCAAAATTGTTGGGATGCTGCGCGTGCTGGGCAGCGTCATGACCCGGCTCTGCGGCGGCCTGTTCTGTCCCTTCACTGCCGTGCTCCTTGGACTTCGCGGACGCGCTTCTCCAGCTGTCTTGCCGCGATGGCAGGCCCAGACCGTGCACAGCTGCGGTGACGTGTCAGCGCAGGGTGCACTGCAGCCTGCAAGAGCGCAGGTGATGTCAGGTCTTGTGTGGCAAGCGTGCAGATTGCAGCCTGGGTGGGTCAGTACCAGCCTTGTGCGGGTGGACTGCTGCGCCGTCATGCTGCTAACCGGCGCCGGCCGCGCAGGGCATGATCAACTGGGTTCTGATCAGCTGCTGACTAGCGCCTGCGCGCAGGACATGAGCGACGGGGTTCTGATTGGCTGCTGACCGGCGCCGGCCGCGCAGGGCATGACGAGCGACGAGGCGATCACGGTGGAGCAGTTCTGCCGGCGCTACGTGGAGCCGATGGGGGAGGAGAGCGACCATGTGCACATCGTTGCGCTCACGGACGCGCTGCAGGCATGACCCTATCGCCCGCGCCGCACCGTGCCTGGCCCCGGCCTGTGCGCGCGCGCTGCCGCCCACGTGCGTGGCCAGTCAGGCCGTCATCGACGTAGCTTGCCTGCGCTGCTGTGACGCCGTGCGCATTGGCACATGCAGCTCGTCTGCAGCCTGTGCGGCTTATCGTCGGAATGCAGGCGCTGGTGTGTAGCTCAGCCTGAAGCAGGGACGCCGTGTTGGTGACTCGGGGACCAGTGTGCACGCCGCTCCCGGACCGGCGTGTCACGCCGGGAGAGGGCGGCTGCAGGGCGTGCGGTGGTGACCCAAAAGCAGTACGGGCGCGCTGACGCCCGCCTTGTGCCGCAGGTGCCGACGCGCGTGGTGTACCTCGACCGCACCGCCATGCCGGGCGAGGGCGGCTCCAGCGCAGTGGCCACATACGACTTTGCGCCCGAGGCGTGCGCGGGCGCGACGCCCCGCGTGCACCTGCTCTACCGCCCCGGGCACTACGACGTGCTCTACCTCGCGCCGCCCGCGCCCGCGGCCTCCGCGTGAGCAGCGCCGCCGCCCTGCGGATCGCCTGCCATGCCTGCTCTTTCACCCTTATGACTTTGACCGGTCGGACACCTGCGGCACGGCCTCCCGCTCGCTTATCGGCCACTGCAAGCCTGCTCGCGGCATGTGCTGCGAGCGCGCCGCCCGCGCCTGTGTTTTGCTGCACGAGCGGCGCTGCCCGCTGCGACATCGAAGCTTGTCGGCACTCGGCGCGCTGTGCGCGCGGCTCTGCAGATCCGCCCGCCCCAAATACCCTCCTGGCGCATATATCAGTGCAGGGGCAGCATTGCGCCTGAGATGACCGATGTGCGAGTGCGTCTGACCGTTTGTGCAGCGGAAGCGCGCATGGCGTTATATGCCTCGTCAAAGAATGTGCTTGTGTGTGAGGTTGGTCTGCTCAGACTGTTGATGTGGCTAGTGGCTCCAGCCGGCTTGTCGCGTGATTTTGTACGTGACATGGGTGTCCTGGTTCACCCAGAGGCTACCTTCACCGATTTGACCAGGCCATGGCTAGTAGCTTGGTAGGCGTCGCTTACGCTTGCAACAGCATCTGCTGCCGCCCTTGACGTGTTGCGTATTTCGCACTCAGGCACACCCAAATCTCTGCACAGAGCTGGCGCCAGAAGTCTCTAGGAGTGGAGGCCGGTGCCTCGGGCTCCCATGAACTGGACCTCAATGTAGTCAGCATGCAGAGGCTTGCCAGCTTGCATGTGGCACTCTTCAAAATGCACCACGAACCGTGTGAAGCCAGAGCTCCTACAGCCTCACACCATGAGGTCTTCAGGTGAACGCCTGAGCCTTCACAGGCCAAACTTGCGGTCTTTGCGCGCGCCCTCCAGCGCCGCGTGCGCCCACTGACAGCTCATTTCGCACCCTGCGAATGTGCTCTCCAGGCATGACTGCCCCTGCAGCGGCCCGCCTGCCCAGCTTCCTCCCCGCTGTGCTTATGAACAAATGAAAATATGCTGCAGGGCATGCCAGGAGCGCGGCGCTCGGGCGTCTCCGGGCTGCACACAGCCGCCCAGCGCGCCCAGCTTCATGCTGGAGGGGCCTGTGCGCCGGCCAGCCTCCCCCGCACCAGCCACGCCTGCCCTCCTGCGCGGGGCTGCCTCCAACACCGCCGCCGCGCTCACGCCCGCTGGTTTGGTCCCCGAGTCGCCACCAACCAGAAGAGTCCTTCTAGGAGTCCGCGGGCTGCACAAAGACGCCCAGCCCGGCCGGATTGGCGCGCAGACCCTCCAGCTCCGCGTGCGCCGCGGTCAGCTGCTCGCGCAGGTCGCGCGCCTCTGCCTCCCGCGCGGCAGCCTCTGCCGCCGTCGGCGCGCCCAGGCTCGCCTTGACAAACTCGAGCGCGTTCTCCGGCCGGGTGCCCTCCTCGTACAGCGCCACCAGGACTGCGCCCGCAGCGGCGCAGCTGTTGCACTCTGCTGTGCAAGGGGTGCTGAGGACGGCAGGACGGTGCAGAGCGCTGGGGCGCGCATTTGGTTGTGAAGGCCAGCACGCCAGAGTCGCTCAGGTACGCGCGGAAGGACTGCTGCCTGTCGGCCTCAGTTGCCATGGCACGCGCCCCCTCTTGACCAAGCGATTTGTTCCGTCCCTGTTCTGTAACCGGACTGCGCGACTCTCTGTAACCGATGCAGGGCTATGAGCTGCAATGTTTTTTCTCGCACACGCACTTGCATTTCTCGAGTGCACGCCTGGCGCTGGATGGACGTGAGGCTGTGCGGCAGACTGCTTACCAGCCTGTACGCTCGCGTGCCAGGATTCCAGGGCCGCACGGTTGCAGCAGGCGGTGTCTGCAGGCAGTGCGCGCGGCACGGCAGCCGGAGCTGGCGCTCGCGGCAGCAGCAGCCAATGTCTGTGTCGGCAGGGGCGGCTGCGCTGGACGTCAGCAGCCTGCCGCTCACGACCACCAGCACAGACTGCTATGAGGAGCAGCTGGCGGCCAAGGTGGCCGCGGTGCGCAGCCGCTTTGCAGGCGTGCAGCTGCCGGAGCTCGAGGTCGTGGAGAGCGCGCGGGAGCACTACCGGATGCGCGCAGAGTTCACGGTGTGGCGCGAAAAGGGCGACCTGTTCTACGTCATGTTTGACAAGCCGGAGGAGGTGCGCAGCTCCAAGGCGTGTGCCGCTGCGTGCCTGCGCTCGTGCGTCACCTCACCCGCCTTTACCTGCATGCGTGAGTGCGCACTGTAGAGCAGGCCTGGCGTGCGCTGTTATGTCGCAGGGCTTTGCAAAGTAGCGTACTGCGCACAGGCTGCCAAGGAGAATGGCAGTGGCAGGGCAGCCAAGACGCGTGTGCGCGTCGATAACTTCCCCGTCGGCTCTCGGCTCTTGAACAGCCTGATGACGGGCGTGATCACGGCTGCCCGCAGCAACAAAGAGCTGCAGCACAAGCTGTTCCAGGTGCGTCGGGTCTCCAACTGTAGTAAGCAGTGCGTGCGCCGCACGCTCCCGTTTCCAACCAGCCTCCCCCTGCTGTCCAGCTTCTGGCTGGCTGTGTGCTGTCTCCAGCGCACGCCTTCGACGCAGCGGCCCGTGCAGACCGGCCGCCTCACGCACGCCGGCCCACAGGTGAACTTCCACACCACGCTGAGCGGCGAGGCGATGGTGACGATGCTGTACCACCGGCGCCTGGGCCCGCCGTGGGAGGCGGCGGCCGGCGAGCTGCGCGCAAGCCTGCTGGCCACGTGCGCCGAGGCGACCGGGCAGCTGACGCTGGCGGGGCGCAGCCGCGGGCAGAAGCTGGCGCTGGGGCCGGGCCACGTCACCGAGTGCCTGCGCGTGGCCGGCCGGCCGCTCCTCTACAGGCAGGTGCGGCCGGGCACGGTACCTTACCGGCTATGATGGACTTTCCCAGGGTGTGCAGGGCGGCAGGCGCGCCAAATGGCCTTGCAGTGTTGGATGTGGGGCGGGAGCTGCGTGGAAGCAAGGGCGCGCATCTAACTGGGGAGGCAGCGCTGGGCGAGGCCCTGCGTGTGTCGCTCGCTCCCCGCCGGCGCAGTCTGCTTGCGGCGGGGCATGGAGCGGGGCAGAGAGCGTGGACTGAGCACTAAAGGAGTGAGTTCATTTAGGTCACGGCGGTTTAGGACAGATTACTCGCAGGCAGAGAGCCAGGCTGCAGGGGTCCAGCCCGTGCCCTAACCCTATCATGGGCCAGGTGGAGGGCGCGTTCAGCCAGCCGAACGCGGGCGTGTGCGAGCGCATGATTGAGTGGGCGCACGCCGCCACGGCCGGCAGCCACGACGGCGACCTGCTGGAGCTCTACTGCGGTGCGGGTCAGGCCGCCACGGGTTTCTGCCAGTGTCACCACAGGCGACCTGCTGCGCTCGGGGGTTGCGGCTGTGATGTACGGTGGCTTCTTTTTGCTGCGCACTGAGAGCCAAAGCATCAGTGCTGCTGCACGTGCTCAATTCCAGAGGACTGACTGGTACATGGTGGCGTGGCGGAAGCGCGCCGCTCTGTAATGCAGACCAGATGCGCTGGGCGGTCTCCGTGCAGGTGAGGCAGGGTGTGCTGGCATGGCACCCCACATCATGCCGGGCCGCTTGCCGCCTGAGGTGACCGCTGGATGCTTGCTGCAGGAAACGGTAACTTCACGGTAGCGCTGGCGGAGAACTTCAGGTGCGTGCCAGTCATGGGCCGGGCGCCCGTGCTGCATATTGTGTCCCTGAAGGGTTTGGTCCTGCGGCCCATTATGACTCGCCTAGGGGGCTGGCCTGTGAGCGCACGTGAGGCAGCAGCGCGCGCACGAGGTCGTGCGCATGGGTGTGGAGTGACATGAGGTGAGGTGCGAGTGATCGTTGCGGTCTCTCGATGTCAGCCGCCTGGATCGCTTCATGCAGGGCTCAGTGTGCACAGCCGCGCCGTTCCGCCAGCCGCAGCCTTAACAGTAGCCCCGTGTTCTCACCCCCTCACACCACGGCCCAGGGCCCCTTGGGGCCGCGCCGTGCACAGAGCTGGCGCGGGATGGCGTGCGGCGCGCGTCCTGTTGGCGGGCGGTGTCGCACCATGCGGCTCGGCCGCGCAGGCGCGTGCTGGCGACCGAGGTGTCCAAGACCGCAGTCGCAGCTGCGGTGGCCAATTTGGCGGCCAACGGCGCTGGCAACGTGGCCATCGCGCGGCTGACGGCCGAGGAGTTTGGCACCGCCTGGCGTGGCGAGCGCGCGTTCGAGCGCCTGCGCGCGGCCGGCGTCGACCTGGCCGCGCTGCGCTTCAGCACCATCCTGGCGCGCGCCGCCCCCGGCAGCACCGGCATGCGGCTGCCGCGTGTGTGCCGGCTCGTGTGCGGCGCGCCTGGCGCGCGCGCAGGCCGGCCCGCGCCTGGCTCGGCCTCTGGTCGGAGGCGCGGGCCAGGGCAACAGACAAGGAGCGTGCTGGGGAATGATGCTGGGTATGTGTGACATGCATCACGCGCTGGTGCCCAGCACACCAGCTTCCCTGGTGTGCTGCCACCAGCACACTGCCCCCCACTGGCCCCCCACTGCCCCCTGGTGTGTGTGCTGCCCCCCCAAATAGCAGAGCCATGCGGGCGCCAGGTGGACCCGCCGCGCGCGGGCCTGGACGCGGCAACCGAGGCGCTGCTGCCCGAGTTCGAGCGCGTCGTGTACGTCTCCTGCAACCCGGCCACGCTGGAGGCCAACCTGCGGCCGCTGCTCGCGACGCACGCGCTGCGGCGCTTTGCCGTGTTCGACCAGGCGCGCGCCCGCCGCCCCGGGCCCTGCCGGCGCCGCCCCTGCCCGACAGCGCCTGCTGCTCGCCCCCGATGGGCTGGCGCCGTGGACGCATTGCAGGGCATGCGAAAGGGCCGGCCCTGAGCTCCAGGGTCCCTCCATGGCAGCGCTCTGCATGGACGTACGCGCCGGCGTCCCCAGAGCTCTGGGCAGTGTCTTGTCATGCACGCGCACACCCTGTGCACTCACTGCATGCCAGGGCCAGCGCTTTCAGCCCCAACATGTCCGCCTTGGGTCCCTCATGCACTGACGGGCTGCGCCTGCGGAGGGGCTGACCGGCGGGCGCCGCGCCGCCCGCAGTTTCCGTACACGCACCACGTGGAGTGCGGCGTGTATCTGACGCGCAAGGAAGCGGTGCAGCCTGCGTGATGAGGCTCCAGAGCGCTCAGCGGTTTTCATGCGGTTTTATGCGTAGCGTCAGTGTGTGGCCACCCGGAGCGCAGCCGGGCGTGTGCGCAATACGCCCTGAAGGAGTGTGTGCTTTGCAAGCGCGTGTTGTGCGTATGCACGCGGCCATGAAGAGTGCGCTGCGCTGAGTGCGGTCTCCGCGGTCAGCTGTGCCTGCGGCCCTCTCTGCTCCAGCATCTGGCAGCGGACGGTAACTCCAGAGATGGTGTGCTGGTAAGCGACGTGCACACATGCGCCTGCTGACAGAGATCTGAGAGACTGAGTTCTTATAAGAAATGTATTTATGCGTTACATAAGTCATTTTTTTATGTGTCTGCCTCATATGCGGCACGCATGCAGCACCCACGTCGTAGCACGACTTAGGACTGCACCACGACCTGCTGACAAGGGCGAAGGTGTGCCACACACTATGCCCACCTCATGATATGTATCCCGGCCAAATCGCACCCAGATGCAGCGAGCAGCTCACCCGTTGCTGTTGACATCCGTGTGACAATCACAGCACAACTCCCTGAATAGCACCCAGTAGCTGCATATCAGCATGCGTGAATGACAGCGCTGTAAAACATGGGCCGCCCGCCCCCAGACTTACACACGGACACGCCGTCCAGTGGTGCACAGCGCACCACATGTGAGGGCTGCTGCGCACACACGGTATGCAACTGGAAAGCAAAAACCGAACACAAAACACCACCCTGTGTTGCGGCGGCCCGCGCGCTCACGTGGCAGCAGCGAACAGGCCGTGGACTTAGGTGGCTGCAACCCTCTCCCCACAACGTGAGGGCCACCCAGGCAAGCATTGCGCTGCACACAGTAGGCCAGCTCAGCTGCGGGTCTGGCAACATTTGCTTGCCGACGCAAACATCCCGGGCATTGTGACCCTGTATCTGGCTAGCTCGATCAAAAACAGTCCGCACAATACCCGTCCTGCCCGGCGCCGACGCGCGCCCTCAAATGCTAACCGTGCATCCCAAGCAGCATCCCATGACAATGCGGTGGGTCCGCGTCTCCGCACTAGCGGCTGCTGCCCGCCAGCTGGTAGACGGCGGGGCTGAGTTGGCCGCGAAGCTCGCCCGAGACTGGGTGGTTGTCGCTCCGCAGCACCACATATGCGCCCTGCACGCCCTTGTGTGCATCAAGCCCAGACGCCCTGGCAGGCGTCAGCGGGTCTGCCCACGGCACGCCTCTGGCTCTGCCATGCGGGGAGCTCGAGGTTTGGGAGGCACCCAAGGGAAGCATGGGCCTTCATGGGGCAAGGAGCGCATCCATGCTTAACAGGAAGGCACAACCTCTCATCATGAGGCTCACAAGAGTGCGTGTGGCTGAGCACACCGCGCACTCACCCTCACATTACATGCTGCGGAAAGGGCGCCCGCTGGATATATCAGTCTAAGAAGCGCCTGTGGCGCGCCTGCAGGGGCAGAGAGATGCCGTTGATGGTGTAGTTGGTGCGCCCAGCCAGCAAATCAAAAAAGCTGTCGACCGAGGTTTGCGCCTGCAGTGCACATGGCAGAGCGGTCAACACTGAAACATCCTTGCAAGGTGTTGCCAGAACACGCGACAAGGACGCCCAGACTTTTTGCCTAAGCGGCGCCAGGCGGAGCAGCCTCTCTGCGAAGCAGCCGCACCAACAGGCTGCCAAGGACATGCTGCACAGAACACGCGCACTCCTGGCGGGTTCGGCTGACCTGCCTGGTGCCTCCCCACACGGCAGGCCACCGCGTTGGGCCCAGGCCGCTGACGAGAGGTGAGAGCTCAAGCGGGCGTGCCAGCATGCCGACGAGGTTGGCGCTGCCAAAGGTGCCGCGGCGCACGACGTAGCTGCCGGAGCCCGTGTAGTTGTCGGCCGCGCCGCCGGCCAGCACCACCACAGCGCCGCCGGGCGGGTTTAGGTTTGCGGGGTAGGCCACGCCTGGGCCGCCTGCCGACCGCGCCCCAGCGCGCCGTCACGCAGCCAGAGAGCACGCCAGGAGCCGCGCGTCGCCGGCACGGCCTCAAGTTGTCAAGTGTCTGGCAGGAGCTGCGTGGTGCAACGTAACCACAGCGGCTTAGACATGGATAGAAGGTGTCGGGGCCATGATGTGGAGCAGCACCAGCTGTGCTGCAGAGCAGGAAGTGGCCCGCTTGACAATCTTTGGAAGGGTTCTAATCCCAAGCAGCTGCATGAAAGTGCTGCCGGGTCCCCGCATTTTGACACTTACGCCACGCCCTGCAGCGCAGCGGCTCTGCTGCCACACCACGACAGGAGCACACGGCCGCAGCGGCGGCCACGCTTTGCTCACACAGTGCAAGTCATGGAGCCCGATGCATGCCTGGCTGGATCTGCACGCTGCGCAGCGCGTTGCCGGCGGCCCAGCCGGCGACGCTCACGTTGTATGTCACCTCGTCGCTGCCGGTGCGCTGCAGGAAGACATAGCTCCGCGCGGCCGTGGGCGGGTCGGTGACCACGCCGCAGTAGCTCGCCGGCTGCGCGGTCGCGCGCTGCGTCTTGTCGCTGAGCAGCAGCGGCGTGCCCTGCGCGCCGTCCGGCCGCGCTCACTGCCGGCCCCTCGGCCGCTGCGGCCGCTGCGGCATGGTCGTATGCACTTCGGGGCGCCTGTGGCGGGCCGGGCCAGGGAGCTAGTAGCTCCTGGTCCGAGTTGCGCGAGGCACCACGCGCGCACTCAGCTCTCAGCTGCCCAGCAACAGCGCTCGGTGGCAGTCCACCCCTCACCTTTCCGTGTGCTCGCCTACCCCTCAGCAGAGACGGCAGCCTGAAGAAGCAGGGCTGCCCAGGCTTGACGCCACCTACGAAGCAGGCAGGCGCACAGGCAGCGCGTCGCCGGAGGCGTTGACCGCGACGGGGCTGCAGAACCAGCCTGTCGCCTGGGTCCACCATACGTCGCCGACAGCGGCTGACGGCGGCGCCGCGGGTGCGCTGCTCGGCCCCGCCGGCGTGCCGTCCGTCGGCCCGAATATCTGCCCGTTCGCCAGCGCTGCCAGGCCGAGCACCAGCACGGCGCTCAGCCGCACGGCTGGCCTGCAGCAGGGACGCCGTGCGGCGCGCATCATGTGCAGATGATGCGCCGCTGCCGCCAGTCCTGAGCAATTCCGCCGCTGCTGGCAGTACTGAGCAAGGACGGTCTTCCGCGTGAAACCTTCTCACGCGGTGCCTGCAACCGGACATTCCGGTACGGCGCAAGTCAGCGCTGCAGCAGTTGGCAATGTTCACAGTTGCAGATACAGCGAGCTTTACACTGTGACCCAGGAGCTGCGCCTAGAGCTGAGGAGCAGCGCGGGAGCCAAACCTGTGTGGGGCGGTGCTGTAGTCATCAGCTGAGGCTTGGCAAGGCTGAGCAGCACTTGTGCCGCTGCGATACACGCGTCTGTATGCTTCTGTGTCCAGAGTGAGCAAGCATGCACCAAAGTCTCGCGCTGATGTCTTGCCATGCAGTGTTGGCAGCGCATGCGCTTGCCAGGCACTTGCCTGTGGGTGCAGCACTGGGTGCCAGGTGCATCTGGTTGCTGCCCTGGTTTCTCTCGTATTTCGTGAGGTAAGCATGGTACATGCGTACAATACGGGCACCACAGCGTTCATGCAGGCTAGCCCAGTGCGTCACAGGCTTGGCAACTTGCTGGGATACTGATGCAAGTGCTTGGTGCGAGCTTGGATATGGCATATCCGGCATGCTGACCGGCCAGGCATGCATTTCTATAGGTAATTCTCGCATTCTCGCTGATCCGTGCTGCAGTGCATGCACAGTGACCTCGGCCATGCCAGCTGGGTGGAATGCGGACCAGGCAATCTGCATGACTGCAGGACAGGGCCAGCGTTGTCAAAGGACAACAACACGTTGTGGAATGCAACACTCACAATGAACACCTCTAGACAGTATGACATAAACTACATCAGTACATTCCACGCAGCCTTGCTGCACTGCCTGGCACATGCGTGCTGGACAAAATGCTGTCCGGCCGACTGCTACTCAGCTACACTACACTACTGCGCGCCTGGACGCGCCGGCAAAGCAACGCACTCTGGTCGCAGGCACTCTACTTCATCCATGCCTGCCATGCCCTGCCGCAGCTGGCCTCGGGTGCAGAAGCCAGAACGCCGAGCCGCCAAAATACACTGCACAGCCACCGCAGAGTAGGTCGTTGGCCAGCAAGGGCGCATGCAAGCTGCCCAGCCGCACATCCCCTGGTGCTCTGCTGCGCAAGCGGACCCGGTGTAAGAGCCTCAGCCTAAACCTTGACCGAATGCTTTGCATCATCCACCCTCACACCGCACATACGCAGACGTAGATGCTCAAAAATTCTTGGCCAGAGCTGCAGGAAAAATGGGGTTTGCCCGCCTTGCGCCCCTCATGCCTGCAAGCCCGTGCGGCCCTGTCTGCAGCCAGGTTGCAGGCAACGCATGCCAGCGCCCGCCGCAGCGCTCGCAGCAGAGACTGTCCCTGGCCCCAGCGCCCGCTCCTGGCCCGAGGCACCCCCCGCCCCGTCACAGCTTGCCGCCTAGCTGCACAAGGGACTGCGCCAACGCGTCCAGGCGCTCGTGCAGCGCTCGCACATCC
>JAABUO010004638.1_pt1 | contig 16183 bp, 16 predicted proteins | sample 5559291 | NCBI WGS metagenome assembly JAABUO01 (sample SAMN10711878, study PRJNA513372) | rock metagenome | isolation source: Antarctica rocks | place: Antarctica: Victoria Land, Finger Mt sud
AGATGGACTCACCTGGGGGAGATGTGAGCAAGAAGGTCACGTACAGAAGGAAATCTGCCTTGCTGTCATTGAAGCCATCCATGCCCAAACGTGCATTCAAATCCAGCAAAACGTCCCTTGCTTCTATACGAAAAGACCCACGGATGGTTCAATTGGTCTTGGATCTAGGGAAATCCAAAGCCACGTGTCGGATATGCGGCATGTCTTACTCTTGTGGTATCGACGCGGACGAGTCATTGCATACCAAGTTCCATGCACAGCATCTGAATGGAATCTGTATGTCTCTGCACAAGTCGACGCCCAAATTATGGGCTGCAGGGGAGGATTTCATTGTCCTTTGCACCAAACACGAGATGCGTAAAGCTGAGATGCTGATTGCTCATGTTAACTCGGAGCTCGCGGCTGCAAGCGTTGATGTACATGCTCTTGGATCGCGAATGTACATCTACATACGCAATAAGCGCTGCGTTGGTGTGCTCGTAGCTCGCCGGATATCATCTTCCTATCTACTTTCTATGGAGGGCCAATTGTCATTAAGTCCATCTGATGCAATTCTGGGAGTAGAAAGGATATGGACAGCCGCAACGATGCGACGGCAGGGAATAGCTCGCCGGCTCTTGGCTGCTGCATGTGAGAATTTCATCTACGGAATGTCCATTGAGCCCTCCCAAGTGGCTTTCTCGCAACCGAGTGACTCCGGACATAGGCTGGCTTACGCTTTTCAATCACCGGTCCGGGTATTCACGGAACAGGATCAATATTGCGGCTAATGATCTGAGAGGTTCTGCGAGCTTCTCACATTGTGATCAAGAATGATGGTGCGGCACTAGCCATGTCGACCGAATTGAACTGCTTGAATCTATCGACTCGGCCCAAGTGGGGTAATTTTCTCCACCGGAACTATTCGACGACACGAGAGCGATGGTGAAAATAAATGAATTCGCGGTGGAGCAGTATATGAACCAGTACGAGACCAATGTTCGTTTCAATCTTGCAGAGACTTGCTGCGATTCGATATCAGCCCAAGACCTTGCCGACATGACTGGTGAAGACCAATTTCTAAAGCGTATGGCTTCGGTAAAGCTCACATATGGTCCCATTACTGGGTCTTCCGACTTGAAAACAAATTACATCAAAAGTTTGGGTTTAGATTCTGACATTCAAAATGACAATGTTCTGATCATGAATGGGGCAATTGCCGCTAACTACCTTGTTTTCTTCACCCTCATTGAGCCTGGCGACCATGTTATCTGTGTGCACCCAACCTACCAGCAACTGCAGGAAGTTCCGTCTGCTCTTGGTGCAGACGTTGATTTTCTCCACCTGAAGAAGGAAGACGGCTATGTTCCGAATGGAAAGGAATTGAGGTGTTTGATTCAACCAAACACAAAACTTATCGTCTTGAACAACCCCAACAACCCCCTTGGCTCTTCCATGTCAGAAGCATTGCTCCGAGAAATTGTCAACGTCGCCAAGGCTCGTAACATCTACATTCTCTGTGATGAAGTATATCGGCCTCTTTTTCATTCTTCCGAGACCACGCCTTCTGTCATCGAACTCTACCCTGAGCGCGGCATAATCACGAGCAGCATGTCCAAAGTATTCTCGCTAGCTGGGATTAGACTGGGGGCCATTTGTGCCAATCCGAGTTTCATACAAGACTGCGAAAGGAGAAGAGACTACTCCACAATTGCAGTCAGCCAGCTGGACGATATTGTGGCAACACACGCGCTGAAGCATGCCAAGGTGGTCATCGAACGCAATATACAACTTGCACGTACAAATCACAAAATTCTAGAGGCATGGTGTGCAAAGCATCGCGTAGAATGGAGCGAGAGCGTTGCAGGAACGACAGCCATGCTTCGACTGCATCACAGGATTGTGGATATTGGCAGAGAGCATGGGGTTCTGCTGGTGCCTGGGACGTGCTTTGGCTGGCCTGGCTGGGTCCGTATTGGCTACTGCTGCAGCACGCAAGAGCTGGAGGCAGGCCTGCTGGTGCTGGATGAGATTGTAGACGACTACATCGAGCGGTAATATCCATGATCTGATTCGCGCTTGTATAAAATTCAATCCAACGCAAACATGTCCACCACCAATGCGAACGGGATCCCAAAAGCCCCGTTTGTATCGACTGTCGAGGACTATGTCAGCTCTGTCGAGCAGGTTGACGCCATCCTCCGCCAATTCCAGGAGACCATCAACAAGTATAAATTCATGGAGGTGAACATCTTGAAGCGCACGAGCGGTCTTCGCGGGAAGGTCCCAGAGATCGAAGGCACGCTGGACATGGTGGCCTACCTTGAAAGCGAGGGGTCACAAGGCCACGACATGGAGACGACCTTTGAGTTGAATGATACATTGTATGCACGAGCAAAGATACCACCCACCACGCATGTCTGTTTATGGCTCGGTGCGAATGTCATGCTGGAGTACCCGACTGCAGAAGCCACCGAGCTCCTGCAGAGTAAGTTGGAAGGGGCCACGCAGTCGCTGGCGCAGTGTGAAGAGGACTTGGAATTCCTGAGGGAGCAAATCACGACCATGGAGGTGAATACGGCCCGCGTTTACAATTGGTCGGTTGCTCAGAGGAGGAGGAAGGGGGAGGAAGGCGGTTGAGACGGCGGTTGCACTGTCTGCTTCCAATTGGCGGCGCGCGGTAGCATTGGTCGCATGAACCGTGATGCAGCAACTGACCACCCACCTGTCAAGCATTGTGTATATATATCTATAAGTCAGACGATGTCGTACGTTCTGAGCCACTATCCTTGCTCTACTCGTCTCGTGCGGAATCACAGCCTGATCAGACATTCACCACGAAGTTCGTCTACGCGGGCCTCTTCTTCCGTCTGCGGAGGTGGAAACTCCCAAAAGTCATGATCCGAGCGAGCAAGAAGGTAGTCGGGGCCAAAGCAACGCTGCGTGCGCGTGCCATTCGAAGGACACGCGAGGCATTTCGACAACAAGGCGTGGGTGAGCTTGTGAATGACGAGCGCGGTGGGCTTGTGGTCGACCTCCTCAAAGCAGTCGATGGATGTGCATGGACCCTGCTCATGGATGAGGCGGCCAAGTCCGTTGCTCTGCTGAAGGAAGACGAGGCAAAGGGCGGGCAGGGAGACAAACGGCCCAAGACGGTACGAAACGGACCCCCGGCATGATCATGAACCATGTCCTATGTACATTTCCCAAAAGGCCTACCTCGTCCGCTCTGTCTCGATCTTCTCGAAATGCTTTCGAGCAGTGGCGATATTGCGCAGCGTCGTGGCATTCTCTGCTGCATTCGGGGGCATGATGACCATGATCAGCGTGTTTGGCGTGAGCTTGTCGATGAAGGCGCTGAATCTGGCGGCGCGTAGTTCAAAGGAAACAAACTGCGACTGCATCTTGCTGCACGACAGTTTGAACTGCTTGACGATGGTGGATATCTTTTCGAAGCGGTGCGGGTCAGGGAGGCTGGCGGACTTCTTTGCCGGGTCGTGCTTCATGCGGGAGGCGTGTGAGATGACGAGGAAGGTCGTCCGTTCAAACAGCACGACCTCCTCTGCCTCCAGGATATCGGCAAAGGATCTCAGATGGCGCTCCAGCACCGGCGTGTTGGGGACCAGTGTATACACAATGCTCGACCAGGCCATGTAGAGCGTCTCGTCCCATATCGAGGTGGCCAGACACGTGAACTGCAGCGGCTTGCTCTTGTCGGCCAGGATGCTGCGTCGCTCGGTGAAGATCCGCTCGCGCATCTCCTCCTGCACCAGGTCCATCTTGTGCACCAGACAAAAGATGCGCGCCGAGGGGGAGTTGTCGCGCATGGCTTCCAGGCAATTGACGTAGGTATGCAGGTCTCGCTCGAACTCGCGCGACTCGACGTCAAAGACGTAGATGAGCACCTCGACGTTGCGGAAGATGTGGTCGCGCTGTGCGGCCAGGTAGTTCTCCATGAAGGCGTCCTGGCCCCCGCAGTCCCAGAGGTTGAGGGTCAGGTTGCCGAGGAAGCGGACGTGCGAGTGCTCGACGTCGATCGTGGCGCCCAGCCTCCTTGTGTCCTTGGCGACGTAGTTGGAGAAGACGATGGAGCGCATCGAGGACTTGCCGGAGCCGCTCTTGCCCATCAGCAGCACCTTCTTGCGCAATCCGGCGGGCATCCTGGTAGCAGTTGGGGTTACAAGCACATGCACGACACCATCATCAGCCTGGGCGCAATCCCCCTGCAGAAGTCGCCCTTCGTGAAGCTGCCCTCTGCAGTCACGCTGCCGTTCAGCTATGCGGCCCTCCCGCCCAGCCTGCAGCACGTTGCCCCCACCGACCTCTCCTTTGCAGAGCAGGCCACGGAGCACTGCAGGGACACACTGGCCAGCATGGACGAGCATCGGCGCAGGAGCCGGGCAGAGTACGCGGAGTGGCTGGAGCTGATGGACAGGAAGGAGCTGGAGCGGAAGCGGCGCATTGCACCCGGCTACCTGGACTCGGAACAGAAGCTCCTTCAGCCGTCCAGCCGGAGCAACGGCCCCAGGAGTAGCTAGCCATCCAGTCCGCCAGACCGCCGTGCATGACATTGTAGATAGGGAATGTATATAGCATGGAACGGGGCACGTTGGGCTGGATGCTCGCTCAGGAGGACATTGAGGATGTGATCTACGCAGCTCGAACCGGCGACCTGGAAGACCTGCAGGCCCTCTTGGCCAAGCTCCACGGTGCCTCGAAGGACCTGCTGGCCTGTGTGGACAACGGCAACACGCCGCTGCACATGGCGGGCGCGAACGGCCTCCATGCCTGCGTCCTCTTCCTCGTGCACCAGCTGCAGCCGCTCGGAGAGGCCGGCGTGCAGTTTGTAAATACCCAAAACGGCAGCGGCAACACGGCTCTGCATTGGGCCTGTCTCAATGGGCACCTGGATGTGGTCAAGACGCTGGTCTCGGAGGCCAGAGCAGACCCCTTCCTCAACAACGCGGCAGGCCTGGACGCCCTGTATGAGGCAGAGGCAAACGACAAGAAGGAGGTCGTGGAGTGGCTGCTGGCCAATGTGGACTACACGCAGTCGCTGGGAGAGGAGGCCGGTGCTGCTGACGGACTGGCAGACGGTCAACAGGACTAACATCCAAAAAGCAATTGTAATCATAGGCCCAGCGTCTCCCGGACCTGGCGTCTGACGATGCGCTCGTACTCCTTCCGGTCGCTTCGCCATACCTTGCATGCATCGATATTCGCCCCCGACTCGTCGTTGGGCTCGGCGAGCATGCTCAACACGGAGAGGAGGATCTTCTCCACGCTCTGGATCGGGCTCCAGCGCTCCTCCACGCTCTCGTACCCGGTCTTGTCTTCTTCCGGGGGATGCAGGATGGAGATGCACACGGTCCCGTCCTTGTAGACATTCGGATGGAACATGGCACACGTGAACTTCATCACGGGGGGCTGGTGGGGGTAGGAGGCAGGGAACTTGAGGGCCCCGGGGAGCAAGCCGCCTTCGAAGGGCGTGTCCTGGGGTCCTTCCAGCAGGAACTCCCATTCGAGGAAGTTGTGCTCGTCCAGCGGGCCTGCAGAGATGCCATGGGGGCCGTCCTTTAGCAAGGCCTTGTACTCGCTCATCAGCCTCCTTTGAGCCGTCATCCTCTTGCTCCTCTGTCCTGTTGTCCTGTTGTACTTTCCTTTCCCTTCGAGGCTCGGTGGTGAGGTCAGTGGAAGGGCCGCTCTAGGATTCAAGCAGACGGAAGAATTAGAGAGGAGAGGAGGATGGATGGATGGAGAGTGATGGAGAGGAGGAGAGATGGAGAGGGCGAGAGAGGCCTTCCTGCTACAGGTCCGTAATCTTAGAGGACCAGAGCAGTCTTGGAGCTGACACTGACCATCGAGGGAACTGCCCACTCCCTCGAGAGCAACGCCTGCCCAGTCCCACCAGTGTTCGTTTTCCCGGATGCATATTGTAATTCACGTCACTCCATGACGCAAACATTAAAGGTAGGCGTCGTCCCCGAGCACTTCAGTGTCGCTCTCGTCTTTGCGAAGGAAAAGTATGGGGCCGATGTGACGTTTGTCGAGATCAAGGAGGGCACTGGGCGGCTGATTGAGAGTCTCAACCGAGGAGACATTGATGTCGCGGTCGGGTTGACGGAGGCCCTCGTTGCCGGACTCCTGCGCGGCGAGAAGGGCTACAGGATAGCGGGGAGCTATGTGGCGTCTCCCCTGTGCTGGGTTATATCAGCAGGAGCAGAGGCCGACATGAGCGTGGCACGGCTCGAGACGGGGTGCATTGGCATTAGCAGGTACGGCAGCGGCAGCCATGTCATGCCCTTTATCCTGGCCAACCAGCAGGGATGGACGGGCATGCCGCGTTTCCAGGTCTTGAATAACTTCAAGACGCTGCGTGATGGTGTCAACGACGGCAGGGCGGATGCCTTCATGTGGGAGAGGTTCACCAGCAAAAAGTACCACGACGCGGGTGAGATCAAGGAGATTGGAGAGATCTTTACGCCGTGGCCATCATGGCTCATTGTCGCCACCCCCGCGACCCTGAAGAACGAGTCCATGGGAGACTTCCTCAATAAAGTGAACCAGGGGATCGAGTACTTTCGGCAGCATCCGGATGAAGCTGTGGAGTGGATCTCTACGCACTTGGATTACAGCGCCAAAGATGCACGGGCATGGCTCAAAACTGTCACCTTTTCCTCGGATGCGCACGCTGTGGACAAGGCCATGATTGAGCAGACGGTGAGCGTGTTGAAGGGTGCCAACGTGACCAGCTCGGAGCAGGCACTTGCTATCGAGGATATGTACGTTCGTGTGTGATCCATGATCTGTCAGACAACTGGATCTGATGAAACTGCAAGATGAAAGACAACGAGGTGACTTCCCTGCCATGGAAAGGATAAGATGCAGTGTGTACTTTATATGTGAGATGAGTCAGTTAAGAATTCTCGTGATTGCAGTTCATCATGGCCGCACCAGCCAAACGGCGCAAAATAAGCGCAGATGGACAGACCAACACGGGCCGCAGTGGCTCTACAGGCCCGCACCCTCTTCGTCAAATGTCCCTGCCCATTGAAGGCGACACGAGTGAGGGAGATGGTGCGCGAGAATCCATGTCTCCGGCAGATCCCTCTCCCCCTGTGCGTCCAGCGGCAAACGGCGCTCATGATGGCGGCGAGGAGAATGAAGACACGGACGACGATGAGAACCGGGAGGGAATGGATGCTCCTCCTGAACGCGCTCCTGCACGCCCCACCCCCAATCCATCCGGCTACGATGGCAAGCTGATTAATATGTAGGTATATACAAACAGTAGGGGAAGAGAGCTACCTGGAAATTATAACCATATTCTCTTATTAGAGTTGTTCTACGTTCAATCTAGTAGATGGCGATAGATTACACAGGATTTTACGATAGCTTAGAATACTTCTTAAGGGCCTTCTTTAGTCATATTACGACGGATAAACGCGTCTTGGCTGAACTTCAGGAGATTACTGAGGTGCATCTGCGGAGGAGTAAGTAATACGCGAAGGAGGAACTAGAAAGCCTTTGCGAAGATGAGAAATAGCAGCCGATAATATATAACCACTATTATACTGACAACGTTTAGAACGCACGTCTAGACTCGACGCAGAAGCAGATTAAAAAGGCCATAGATAAAGTTAACGCTGACGAATGGCGTAGCAAGATGCACATTAGTAATAATAGTGTATTAGAGCTTTCATACTCAATGCTTGCAAGGCTTCCATGTCGTCCGAATTGGAATTATCTCTCGTTATTGGCGTCCGATCAGACGATTTAATTCGATAAACTGGATTGTTGTTCCTCCTCGGTCGTCGTCGTGGTCGAGACAAGACTTGGCCAGGCGGCAGAAAGGTCACAGGTTTAGCTTCACCATACCCAGGACACTTGATGCCAGCCTTTTGACAGGCCGTACACGACGGCTCTCCCGAGTCGCACACCCATCGCCGACGTCGACACTCCCAGCATGTAGTATTTGGGCCGGGGGTGGGCAGAACTGGAGATGAGCTCATCCTTTCGGCAGCGACATCGACCTGGAAATTGAATGAAGGTGCAGAACGAACACGAAACTGCACGCACCGGTCCAGACCATTTCAGCGATCGTCTCCAGCGGGAGATTCGTTGCCGTACGGTTCAGGTGCCAAAAATATACCTTGACTCAAAGCCCCCGCCGTTTTTCGGCGTCTCAAAAGGGGAAAGCCGATGAAGACAATTGCAACTTTAAATGCTTAGTGTATGCATTCCTACACTCTCGTGCTCCTGAGATCTGATCGTGAATGTCTGTTTTGATATACATCAACGGCCAATAGATGGCAAATCAGATGGCTTAAATTGCTGCAGTAAGATTCAATGCCGGGTGGCGGTCGCCGCCCTCCATTCCTGCCGTGGCTTTCTGGCCCCAGTCGACGCTCTCGTCTCGTCTTTATCAATTACACGACCTCTTCCTCTCTCCTCTCAATTCCCTCTAGCAAATCTGGCTCCATCATCCTCGTGTTGACACCGACACCGTCAGGCTGATTATCGCTTTCGTCATGTGGCCACCAAAAGACGATGCAGCCGCATTCATTACAAAAGTGGAATTCGATCTCTCTGTCGCCCCAGATGTACTTCTTGGTCGATGCGCCTTCCTTCTTGATGACATTGACTTCTGGGGTGTAGTAGTATGCCCAAGCAGCTGCATATCGCCGGCAGATGCTACACTGGCACTCGTTGATGTAATCTGGCTTGCGTGGGACTTCCACTGTGATGGCGCCGCAGTGGCAGGTTGCTTTGACTTTGGTCGACATTTGGCAAATTCTCTTATATGCACTTTATAATCAGAAAGTATCTGGAAGTGGCGATATTGAACATGTAGCACTCGAAGTCGAAGATAAAAGTGTTCGGCATGGTTAGGGTTAACCCTAAGTGACAATTTTGCAGAGGTCAGGTGAGCACCTGGCACGTAGCCAATTAACAATGTAACACAGCTCCACTGGGCTGTGCAACACACAGTACGCATCATCCGACCAACGCATGCAGAAACCAATCAGTGTCTCTGGCGGCCTGCGTGATATCCTGGGTGGAATAGGCAGCAACTACGCCAATCTAGGCGCCGACGGGACATTCGCTGATGACGAAGCGGGGGAGGAAGCAGACGCAGAAGCAGAGGAAGAATCAATGCGTCTACGACTCCTCCTGGAGAACTTTGATCAGCAGCAACAGGAGCGCTACGAGACCTTTCGTCGCGCGAATCTCAACAAGGCAAATATTAAAAAAATCGCCAATCAGGCGCTGGGGCACTCGATTACGCCCAACGTGGCCATTGCCATTGGCGGCTTCAGCAAGATCTTTGTGGGCGAGCTGGTGGAGCGCGCGCGTCGCGTGCAGGCGCAGTGGAGCGAAAGTGGACCGTTGACCCCCGAGCACTTGCGCGAAGCGTATCGTCGCTACAAAATGGAAACGAACCTGACTCCCGATTCAAGGACACCAGTCAGGTTCAAATGAGGTTTTTCCGTCCTGCCCTAATGGGGATTGTACATAGATTTACCCAATGTTAAACTCCGAGGCTGCATTCATGTGCTCGTGCATCTTTTGTTTCATGCGCTTGGCGTCGTTGGTATGAACGTCATCCATGCGCGCCTGCCGCGTGGAAGCCCGGCTCTTGACCATCGTCATGCCGGTGGGGGAGTCACGCAGACCAAACGATTTGGCCAGATGCCCAAGATGCAAGTCATGCAGGTTGAAGATTCCCTTTTCAGCGGATAGGTGCGTGGCATAGGCGCGGATGTGGCTCTGAAAGGCTCGGCGAGCGAGCTCGACACACCCCTCTTGTGCAAGAATCCAGCGTTCGACTTGCAATTCCCATTCCGTAGAAGCCTCTTCATGTCGTTTGCCAAAGCTTCCTTTCAGAGTCTCGACAAGGTCGGCGTGCACGAGTTCCGTGTGCACAGTGGACAGCCGTGTGACATAGTTCTCCTCCAGCCCAGGAAGCAAGAATATGGTCGATGCGCCGGACTTTCCTGCTCTGGCTGTACGACCGACTCGATGCAAATGGTCGTCTAGGCTGAATGGAGGGTCAAACTCCACCACTTTGTCAACTCCAGGCAAATCGAGACCCCGCGCAGCAACGTCCGTGCACAGCAGTAGGGATATATCACCTTCTATGAAGGACTGGACGATCTTCACCCGATCAATCTGTGCTAAAGAGCCATGCAGCCTATGCACATTCATTGTCGATTTTGGGTCTGACTCAGAGCTGGGCCACTCTTTGGCGGGAGCAATTGTCCTGTCTGACTTTTGCCGCGTCAAGACGGAGAAGGTGAAATTGACGCTATCGGCGCACGACAAGAATACAATCACTTTTCGTTGTCGCGCTGCAAACGATTTCTGGAGGCAGGCTACAAGCGTCACCAACCTCAACTTGGCCGGACAGACAATACATTCTTGTTGCAATTGTGTTGGTGCCATCTGCTCGACCGTCTCCTCCCCACGGATGAAATGCGCTTTTGGCAAACTCTGGTCTCGAAGCTGTTCCACGTCTTCTCGCAGAGTGGCAGAGCATAGTACGGTGACTCTGCGTAATGGCAGGCTAGGAGTATCCCATTCACGGTAGTTTGACCTTAAATTGACGGCTGACAGGATCTTTTGAATCGTCTCTTGAAACCCAAGATCCATGAGTCTGTCCCCTTCATCCAAGATCATCCATCTCACCTGTCGGATATCACAGGCAGACGTATTCTCAAGATGATCTGCAAGACGTCCAGGCGTCGCCACAACGATATTACATCCTCTGCGCAAACGCGCTTTCTCGCTTTTCTTCCGTTCTCCACCACTGAGCATACACACGACCATATAATGTGGTAGAAAGGATTGTAGGACAGAGTGGATTTGGCGGCAAAGTTCTCGAGTAGGTGCTAGGAGAATGGCATAACAACCACTCTCTCTTGTGATTTTGACTTGTAGGAGGTGCTGTAGAACGGGTAGTAAGTAAGCCAGAGTTTTTCCAGACCCTGTTTGTGCCTGCATGTAGATATCATCGTTTCCCCCCGAGAGCATGAGGGGAATCACTTCCTTTTGAATACCTGTTGGGTGCACAATGGCCAGCTTCTCAAGATTTGTGCACAACCCCTCCGACAGACCCAGAGCAGAGAATGTATTTCGATCTCCAGGAGCATTTGACGGCGTTACCTCCTCCTCAAATTTTCTCTTTTTCGGCGGTAGTCCTTGCTGAGCTTGCGGGTTGTAGGTATAGAGAGATGAAATGACTGCTGAATCTTTCTTCGACCCTGTTGATCCATGCACCTCTACTTTTGCATCTTTGGAGTCATTCTCTACGACAACTGCTTTCGCTGGGGCTTCATCTCGCTTGATCTGGGAAGGGTTCCCTTGTGCTTCGTTGCCCGTATCTACACGACTCTCTTTAGCCTTTTGTCGCCGTTTCTCCACATGCCTCTTCTTCCAGCTTCCTTTTGCGAGCAGACCTGGCCTTTGGAAGAGGTGGGGCTCATTGTTGGCAAGATTAATGAGCAATCCGTCCTCCATGTAACGGTCGTTCCTGACCTTTCACATGCACTCACAATGGAACTGGTCATGTCCGGAGACAGCACGACAGAGAACAACAACCATAAATAACAGTCTAGCGTACATTCTTCAGAGTCGGGACAGGTCGCAACATCAAGCCGCAGTGGCTTCCTTGCCCTTGCTCTCCTCCACTTTCTCTTCTGCTGCTGCTACCTCTGTTTTCTGCTTCTTTGCCGGTGGCTCATCCGCCTGCTCTGTAGCTTCTTCAGCATCTTCACGCTTTTCGCCGGCTATCGTAGTTAGTGGGGGTGTCAAAAGGCGCCAACCTTGTCCATCGGGTTTGACTTTCTGTTCCTCATCAGCAGCGACGCCTTTGTGCCGATCTTCCTTCACTTCCTTCACTTCTTCAGCCACCTTTTCCGCTACCTTTAGTGATGCAAGATAATTGGCTCACCATCACCTCCCGCTGCTGCTTCCTCTTCCTCGTCTTCACTGTCCTCTTCCCCATTGGCGCTCCCTTCTTCCTCATCATCGTCGTCATCAAAATCAGACCCATCGGCTACTCCCTCATCGCCGTCTTCAATCTCTTCCTCGAAATCACTCGGCAACTCTTCCCCATAGTTAGCTCTTATGCGACGCGTTTGTTGTCCTACCCTGTAGATTTTCCTCTGCCTTTTGGGCTGCAGCTCTTCGGGTCATGATGTCTCGTCTGTATGCAGATAGACAAAGTCAATTGGATCGTGCAGGTATCTGGATTTCCCAAGGTGTTTGGTCGCAAGTTGAACGAGACTGGGCGCAACGTGCGGAAATTGAGAGGTGGAAAATCTTCGGGCGCCAATCCTTTCCGCATGAAGAAGATGACCAACGATGGCGGCAAAATGACAAGTTTCTCCCAGAATGACTAGTACGATGCTGGCCAGGTGGAAGGAAGGAGACTTTCGTCTTCTTGGCTCTCGAGCATTGCTCGGTATTCATTAGCCCGGACTCTCCCAGAGTAACCAGACTCGTTCTCGCCATGGATTTAGTCCAGTGGAAGCACGGCGCTAATATACATACTTTGTAGCCCTGCATACTCTTCACTTCACCACACTCTTGAGAAAGTTTTTGGTCTTTATTGCTGATCTGCTTTTGCGCCGCTGCATTCGCCGATGCAGCGCTTCGTCATCTCTCGCTCCCCCCTCTGCATCTGCGGACGGTGTCGTTTGTTCAGCTTCTAGGATCTGCCAAAGCCACGTAGGGTACTCCTCATCCGCTAGCGCAATTGGGTCCTGCCCAGATTTGAGCACATTCAGTCCGCGTAACGTCGTGCCCTGGACACAAGACGACAAGGGTTTCGGCGGGCGCTTTTTGGCCGAATGCTGGGCAGGTGGCGATGCCGTCTTCTCGGCTGCATTCTGGTGCATCGAAAGTCGTGCAAAGCAGCGACATAATTGGGTGCGTCCAAGGCTAGCTCCGTTGTATAACAATCGTGGTCGCATTATCCACCAAACCAGTTCAGCTACGGAATTGGGAGAAAGGGGAAAGAAAGCAACAACAAATCAATTTGGCTAGCAAGTACACCTGATATCCTCCATACGAAAATTATCCCTTCCTCAGCATACTCGCATCAGGACTAACGAGCGATATGACATCAACCACGCGAACAGAACAGCAAGGCATTGCAAGGGCATCGAACCGTCCATGCAGAAGGCGAATCGGAAACCCATCCCTCAGTCGCTTACGGCGCTCTCGTTTCTCCCGGCAAGAGGAGCCGACGCTCCGGCTTGCATGATGGGGCGCCCGGCATCAACGCTCCTTTGGCGCTCTTTCCCGCTTTGGGCAGCCATGCTTCTGCGTCGCTCTCGACGCATCTCGGTGTCGATGAGATCCTTTTTGCTATTTTGTTTTTGCTCCTGATGTAAGTAGTAGTTCTCAGTCACACTCATCACGCACATCTTTGGTGTATTGCGAGGGTTCTACTGTTAGCACAGTCTTTGTGGACGACATGCACACCTTTGTCTGGGAAGATCTTGCTGGCAATTTTGTTCAAGAGCGACATGATTGTAGCTGTAGGGGTGGTTGGGGGTGGGTGGCGGAGTATGACAAGAAGAGCAGCCTAGCTAGGGTGGAACGGTTGTCAAGTGTCGAAATCCAATTTCCCCTCTCCTTTCCCCACGATCCATTCCCCACCACTGACAAATGTGTCGTATGATCGAAGTCAAATTAAAATCAGTAAACGCGCTTCAATTGCCCACAATTATTTTACCCTGCATCCCACTACTCACCAGCTCAATGACATTGAGAGGCCACCTTCTTCTTCTTCTTTCCCCTCCCAACTCAGAGGGATTGTTCATTGAGCTCAAGAAGAAACCTGATGCCAAGCGATGTCCAGCATTTGGGAACCAGACATTGGCATTGATTGCGGAAGACTCTACTGGCGGACAGAAGTTTGACTCCATCCCAACAAGCACAGCTTAACGTCGGCTCCTACATTCCTTATTTCTACCAAGTACTTGTGAACTTGTCTACCAATACATCCCGTTAGTCTCTCGAGTCTTCCATATAAGATTGGCAGTCAATGGATCTTATGGAGCAGCCACTTATTGATGTCCGATTTCTCTCTGATGCCGAAAACCAATTTAAATGGTTTATAGTCGTGTGCGTGCCCAAATAGACGACCTGCAATGTAACATGGGCGACATTCAGCAGCAGCGCGGCCAAATACAAGACGAACTACAGAATGTGACGCAGGCATTGCTAGAGCTTGCGGTCATCACGCACGGCTTTGATGACAGTTATTCTGCCGACCTCATCACCACTCGTATCAATCAGCTCGTTACGAACTACCAGACCCTGTCGAAACTCGAAACCGACATCACAGTACCCATTGACATCGTTTCTTATATTGAGGATGGACGGAATCCAGACGTGTATACGCGTGAATTCGTGGAATTGTTGCAGAGGCAAAACGATTATATGAATGGCAAGTTTGTGGCTATGAGACGATTTCGTGATATGCTTGCGGAAAAGATCAAGGAGACGTGGCCAGAGATGGGGGGAGATGTAGACGTTATTTTGGCTGCAGTGAGCTCCTCGTAAGAAGCCTGATTTTGTAAATACTGCTAGTTCATGGGTCATGACCACGACTGCATACATGGAGGACCGCACTTCTATGATGCTCAAGCCACACCTTTCCGTCTACACCAGGCTATCCAGCGACGCTCAATGACATGTGTTAGAAATGCTTTAGAACGAAACAAAGACCATGTCAACGTGGTCGATGAGTCCGGCTATACACCACTGCTCTACGCATGTACCTCGGACGAAGAAGGTATGGTGGACTTGCTCCTTGAGCATGGAGCAGACCCGAATTCTTTTACTCCTTCGCTTCTTAGCTCCTGTCTTCATCGAGCCGTCCAGAGAGAGCGGCACGACACCGTAAGAAGCCTCTTGAAAGAGGAGCCTTGGAATCCAAAAACACTGACGGAGATTTACCATCGACAATAGCGAGAAGAAAGAAAGACATACGAATGATTAAACTTCTCGAGAGTTATGCCATCCCCAACTCTTCAAATAAGGAGGTCTGAAGGAGCGGAATTTTGGTCTCCAAGACGGGCAATTGGATGGTCCCACCGCTGCTACAGCCTTGGATCAGACCTGCTTGTGGAGTCTCAAGCTTTTCCACTCCCCGAGGGTTTGGATCTTCGATACATGGGAAATTGCTGTAGATTGATCCCTGACGGATGTTTTCCGTCTCTGCGATGATCGCGCGCAGATTAGCGAGCATGTCTTGTGGTGGCTCCTCCCACTCGTCGCCAAAGTATTGCGACACGCGATTCTTCCCAAAGTATTGCTCCAATACTGACTTTTTCTGCGGTGGCATTCCTCGTCGTCGGTTGCGACAATTGCATGGAATTCGAGAGGTCCCACAATGCGAGCAAAAGTCAGAGCCACATTTACACTTCATACGCGAGCTTCCGGGAATCCGATCAGCAACATTCTGGCACTCTTGACAGACTCGCCAGCCAAGCTGCAATGCATACATTTTCGATAGCGGTTCGTCTGTCTCAGCGTCGTCCTGTGCTTCCTTTGTTGCGTCTGGTTTTTGGACTGCGCTGCTCTCATCACACCTCCCGGCGTGCCATCCCTGATGACATGCCGGGCAGATGATGGAGTGACATGCGGGACAAGGGTCAAATGTGTTGTCAGGCTTGTAAGGTATCAATTTTGAGCACTTTGCATTAGGGCAGGGGAAGGTAGTCAGTTGTCGCATCATGTTCACCAACTGCAGCCTTTCACGCGCACTTAATAGTCTCTTGCGTCGGCGGTCCATAGTGATTGGTATGGAGCAACACTTTGGTGCTTTCGGAACCTTGGACCTGGCACAGTCTTTGAGGAGGTCGCAGAGGCAACTTTTGCAGTAAGTGTGCCGACAGTCGATGGTGTAGAGCCTCCAACGGACGCACTTCTTGTGGCATCCGTGGCACGAGTAGTGATTGATTCTGTGGATGACCCGGCACGACGATAACCAGAGTCGTTGGATACGAGCGTCTAATTGCACGATCATGGTGGAGACGAGGATGATTTCTGTGAATCTTCTACCGCTTCCTACGCATCTGCCGCCGTTCTGCAGGACATGCAGGCCGGTAATAGAACATGTACCGTACTCGTACCCTGAATTCTCTCCTATGCGCTCAACCTGATTTCCATTCACGTGACTGTACTT
>JAABUO010004639.1_pt1 | contig 16182 bp, 5 predicted proteins | sample 5559291 | NCBI WGS metagenome assembly JAABUO01 (sample SAMN10711878, study PRJNA513372) | rock metagenome | isolation source: Antarctica rocks | place: Antarctica: Victoria Land, Finger Mt sud
TCCGCTGTCAATGTGATTGGTCGTGCCCGCATGTCTATCCCCCGTACCCCTGTGCTGCGGCGCGTCCGCGCGCCGTGTCCTCCTCCCTTTATTATATCGCCAATCTATTTAAGCCAACGTGTACTAGTCGCATATGCGGTCCATGTGCCTTGGTCTTGCCCCTGTAGTTCGTGCACCTGCAGGGACGGCGTCCGCTCGTCGGCATCAAGTTGTTCGAGCGCCCGCAACACGCGCCGTTGGTCCGCAGGGGAAACGCGTGTGACGCCTTGCCAGAAGCCGGGAGTGAACTCCAACGTCTGGTAGCCGCGCGGGTCAGGCATGCGTCGTGTCCGCGGCGTCGGCCCCAGCCGCACGCCGTGCTACGAGCCGCGCCTCCAGGTCCTCCATCGTCACGCGCCCCGCCATCAGATCCTCCAGGTCATCTGGCCGTACGTTCGCGTAGGATCGCCCCGCGCGCGCCTGCTCGCGCGCCTGCTCGCGTTTCGCTCGCTCCTCCGGCGTGTACAGGAATACATCCTCGCGCGGCACGAGCACGGCGGGCCGGAGGACTAGCGCGCCATTGACCACTTCCGCCGTCCACTGCGCCGCGCCCTCGACATGGAGCGCCGCGCGCACATCGGCCGGAATGGTCAGGCGCCCTTCCTCATTCGACATAATTTCCGCGACCATGGGCATTGCCTCCTTACCCTTACTATAGCGCCGCCGCGGCGAAGCGTCACGGTGGCTATCAATTCACAGCGGGATGTTGCCGTGCTTGCGGCTGGGGCGGGCCTCGCGCTTGGTCGCGGCCATGGCGAGCGCGCGGATCAGGACGGGGCGCGTCTGTTGCGGCTCGATCACGGCGTCGATGTAGCCGCGCTCGGCCGCGTAGTAGGGGTTGGCGAATCGGCGCGTGTAGTCGGCGGTCAACTCCGCCGCCGTCGCCGCCGGGTCGTCCGAGGCGGCCAGTTCGCGCCGGAAAATGACGCCGACCGCCGCCGCGGGACCCATCACCGCGATCTCGGCCGAGGGCCAGGCCACGTTGAAGTCGGCCCCGATGTGCTTGGAGCACATCACGTCGTAGGCGCCGCCGTAGGCCTTGCGCGTGATCACGGTCAGCTTGGGCACGGTGGCCTCGGCGTAGGCGTAGAGCAGCTTGGCCCCGTGGCGGATGATGCCGCCGTACTCTTGCGCCGTGCCGGGCAGGAAGCCGGGCACGTCCACGAAGGTCACCAGCGGGATGTTGAAGGCGTCGCAGAAGCGCACGAAGCGCGCCGCCTTCTCGGAGGAGTTGATGTCCAGCGTCCCGGCGAGATGCTTGGGCTGGTTGGCCACGACGCCGACGGGGCGGCCGTCGAGCCGCGCGAAGCCGATCACGATGTTGGGCGCGTAGTGCGGCTGCACCTCGAAGAAGTCCTCCTCGTCGACGACGGCGGTGATAGCCTCGACGATGTCGTAGGGCTTGGTCGAGAGCGCGGGGATCAGCGTGGCCAGGCGCGTCTCCTCGCGGTCGGGGTCGTCGGCCGGCGGCTCGTAGGGCGGGTCGTCGAGGTTGTTGGAGGGGATGAACGAGAGCAGCCGCCGCACGTCCTCGATGGCGGCCTCCTCGCTGTCGGCGGCGAAGTGGGCCACGCCGGAGCGGCGCTCGTGCGTATCGGCCCCGCCCAGTTCCTCGTGCGTGACATCTTCGCCGGTGACGGTCCTGATCACGTCGGGCCCGGTGATGTACATCTTGGCGATGTCGCGTACCATCACCACGAAGTCGGTGATGGCCGGCGAGTAGACGGCGCCGCCCGCGCAGGGGCCGGCAATGAGCGAGATCTGCGGGATGACGCCCGAGGCGCGCACGTTGCGATAGAAGATGTCGGCGTAGCCGGCCAGCGACACGACGCCTTCCTGGATGCGCGCGCCGCCCGAGTCGTTGATGCCGATGACGGGGCAGCCCATCTTGACGGCGAGGTCCATCACCTTGCAGATCTTCTCGGCGAAGACCTCGCCGAGCGAGCCGCCGAACACGGTGAAGTCCTGCGAGAAGAGGACGACCGCGCGCCCATCGATCGTACCGTGCCCGGTGACGACGCCGTCGCCGGGGATACGGTTGTTTTCCATACCGAAGAGGTCGGAGCGGTGCAGCGCGAAGCGGTCGAGCTCGACGAACGAGCCGTCGTCGAGCAACAGGTCGATGCGCTCGCGCGCGGTTAGCTTGCCCTTGGCGTGCTGTTTCTCTTTGGCCCGCTCCTCGGTCTCGACCACGATGGCGTCGTTACGTTGCCGTAGTTCTTGTACTGACGCGTTGGCCGATGCGTTGGAGCCGCTCGTCGCGCCCATCTCGTCTTGTTCTAGCGCCATCTATCGTGTTCCTCCATCGTCGTTCGCAAGTCGTTTGGGTATGGATACATGAGGCCGGTGTGTCAGCGCGCCCGTGCGGCGGTCCCAACACGTTGGTTATGCTCAATGGCCGCCGCCGCGTCCTCCCCGGCCGCGACATCTCCGTCGCCGCCGGCGTCCGTTTCTTTGGCGAGGGCCGCCTGCGCCTTGGTCACGGCGTCGACCACCGCGCCGACGACGCCGGCCACGGCCGTTTCGATCGCGCGCCGGCCCGCGTCATCCATGACATAGGCGCGGATACCCACCACGTAGCCGACATCGGTGATACCGTCGAGCGTCACGCGCGGGTGGACGGCGCCTTCCGTCTTATCTCCGGTAAGCGCGCGCAGCTGGTCCAGCACCGCTGGGACATCGGTCGTCGCCTTGGGCAGCGTTACCGGGATGAAGACGTCGTACTCGCGCGGGCGCTGGACCACCACGGCGTTGATCATGGCGCTGTTGGGGATGCGCACCTCCAGTTCGTTGACGCGTAGGGTGGTGTAGAACAGCGAGATGTCCCACACCTGTCCGCTGTACTCGACGCCGCCGAACGTGCCGGTACGGGCCGTGACGAACATACCGGCGCTGTAGGGCCGCGCGAACAGGATGACGAGCCCGGCGATGACGTTGGAGAGGGACGCCTGGGCGGCGATGCCGACGATGACGCCGGTGAGCGCGCCGCCCACCAGCACGCCGCCCAGGTTGCGGCCGAGCGCGCCGACGACGAAGAGGATGATGATGGCGTAGAGGACGACCGAACTGAACGTGGACAAGCTGCGCGCCCGGCCCAGCCCGAGGTAGTCGTCGAGGTAGTCGTTAAGCGCGCGCACGAAGGTGCGCACCGCGTAGACGGCCAACAACGCGGCGCACAGGGGTAGGGCGAAGTGGAGGATGCCGACCAATGCAGGGAGTTTTTGCTCAGTGAGAAAATCGTCGAGATATTTGTTCTGGTCAAGGTCGGTGGCGACGACCGCGAGCGCCAGGGGGATGGAGATGCCGGCGATGACGCGCGGATTCCATAGACGCCGTATCGCCTGTGCCCGTTCCATCATCATGCCCTCCTCATTCCCTCTTGCAATGGTACCAGGGCTGATACGTTCACAAGAGACTTGCGTCAACGGCGCGACGTGCACTATACTAGCGGGCGCGGGCCCCAAGGCCCAATACGTCACGTCAGGACGTCGTATACCTGCTTGTGTAGGGGAGAGAGCCGCCATATTATGCGACTGCGCACGTTCGCCACGGCCGCGATCCTCGGCGTTACCCTACTCCCCCCATCCCTGGCCGCGGCCGTGGCGCCCGCGAACGTGACCGTCGAGCGCGCGCAACTGCGCGGCCTCATGACGCAGCGCCGCGCGTTGGTCGAGCAACTCGCCGCCGCCGACGACACGCGTGGTCAGGTTCTCACCCTGAACGCCCTCGCCGCCGCCGACGCCATCCTGTCGGCCGACGCCGCCGCGCTCCAGCGCGCTATCCGGCGCTTAAGCCCGCGCCCGGCCGTGCGTCACAAGGCGCGCCGGCGGGTCGTCCGCCACACGTCCGCCGCCCCGGCGCCTCTGCTGGCGGCGCCCGGCGTGCTGTGGTCGCCGTCCGCGCGCGTCATCGCCATCGGTTTGCCCCCGGCTACCGCCTCCGCGGCTTCAAGCGCCGTGGCGGACGTGTCCAGTGGGCGCCTGTTTAGCCTCGCGCGCGTGCCGCGTCTGCCCAGCGCCGTCGTGACGACCCCGCTGCCGGGCACGAGTACCGTCCCGTTAGAGACCTCGCCGGCGTTGGGCGCGCGGAGGTCGATCATCGCCGCGGCCCCGTCCTCCGCGTTTCCCACGGCGCAAGGCGTCGCGCGCGCGACGGCGGCGAAGCCGGCCACGGTGATTCGCGCCGCGTCGCGCCGGCAGGCCATGCCGCGGACGGTTCATGTCTCGCGCACGGCGCCGGTAATCCGCGCGTCGCTGGTCCCGCTCGCCCCGCCGGACGCGCCGGCGCACGGGCGGCTCATGCTCCAGGGCGCCGATGGCGCGCTGTCCCTTGCCGCGGCCAACGCGCGGGTGGCGGCGGCGTTGCTGACGCCGCTGCCTGTCGCGCACGGCCAACCGGCGGCCGTACATCATGCCGCGCCATCGCGCGCACGCGATCCACGGGACGCCCTCCCCGCCCTCGTGCGGCGTTGGCGCGCCGTGACGCGCGCGTTGGCTAGCGTGCGCGCCCTGGAGGTGTGGGCGCGCGCGCACGCGCCGACGCCCTTGATGACCGCCAACGACGTCGTCGCGTCGCCCGCTATCCTCCATCAGCGGCTCGACCGCTGGTCCGCGCGGCCCACGGCGGATGCGCTAGCGCTCTCTTCGGCCGGACAGAGCGCCGTGCCGTCGAGCCTGCTGGGCGCCACGCTCGCGCTGACGAGCCCGGCGACTACGACGACGGCCCTGGGCGAGGCTATCAGCGGAACCATCGCAACGAGCGGCACAACCCCGCTCGTTTCGTCGGGTATCGCCGATAGTCCGGTCTCCACGACCGCGCCGGCCAGCCTGACGCAGGACGCCGTGTCCGCTAGCCCCATCTCCACGACCGCCCCGGTCAGCGCCCCTATAGTGAGTATGGCGAGCGCGCCGATCACCGTCGACGCGCCGATCTCCCTGACGACCGAAGCGGCGCTCACGGCGGATGTCTCGTTGTCTTCTACTGTCGTGGCAACCTCAACCCTACCGGCGCTCGCTGGGACGCCGACCCCCACCGGCGTCCAGGTCACGTCAACGTCCACCGGCGTCCAGGTCACGCCGCTGCCCGGCGTCACGTCGAGCGCTAGCTTGACCGCGACGACTGGCGCGGCGATTAGCGCGACCGTACCGCTGACCGTGGCCGTGCTCGGCAATGCCGCGCCATCCCTACCTAGTGGGGCACGGTTGGCCCTCGTGGTCGAGGACGGCGGCCCCGTCCTGACGGTGGCGTCGGCGCCGTCCACCGACCCGTTGAGCCTGACGGTGGCGCTGCCCGCCACGGCCACGGACGCGCTGGCGCCGGCGGGCTTCGCGCACGCGCGCGGCGCCCTGGAGAGCGTGTTGCGGCAGGGGCAGGCGCTCTACGCCGACCTCACGGCCAAGTCGGCGAGCATCGAGGCCGACTACCGCGCGCGCCTGAGCGGGGTCGTCGCCCTCAACGCCCAGATGGAGCGTAATTACTACGCGCGCTACTACGCCTGGCAGCGCTCGAACAGAGCGTCGGCGACGTACACGCTCCGTAGCATCGCCTTTAGCGCCTTCCTGCAGCGCCGCCAGGCGGCGAAGGCGGCGCACGCGCTGTGGGTACAGCGTACGGCGGCGTGGGCGGCGTACGCGCGCGCGTTGAAGGCCTATGGCGACGCGGCCGCCGCCCATGGGCAAGCGCCGGCCGTGCCAATCAGCGGGACGACGGACGTGTCCTCGACCGTCCCGGCGCCCAGCGGCGCGCCGCTCCCGCCCAAGCCGTCAGCGCCGCTGTGGCCCGGCCCCGAGCCGCTGCCATTCACCGCGGCGATGCCGCCGTTCCCGGTTCCGCCAAGCCCCGTCGCGCCCAATCCAGGCCTCGAGCCGATGGGCTACGCGCTGCCCATGCCTCCGGACGCCGTGCCGCCGTGGGACGGCGCGTCGCTGCCGGTCTCGCTCTCGTTGGTCAGCTACGGCGGCATCGCGGGTAGGGTCAACGCCGCGGGCTACCAGCACATGACGCAAGATCAGGTGATAGCCGCGGGCGCCCTCGACGGCGTGCCGTCGTACATCGACCCGATCAAGGGCATCATCACGACGCGCTTCGGCGGCAGCACCATCTTCCAGGCCTTCCACCCCGGCCTCGACATCGCCAACGCGGAGTACACGCCGATCCACGCGGCGGCGGCCGGAGTCGTCGTATGGGCGGGGCTGGCCGTGCCGGGCGACGACCATGGCAGCTACGGCAACTGCGTCATCATCAAGCACAACGACCACATCTCCACGCTCTACGCGCACATGGACGACCAGATACGCCCGCTGGAAGTGCGGGTCGGCGACATGGTGGCGCAGGGGCAAGTCATCGGTTACGAGGGTATGACCGGTTGGACCACCGGCCCGCACCTGCACTTCGAAGTGCGCGTCGACAACATCCAAGTTAATCCCCTACTACTCATCCCCAACCCCGAGAGCTAACTGTTCTTCATCATGTAGGCGGACACTCAAGTTGTTGTAGTCCGCCGCGAAGCCGCCATAGCCCAGGTAGGCGTCGCCGTTCAGCGCCTTCCAACGCGGCAGCGTCGGCAGGGCTCCTGGTACTAGATGTCTTGAACATGCGAACTTGTTGCGATTGAGTCAAGTTTTTGCGTCGCATATATCTCGTCGGTCTGAGGCGGAGCCTCGCTAGTGGTACGGGCGACGGCCCATTGCCGTTGACGATCGCCAGCACCGTCGCGGCGTCCAGCACCCGCGTGTCCTCACCCTGACCCAGATGGTTATGGGCGTAGATCACGACCCCATAGCCGGCGCCTACCCCAGCCGCGATGGGAGCGATCTCCAGACCGGGCAGCGGCAGGTACGTCGCCATCCACCGCGGCATCGTCCGCTGGTTTGTCGCCACATCGGCGCCGTACGGCGGCGTGGCGAACCCTGTGCCGGTGAATTGGGGCGCCCGCGTCGTCGTCCCCTGCATAGCCCCCAAGCTTATGCCCGCTAACCCACGGGTTATAAGGTGAATTGGGGCGCTCGCACCGTCGTCCCCTGCATAGCCGCCAGCACCAATTGCGACAGCGATAGGGGCACGCGCCTGGACGCGCCGTTCTTGGCGTAGATCCTGGTCAAGAAACGCTGCGGGAAGAACGGCAGCCACGCGCCCGGCTGCACGGTCACACGCGCGCGCAAGCCGGCCAGCGTCGTGCGCGGCGACAGACGGTCCACGTCGCTTTCGTCGCCGTGAGCGTCGCTCCAGATGCCGAGCATGCGCGCGGCGCCCGCGCTGCCCGTGCCCAGCGTGGCCTGCAGGCGTACCTTGCCCCTGGAAGCCGGCACGGTTACGAGCAGCTCGTGCCGTGCAGCGACGTATTGGCCCCCGACGTTGTAGCGGTGTTTGCCGGTGAACACCAGCGCGTGCAGGCGTCCACGCTCCAGGCTGAACGTCAGCCGGGCCACCTCCGTGCCCTGCCGCGTGAAGCCCGGCGGCGCCGTCCCGACGAAGCACCACGCGCCCAGGACCGGCGGCGCCGCCGGATGGGCGGTGTGGGGCCGCCCTTGGCTCGGACTCATGGTCAGGGCCAGCAGGCAGGCAGAGATCGAAAGCATTGTTCGCATGGTTTTGCGCTCCCTATAGATAGACTCTCTGTCACGTCCGGGTCATGTCAACGTGGCCAAGGCCGCTGATTGTGCCGCGCCCTACGGCGTGTGATCCGGCGGGACGATATGGCCCGCTTCACTCTCCGCCTCCGTCGTGGCGACAAGGGCGATGTTGCCGCCTCCACTGAGGACCATCGCCGTGACGGTGGCGACGATGCCGATGATGCCGCCGGCCGCCGGGTTGTACACCCCATAAATGCCGGCGACCTGCGACACGCCGTAGCTGGCGCCGGCAAGCTTGACGTAGTCTTCCCACGGCGCGTTGATAAAGGAGCCTTTCAGTGGCAGACTGCTGATATAAGAGTAAGCGAACTCAGCGCCCGCCTGAATGACGAAGTACGCCACCAGGTTTAGGCCGAAGTTCGAGTAGATCTGCCCATCCGACGCCGCGCCGAGCATCTGAGGCAGCAGGCCCGGCGCGAATTGGGGATATTTTACCTGCGCTGCGTTACAGCCAAGGGCCACTATCCCGGCGGCCAGCGCGGCGACCCCGCTTGATCCGGCCAGGCCTTTGCACCCCAGCAGATAGGGCACATTGCTGCTCGTGTACCCCCAGAGCGCCTCGGCGCCCGTCAACACGGTCAGGCGGTTGCCCGTGACGAGCGTATTGATCTCGCCCGCCGCCGAGGTCAGGTTGACCCCCACCGAGGCAATCGCGCCCCCGTTGACGGCCGCTTGCGTTACCTGGCTCACGGCGGCCCCCTTGAACCGGATCAATACCTTGAGCCCCTGCTCAACGATGTTGTTGACTATCTGAGCTACCCCTAACGAGAAGAGGCTCTCCTGCCCGGAGGGGTCGCTGAACTGCACCGGGTCGTCGTTCGCGTAGAGGTAGCGGTGCAGCGTCACCGGGTCCTGCGGCGACCCGGCCAGCGGATCGACGGAGAGGAAGCGCCCGGTCGCCGGGTCCATGTAGCGCGCGCGCAGGTAGTAGAGGCCCGTCGCGCTATCGTGCTGCTGCCCGTCGTAGAGGAAGCTGTTGGCCACGCTCCCGCTCTGGGAGAGCAGGTCGCCCCAGGCGTCGTAGCGGTAGGTATCCTGCACCACCGCGGTCGCCGCGTCGATCAGCGCCGCCGTGTTGCCGTGCCCGTCGTAGAGATAGTCGCTCGTGCTTCCGTTACGGGTCAGGCTGATGCGGTCGATGCCGTAGACGTAGTCGGTCGGCGTGCCGTCGCTCGACGTTTCGTGCACCACCTGCGCCAGGCTCGTCTGCGTGTCGAACAGGACGCCAGTGATGTGGCTCTGCCCATCCATCACGCTGATGCGATTGCCTAGCGCATCGTACAGATAACTGGCCTGCAGCGTGCTACTCCCCTGGACTCCGACGGTCAGCAGCCGGTTCTGACTATCATAGGTGTAGAGCGTGGTCACGCCGCCAGCCGTGCGGCCCGTCTGGTTGCCGTCGCTGTCATAGGTGTAGGTGATGGCGCCGTCGGGGCCATTGGAGGACACGAGCTCGTCGCGCGCGTTGTATCGGTACGTCGTGGCGCCGGCGAGGCTATCTTTCGTCATGCGATTGCCGACGTTGTCGAAGCTGTAGCTGTCGTCGAGCACGGTCGCCGTCCCCCTGACCTGACGCTCGGCGTCCAACCGGCCTGCCGCATCGTAGCCGTAGGTGATGGTGGTCACGACGCCGGAGGCGTCGGTCTGCCGCGCGCCGGTGCGCAGGCCGGCCGGGTCGACCGTATCCTGCTCCTGGTACAAGGTCGTCCCGCCCGCGGTCGTGGTTTGCTGGCTGGTCAGCCGGTTGAGCGCGTCGTAGCTATAGGTGGTGGTCGTCCCGTTGGAGAGCGTCCTGCTGGCCATGTTGCCGTTGGCGTCGTAGGTGTAGGCCGTGGTCTTACCCTGGGGGTCGATCACCGTGCTCAAGCGACCGTCGGCGTCGTAGGTGTAGCCCGTCGTTCCGCCGGGTGTGGTCATGCTGAGGCGGTGTCCGGCCCCGTCATAGGTGTAGGTGATCGTGCCCTGCGGCGTCGTCGCCGTGATCACGCGGCCCATGGCGTCGATGCCGTACTGGCTGACCGACGGGATGCCAGTGCTGCCGGGCGTATCCGTGATCGTTTTGGTCTGGCCGCCGGGATAGTTGGCGTAGGTGACGGTGTGGTCGGAATAGGCGACAGTGACCGGCTGGTTCAGCGCGTCGTAGCTGTAGGTCGCCGTCTGGCCGCGCGCATTGGTAGCGCTGCTCACATTACCGTTTGCGTCGTAGGTTTGGCTGGTCGCGCTCCCATCCGCGTAGGTCACCCCGACCGTCCGATCAAGGGCGTCATAGGTATAGGTCGTGGTGTGCCCGTTGGCGTCGGTCTGCACGGCGAGGTTGCCCCGCGCGTCGCGCGTGTACGTTGTCCGCCCGGCGCCGGGACCAGCGACGCCGCTGAGGCGGTGGCCCGCGTCGTAGCTGTAGGCGGTGGCGCGCCCGTCGGGGTCGGTGCGCGTCGCCATCTGGTTGAGAGCGTTATAGGTGGTGGTCGTGGCGACCGTGCTCGTCACGCCGTTCGTGCTGAGCACGCTGCTCGTCCCGATGAGGCGATGGCCACCGTCGTAGTGGTAGGTCGTGACATGGCCGGAGGGATCGGTCATGCTGGCGCGGTTCCCCGCCGCGTCGTAACTGTAGGTCGCCGTATTGCTCAGCGCATCGGTCACGCTGATCGGCCGCCCCGCGTCGTCGTAGCCGTAGCGCGTCGTGTTCCCGGCTCCGTCGGTCGTGGCGATCTTGCGCCCCGCCGCGTCGTAGGTGACCGTGGTGTGGCTGCCGTCGGGGTAGTCGGTCTCGACCAGCCGGTTGTTGGGATCGTACTGGTAGCGTGTGGTGGCGCCATTCTGATCGGTTGAGGCGATCACGTTACCCGCGGCGTCGTACGTCTGCGTGCTCGTCGAGCCGTCGGGGTAGTCGGTCTTGATCAGATGTCCCTGCACGTCATACTGGAAGGTAGTGGTGCACGAGAGCGCGTCGGTGGCGCTGATCAGCCGGCCGTCCGCGTCGTAGCTGTTATGGGTGGTATGGCCCAGCGGGTCGGTTGTGGAGAGCACGTCGCCCTCGTTGTCGTAGGTCTGCGTCGTCGTCTGGCCGTCGACGGTGCGCGCCGTGACGCGGCCGAGCGCGTCGCGCGTGTAGGACTTGGTCTGCCCCGCCGCGTCGGTGTACGCCTGCAGCAGCCCGGTCGCGGTGTAACTGATGGCCGTGGTCCCGCTCAACGGGTCGGTCATGGCGACCGGCAGCCCGGCCGCGTTGGGCGTGAAGACGGTGGTTTGGCCCAGTGGATCGGCGTAGGAGGTCGGGTCGCCCGTCGGTCCGTAGGTCAGCGTCGTGGGGGCGGACCCGTTCATGGAGGTGCTCGAGACGTGGCCATTGGCGTCGTAGGCGTAGGTGGCGCTGTTGCCCAGCGGGTCCATGATACTGGTGAGACGGCTGTTGGCGTCGTAGGCCAGCGTCGTCGTGTGCGAGAGCGGGTCGGTTATAGTGAGCCGCTGATGCGTGACGGGGTCGTAGGTAAAGGTCGTGGCGGCGCCGAGCGGGTCCACCGTCTTGAGCAGGTCGCCGTAGTCATCGAACTCGTTGACCGTGGCATACCCGCGCTGGTCCGTCACCACCTGCTGGCGCGCCGCGAGGTCGATCGTGTAGGTGATGGTGTGGCCCTGGGAGTCGGTGACGCTCGTCAGCCGGCCTTGATCGTCGTAGTGGGCGATCGCGGGCGTGTGTCCGAGCGGGTCGGTCTGGCTGAGCAGGTTGTGCTGCCCGTCGTAGTGGTAGGTCGTGGCGGCGCCGTCGCGGTCGGTCACGGAGGCGAGGTCACCAGCGGCGTTGTAGCTATAGGTGATCGTGTTGCTCAATGGGTCGGTGACGCTGGTGACGCGGCCCTGCCCATCGCGCGCGATCGTGACACCGGGCCCCTTGTTGCTGCTTACACCGCTGGCGCTGAAGGTGAGCATGGCGCCGTTGCGCTCGTCGATCTCGCGCAGCGAGGACGTTTCCTGGCCCGTGCCAAAGGTGTCGATGTTGTGATTGATCACGTAGCGCATGCCATCGGGCGTGTCCAGATACAGATGCGCCGGGACATAGGGGCTGCCGTCGTCTGGGCTAACCCAGCAGCCGGTCGAGCTGTCCTGGGAGATCGCGTTGTAGTCGGTGCTCAGGCGGTCGCCGGTGGTGGGGTCGGGCGCCCAGGACGGGGTGAAGTAGCCAGGCGCCTGCGTGCCCTGCGGGGCGAAGCTGAACGACGTGCGGTGGCCGTCCGGCAGCGTCAGCGCGATGTCGGCGGTGCAGGTGTCCTGCTGCACGTCGACCGTGTGTAGCGCCAGCGTCCAGTCCACACCGAAGTCGCCGCCGGCGTGGCGGAAGTTGTCGTAGGTGCGGTCAATCTGGATGGGGACGCCGAGCACGGGCATGGCGAGGTCGGTCACAGTGAAGCTCAGGTTGCCAATCTTGAGCTGGCCCGTCACGGCGACGTTGACGGCGCTGACCGACGTTTGCCCGTCGTTGGCCGTTACCACGAGCTGGAGCGTGTAGAGGCCGTTGGGCAGCGCGGTGGTGTCGAAGTGACCGAGCAGCCCGTTGTCGACCGCCGTTGTCCCGCTGAAGGCCGTGGTGAACGTCTGGTTGCCCGTGGAGTTCCGCGGGGCGTAGGACACGACGTAGCTCTGAATGCCGCTGCCGTTGAGCACATCGGCGGTACCTGTGACAGGGACGAAACCGCTGACCTGCGGGTCGCCGCCGCTATTCGTCTGCGCGGGCGAGGTGATGTTGGCCCGCACGTTCTCCTGCGGGTTGACCGTGGGCGGGGTCGTCGCCATGGGGCTGCCCGGCGTGCTGGTCGGACCCGGCGTGCCTGTCTGCGTCGGCGTGCTTGTCTGCGTCGGCGTGCCCGTTTGCGTCGGCGTGGCTGTCGGCGTGCCCGTGTCCGTCGGCGTGGGCGAGGGCGCGGGGGTGAACGCGCCGGGGATGACCTCGATGGCGTTGACGAACGCGTAGCTTTGCACCGCGGTGAAGGCGATGGCGATGGCGCCGTTGTTGTCCGCCTGCGCGGCAAACTGCTCGACCACAGCGCGATTGCGCCCTCCGGCGGCGGCGGCGACGTCGAAGTTGGTCAGCACCTGCGTGCCGTTGATGGACACGTTCATGAGGCGCTGGCCGGGCCCGTTTGCGTCGCGGTCGGCGAAGTGCAGCCGCACCGTGTACGGCGCGTTCGGCGTCAGGCCCGGCACGTTGTAGCTGAAGTTATTGCCATCGTAACGGAAGGTCTGGTAGACCTGCGGCGGGGCGGGGTTGACCGCGCCGCTGGTGTCGACCACGCAGCAGTAGCCGCCCGTCGTGCCGCCACCGCTCCCGTCGGTCTCGGCCACGAAGTCAGCGATCGCGGGGCCGCCCGCGTTGATCGCGATGTCGCCGGCCGGCAATTGCCAGTAGACGCGCACGGGCGTCACGAGGTACGTGTTGGCGACGTCGGGCGCCGCGTACACGACATCCGTCCCCGTCGTCCGTCCAACGTAGGAGAAGCTGGCCTGTCCCTGTCCATCGGTGGTCGCGGTGAGTGTTTGCGGGTTGGACCCGCTCACCGTTAAGGTCAGCGGCGTGTTGGTCAGGGGCGCGCCCGCGGCGTCGCGCGCCGTGGCCGTGAAGGTCTGCGGCATATTGATCGTGTTCGCGAGCGGCCCGCTCGGACTCAAGGTCACCTTGGCGCCCGGTAGGCTGGCCAGCGGGATCAGCTCGATGCCGTTGACGAACGCATAGTCCCGCACCGCGCTGAAGGCGATGGTCATGGTCCCGCTGCCGTCCGCCGGCTGCGCGAGTTGCTCGACCACGGCGCGGTTCTGACCACCGGCCGCGGCGGCCACGTCGAAGTTGGTCAGCACCGGGATGCTGTTGATGGACACGTTGAAGAGACGTTGGCCGGGCGTGTTGTGGTCACGGTCGGCGAAGTGCAGCCGCACCAGGTACGGCGCGTTGGGGGTCAGGCCCGGTATCTGATAGCTGAAGCCGTTGAAATCATAGTGGAAGTTCTGGTAGACCCCCTGCGGGGCGGGGTTGAGCGCGCCGCTGGTGTCGATCGTGCAGCAGTAGCCGCCGGCCTGGCCGCCGCCGCTGACGTCGGTGTCGGTGATAAAGTCGGAGACCTGCGGACCGCCCGCGTTGATGGCCACGTAGCCGGGCATCTGAACCCAGCGCACGGCCAGGGTATCCGAGGTCAGGTAGGCCCCGACAGCAAGCAGGTACGCGGTGGCCGCGTGTACGGCGTCGGTCCCTGAACTCGTCCCCGTGTAGGTGAAGCGCGCCTGGCCCCGCGCGTCGGTGACGCCGTGCAGGACGCGGTCGTTCGGCGCGTTCGGCCCGCGTATGGTCAGCGCGACGGGGACGTTGGCCAGCGGCTGGCCGGCGCCGTCGCGCGCCGTCGCGGTGATGGCCTGCTGGTGGTAGATCGTGTTTGTGGCCGCGCCGCTCGGGCTGAGGGTCAGGGACGGGCTGGGTTGTGGCTGGGGGATGATCTCGATGGCGTTGACGAAGGCGTAGTTTTGTACCGCGGTGAAGGTAAGGCCGATCGTGCCGGACACATCCGCCTGCGCGGCGAATTGCTCGATCACGGCGCGGTTCTGGCCGCCAGCCGTGGCGAAGACGTCGAAGTTGGTCAGCACCTGCGTGGCGTTGATGTTCACGCCGAAGAGGCGCTGGTCGGGGCCGTTGCTATCGCGTTCGCTAAAGTGCAGGCGCACCGTGTAGGCCGCCCCCGGAGTGAGATTAGGTACATGGTAGCTGAAGGTATTGCCGTCGTAGTGGAAGGTCTGATAGACGGCCTGTGGGGCGGGGTCGACCACGCCGCTGGTGTCGATGGCGTTGCCGTCGCCCGACGTGCCGCCGCCACTGAAGTCGGTGTCGGCCACGAAGTCGCCGACGGCGCCGCCGCCCGCGTTGATGGCGACATCGCCCGCGGGCAGTTGCCAGTAGACCGTCGTGCCGTTGGCGACGACCGTCGCCCCGCCAACCATGGCGAGCGCGCCGACGCTATCCAGGCCGGTCAGCGTGCCGGTGTAGACGAAGGCGGCCTGCCCCTGCGCATCCGTCGTGGCGGTGATGACCTGGCTGTTAGCCCCATTGATCGTGAGTGTCACCGGGCTGCCGGCCAGCGGCTGCCCACCGGCGCCGCGTAACGTCGCTGTGAAGGCTTGCGCCGCGCTGATCGTGTGGGTGAGCGGGCCGCTAGGGCTCAACGTGAGCGCGGGCGCCGGCGTGACGGGGATGACCTCGACGCCGCTGCTCGTGGCCTGATCCCGCAGCGTGGTGTATTGCACCGTGATTTGCCCGTTGGAGCCGGCGGTCGTGGTGTATTCCTCGACCAGCGCGCGATACATCCCGCCTGTGGCGGCGAAGATGTCGAAGTTGGTGAGGACCTGCGTGCCATTCAGCGCGACGTTGAAGATGCGCTGGCCGGGGCTGTTGTCGAAGAGTTCGGCGAAGTGCAGGCGCACGCGGTAAGTCCCGCCCGGCGTGAGGTTGGGGACGATATAGCTGAAGTTGCCGTAGCGCTCGGTCTGGTAGACCGTTTGCGGAGCGGGATCGGTCACGCCGCTCGTGTCGATGGGCTCGCCGCGCGAGGTGGTGTTACCGCCGACGGCGTCGGTGTCGGCCACGAAGTCGCCCGCGGCCGGTCCGCCCGAGTCGATGGCAAGCTCATGTGCCGGCAGTTGCCAGTAGACCGCCGTCCCCGCGCTCAGGTACGTCGCGCCGGCGACCTGAGCCGAGGCGCCCACATGGTCCTGGCCGGTCACTGTGCCCGTGTAGACCAGGCTGGCCTGCCCCTGGGCGTTCGTCGTGCCGGTGATGGCCCCACTGTTGGCCCCGTTGACGGTAAGCGTGACGGGGGTGTTGGCTAGTGGATTGCCGCTGGCGTCGCGCAGCGTGGCCGTGAAGGCTTGCGCGGCGCCGACTGTATCGGTCAGTGTACCCGTGGGCGACAGCGCCAGCGTGGGTGCCGTGCCGGAGACCGGGATGATCTCGAGCGCGTTGAGCTGCGCGTAGTCGCGGATGGCGCTGACCGCGATGGTGATCGTGCCGGACACGTCCGCCTGCGCGACGGCCTGCTCGATCACGGCGCGGTTCTGCGCGACGGCCGCGGCGAAGATGTCGAAATGGCGCAGCATGGGTGCACCGTTGACCGCCACATCGAAGATGCGGCCGCCCGCGTGGTTGTAGTCGCGCTCGGCGAAGTGCAGGCGCACGGTGTAGGACGCGCCCGGCACGAGGCCCGGCACGCGGTAACTAAAGCCGCTGTAGTCGTAGCGGAAGGTCTGGTAGACCTGCGGCGGGGCCGGATGGTCCACGACGCTGGTGTTAACCGCGCAGCAGTAACCACCCGTTTGGGCGCCGCTGGTGGCGTCGGTGTCGGCCATGAAGTCGTTCACGGCCGGTCCGCCCGCGTTGATGGCCACGTCGCCCGCCGGCAGCTGCCAGTAGACCGAGGTGGTCTGCGCGCCCAGGACCTGCGCGCGGCCAACCCGCGCGACCACGCTCACGGTGTCCAGCCCG
>JAABUO010004640.1_pt1 | contig 16178 bp, 23 predicted proteins | sample 5559291 | NCBI WGS metagenome assembly JAABUO01 (sample SAMN10711878, study PRJNA513372) | rock metagenome | isolation source: Antarctica rocks | place: Antarctica: Victoria Land, Finger Mt sud
CAAAATCAGGCCAGCCGTCAACCAGGTGTGTCTGCCTGTCCTCCCCCCAATAGCCACCCGCTGTACTTGTTGCAGTGCAGTGCTGCCTTGCTGCAGCCCTTTGGTGGTGTTGTATGCTGCTCATGAGTGCTGTCAACCAGCCAGCTGTTTTGAGTGGGTTGATGAAACCATGCGCTTGCTAGGGCTTTGTAACATGCAATGCAGCAGTTGCATGGTCTGTTGCATGAGAGGACAGCCTGCAGCGCCTGTCACAATGACGGCTGATTGGTGTGGACATGCTATTATGCTGTGAAATGATCCAGCAGGATACCCTCCAATGACTACTCACTGGTATGGAGGACTTCTATGGAAGACTTCTGGTAACAGCAAACACCAAGTGCTTCACAGCACTGTCGTGCATGCCACGGTGGCCTACCCTTGCTGGCTGCTTCCATGGCCCCTCTGCCTGTCTTGTCGCCATACTCAACCCCGACATCTTGTGAGCTGACGTTTTCTGGCGTGTTCAGGTTGAGATGCATGCACACTGGAGAAATGACAGACTGCTGAAATGGTGCAACCAGCAGGGCATTCACGTGTCTGCCTATGGCCCACTCAGCAGCCCCCAGACAATGGAGGGGATGGGCAAGGATGTCCCCAACCTCATGGAGGTCAGCTAGGCTGCCTGCCTCTAGCAACGCTGCAGAGCTGCTTGCTACACATGCATCATCTGGCTTGTTGTTGACTGTATGTACCATCATCTTCCTCAACTTGCCTAGAATTTGGCTACAGAAGACAACAGTCCTAGTATTGAAATGGAATCATTGGCAGTCGCCATGGCAGGATGGTCTTTGCCAAGTTTGGTTCCATTTTGACTGCAGGACAAGATAGTCAATGAGATTGCAGAGAAGCTAGGCAAGACTCCCACCCAGGTGTTGTTGCGGTGGGGCCTACAGCATGGCTCCACTGTGCTTCCCAAGAGCGTCAACCCTCACCATCTCAAGGTACAAAATCAGCTCCAAACCTGTGTCATGGACTTGCCTGTGTTATGGCACATGTCTGCTGTGTGAGCTGTAGTCACACTTCTGGTTCATGTCTGCACACAAGGCTTGGTGGTGGCTGACCAGCTGATCAGGCGTACTGCAGGCAACTTGTCAATTTCTGTTTGTAAGGGGTTACACAGCTTGGAAAGAAGCCATTGGCTGAGCAGTGCTGTCCTGACTAAAGCTCTGCTGGATTCCCAGCCCTTTGTTAGTGCCAAGGTACTTGGTACCTTGGTGTCAGCTCACACACCATTAATAGTTTGCATGTGTGTTTGCCTTGCAACTTTTCCTTCTGAACATATTTTTTGTTCAATTTTGGGCAACGCTTAGCAAGCTCCTTCCCATGGCAGATGCACAAATCTTTGCGACCTTCTGTTCTCAAACTGCAGGAAAACATTGGAGCAGCAGGCTGGCAGCTCCCTGAGGAGGACTATGACACCATCTCAAATATGCCCCAGCAGAGGTACTTCACTGGTTCCCTGGCCATGCATGAAGACGGCCCATGGCGCAACTATGAGGAACTTTGGGATGAGAAGGATGTGTCAGAGCCTTTGTAGGCATTTGCCATGCCTTTGCTTTCAGTGTTACAACAATACATTGCAAAAACTATGTACCTTGATTTCATTCGATGTGAGCTGGCCTGATATTTCGTTCATTTGGTTTGGACTTCGATATATGCATATGTCTGCTGAAATAGTTTGCTAAATGTGCTGCTATCTTGTAAGAAAACTGTAATGCGTTATCCAAGGTAACAAAGCAATTTTCGCAAGCTTGCCAAAGCTTTTCCGACAGTACTAGCTAGGACCTGTAGGAGAGTACAGCTGCAACTGCAATAAATGTACAGCACTGGGGCCAGCTAGCATTGGACCAGGCTAGAGATGTGGCCCTGAACAATTTGCAACCAGTGCTTAAAAAGACAGGATGCAGTGTAAAGTTCGATTGAGGCAGCTCTATACCGTATTCTCCAACCAGAGAGTTTGCGCATTTGACCTTATCATATAGAGCATATGCTTTTGACTGCAAACAATGACAATCGCTACATTTGGGCGTGTCTGCTGTTGTATTCATTCGAGACTCATTGATTCTTTCACAGACAGTTCAAGCAGCTCGTCCAAGTCCATGGCAAACTGAGCAGGGTTGCCATGCTTCTTGAGCATGGCAGTGACCCTGTCAACCATCTTCTGGGCTGCCTCCAAGTTCTGCAAGATGCCAACCACAACATCGCCGAGGTTACTGAAGTCAACACTGACATCATGAACTGTATAGCCAGACTGGAAGGCATTAGGATATGCCTGGATATCCTGTGCTCGGGGTTTGACTAGTGCACATCCAGCCAACCAAGCTTCGTAGTCCTGTAATGAGACTTCACTGATTGGCTGCAGCACGCTCACTACCACCTGAAGACAACGCAGCAGTTTGTCTTTCAAGACCTGTCTGGTACAAACCAAGGCCACACGAAGCAGCAGACAGATGTTAGCAGCATGTAGCACAATGCATACATGCACTTGCTGATGCCATATGTATTGCAGCAACTTCTGTATGCCCCATGCAAGACAGTTCACACCCATAAACTTTGCAGTGTGACAGCTGTATAAGTATGGTAGGCAACAGCTGTATGAGGTAGAGGAGGCTAGACTGCTGATGAGGTGCAAAAGATTGGAGCGGTGTGGCAGCAAATCCAGCTTACCTTGGCGTCCATCAGATTCCTGTTTAGGAACTCATCATAGTTGTCAGCAAGCTGAGTGATGACATTCAGGCCTGGTATCCGCTCTTTCAATTTCCTGAGCTCATATGCAGCCAGCTGATAATGTGCATGCCCAGGGCTGCCTTTTGCTGCATTTGTTGTTAACAGCACAACATCTACAGGCCTCTGCCAAAGCTTAGATCTATCCCACCCTGCTAGCTGTGACTGGAAGCCAGTATACCGCATATAACTCAGATTTGAGCCACAGTCCAGAGGAAAGGCCCACAGCCACAGAAGGGGTATCAATGCATGGACCTTTTTTTGGGGACCAGCTAGAGGTCTGTATGTTTGGCGTCTCTGTGGTGGGGTTGTGACGATATGAGGCTTGAGAACAGCCAAGATCTGGGAATTTTGCAGGAGGCCCAAGTCGACAAGGTCCAGCTGGCCAGTGAGGGACTCATCTATGATGATGAAGTGGGTATTGCTTCTGTGCTTTTGGTATATCTGTACGCTGCATATGACAATATCTGCATGCCTGATGGCAGAACCCAAGTTGCGGCTGTCTTGCTGCAAAACCTGCTGTTTTGTCCAGCCTAAGTCCTTCAGATATGGCAAGACTCGTCTAAACGGTGTAAATAGCCTGCAGCGACAGCAGGATGTTAGACCTCGACTGCTGAAGAACTGTTTCCTGCGCACGCAGCACGCCGGACTTACGCATGCTTGATGTCGCTGCTGCCCTTTTGATGCAACAGCGTTTGCTCGCACGCGTCGGACTGTCCCACTCCTTTTTTTATTATACACCCGCGCGACGAGAAGTCTCTGCAGGCCCTGCTGATATGCTGCAAGCAGCGGTCCTCCGACGTCGGCACAAGATTCTCGCCACAAACTGAGGGGACGACGATCAGCAAGCTGAGTTGTCTGTGACCCTCCCAGCTTCTCACGCGTTTGACTGCACTCCCACTCCAGCTGCCCGAAAGACTAAGCGTCTGGTAATGGTATGCAGTGAGCAAATAAAGAACACAGGAGACCAAGCAGCCAGCAAAAACCACTGTCCCACGCGAGCGATAGCGCGCCATGCACTAACGCACAGCCGACGCTGCGCTATACTCGCGCAACGGGCAAACGCAGCAACCTCGAAATCAACGCGTTGACCTTTTCGAGCAACAGCTGCACAATTCTTGCAAGTTTGACCAGTGGTGCAAGCAGCTGGGCCGAGGCTCAAGCTGAGGCAGGCAGCGTAGCCGATGATCGATGCTATGTCATGTCTTGGTCCGAGCTCAGGTAGACTAGCAGTTCCGACACGGACAAAATTAGCCCGAGACACCCTGCCGCGACCAATAGGCCGATCCATAAACCAGATCACCTGCCAGCGGACCTGACCCACGCCAGCTCGAAATTGCGCTCGCATGACTCCTATCGTGTCGTAGATGCTCAGAAGTTATGTGTCGCAGAGGAGTCGACCACGCAGCGCAGGCCCCGGTCGGGACAAGCACAAGGGAGGTACCGCGGTAATAGCCGTGTTGGCGCTGCTGCTTCTATGGAGTCTCTTTACGAACATCCAGGTCTGTCAGTCGCGCCTACATCACCAGGTCGTCTCGTCAAAGCTGGTGCAACTACAGGTGTGCATAGCAGGTGTGGCTGGACATAGGGGGACATAGGGCTTCCCCAGCAGGCAGCCAGACACCTCTTGTAAAGCACCCGGTGCCAAAGCTACGAAATCTGGTCCTTGTTGCTTGCCATGCTGTCTTCATTGGCAGTGACTACAGCAAAGCAGAGGATCAAGATGCCTGGCTTTTGCTGGACTATCAGAAGGTGCAAACACTTATCAATTATGTCGCCCCGGCAAGCCCATTGTGATCCTGAAGCCACCACTTAGCTCAGCATTGTTGCAAGCATCATCAGGATAGACTCTTCCTGAAGCTGTGTCTCAACCCACACATGTCAGAGATGCCTCATTCATAGGTACCAGGCCAGGCACATTCCTTCATTGAGCATATCCAAGAGGGCATATCCCATGCTGAGCATGATCCCGCCTCTTTGCTGCTGTTCTCTGGTGGGCAGACACGCAAGGCTGCTGGGCCCCGCAGTGAAGCAGAGGGGTACTGGCTGGTAGCTGAGGCAGCAGCATGGTGGGGGTCTCATCAAGTTAGGGAACGCGCCTTCACAGAGGTGAACATCCCTTGCTCCTTCACAAGTCACGCGTGCTCATAAGCAAAAGCTTTTCAGACCTGAATGAACGTAAGCTAGGACACGCAAAGCCAGTCTTGCTCCTCTGGAAAAGCTTGTCTTGAGTATTTGCTAGACACCCCTATGCTGCAACAGTCTGGCATTTCATGCATGGTCGATTTAAGCACAGGTCAGTATTGTATGTCTCTATGGGGCCTTTGCTATTCCTTCTGGGGTAGTCACTGCAACATGTCAATCTGTACTGTGATCAGCACTTCTGCAAGAAACTAGTGACATGAAGTCGATCTGAGGAGTCAATGTCACAGCTCCGCAGTGTGCACAATTTACAGCTCTGTTTAATGCACTAATGGGGACTTTGTGAGGAAGCAGCTGTTGGATGTTGGTCACAAAAGTCATCAGTGCATTGACATTTTTGCTACTGTCCTGTGCATTCCCATCACACATTTGCACATTTGGGACGCTGATGCACACAAAATAACGTGCTGTGCCATTCTGCCTTTGTTTTGTGACATTGCGAGACTGCTTTCAGAGACATTCCTCTGCAGGAGCATGCTCGCGACAGCTTTGAGAACCTGCTGTTCAGCCTGTGCCGCTTTTATGAGCTGACAGGGCACTACCCAGGGGAGCTGACAGTCATTGGGTATGATTTCAAGCATGAACGCTTCACAGATCTGCACAGAGCAGCCTTAAGATGGCCTGATCAGCACTTCAAGTTTGTTGGCACACCAGCCCTTACAGCTGGCGCTCAAGAGGTCAACAATACTTGTCTCTCTGCATTCCCTTTTAGCACCTCAAATTGAAAAGCTCACGCCAAATTACTGCTATCGTGCATGCTTGTGAACGCTTGTAGATGTTGTAGTCAAACGCACTGCCTGTTTAAAACTGCCTGCTCTGAGCTCCCAGCCTTTTACATCTGCTGTGAAATCACGACCCCTGTTGTCAGGTTACAGCTTCCATTACCTGGTTCAAACACTTGGTGCTAATCAGGCACAGCTCTCAGTACAAAATTGCTGTGTGTGTTTGCCAGGCTGAGCACAAAGTACTCGAGGCCTTCAAAAAGGATGCGTTTGGCTGCAAAGGCTCTCTGATGAGCAAAAAAGAGGATAGAGACCCTTTTGCAGTTGGTCCATACTTGGGGAACAGATGCCCTGACATGGAGCCATTGTTGAATCACTGTCAAAGCACCATACACAGTAGCGCAACTTATCACGAGCATTTACCTTGGGACCAAGGTTGACCTCATGTGTGCACTGCTTTCCAGCTGTTACAGTACTGCAAGCAAATACAAGCTTGCTGCCTGTCAAATGGCAAGTTACAGTCAAAAGAACAATGACACATCTGGTGTCACTTAACTAAACACACACGGATGCTGTTCCAATGTACTGGTGCTTTGGTTGTGGTGCATTCAGGCAGGCTGTGGCAGTGTCTAGTGTATGCAAGCTTCTTGTCTACTGTACACACAGGCCTTAGGCCGGACTGCATGCTCATTGCATCTGTCATGTCTCATGTTCAGCTGTGCATGCTGCTAAGATGCCATGGTATTGGGAGTAAAGCAGCCCAGCGCGAGCATCCTCCAGTCTCAGCAGCAAGCATGCTCTTGCCAGCAAACCCAAACCTGCATACCACATCAACACAATGATATTTAAAACTGAAGTATAAACTGAATGAACACTGTGTGGCTGGATGGACACAGTGAAGCAACTTCGCTGCTAACACGGAATGGTCGAAAAGCTGCGGTCATGCTGCTCCAAGAAAATTGTCATTTCATATATGATTATACAAACTGTTAGGGTCACAGACACACACGCACCACAACACATACTGCAGCAGAATTTTCAACGGGAAAGGCTGCAACTCTTCTGCTGCACTTCATTACACTCATTGCACAGGTGTTACAACAATATGAGGAGCTGTGGTTCAGGCGTGTGCACATTGTCCTCAAAGCTCAGTGTGAACAGCGATGTCTCTGCTCAAGAATGTTGGTCGTGCCAGCTTGACAATGAGAGGACTTTCTACAGCAGAGTGTCATGATATGAAGGTGCGCCCAAGAACATTAGACATGCCAGTCCAATGGCAAGAGGACCCTCGACACAGCGTTTCATGATAAGAACATATGCAGAGAAGACACGATGGTGCATATCAACATGCCATTCACTATCACATGGCAGTGCCTGTTGCAAAATATGCATTGTCCTTGTGATACACTCTCAGTCCTTATACCTGGCTGAGTAAGCTCTCGCTGTAGGGTAGATATCAGCTCTGCTTGGCTGGCACCATCCTTGCCACCAGACAGCTTCTTTGCCACATACTTATCCCAGCTCTGCTGTGTTTTCAGCTGGGCAGCCTCCATGTGCGCTGCCTCTGGGGCTCCTACAGAGGCCGGCCTGTCCCTTTCCAATGCAGGTGTCACTAACACAGAAGCTGCTCCTGCATTGAGTCACACAGATGCATAATTCAGTTTGTAGAATGAGTCAAAACATTGAAAACTGCTTGGTTGCATGCATGCTGTGGCACTGCAAGCCGTACTGATGTGGCTCCTGCCTGCTGCATTGCATTCAGTATGCACAGTGCTGCTGTGCTTGGGCGCAGCGCAGTCATATGCTTGATAATGCCAAGCTGGGCCAATATATCATCCTTCTGATCATAGCTCTGCTTATATACAGCATGATTACTGCAGTCCCTTAGTGCACATCACCATGCGGTGCACTCTACTCACACACAAGCCTATCAAGCAACACCTGGGTGACACTCTGGGTGTTGCGGGTGTACATGATCTGCTTACCCAAAGGCTTTCTGCTCTGCATTTGAAGTACTGGTGACAAATTCTTCTTGTCATTGGTCACTCCCAGAGCCTTTGCAGGCAGGGCAGAGGGCTCAACAGCAGCCACAGTGCCCTTCTTGCGGGCACAGATGCTGAGCGCCAGCTTGTGCAGGCCGCTCAGTGGAGAGCCATTACTAAGCATGGCTTCTGCTGCAGCAGCTGCTGACCGCCTGTGGCGTGGCAGCACTTGCAGAACCGGCGTGGCGGCTCCTATCAACCAGTCACCTGATGCAGCTGGAGACCTGAACAGTGGTGGGCAGCTCTGCTTGGAGTCAGACAGTAAGGGCGCGCTGCTTGTTCCTTGCTTGTCCAGCTGCATGCCTGCATTGCAGCAATGAACAGCTGTCACAAGCTACCCTTCTCCGGTGTTTTGTTCTTGCCTTGCATGGGACATATGGCATGAGCATTCCTGCCCACATCAGCGCGATTTTGCTGTACAGTGATGATGGGTTCAAGCAAGACAACAGGCCTGATGCAACATGGTCAAGTGCTGCAGACCAACATGCACATGGCACGGATGTCAAATTTTGCAGGCTTGCAGTATCATGACAGACAAAGGCAATCTATTGCAGGGTTTGCACCATGCACCAGTCAGAGTCTCATGTTCATTCACAAACGGTCCTCACCTGCAACCCACAGAGGCAGAGGGGGCTGAGTCACCCTGAAGATGCCATTGTACCCCGAAGCACCCTTCCTGGGGTCCCCTTCCTCACCCACCTCACACTCCACGTCACTCTGCTCATCTGATTCAGCCTCGTTCTCATGCCTCAGCTCAGCCAGTGCCTCAGCAGCAGCCAAGTCTGAGCTGGTGGCTCGAGCAGCTAAGTGAGGCTGAGTGCGAGTTGTGTGAGCCTGCTGGCTTCTGATGCGGCTGCTGTGCCTGGTGCTGCCTTCTGCATCCTCCCCTCCATGACTCATGTGCGAGAGGCTGACATCCTGAGACCTGAAGAACAGCCAGCAAACATGACCAGTCAGCCCGGGGTAGCAATACATTGATTGTCAGGTGCAGTGCTGCCGTGCTGTGTTGTGCTGTGCTGTGCAATGCTATGCTTTACAAGAGCTAAAGCAAGCTAAACTGCGAACCCAAGTTCACTGGCATGCACCAAATTATATGCACACTGCGCCGTTGTGAATGCTCATGCCCTCTATATGCCACAGGCAAAATGTAGAGTGGCTGTGCAGTCTGACTTTGCACTTAGTGAATGCTTGCCTGGTGGCATATCCATTGGCTGGTCCTGATGATCGGGCAGCCCTGCTCCTGTCTGACCTGCTGCCACCCACCTTCCTTCTCTTCTGGCTCGGCACCTGTGTCTGAGAGCGCAGGGACATCCTGGTGCGACCAGTCTGCCTGTCATCTGCCCTCCTCCTGCTGTTCTTGCCACCAACCTGCTGCCCAGATCTTCTGTGTGAAGCAGCCACTGGGACTGCTGCTTGGTGCTCAGCATCCATAGCTGGTATTATGACTGGTGACTCAGTTACTGCTGTCACGTCATGGTTGGACTGCGCAGACATGGTCTCTGCAGTCTGCTGCTGCAGCAAAGCTGGCTCACCCGGCGATGCCACGATCTTCACTGCTGGCTTTGAGCACAACAGCAGGGGCGCAGCGGTGGGCATTGTGGCACTGCTGAGCTGTTGCACTGTGGTGTCAGCACTTTCAGGCTGCAGCTGCGGCCGGGTTTTAGGCACAGGGAAGTCTGTGATTGCACCAGCAACCTGGTCCTGTGACTGCACTGCATCTGCAGCTTTGGCAACTGCTGGTGATTTGGCATGATGCTTGAGCTGGGCTGAGTCTGGATCTAGTGCCTTGACTTGCATCTCTGCAGCATCTGAATTCAGTGCCATGACTTGCTTTGTGGCAGCATCTGGCCATTGTGCAATAGCAGCATCTGGAATATGTACAGCAGTATCTTTGGGTCTGTCTGCTGTTGCTGACAGGGTAGCAGGGGACCCCAGGGCAGGGCCAGCTGGAGCAAGCTGCCTCAGCCCAGCTGGGCTCTCAGCCATTGGCTGCCCCTCGTCATACCTCATCTGCTCTGCATCATCAATTTTGCCCTGGCCGCCACCTGAATGCGTGCTGACTCCTGCCAATCCATCAGGGCCTGCAACAGGAACAAGCCAAATGTCCACACAACTTCAAAGTATTCAGAGGCTGCCTGCAACATGTCTGGTCAACAGGGATTGCGCCTTGCATTTTGCAACTCAAAGATGCAATTGAGGTATTGGTCAAGTTGCCCAGGATCAGCAAAGGTCAACACAGGGTGTCTGAATCTGAGACATGTGCTGTATCACTCGGCTCGTTTGATGATGATCAAGTGGCTGACAACTGTGTAGGCAAATGCACATATGCATACAAGGTCCAGCGTCATGCATCAAATTCAAGTGCAGACAGACTTGCTCTTACACGGTCTTTGGATGCAGATGAACACGTCAAGCTGCATCATCACCTAGTGGAACACATGTATGCATGCAGGCTTTGGTCACAAAGCAGTGGAATCAGGCTACTGTGAGTCACCTGACAAATTTTGCTTGGCCAGAGAGCCTCCTGAGCTGGATGGTTGCTGGGCGTCTGCAGTCTGCTGCCTGCTGGTAGCAATCAAGTGCATGCGCGCCTGCAACGTCAAATTGGATTTGGCACAATGCATGACTTACAGCTATTAGACTCATGGCCAGAAGCTTCTGCCCTGCTGCCTTGAAATGCAAGCCACAACACACATGGATGAAGTGACACAGTCAGCCAGTCTTGCTCAGGCTCACCATGCAGCTGACTACACTGCCAATGGATGAACATGGCTGACCTCTGCAAAAGGTTGATGGCGATGGTGTTGAGCCATCGCATCAGAAAGTTCAGGAGTGTTTCTGGCACTTGGGGCACTGTGAGCAGGGTCCCCCAGATGGGCACGGCTGCTAGCCCCAACCAAGGCACTGAGAGTCAGGACAGCATCCCCAGAGCCTGCTTCAGAAGTTGGTGTGCTATGTGCAGCATCAGCTACAGAGGGTGTGACGTGAGTCAATGCTGTGCCTACAGAAGGAGTGCTGTGGGCGACAGCATCTGGGCAGGCTGGCACAGACCGAGCGACAGCCACCTCATGAGAGGGGTGGGTGGGGTGGTCTGAGCGTGCTGGGGTCAGGAAGGCTGGACTGGCCAGGGCAAGTCTGGAGCTGGCATAAGCTGTGCTTGGCGTGTGCTCATTCTCCTTGTCCTGCAAGGCAGCAGATTCTTTGTGATCAGCACAAATTTGCAAATGGGCATTTGCATCCACTTTTCTGGGTTTTGGGGTAGATCACACCATGTGTTGACCAGTGGCCTGTTGTACACACACTATATCATGAACACTAACACAGAATTGACATGATGATGGACTATCGACAGCCCCCTTCAAAAGCAGTGGGCAGCATTGCAGATACCTGTCCAGCTCTTGCCAGCCTTTTATGAGATGTGCTGCCACCTTCCTGCAAACACAACAGCTGACTTGAGGCAAGACTCTATAAGCAACAGCAACACAAGTAAGGACGTCTTCTGGCTGTGTAAATGACCTTGCCAGATGATGTCAAGCGCCGCTTGGTGCTTGTTAGAGGAGTGGGTGTCTGGGCATATTGGCCAGTACTACGTCTTGGCCTCTCAGTAGACCTAGCGTACGCATATGCGTCGCTGAAGTCTCGCATGGCTGCTTGCCCTGGCGGGTGGTCATCAACTCGTGTGTCCCACGAGAAAGGAGCCAAAGACCTCAGCTCTCCCCAACCTTTCACCATGATGTGCAGACTTTGATGCTGAGGTACGGACTGGATTGACTGCTTTACTGCTTCATTACGAGCGGCAGCCAGTTAAATACAGCAGAAATGAGCAAGCTGTTCTGCAGCCTGTGCTATTTATCAGCGTTTAACTTCTGGAACAGTTTGCAGGCAGACTCGTCAGCGTGGATAACTGCCGAACACACCGCTCTGCCCTTCTGCGTGCACCCGGAGCATTTGGATCAGACAGGACAGCACATCCAATGTGACAGCAGATGCTTTGTCTTGACTATCCGAACTGACGCTTTTGCTGCAGATGCTCACAGTCAAAGGGTTTCGAAATTGAAAGCAAGTCCTGCAGATGATCCGTAATCCTATGACTAATCCATTGCCTCTGTTTGCCTCTTCTTTAGCCTGTGATACTGGATCCCGAAAAGGATATGTTGACTGCATTCCTTGACCTTGCAAGGCGAAGCTAGAACAAGCGCGTCGATCTGCCCTTTTCTGTAAACATGAACGCCACTATCTCAAGCTCATCATGTGCCGCTCACCTGCATGCCCGCCCGGCTTTCAGCATTAGGTATGTCGTCGACGGTCCTTGTGCCTGTACGGATCAAAGCATGGTGCTTTATTTTTCTCGAAATGCACCTATTATCGATTTGCAGATGCGATCGACGACCAGGTTGTTCTCGAACTCAGCATAAACAAGCCTGCCGTGCGGGGGCTTTCTCCAATGACCAGGTAAACCCGCTGCACAAAGCGATTCCTATCTGCGCTGGACCTTTCTTCCGCTGACATGTGCATAACCTTGCAGGTTGTTTCAGTTAGCAGACGTGAGGCTGCCCTGGCAGGACTGGGTGCTCTTCTTCTGTTGCCTGTAGGATCTGCCCAAGCAGGGCTTCTAGGTGGACCTGACAAGAATGAGGTCTACACAGCTGACACTGTAAGCTTTTCTTGCAGCATTTCTCTCTTCATGCAGGCTGCCTGTACAGCATTATAGACAAAAAAACACACTCATCAACATCCTCTTTCTTTCAGAGCTTGCTGTTGGAAAAGGTTAAGTCTGGTCTTGACCTACCCAAAGATGCCAGCAACCGGGAAGAAGTGTTCCAAGAGATCAAGGAAAAGACTACTGCATGGGTTGCCAAATACCGCAGAGGAGCTGCCTTTCAAGGACGCCCATCATACAAGTAATACATTGCTCCCATTAAACACACATTCCATATCTGTCTATTTCAAGGGCATAAAAGTCAAGGAAGCTTGAAATCCGTTGCAAAAGACAAAGTCATCACCTGTGACTGAATCGCCTGTGTGAGTGTGTTTTCTTACATGGTACTGATGACCGTATGTTTTACGCTGTGCCTCAATACGCAAATCATGAGGCATCAGTGGACTGATGTATTTTGTGTTTGCTGTGCAGCACAACCTACTCAGCTGTGAATGCTCTTGCTGGTCACTTCAACAGTTTTGGTCTGACAGCCCCTGTACCTAAGAAAAGGCTGGACCGCATCCAAAAGGTAAAATATGCACAGTGTATCTTGAAATGAGTGCATGTTCCCCAATTTGTACTTGTCATGTGAGATCATCGAGGTCATGTACCGAGCAAGCCATTCATAAAGAAGTATGGTTTAGCATGTACTGTATGCTGCAGGAGATCACAGATGCTGACAGAGCTTTGAAGCGCGGCCGTTAGGCACTTGGGGTACCTTTTTAAGTTGTTTGTGCAGTATCTGCCAGCCAAACATGGCTGAAGTTTTGCCTTTGTGCAGTGCAGACGTCCAATGTCCAAAACAGGACAAAAGTTGTGTGTACACCACATCATCTGTTGGGCTCAGCCTAGGTGTTGCTTTCAGGTCTGAGTCCACATATAGTAAACAATCAGCACTGGTCCTGACCGCAGTGATACAGCAGTTTTTCAGCAACTCATGATGGTACTGCGTCTTAGTCAGCAAAGGTCTTGATGTGCCATCTTTATTGCAGTTGCTATGATGCGTGCATTGCTGGGGACTCTTCTATGCAAGTGAAAGAGGCCATGCTGATCTGTAGTTGACTTGCCAAGCTGCTAAGGGCTGCAAATGATTGGTGGCTTTTTGGTAGAACCCATCATAATAATTATTTGCCAGACGCACAACCCATGTGGGCATTTGGCACGTGTTATGGTCCATGGCAAATTGGTGTACACAGCCACAGCGGTTGATAAAAGGGCTTGCTGTATTTGGGTGAACTATGCACAAGATGTGGCAGGTGTGTGTGCAGGCAGGTAGTGTTATGGTACATACTACACATGTACAAGGCCCCTACAATTTCTGCAATCCACTTGGTCGCAGACACCCAGAACCAGACAGGGGTGCTTGCAACATGCTTCAATCTGGGGAGGACTTGTCAGCATCATCATCATTGGAGAGATCCTCTTTTGGATATACATCCTGTCGCTGTTGGCTGTATCTGTCTCTCAATTGGCGCACAGGAAGCATATTTCCACGGGCATCCTGACCTAGGAACAGCGTATACAGGTATACATGGTCAAAAGAGTCATACCCATACACTTCAGGCCATGTCTCTGGATCCTGCAATGCAGCACAGGACTGTGCATGACTGACACATCAGCGTAGCAATGTCGACAAGCTCATGACAGATGCAGACAGTGGTGTGGGTACATGACTGACTAACAGCGACAACAACCACCTAAGATGTCACAGCCATACAACAAGCTTCAGACTTCAAGGCCATGTGGCAGAGCTGACAGGAAGGCAATTACACATATTCTCAAGTTGCTGAGTTGTGGGTCAGGGACTGAAGCAGCAGGTCCACATCTGCTGCAGCATCAAGCCAGGCTGTCAATCAACCTGAGGAGCATAAAGGCATCAGCTCACCTCAGGAGCATCAAGCAGCTCTTCAGCTACATACGCAACAGGAGGCCTCTCCCATGATGCTTCCCAGTCCTTTGCATCTACTAATAAGTGATAAAAGGTCTGTTCACAGCCCTTCTGTAGATCTGCTACTCCAGCTGCCTTCTGCCAATCCTCTCCCTCACAGCAGGCATTGTCCCAGCTGTAGCACAACATGCCTAAGCTGTAGGTATGTCAATACATGCGCTGTACGTTCAGCAAAACATGATGAAAAGGATACAGCACCATAATATGTCACGCCACCTGTTTGGATGTCACACATGAATGGAGGCATCTAACAATCTGACTATGACGCGTGCTAGAAAGGTTGTGCATTCTGATGCATGTCTACAGGTTTGAAGTCACGCTGCACTGCATGAGGTTGCGCAACTCCAGCACATGCCATCACAACCGCTTATACATGAATCTGATTATGTGACAATCAAAAGGGCACTCTTTTGCTGTCATCTTGGGCATGCACCTTGTTGATGCCGCTTACCCGCAGACCACCCCATCGTAACCAAGCTTGGCATGCTTCACTCGCTGCCCCAGCTCGTACTTGCGCACTGAGCTTGTGGCATTTTCTGCTTCACTCTGAGCCTGTTCACTCTGGCCTTGAACCACCTTCAAGCGATCACGGACTTCTGCTGCATCAGCATATCGCTCCTCATCAATAGCCCTCTGCAGCTCAGACCGCAGCCGCAAGCCTTCTGAAGCAACATCTGCTACAGCTGTCTGATTGGCACTGCGTGTTCCGCAACCGGGGCCTTTTGCCTCCTGTGACAGAGGCAAAACAACATGAGCAACAAAACTTCATCAGCATAGCTGCATGCAACAAAACATGGTGCAGATGTGATTGTTTTTCAGCACGGTTGTGCATCTACATACATGACAGACAACTCCCTTTCCTCAGGCTCAAATGACAGACTGATGCCAGAAAGCCATGGCATGCAATGTGCTGCTCACCAGCTGTTCTGCTACAATCTCATCGATTTGTTTTCGCCTCTTGCGTATTTCTTGAGCTGTGTCAAAGTCATCCATGTTCAGCATGCGCTGCAGTTGTGTATCTAGGTTCTGTAAACCAGGAAATGTGCAGTCAGCACTTGACTTTGCAGGCCACCTGATAGCCGCATCACTGCTAGCAGACTCTGCTGCAGCATGTTATGCTGAATGTTACCATCCTGTCAATTTGGCCAGCAAGCCAGACAAGCACTTACAAGCTGGAACATGAAGTAAATCAATTCTGATTCAGCCATCTTGCTCTGTTCAGTCTGCTGCTTCTGGTGTACACGCTTTGCATCTCTTTTTGCTGAACATACAAACAATGCCCTGCCTACAGGGCTATTGCTGCACTTGTGTGCTCTAGAGACGCTGTGATGACGAGTGAGTCGATTGCTGGCACGTAAGCATGCACGCCACCTGGTATGCATGCATTTGCCTGTGAAGATAGGCCCGTGCATGCAGTGTCCGCTGCAATTTACTGCTGAATTCAGACTGCGAAGCATGATACACAGACGATGCGGTCTTGAACTCTTTAGATCATCAGCAAACAACACGCAACCGTCTATGGGCACGAAGGGCCGGAGATCTATTCGGTGCCCAACTCAACTGGCTTGTTGACCTATCGTGATCAGTGCAACCTCGACAGACTAAGCTCAGCGTTCTTGCAAGATAAAAGCTGCACGCAACTCAACAATGCTCCCACGCAAATGAGGGAACGACAGGCTTACAGACTGTCGTGAGATAAATTACGACGATAGTCGCAGACTCGCGAGTCCTGTGTCCACAGTGCCGTGGCCTTAGGGCAGGTTGAACAGTGCCAAGCGCCCTTGCTGTCTCAAATCAAAGTC
>JAABUO010004645.1_pt1 | contig 16164 bp, 30 predicted proteins | sample 5559291 | NCBI WGS metagenome assembly JAABUO01 (sample SAMN10711878, study PRJNA513372) | rock metagenome | isolation source: Antarctica rocks | place: Antarctica: Victoria Land, Finger Mt sud
CAGCAATGCAACACCACATGTAATGCGGACAACAATGCTGTTATGCATGCAAGACAGATGAAATGCATGTAGCCATGGTAACAGCTCAAGAGAGACACTGCCATGTGAGCACAGAGGAGGCAGAGAGGTGTGCATCACCAGTACATTGCTGGTTGATGACACCTTTACCTCAAGAACTTATGATGGGCAATCTGCATCATGTGGCAGAAACAGCTACTGTAGCTATTGCCGGTGTTGCTGCTGCTGTTTGTGTTGCCTGTGCTGCTGCTGCTGCTGCTGCTGCTGCTGCTGCTGCGGCTGCTGCTGCTGTCAAGATAACATTGCAATATGCAGGTATGAATGCATAGTGCTGCATGCTGAAGGTCATAGTCTATCTGACAGTGGGCATATAGCCTACTAGTGGTGAGTTATGTACATCGTGGTGAGTCTGTTCAAAACACCACAGCAGACAGGCATTCATAACATCTGTTATTGGTGTGGTCAACGCAGTAAGCAAACAGTCTCATGCAGTTTTGGAAGGGAAGGCCCCTTTTCCTAAGGATTTCTCAGCCTGTGATCACTACCCATCTTTAACACCAGCCAGTCAGCTGGCTGTCAGCTTTGCCAACCACTCCTGGACGGCATTCAGGAACACACACAGCTTGCTGCGGTCTATGTTCAATTGAGGGTCTCAATTGCAGTCTCAGGCAGGCAGGCAGACAGGCAGACAGGCAGGCAGCAGGCAGCAGACAGGAGGAAAGAGCCAACGCCTTGTGAGTCGAGGTCTGCAAAGAGTTGCGCTTAGTGTTCGGCCTGTACAGCGTCCTGACTGCATGCAATCCGTGTGTGCATTTTTTTAGCTCTGCTTTGGGCACTGTGAGGACAAAGCTCATTGTGCAGCTCACATTCCAGTTCACATTCATACATGTTTGCTAAAGAAACAGCATCCTGGTCAAAAGCTTGAGCTCGAGTGTTGTGTTTGAGTTGATACATTGCATGAGTCTCGTTCAGGTGACACTGCAACAGCTGATACGATCACGACTTGTCATAGTGATTGCCCATTATTTGCTGTTACAGCCAGACTCGTTGAGTTATTCGTACCTAGCTAATTCGTATGCGTGTGTGGTGACCCGTATATACGACTCAAAATTGCACAGCCGGCAGCAGCTTCAGCTTGTTGTAATCTGACTATTGCACACTGTGCTGCACACTCATGAGATAGGCGTGGTCCTGCTCACACACGATCCCGCTTTCAGAGTTCAACTTGACTTAAAGTTGCATCAATCTGAAACCAACTTGAAGCTAGAGTCTATTGGAGAACTCTTCCGTGCAGACGTGGAGCAATCAACAGCGACTTGGTACACAGATATGCTGCACGTGCTGCTGATCATTTGGCTGAGATGAACGCAAGGTTACAACCGGGCTATCCAGCCTGCACGTGCGCCACATCTGCCACAAGCCCACAGTACAGCTACCAGCAGCGTCGCGGTACCAATCAGCACAAAAGCCTACTTGAAAGCCAAACTTTCTCGATTCCTGTGTTTGCCAAAGCCTCCGCTTGAGACACTCTCAGTGTCCACAAATACATTTCGCTTGTCAGCCATGTCATCAAGTTTGACCAACATGCAGACCTCGTCAGCTGTGCGCATGCAGCCAGCGCAATGCCAGCGCTGTCTGGCACGGCGTGCAGTCCCTTTTACATCGCAACGAACGCGGACATTGCGCATCAACGCGCAGGTGGGTCGCAAGACGTGGCACATAAGCCGACGCATGCACGCTGTCGAGGGTGGCTTTCGCCTGTGCATATGTTCACGGCTCTTCCTGGCTTCAAGTGATTAGCGGGTGTCACCGTCATGATTGTCTCCTGACTGCATTGTGGTTTGCTGCAGAAGTCGAACATTAGAGACGAAAGCCAAAGCGAGGTGAGTGTTTCTGTGGTGTCAAGGTTCTGCTGTAGTGTTCTTCGAATTGCTCATCGTAGCAAATATTGCCACAGGCCGTGCCTAGCAAGCTGGTGATGCAGCTGGTCGCTGCTGTCGCTGCAGCTCAGCTGGCCTTCTCAGGTACCGATCCATCCATATTCGCATGCCAGTGCACCACCTGCAGGGTGGCAAATCCACCTGACGATCCTACTGCTGACCCAGCAATAGCCAGTACTGAGTTCCCAATGATGCTGTGGCGATTGTCTTACCTACAGCTTCACTGTGTGGCTCAGGTACCGCCATTGCAGACATCAACCAGCCTATCCTACCAGGAGCTAATGTCACCAGCAAGGACCTGCCTAATGGTCCCAAGCCTTTAGATGCTTTAAAAGGGGTTGGGCTAGGCGGTGTCGGAGACAAGGTAAGCAGATTATATGGCTGGTCGATGCATCCACAGCAGTCCTTCCCAGGCTGTCTTACTCAATGGGTCTTGTTGTTAAACAAGTGAACAAACATTGACTGACGTCAAAATGTTTGGTGTAAAATGGGGATGCAATGTGCGTACAGTCAGTAGCTCACTTCAATCTTGAACTGGACTACGTGGCATGCTGGCACATGCCCACCTTGTAATAACAGCCTTCTGTCTCTTACAGTAGCAAGTGTTGAGTCTGTGCCATAATTTGCAGGTTTCAGATGCAGCGAGCAAAGCCAGCAACAAAGCAGGAAGCAACACTCCTGATGTGAAGGGTGCCGCTGAGAAGGCAATCAAGAAGAGCCCCCTGGGATTCATGAATGTTGGGGAGCTGGCCTTCGACCTGCCAGGATCTGGCGTGTCCAAGGATGACCTGCCCAACAATGTGAAGCCTGGTGATGCTGCTGGCCTCCCCAAGGGACCCACTGCCAAGCCCCCTAGCCTCCCCAACCTACCCAAGGTGTGACTGTGAATGTCATAATCCAACATGGTGCGTGCCAAGCTTGTCTGCATGCTGCACTTGAAGGCTTGCAGCATCTGACTGCATTGCTGATGAAGTGTGAGCGCCACTGTATGTGATGCCTGTCTGCTGTGACCAGTTGCTAAACAGGTGACCAGCTAAACAGGTGACTAGCCCAACTGGCTGATGTTGGATCAAGACCAGCATCATTCTGCAACCCTGCAGCCGATGCAACACAGGCCACGTGTGCAATCAAGCTACAGGAAGTTTTGACCAGCCACCTGGGTCTTTGCATATGCCAATTTAGTTTCTTGGGAATTTTGGCACATAGCTTCACCTCCTGGGCTGGGACACAGATCTTATTTCTGGCACATGAAGCTCTGCCCTGTTGTGTGACTGCAGTGGTTGCTCAGTCACATTGCTATAATGGTGAAAGCGTGAAGTTATGCTGCTCGTGTTGCAGCTGCCAGGAGCGGATGCTGGCAAGCCTGATGTGAAGGGTGCAGCCGAGAAGGCAGTCAAGAAGAGCCCCCTGGGCTTCATGAATGTTGGGGAGCTGGCCTTTGACCTGCCAGGATCTAGCGTGTCCAAGGATGACCTGCCCAACAATGTGAAGCCCGGTGATGCTGCTGGCCTCCCCAAGGGACCCACTGCCAAGCCCCCTACCCTCCCCAACCTACCCAAGGTATTATCTTACGTGTGTGTCATCATGTGGATTTTGGTCACTATGCAGATGCGACCTGTCTTGCTAAGTTCACAAAGAGATGTCTCAGGCATGCACAAGGTTTGTATCATCATTGCTTGTCTGTATCACATTTACTCCAGTACTGGTGACAATCAGCGTGTGTCATTGTTGCCATGCTGATTGTTGCAGTCATTGAGAAACACTGCTACATAGAAACAAGTGCATACAATCTGCTGTCCATGTTGCTGACATGTGTTGCTGCTCAAAGCACTGACGCATGTGTAAGCACGGTATGTCTGCAATCCATGTGGTGGTTTCTGCCAGCAAACATTCCATCTTTGCATCAACGAGAGGGATTGTTGGAAGGTACTTAGTGATGTGCTGCTGATGCAAGGTACAGACTTACACACAGCTGCTGCAACAGCAACAAAACTTCCATGTTTGTTGCAGCTGCCAGGAGCAGATGCCGGCAAGCCTGACGTGAAGGGCGCTGCTGAGAAGGCAGTCAAGAAGAGCCCCCTGGGATTCATGAATGTTGGGGAGCTGGCCTTTGACCTGCCAGGATCTGGTGTGTCCAAGGATGACATGCCCAGTGGAGTGAAGCCTGGTGATGCAGCTGGCCTCCCCAAGGGACCCACTGCCAAGCCCCCCAGCGCCCCCAGCCTGCCCAAGGTACATTCAGAGTACAGCTTGCTTGCCAAAGTTGTCACGTGCGACGCATCACATGGCTGCAAGCAGTATGCATTGTCTTGCTGGACTGTGGCAGGAGGTTTCGACAGTGTCTGTAGAATTCGGTTTCCTGTCGTAATGATTGTCATGCTATCGCAAGTGCGCAGCCATGTGACTGAGGATGTGCATGATGGCATGGTCTTTTGAGTAGCCAATGTCAGGAGATCCAGAGTGTAGGCTTCTGTTCTTGTCAACAGGCTGATGCTTGCCACTGCAGTTGAATGCATGTTTGCCATCTTGTTACCTTTGAGCTACCGTGTGTTGCCCATGAAAGGCTATAGCAGGAAGGCTGGTGGTGGCAGTTGTACCCACATAAGATGTGTTGCTCTGCAGCTGCCAGGAGCAGATGCAGGCAAGCCTGATGTGAAGGGCGCTGCTGAGAAGGCAGTCAAGAAGAGCCCCCTGGGACTCATGAACGTTGGGGAGCTGGCCTTCGACCTGCCAGGATCCGGCGTGTCCAAGGATGACCTGCCCAACAATGTGAAGCCTGGTGATGCTGCTGGTCTCCCAAAGGGACCCACTGCCAAGCCCCCTACCCTCCCCAACCTGCCCAAGGTAAAGATAGGGACCATCAATTCCCTATTCTACGCTAATGTGAATGCAGTCTGTGCATTGTCTCAGGCTCTGTCATCGTTAGCCTTCTCTGCTTGTATCAGTATCACAAAATGCCTGCTAGAATGGCTTTCTTCCAGCTGCATGTTGTTTAAACATGTGTGATACACTCTTGATTTGCTAGAAGGCACGATTGCATTGCAAGTGAGTACATTTGCTGACTTCTTGCTGGGTGACAGCGTCAGGAGAGTCCCATGGTCATTGCCAATTGGTTTAGACTAACCGTTTTCGGCCTTGCTGACCTCACTTGCCATATTATCCATCCAACACGTGCGCAAAATTGTGTGCTGAATGCAGCTGCCCGGAGCGGATGCTAGCAAGCCTGATGTGAAGGGTGCCGCCGAGAAGGCAGTCAAGAAGAGCCCCCTGGGATTCATGAATGTTGGGGAGCTGGCCTTTGACCTGCCAGGATCTGGCGTGTCCAAGGATGACCTGCCCAACAATGTGAAGCCCGGTGATGCTGCTGGCCTCCCCAAGGGACCCACCGCCAAGCCCCCTAGCCTCCCCAACCTACCCAAGGTACACACATCTTACCAGTCCATACTGCATTGCGCCTGGGATACATGTTTTTGCTGTACTAACATGTTTGCAGTGTTCCAATGTATACTCCTTGTCATGCCTGAGAACACTGCAAGCTTGCCAGCCTCTGGCAATGCAGTGTCAGCACACACTACGGAGCAACAAGTGTCATCATCGTGTTTGCAACACTGTCCAACTGTCAACTTCATATTGTTGCTGCTGCTCATCGACTGCTGTGCATGCAAGGCAATAAGATGTTTAACACACTCATCATACATGCTACATTGTGCACATGCAGCCTGTGGACACCTGCATCAGGACGACAGGCAAATGTGAGTGTCTCCATGCAGAAACAGCTGCGATGCTGCAGATGGTTTGACTCAAATACACTGTGTGTGCAGTTGCCAGGAGCAGATGCTGGCAAGCCTGATGTGAAGGGCGCTGCCGAGAAGGCAGTCAAGAAGAGCCCCCTGGGATTCATGAATGTTGGGGAGCTGGCCTTTGACCTGCCAGGGTCCAACGTGTCCAAGGATGACCTGCCCAACAATGTGAAGCCCGGTGATGCTGCTGGCCTCCCCAAGGGACCCACTGCCAAGCCCCCTAGCCTCCCCAGCCTACCCAAGGTATGCACTGACATGCATGGCAACTGACATGCCCTTATTTTTTGGCAATGATGATGCCAGTGCTTGCGCAATCCACTGGTAAAGTCAGTCTTCACACAAAATGCTTCCATATCACTGACACTGCATTCAGCAAGTTTTGCTGTGCCATGAGTAACAGCATGCTCATCTGTGTAGATCTTTGGACCATGTGACCATGTACGCATCATAGCACACATACATACCGCTTCACAGCACACCCACATTACTGTTAGCATTTGCTATGCTTGGAGATTTGCTATGTCTACAGCTGCCAGGAGCAACTTGAATGTGATGGTCTCGTCTGACAAAACAGTCAACCGTTGAAGAAGAACTGCTGAAACTGCACATCTTGCCTGAAAATTGCAGTTACAAAAATCATAGCTTCTGCTCACTTCATTGTTGCTCATGCAGCTGCCAGGAGCAGATGCAGGCAAGCCTGATGTTAAGGGCGCAGCTGAGAAAGCAGTCAAGAAGAGCCCTCTGGGGTTTATGAATGTTGGGGATCTGGCCTTTGAGCTAAATTTGCCTGGGTCCAATGTGAAGAAGACTGACCTGCCCAATGGCCCCAAGCCCTTTGGGGCAGGGGAGGTCAACACCCCCAGTCTGCCCTCCACTGATGACCTGCCAAGCTTGCGAGGCAACCCTGCAGACCAGGTATTATGCATGTAAAAGTAACGGTACAGCATGTAACAGTAATTGTACAGCATGTAACAGTAACGGTACAGCATGCAACAGTAATGGTACAGCATGTAACAGTAACGGTACAGCATGCAACAGTAATGGTACAGCATGTAAAGTAACAGTACAATTGTGTGTAACATGTCTTTTCAAAGAGACAAGGCCCTAACAGTCCTGATGAACCCCTCAATGGGGTCGAGCATGCTGAATCAAGGTTCCACAAAATAAAGCGGCAAATTCTGGCTGAAACCCCAGGCTTTATCTCATTCCTGTTGTGCATTGAGTGGGGTGCAGAGTTATACTAAGCCCGCTAGTGAATTCAATGGCAGACATTGCATCACACAGACTCAATCAAGTTGAGACCAGCCAGGTTGAGACATTTCAGTAAGATGTTGAAAAGCTAAAATGCAGACAATGCAAGCATAAACTTGAAGCACGGAGAACACAACTCATGTGGGAGTTGCTTGGTGCAGGTGAAGGACTCTCTGAGCCAAGTAGGTCTGCCAGACCTCAGTGGGGGTCTCAGTGGGGGTCAGAGCAAGGCTGATGATGTGGCCAGCAAAGCCCAGACAGCAGCCTCTGGCATCTCAGGTTGGTTGCGCCAAGCCTTGTTTGATGTCAACTTGCTTTTGATCACTGGACTCTGGATTTCACTTAAGGTTTGTTTTGGTTTGAATTGAGGTGCATTTCAACCAACATTGTGCAACGCCAGCTTGTGACGTCGTAAAACAGGGCTTCATTCGACACACCTAGCATTTTGCAAGACCAGGATTCCGGTTTGTGGTGTGCAATTCCAATGACCACATGCGTTACTGTTGTCAGTATTGCTGGGGCACCAACTGTGGGCGTCCTGGTTTTGCTTCTTATCTGCTGTCATGGTTTTGTAACTGTACATCATGTAACGTCCTGTTACATCATGTAAAAGCATGTAATGGCCACAAGCCCACCAGTGATTTGGCAAACACAGGTGCTGCAGATGTCATGTCATGTCCTGTAATGTCATGTAATGGCTGCAAGCTCACCGATGTCTGTGAATGCAGGTGCTGCAGATGTTGCAAGCAAGGCTGGGGATGCCAAGGACAGCCTGCAGGAAGCTGCCAACAGTGCAGGACTGGAGTAGAGAAGCAGCAAATCATTCTTGATTGATTGATCACTCTGTTGTGACTGCAGCAACTTCGTATGATGTCAGATACAGATGAATGCAAACTTAACAAGAATGATGCAACTTGTTGGTCTGTGGCATTTCGAATTTTTGGAAGTTTCAGCTGCAAAACTGTGCGGGTTGAACTTTTTTTGACCCATTTGTGTGTGATTGGCTTGTCAGTGCAGTCAGTCAGAGTACAGCTTCCTTCAGGCATGATGTTGACGTCACAGTGCTGGTGAAGCAATAGCAACAGAATGCAGCTGCAGTACAGTATAAGAAGTTTATAATTGTGTAAGTCAATCTGTAATGGACTTCAGTTCTTGGATTCTCCTGTCCCCAGCAGCTTGTTAGGTTATCATACAGCTGTGACACGGCATGCCTGAAATGCTGTTACTCCTGGATGGTATGCTCCCTCTGAAGTTTATCAGCCATATGGGCAAGTTACTGTGACAATGGTCAGTTCTGCCTCACGCTGTGCTAAAAATCCCTGTTCGGCCCTGAAGTTCTCCAGATGCACTTCTAAAGGCACTACCCATGCATGGGTCACTACGGCAGAAGACATCACAGGGAAGACTCCTGTTCGCAGATGATTTTGTTCCATGCGCAAGATGTGAATTCACCTCCTAGAAGCTTCAGCATGTTGCTGACAAAGCACCTGCATCACTGCGCAACAAGGACACGACCAATATTAATAGAGCTTTTACAGCATGTTGCAATCAGTTCTACATAGCTCATGACATCACTTTAGCCCTGAGCTGACAACCATTGTTGAGCTGTACAGCATGCAACCATCAAAATGTTCCTTGTGAAAGGCAATGGAAGGGTATTGTACAGCATGGTATGCAGACGCAACATGTACATATACTATACGACATTCACTCAGAACGCTGCCCAGTACAAAAAGCGACACTGCAAAAGATGATAGTTATGTTGTTGTACCTCGACCATATGCTGCTTATTCCTAATCAAAGCGCTTTTTGAGAATCACTACCAGACCAGCTCTAAGCCAGTCGACTTGTAGCAAGCGATCATACATAGATACAGTGTAGCTTGTTGCAGCAGCCAAACCCGCGTCAACAAAACATCTGAACTCAATAGTGATGTACACTCCCATCCTGGCCCCATGAATTGTTGGGCTCAAATCAAAGACAGCAATCCAGGATCAAACCCAGTAATCCCAGGTTCAAATCCCAGGTCCAAATTCCAGGTTCACACCATAGCTTCTGCACCTGTCCCATGGGGGAGCCCAAAACATCTCATCCTCGGACTTTTCTTTGATCAATCCCAAAAGGCAAAGTCTGTTCTTTTCTTTTCTGTTCAACCCGGCTATGGCACAGGGTCTGTGCTTTTGCTTTTGCAAACAGATCAGACAATTGTGGTCAAGTCACCGTCCTTTGAGACGCCACCATTACGTGCTGAGTCGTCAGTAGGCAAGGGAAGGTGGCCATGCTCTTGCTGGTATCTGTTCTCCTCACGGCACACCTGCACATTGTCAATCAACCAATCAATCAGTTTACTTTCCATGTTTTTGGGGTTCGTCAGAGGAGTCCACGGACAGTGTCTGAAATCATGACCTTTGATGGTATTTGACATGCATGTGATGACAGTTTGCTGTACATGTTATTTCGTTGTTACATGGTCACTCCTGACATCAGCATTGTGATGAAGCATTATATAAGCGTTACATATGCCCAGCATATATAAGCGTTAAATATGCCCAGCAGTGCAATGCAAGCGTTCAACGCTGCTGTCATGCCTGAAATCATACAACATTGAGCCAAGGCAAGAGCTCTGTCCTCTGACAAAAGCCAGGCATCAAGCACAGTGGTTGCGTGGAATCGTATGATGTATCAGTTTGAGTTTGCCATCAACACATGGCGATTGACTGCAGGTGACATGTCGCTTGAGTTTCCTACCTAGCAATCTAGCTACATGCAGAGCAAGTACTGTGCTGAAAAGCAAGTGTTGTAGTGCAATCCATGTACTCAACTCACTCATGTAGCAAATCACATGCTTTTTGTTGCATAGTACTCAATCAGGGGACAAGGCGCTCACTGCACTGCAGCAGGTTGCGTCTTTGCACATTACAATAAAAGCTGGGAGTATGTGCTGCAGTACACTTGACAAGCAAATGACTGCAGTGTGGCAGGCCAGCTTTGTACTGTGGCGCATTGCAGGTGACAAGAGAGTTGCATTACATTGGCAGGCCACATTCTCAGTCCAAGTGTGAGTCATGGCCATGGCCATGGTAGAATACAATTTTACTTGGAATGCTTAAATTAGGGGAAAATGGTCAAGAACATGTATGGAAAGTTGCTTACCGCGCTGTGGCAGGCCACATTCTTGTCATGGTGCTTGTCCCCCCAGGGGAAGAGGGGGTCCAGCCACTCAGCATGGTCACCATAAAGGGGGCACGCCAAAAGCCCAGCAAGGGCACCACCAGTCATTTCTGCATTCACAAAGCCCTCTCAGCATCTGCTCTGTGCTGTGACACCATTTACTGGCGATGCCTTCAAAGGTCAGAGAGGATGCAAATTCACAGGACGTAGCTCTTTTTTGGCAAGACCTGCATTCACAGGTTCTGAGCCCACTGTGCAAAGCTCTGCACCAATATACAATAAGGATCCATGCATATGTTCCAGGTGTATACAAGCTCTTCAAACTCAAAGTGCGTTTTTGCCACAACACAACACACAAGTCTAGTAGATGCATCATCTTCCTTAGCAGGGTTCAAATCTGGAAGCTGACTTGAGTGCATCCCCCAGCATACAGTCCAGGCGTGTGATCCAGGTACAATGAAAAGCCCTATACTGTACAACCGTAAACCCATACAGTGAAAACATGCCAGGCCTGACAGACATAACTGAGCCCAAGTCACAGGCCTCTTGTCAGCATTGGGTTGCTTCCCAACAAATGTACAACTCGAGCTGTATTGCAGACTAGGTACACTACAGCTGGACTCAGCCATCAGGGAAGGCTAGCATCATCATCAACAGTATGCTATTTTGTACATCAGACCCATACCTCCAAGCATATAGACCCAGGCTGTGTTCCAGTTACAATGGAAGACAATGGCAGGGCCCAGCACTCTGACGGGACTCACTCCTCCCCCAGAATACGCCGCACCAGCCATGAGATCCAGAGCAAGCGACACACCGACAGCCAAAGGCGCAATGTTGCCGAAGTTGGGTGACCCGATAGCACAGGCGTACACAGTTGAGACCAGGATGAATGCCAAAATTAGCTCCCATCCAAAAAGCATACCTGCATTTAACAATGCAGTTGGACAACTGTGGTTGTAGGTTCAGTCGCTGCTGCTGTCCATACGTGCGTTTGGGCAAAGGGCCAAGGCATGTTGGATTGTTTATCTGATGCAATAGCATATATAAAGGCAAGCTTGGCAGTCAACCAAGCTTCAAACCAGAAGAGGGTGATGTAGAGCAACTCATTCTGGTAGAAGTTGTAGTGACTGAGTGGCTCATCCTGGCTGAAGTTGCAGTAGTGAAAGTGTGAAGCAGATTTACCAAAGGCTGAATGGTATACATTGAGTCCAATGCATGCCATGATGGGCTACCAGACATTGCATGCAGTTCACAGGAGTAAAGGCTCAAAGAGACTGAGCACATTATGAGGTGACTGTCAGCTGTGACTCGTGCTGTCGTGTAGTAAGCAGCAAAAAGTGTGCAGCAAAAAGTGCTTTAGCTTACCCTTAGTCACCCCTTCACCCGGTGCAAAGCAGCCAGTTCCCTTGTCGCCCATACCAATGTATGATCCAGGAATCAGACCAGCCTGCAAAGCAGCACAATTTGGTGAGCTGCACTGTCATTTCAGCAGAGTGTATGAACCATGAACTGAAGCACAAAAGGTGTGGGGGGGGGGGGGACGCAGCACTTCTTGTGCTGAACTGGAGGCATGGCAGAAGTGGTCAGTGGCAGCAGGCTGAGCAGGTGATATGATTTGACTGGTTGTTTGTTGGTTGATTGCTTTGCTAACACATCAGTCCCGCAGAGAATCACTCTAGACACAAACACGCATGCTTGCGGGTGCAGAGACTCTTGTCGTACTCACGATCAGGAGGGACCCAAAAATGCTGCCAAATAGCTGGGCAAACATGTATGCAAAACCTGCAGCCAGAAGTCAAGTCAGTCACTGCGCTCATTGCAAAACGCATCTAGCGAGCAGATGGCCGGTGTTTGTTCGTCGTGCACACCAGTAACGCACCTTTGAGGATGCCGATGTGTCCACTGACCATCGTTCCGATAGTGACAATAGGGGTGATGTGACCGCCAGAGATGTTAGCAGCGCAGTATACTGCAGGAAACGCGGCGATGGTGAACAATTACCTCAGGTGCGTCAAAGATTGATCGGTTGCTGTGGTTTGTGACAAGAGGCAAGATTAAACGATCTGACGAAGGTTGCACCATGTCGTAGAGCACAATTCTGAAGATGAGTATTCTCGTGTGCGATTTGACAGCTTGTAAAGCAGCAGTGAGCTTCGCAGTTAAGCAGGCTCTGCGTGTCCAGCTTGCGTGTGCGTGGCCCTGGTCATATGTGTACCTGCTATAGTGATACCCGCTGCGTTGCCAAGAGCTGCCATGACGACGTTTGGGTCGGTCGGACTGGCTAACGCAACCGACAGTAATGCTGATCCAGTGAAACTGAAGAGCATGCTGCCCAAAAATTCCGCACATAGAGCCATGATATACTTTGTTTTTGTAAAGTGCTCCGCCTGTGTCTGCAGAAGACCAGGCATGATGCTAAAAGCTTGCTTGTGTGCTCGCGATTAGCGGAATTTTCCTCGCTGCAAGACAGTATGGTGGACTTGCGCAAGACGCAAAGGGTCACCGAGCAAGAAGCAGCTCACAGAAAGTCAAAAGGGTTGAGTTTTTGGTGTTCTCATTACTCATTTGCATCACAAATCCGGCAAGTTTAGTAGGGTTAACTGCAAAAAGGGCCAGAATGTTTTCCGTTTCGAGTTGGGGTTTTGATGCTTCGTGACTCTGGATGGATCATCTCTCAGATCATGCAGTGATGCATTGGATCATGGATCCTGACTAAGCACTTAACCCAAGCATGATAGACGCTAGGATTCTGCAGCGCCATTTTCCCAACGCGCTGGCCAATAACTGCCTCCCTGCTGAATGGCACGAATGGATCGAAGGTTCCTGGGCAATCCTTTTCTCACACCCTGCTGACTTCACCGTGAGTCGGTCGACTGCCTGAGTTGGAGGCACCTAGAGGCACCTAGAACTACTGTCTATACCTTGCTGCTGATTCCACTGGTCGCTGCTGCAGCCTGTGTGCACCACCGAAATTGGTCGTCTTGCCCTCAAGTACGACGAGCTGAAGCGGAAGGGTGTCAAGCTGGCAACACTGTCAGCAGATCCTGTAAGTCACCTAGCAGGCCTGCTGGGTCTGCATTCTCCCACAATCACAAGAGCACCAAAATAGTTTGTCCAGACAATGTCGTCACTCTTGCTATTGCCATCCTGCTTTGACTGCCCACGCATGCATCTTTGATCAATCTATGATGAAGTGCAAAGACTGCAAATGTCTGAACTCCGCAGGTTGAGAGTCACAACAAGTGGCTGCATGACGTGGTGGCGCACTGTGAAAACAAGGTTACCATTGATTTCCCCATCATTGGTGATGCTGATAGATCCATCGCGGTCAAGTAAGCCATTGACCAATGCAGCAAAGACACTACCGCAAACCTTTTGCTGCAATGATGCTGGAATGCATTCATACATGCATGGCTCCATGTGGCCTCCCATAAATTGGTACACTGAGTTGTTCACGAAGACTTATGCGTATCTCTGCTGCCAACATTGTCATCATTGCAAAGCAGTGTGTAGGGCCATGCGTTGTGCTAGCCATGTCTGTTGTTTCAAGGCCAGCGAAGATCTTGCATGTACCTTTTCTGAACCAATCCTCATGTACTTGCCTTGAATTGCTGTGACCTATACTGCAAAGCTGGATTCTGCCAATGCAACCCGCAGGTATGGCATGCTTGACCCCAGCAACAAGGACAGCAATGACCTTCCATTGACAATCAGAGCAGTCTTCATCATTGGCCCTGACAAGAAGCTGAAGTTGTCACTCAACTACCCAGCATCAGTGGGACGCAACATGGATGAGATCATGCGGTGTGTGGATGCCCTGCAGCTGTCTGCCAAGCACTCTGTGGTCAGTCCTCCTCTGTGCGTTCCTGATGTTCCCATACTTCCTCTCCTTCTGCCTCTCCCTTTCTCCTCTCTTGATTTTGCTATCTTCTCCCTGTGCATCTCCCTTTCTCTGATAGCACGCTTTTCAGAAATTGCACTCTGCGCTGTTTTGCTTGCAAGCAGATTGCTTGTCTGTCACTGCATCTTCTTCATCGCTCATGAAAGGCCCTTTGTTGCATTGCCACAAGCACAATCTGTACCTTCTGTAAAACATGAAAGAATTTGTTAGCCAAAGATGCAGTCTACCATCTTTGGTCGTATACTTTGCTGCACCTGCTTGATGTGTGGACCCTGTCTTGCGTGTCCAAAGGCAATGACAGCCAGCTTGCCTCACAAACCATGCCAGCATAAGCAGCATGGAGGGTTGCACTCTGTTTCACATGTTCAAACCAAACACTAGTGACAGTGTGTGACAAGTATGCCATGCATGTAGGCAACACCAGCTAATTGGCCATACAACCATGACAGCATTGGCAAGAAGGGGTGGGCCTTCCTGTTACCCACTGTCACCCCTGAAGATGCCAAGCTGCACTTTCCTGACCACCACTCCTGCAAGGTAAATCACATGTCCATCTAGAGCTCCATCTAGGGCTACGTCCTAAATTGCTTAGGGCTTGTTGCGGCTTCAATCACCTCTGGAGGCCAATCTTGGTTTGTGTCTGTCAAGCTTCAGGATGCCAGGCGGCCATGTCCTGGTCGCTGCTCTTGCAGGGTACCTTTCTGAGAGTGAAACACCAATGTATGTGAATAAGCACCACTGTCTGCCAGCATCTGCCAGTTCCACAGCATTAGCATAAAAGGCAATGTCCCTTGCAAGAGCAGTGATCAGTGCATTAGCATCAAAGGTAATGTGCCTTGATGCTGGCATGTAGTGGTGCTTGTTCACATACATTGGTGTTTGACTATCACCTTGTGAACGGCACAGCTCTTGTTGAGGAGTCAGTTGCGCGTCTGTCAGCAAAGGTTGAGCCTCAATGCTAATGAAACCTACTGTCTACTGCTGGAATGCTGTACTGCCCTAAGGCTTCAAGCTTTGTTCTGCAGGTTCCCAGTGGGGTTGATTATTTGCGCCTGACTGACGTCTCCAAGCTGCAGCTGAAGCAGTAAACAAATGAGCATTTCTGACTGACTGCAGCGTGAAATATAAAAAAGTCATGCGAGAGCATCTGCTGTGTTTACAGCACAGTGCGCGGAGATTTGTTGCAGTGAATCAACAGCGTCTGGTGCTGCTATGCTGCTACTGTGTTTGCAGCCTGACCATATTTGTCGTGATCATGTACTGGTAGTTATGTACTGTCCACAGGTTGTCTGTCACACAACTTTGTATTTCACGCAGATGTCTGTGTGTGCAGCACAATACATTCAGTTGTCTGTACAGACTCTTTGCTCCACTCTAGGGTAGAGTAGATTCGCTGCTAACTTAGTCTTGCATAGTTGCCCCTCACGCATTAGCTGCCGTGCTGCAGCAGACATGTAAAGATGATCACAACCTTGCGCATTCAATGTAGTAATGCTGGAATACCGATGTGAACAGTACAGTAATTGTATGAGCTACAGGTAAACCATCTCTACTCATTATGTGTGTGCCTGGCAAGAACAGTTTTTTTGCTGTTACCACATCTTGGTTTTCCCATCCTTGTTGCCACATGTCTGAGATTGCCAATGATTGTCACATTAGGCATCTACTTATGACATCAGTGGATGTGCGCAAGGCCTTCAGCCACAGCTACAATCAATCAACCAATCAATCAATATGTTTACTGTCCTGGGGGACAACTGGGACCCAACAGGCACACCTGGATACACTACAACCTGGATCGATATCTTGGAGGTAATGCCTGAACCGGAAGCTTTGCTTGCATCAATGCTTCTGCCCATTGTTGCTCAGGCAGCCCTAGTCACAGCATGTTTTGTTGACAGGCAAGGTAGATCATGCCATATGATCGGTGCTTTTCAAAGCAGTTCTGGCCCATATTATGGCCTATCACATGGTACAGCAGTAGGCATATGTAATGTCCAGCATGTTTGCATTTCCCAGTGTGATTACACAGAATGCTATGCCAGATCATGCATGCAGCATGACTCACCATACTGACAGC
>JAABUO010004646.1_pt1 | contig 16161 bp, 11 predicted proteins | sample 5559291 | NCBI WGS metagenome assembly JAABUO01 (sample SAMN10711878, study PRJNA513372) | rock metagenome | isolation source: Antarctica rocks | place: Antarctica: Victoria Land, Finger Mt sud
AGCTGGTCTATTATCTCTGTAGGAGTGGTGGATTTTCGAGCTTTGACATAGAAGGCAAAGGTGCTGCCTTCTCCTGCTCTTGAGGATACGCCAATCTCGCCGCCTTGTAGTTCGACAAGCTCGCGCGAGATGAAGAGACCAAGACCGGAGCCGCCGTATTGGACATGGGTTCTGGGGCTTGCCTGGGAGAATCGAAGGAAGAGGAGTTTTGTTTCGTCTTCACTGAGGCCGCGTCCAGTATCCTGGACAGCGAAGTGAATAAAGACTTTCTCACCATTGCCCCAGTCATCGCCAGTGGTGAGGTCTTCTCCTTTTGAACGCGTTGGGAAGTATGATACGCGATTTCGGCCCGTTTCCCTCGACGGTCTTTGGTTGGAAGCTGCTAAGGTGACCGTGATGATCCGTTTGCTTTGTGTTGTAGTAAATTTGATGGCATTCGTTGTAAGGTTTATGAGAACTTGGAGGAGGCGCGAGGGATCTAGCCTCACCCAATTTATATCGAGATTCCTCAATGAATCATCAACTTTGAAGTCTAGTTTGATACCCGCTGTTTGAAACTCTCCATCGAACATCTTCAAAGCGCGCTGAACCACGGTCACCGGTTGGATATCGCAAGGTGTTACTAGTAGAAGCGCAGAATCGAGCTTCGATAGAGTCAGGATGTCGTCCACTATACGTTTCTGATGCTGAGCGCAGAGAGCAATGGTCTGTGCAGCGTCAATGCTATTATCCATCAGGTCAGAGATAATTTGGTCAGCCGAGGGATTGTGAATCCGATAGTCCGTTAATGAGGTAGTAACTTCGTCGGCGCACTGGAGGATAGCACTTAATGGGTTGCGCATTTCATGGCTGGTGATGTCAATGAAGTTTTCTTGCTGGCGTTTCATCTCGACTGCTTCCTCCATTCTTCGTTTCTCAAAATGCTCTGCCCATTTTTGCTGGCTGATATTGGTAATACTTCCGAAGATGACCTTCAATTTACCGTCCTGATTTTTCTCAGGATAAGCACTAGCTAGCACCCAAGTATCCCCCTTGGTACCGTTTCGGTCTGTCCACTGTGCTCTGAACCGAAATTCGGCATTCAAAGCAATTGCGTTATGAACAAGATTGAACCATAATTTTTCAACCATGTTCCTATCTTCATCTTTGACCGAATCCATCCAGTAGTCGGTAGTTCTGTTGCCCTTGGGCACCCTTGAAATCTCATACCAGGTTTCATTACAGTAGGTAATTCGGCCTTCTGAGTTGGCAATGAACATGCCTACAGGAGCAAACTCGGCCATTCGAGTGAACTTCGTTTCGCTCTCCGCAGCTTCTTGCGTTCGTGCTGCAAGTTGTTCCGATAATTCGATACGGTCAAGGGCTGCCAGCCGGGCAGCACGTCTGCCTCGGGCGATTTCTTCCTCGAAAAGCACCACCGACGCCATCGAGGTTGCGAGCTGTCGGCTAAGAAGCTGTACGAACAAACTATAGTCGTCATCATAAGGTCTTCGAGGGTTGACGCCTATAACGAGGAAGCCCAGAACGGAATCCCCACTTGTGAGGTTGATAGGGCAGCAAACTGCAGCATGACATGGATCACCGAATCCACGCCAGTCAATCCCATCAAGCAAATCAGCGTCCAAAGTTCCATTCTCGGTTTGAAGGAGAATGGGTCTATCGCTTTTCATCGCCTCCTTAAAGACGTGTGACAAAAAGTCCGTTCCTGATTTGAGATCTATTTGCGTTGGCGCTGCTCTATGGCCATTCGGTACCCCCAGAGTGCCTTCCAGTACATACTGCTTAGAGCCCTGTGTACTGTGTGTACTCTGGGACTGCATGGAAGATGCATCGCTATCTATATCCAGACCCAGACTGTCTATCACGGAGTACACAAGAACGAACGGCGCATCATTTTCATTGTATTCCAGTGCCTTCAATACCTCGCGCCAGAAGCTTTTGAGATCTCTCGCTGCTGCAGTCTTCTCACCGACTTCTCGAAGTGTCAACATTCGTCGTTCGGCAATTTTTCGTCTGGTTTTTTCAAATGCTGGATTGTAAAGACCGACGACTGAGCCATCTGCCCCAACTAGGGGTATTATAGACCAAGAGAAGTAGGTTTCCTCTAAAAATCCCGACGAAGACCTTTGCAGGAACAGACAATCATCATCCTTCATCGTGGCTTGACCCGTTGATCTGGCGCTGGCAAAAACATCCTTCACGGCGTCCCAGATCTCAGCCCATACCTCTCGATAGCTGTGACCCATTAGATAAGGATGCTTTTGACCAGCAAGAAGAATGTAGGCTTCATTGTAGATTGCGATCAGGTCTTCGCCCCAGTACATTGCTGCAGGATGCGGACTTGCCATGATTAGATTGCACATGCTTCGCAGCTCCGAGGACCATTCCTCGATGGGACCAAGTTTTGTAGAAGCCCAGTCAATGCTACGTGCGAACTGAATGTGCCGAGGTAAAGCTGCTGTAATTGGGAGTCGCGTCCAGTCAAAAAAGGCTTGCTCAGACGGTGCGGAAACTGAAAATTGATCTAGTTGATTGGCGCTGGCGGCCCCTAGGATAGCTTCGTTAAGACGCGAACCCAGAGGAGAGACAGCATCTGACCCTGGACTTGAACCTGATAGTAATAAAGACGAAGTACGAAAAGGGATCTCACTCGGTTCGTTTGAGTTCCCCTGACTGGTTGTCATGCTAAGTGTTGAGATTGAATCGCGTTGAGAGTCGAGCAAGTGACTTCTCACACCTGCCATACGGCCATCAATAGGCGAGGAGGAACGCGTATTACCAAAGTAGTCCGATGACTGTTCTTGACGAAAAGATCCAGTAGATCTACTGCCCCTAACGTCTTTACTTTCTTTTCTAACATTTGAAGAAGTCGACATTCCTACAGATGGGGCATTAGAGCCAAGAGTTGTGGTCACTAGCTCGGGGTTGCCCCTTAACACGCGAAGTCTTTTCCTTAACGTAGAAAATGTCCAATTTACTCCTGCAAAGTAGATCGAAGGGAGAGATACTTCAAGAGACTCGTTGTTCCGAGCGTAGCTCATTGACCACGTTTTGAACTCAGAGAATGCGGTCACTGCAGCCAAGCTTGGTGAACCCTGGTCCGCTTTGCCCGTGATCTGTCCTAGCACTCCGGTGCAAGCACGTAACGAAGGATTGGCAAATATTATTTTAAGTGGCCCAGGTTCGCAATTTGCCCAATCCTCAAGGTCTATCACAAAGATAAGTCTCTCGTCTTGCACCAGGAGTTCTATGGCCCCAACCTGGCCGAGAGTTGTGAGCCCTGCTGACATATCCTCCTCATCTGGCGATAGATTGAAACCTCCTATAGAACTTTGACCACTCGATGCATTTGATTGATATGCGCTTGTACTTGTAGCGTATGACCCACGAGCCAGTTTTAGTGTCCTGACGGAATTGCTGTCCTCCCTATTAACCTTGCTGAGCATTACGGCTCCTGCTTCCGAACTCGAGAGCCGAAGAGGTAGCGAAGGTCGAGAATGGGCAGTGTCTGAGAAGAATAGAGGTGCGGAAGGATGGGAACCTCCGACGACACCTCGTGGGGAGATAGATGGATCCGAAAAGTGCGGTATTCGACTATGGTGACGCTGTCGCTTTGAAGGGGGGTACCCGCTCAGCAGAAGGAGGCTTGTGGGCGCTTTGGACAATGCTCTTTTCCTATTGTTGATGGTAGAGAGCGAGACTTTGTCTGGCTGCAACAGGTTAGACCAGTCAGGCTCTGACGATCCCAGAGTATCAGGGAGATCTAAACTCCATAGCGACGCCTGTTTCTCTGTAGGAGCGATGGGAGGCTGCTCAGTCTTTGCGAGATGAATAGGATCAACCACCGTCGAGGTGAATGTTGGGGCTATAGGGCGTGGTTGTGCTCGAGCTTCTCTTGACTTTTCTGGGTGTTGCCAACTCGGGTTCATTGATACCTATAATGAAGCTGTTCGGACCAGTGGGGATTGATTGTGAGTAAGTCTTCAAGTTTGTCCATGGACCATTGGCGCGTAATGACAAGGTATGGTAGGACCCCAGTGTAAGCCGCTGTCATTAAAGAGATGGTGATTAATCTCCGTTGAGCGCAAAGGAGAGACGCCCCAGTTACGGTTCATTGATCTCTGGTTAGAGAGCCTGCCGCGACGACAAAGGCTAGAAGTTACGAAGAAAATTATTCTATTATGGCTGGTGATACCGAAGATATGAAACTTACCATGGCGGTTTTGGTAGCTTTGAAGCCCTCCGGCAATGCTACAGTCAAATAGCCGAGCCCAGAGGTCAAGTAGAAATCATGCGCTTCCATCAGTTAGCTTAAGGCTCGTTAAAAACATAATTGGGTGTCAATGGTTTCTACTTCATGATGGTTCTAATCGGTCACCCTGTTCAGATACTGGTTTGGATCGGTGGCAAACATGTCTAGAACCAATAATTCCCAAGCTTCCTAATACTATGTATCTTTACTGTGCGAAATTAAGTGAGTGAGTCTCAAGAGTCTTCCCTGGAAGCAATAGAAGCCGAGAAAAAGCGTAGCTTGATAGATATTTCAGCGCTTGCGAGTAAGCATAAATGAAGCATATCACGACCAAGGTAAAGATACTGTGACGGTAATCAACCATCAAGTCATCCAATCACAAGCATACTGCCTGCATGCAATTTAATCATGCGAAACGACCAGCCTAGAGAAGCCTCAAGGACTTCGCCGAGCTCGCCGCCCCACCAATACTACTCTGCTGGCTTGAATCTGGATAGAAAAAGGCGGCGAGAGCGATGATAACATACGCTGCAATAAGCAAAGCCCCTTCGAGATAGTTACTGCGACCATCCAACACCAAGAAGTTGACGATAAATGCTGAGACGAAGAGCGAAATTGTTTCAAAGAGCGAGAAGTAAAGGCTCATGTCCTTCGCCAGAATCCAGCCAAGTAACACAATGACAGGTGTCACAAAGAGAGCTATCTGGATACTTGATCCTACAGCAACACCAATGGCGAGGTCCATTTTATTCTTGCTGGCTACTGTGACTGCAGTGACGTGCTCAGCTGCATTACCGACGATAGGCAATATTATGAGACCGACGAAAGCCTCGCTGACGCCAGTGTTACTAACAAAGGAGCTTATGCTGGCCACAAGGAATTCAGCGCAGACAGCCACTAGGCTGGTGGACACGAGTAGCAGCAATATAGCAGAAGTACGGGACAGATACTTTTTCGCTTTGCTGCTGTCCACTGCATCGAGAGCGGCGTGTGAGGCTGCAATAGGCCTAACGTAAGGCAGGAGTTGCGCTGGTGAAGACAACCTAGACTGATCAAGGTCGGTGAGAGATTTCGTACGTCGAGGCGCAACGGCCGGAGACGAAGAAACACCATTCGGTCCCGTGGGATTTGCAGCTGAGAACACCGAACTCGAAAGCATCCTTGGCATAGGCATCGTAGGCATTGCTCCGAAAGCTGGGATCCCGCGTATGAAAAGGCGCTTTGGCGAGTTGTCAGGCGCAATCTCTATATCACGTATAAACCCGACACGAGGAGCGCTTGGTCGGTCCATGGGAGGATCTTTTTGGACTGGTTTCTGGGTTGTATTTTTTTCGTGGACTTCAGGCTGCTTCTCATTATAAACACTCGTCTTCCGATGTCTTCGTTTTGTTCTCTTTTTCAGCGCTACCTCAGGTGATTTAGACCCTGAAGCACCTTTCTCATTCTCGAAGTCTCGAAAGTTGATAGTGGTATCCCTAGCCTTCTTCGGATAACGATCATGTTCGCCATCAGTATCTGCCTCGTCGCCGCTGGCAATGATACCCAGTGATGTCGGCAAAGGCTTATCACTAAGGATGTCAATTTTAGCTTGATCTTGCTCTAGGGCGTTGCCAAATGTGCTGTTGGATGGTGTACGGAGTGTTGAGGGCATTGAAGGCGTGTCCTTGGAGCTTGCACTAGACTTTCGACGTTTCCTGCCCCTCAAAACTCGCCTAATGCGCCTAGCTGTAGTATTGGATCCTGATGATGCATCGGAGTCACCCTCGCTAGAATCACTAGATGTGTCCGATGAAGTGGAAGAGCCCAGCATGTCGGCCAGCACCCCGGGGTGCGATTCCTCGTCAATCACGTGCTGAGGTGTACTTTGGTACATGTACGCGTGTGATTTTAGTTGGAAAAGCAGGTATAGCACATATACGAGGAGAAGGATCTAGGGAACTGGTCAAAAGCAAAAAGGGGACTTGGATATTAGTTGACATACTATGCTGGTCCCTCTACTAACCTGTAGCACTGCCTTATCGGCAGCTGCATTATCCGTGAAGGACGCGTGGAAGGCCGTCTATAATGTTTCGGTTAGATATTATGCGTTACTTTTACGTTTGTAATACAATGGTGAAGGTAATGTGAACAGAGTAAAGAAATATATAGATCCTACCGGTAGCAGCAAGCTCATTACACTGAGGCTAAGCAAGCAAGCGCTCAGTGCTGTTGTAGATCTGAAATTAAGTCAGTTAACTAAGATCTAATGCTCGTAGGGAGGATTACTTGTTCACGAAATCGAAGCCCACCAAACAAGAAACACATTCCGAGGATGAGTAGTAAGTTGGCGAGGATAGATCCCAAAAGGGATGCCTGGACAATGCGGATCTCATTCTGAGAACGATTAGATCAGTATAATGTTATCCAGGGACCCAAGTTAGGGTGCACTAACCTTGACAAGTGCAATGCTGTAGTTAATAGAATAACAGTAAGCATATGAAGCAGGTATCACTGAGTGATACTAAGAATAGCAAGGATAGATAACATCGAACGCAAGCGAGTTGCAGGTGCTTATCAGGTCACCTCTGGCTCTCTTTTGTCTGAATTTCTGTAAATGGACATACATGCTAGGGAAATTGTAAGCGACAGCTGAGCATATGAAGCTTGGCATACGAACAATATAATGAGTTCTACTGCATTGCCGAAAGTTACATTCATGAGTGCTCCGATAGTATCTCCCATCTCGGAAGCAACACTCTCGGTAGCATGGCTTAGTAGTCCAGCAAGAGGGATGATAGCGATCGCGTTCACCGCGAATACGATGGTGGGACTTACGCCAGCTGCTTTCACAGCTATGCCAACAGGTACGAAGATTAAGAGCACATTGAGCCAGCTCGAAAGCAGGATTTCTTTGAGTACAAGAAAGAAGCGAATGGCGACATTCAGCTTTTGTTCCGGCTCTATGGCGGAATATGCCTCTCGATGATCGTTTTCATATGGAGTAGGTGCTGGCGGGGGTGGTGTTGATAATGCGTCATCAGCCACATGGCTGCCTGTGTTCTCCGTACCGGCTGTACCGTCGTGGTAGACGATGGGTATGTTGTTAGTTGGTGGTCTACTTGATGAGTCTGCATTTCTAGAACCAGATGTCCCGGTGGGTGGTGTGGGGCGGCTATCGTCTGCTTCAGTGCTGCGAGTGGCACGCGTTTTGCATGCTGAGACGATTCGATCGAATAAACTCGGCTCGTCAGAAGATTCCACCATCGATGTTGTAAGAGAGCAAAGTAAGTTCAAAGATGCAGATACCCACGCACGATACGTAGAACAGTTGAAGATGGGAAGAAGGGAAGATGTGGAAACGATTGTTGGATAAATGTGTCAGTCGGTTATCGGATAGACCGATAATGATGGAGCAAGGGTTCTTGGCAGGTTACTCGAATAAAACACCGAGGCCCGAGGGTCGGATTCAGAATTCGTGGTAGACCAAAATAAGCGATCCCCGCCAAACACCCCCAAAATGCCTACTAAACTATGAGGAAAACAGCCTGATTTCTTCAGCTGTTTGACGCGTACGCGAGTAGGTGTAGTCCATTCTTGAAGCTTAGTAGGCCTCCTGTCTTCCAAATCAGGTGTTCGTGGTCGTTTCATAGTGATGCTGCAGACATGTGGTGAGTTTCCCGCTGGTTTACTACTAATTCAGGGGGGGTGTTTGGCGGGGATCGCTTATCTTGGTCTGCCACGAACTCTGAATCCGACCTCGGCCCGAGACGCATTGACATCATTTTAAAGTTGTGGCTGAAGTGCGGAGATGCTTCCTGTTGTCTTCCGCTGGACAAACTCCCGTCTTCCAGTTATTGATTGCTTTTGCTTCCAGCACTTTCTTCCTGGGTCAGCTAATGATCTATCATGTCTATTGGAACCACGCTGCTAAGAGAAACAGCACAGATCGAGACCTTGAGTTGTTGCAAATTGAGTGGTCGTAAGATGACTTATTCTGTACACATTGCACAGCCACTTTGGATCGTCATAGATCATCCTTTATATCACAAATCATCTATCTAAGATGTTATAGTCCATGTAACTATTATAATGGACGAGCCCAGTCTACAGCTTCAACAAAATCTACGAGATTCTATCAAGAGAGCTTTGGCATGCAGGCGACCGGTTTTGACCCATCTCAATGCAGATACCGCATGGCTTCTTCAGCTCCCGTATCCTCCTGATGCAAACCCTCCTAAAGGACGATCTCATTTCTACATTCTAATCGACCCTTGGCTGATAGGACCCCAAATCGATGTTGCCTCCTGGTTCTCCAAACAGTGGCACTCTACGAAGTCAAAAGTCAGGACCATTGTGGAACTTAACGAATGCTTAAAGGAGATTGAGAACCTTGCCGAAGAACAAACGGACAAGTTCAAAGAAGAGTCGCATGGATCAGTGTTAACGGAATCTTTCGTTGATGCTATCATTGTCTCACACGAGTTTACGGATCATTGCCATAAAGATACGCTGCTTGAGATTCATCCTGTTACGCCAGTGTTTGCAACAAAAGTGGCAGCAAACTTAATTAGATCTTGGGATCACTTCAAGGTTGTTCATGATATACCAATTCTCTCCGAAAAAAGCCCAGATTGGACGGAAACATCACTGGACTCACTGCCTAAATGGGTTGGATTATCACGAATAGTTACTAACACGAACATTCTATACTTTCATTCAGCCATCCTGATTACATTCAATCTGGGACATGGCGTTCGTATGGAGAATCAAACAAAAACGAAAACGTCCGAGGCAGTAATTTACACGCCCCATGGTATTCATGCGCAGGACCTACGTCATTTGCCTCCGGCAGAACCGCCCTTTCAAACGCTTGCACTTCTTCATGGCCTCCATGAAATTACCATCAGTGGCCTCAAGAGTCTCAATCTCGGTGCTCACAACGGCCTACAAGCTTACAGGACATGTAAGGCCAAATACTGGATCTCTACACATGACGAAGTGAAGGAAGGCCAGGGGCTGATAGCGTCGTTACTAAAACGCAAGGTACTCACGCCTCAAGAAGCGACAGAGCATGAGCGGGGGCAAATGTCAGACGCAAATCAGCCTACAGCCATGGGGCCAATGATATTCGCAGATCTTAGGAGTGGTGAAAGTCTACTTCTATCTTGATATCTCAGATATTTTATTCTTGGAGCATTGTGAAAGCAGGCTTTGGTATTGTTCTGTTTTACTTATTTCAACATAGAGCCTACCTTAGACTACAGAAAGCAACATATCTCGAAAATGCAGACGTTTGACTGCGAGGGCCAGCCACACAAACTCTATAAGATTTAGCAGATTAATTTTTGAGGTATCGATTGATTGATAGTTAACGGGGTCCTTTCGATGGTATAGAAATCTGAGACTTACTTACCTTCATACTCTACATACTGTGTACCTATTACCAATAGATAGATGATCGGCGTGACAAAAAGCACGTCCTAAGCACTGCTTGTAGGTACTCCCTAGAGTCTAAAAGGAATAGTGTGTGGCTGCATGGCATATCCTTGCGCAAATCTATCCGGCATGACGCAATACCCGGCTGTGCTTGCTTCCGCCTTGTCAGGCACCAGAAAAAGGCGGTGAGCAAGGGCTTGTGAAGGCTTCCCTTCCTCGCTGCTACTTTATCTCTACGACATCCAACATCTCCATACATTACAACCTGTCTTTCATCAACCTCTAGTCCCTCTTCAACTACGTACATCTAGGGTACACGCCACAATGACTTGAGCTCAATCGTCCTTCGATAGTTGAAATATGCACTTCGGCAAGTCTCTCAAAGGCCATCACCCAGACGCACATGAAGGCTCGCCTTCAGGTTCTTCACACGAAATTAATACGAATTCGGCTAAGGATAACGAATCTTTCCAAAACCAAGACGAAAGGTATGAACCTTTACTAGGCCTGGCCCCCTCATCCTGCTCAGAACCACCAACACGTCCAACTCGCTGGGAGGAATACGCATCACCTCCAGGGCCACCAGATCGAGAGGAGTATGCTTCACCTTTAGGGCCACCTCCTGGGCGAAATGAATATGCTCCGCCACCTGGACCACCCCCCTCTTTCCAAGATCCTACCTTTGATCCACCTCCATACCATGACTGGACATCCATTCCTGATACAGCGCTGCTCCCACCGCCGCCGGCCTTGGGGAACGAATTAAGCCCTTTCAGTAATGCCAATCGCACTGACGCAGACAGAGCACATGATTGGTGTAAGCTAAATCCACTTGTCAAACCTCACCAACCGAGTTCGGCACAGGTAGCCAGTGTAATGAACGGAACTGTGAGGCTGCTCGAGCCGCGGCAATACAATGGTGGCTTGTACATGGTGAATACTGGAGTTTGGAAAGGATCCACTGGTGCCGGAAGCAAGGACGCCAGCCTTATAAGCTCAGCACCACTATTCTTCGCAGTTTCTGACTCGCCACTGAATACAGGTATGGCGAAAACGATATACTTCGAGATGAAAGTGCATTCATTTGGCCGCGGTCGAAATACTGACGAGAGTTCCATTGCGATTGGTTTTTGTGGGATGCCGTACCCTACTTGGCGAATGCCTGGTTGGGAACGGGGCAGTGTTGCCGTGCACGGTGATGATGGACGAAGATATGTCAACGACACTTGGGGCGGTAAAGACTTTACTTCCCTATTCAGGCCAGGAGACACTGTTGGCCTAGGAATGTCATTCTCGATGCTGGAGTCGCCACCGGCGTATGGTGCTTCGGCGTTGAACACAACCAGCCTTAAGGTGGAAGTGTTCTTCACCAGGAATGGTACAAAAGATGGAAGCTGGGATCTTCACGAGGAATTGGATGCCGATAACGATCTTGGTGTGGTCGGGCTTGACGGCCAATATGATCTCTACGGGGTTTTAGGTACATTTGGGGCCGTTGAATTTGATGTGTTCTTCAACAGCCGCGATTGGTTGTGGCGGCCCAAGTGAATCCACGCTCGGGGTATGGAATGAAATCTTTCGGTATGTAAAGCCACCACGATTCTTGACTTGTTACCATATCATCTCGAAGCGCTTTCTCTGTTACTCGAATCGTTGATTATGCGGTGTGGATTTGTATTCCCTTTTCGTAGCTGGACATGAGTCGAAGCGTCGCTTTTGCTGTTACCAAGCGACTAAGCTTGTGTACTTCCAATCTACTTCCTACACATATGTATGCACGTACTGTGTACATCTTCGCTACCCAGCGGGGAACCGGGAACCTGCTTACCCGGCCGATCAGGTCTCAGGTCCTACCTTACCTACGTTATGAGCCTACCGAAGGCGTGCATAAGCTTGTCACCATATTGGCACAGTGCAAGCCAAATTCAGGGTCTCTGTGGCATTCGCACGGCCACTAAGCTGCTGTCATGTAACAAGCGACCGTGCGAGTGGCTACCCTTCACAACCTTCATCCCTTGGCACCGCATTCATTGGCAGCAGGCAGCAAGAATCACGGGATTCTCCCGATGTACCGAAATCGCTCGTGAATGCTACGCAGAAGATAGCAGTACCAGTGACATACTTGGAGGCATCGCGCAAATGCAACCGCGGGTCCAAGCGGGCCTATCGCCAGATCGAGAGTGTACCCCGAACAGTTTCACATTAGTCTATGCAGAATCCAGCGGCTTCTGAGGCACAAGTGAAAAATAACGTTGAGCCTAACAGCTTATAGAACACCTTCATTAAACAAAGATACCGCGGATTGGAAGCAAGCATGGCGAAAATGGGTGGAAAGAAGAAAGCAAAACTGATGGTCCTACAGATTGTCGTATTGCGCAAGAGACACCCTGTTCAAGAGCCCGAATCATGCTTCTGCAAATGCATATACCCGCTGATATCGATATGTGTTCAAAACATGGATCCAACAGCACTGCTTGCTCTGAAAGTGGCGTGGGTGTGGGTCTTTCACAATTGTTTTCCCAGTGTGGGGCGGTAATACAAAGGGTTCTTGTAACCACCAATGAACTCCACTTGACAAAAGGAAGAAGGAAAAGAAAGGGAAAGAAAACATATCGTGTCGAGGAGCGAGTGGCTTTTCTCCCCATCTTTAACAGAAGTAAGCTGGGATCTAAGGTGCTTACAAACAGAAAGCGGCAGAAGTTGAGATTATTATTATGATTCTTCATCTTTTCCTTTTCTTTTTCTTCCTCTGCTTTTTCTTGGGAAGGTAAAGAGTGTCAGCTCAAAGTATTTATCAGTAGCTACTGATACTCTATCTAGGGGCACGTTACTGACTTACTCTTACTTACTCTTACTTACTATTAAATTATTACTTGTCGCAGACATTGCGCGGGGTTTTCTCGGCATGCGGCTCGACTAACCACAACTTCACTACGCAAGCAAGTCCCACTCTCTCTCCCGCTTAAGGCGATACCAGGGATTACTTTCCATACACTACCATGCAACTATTTCTTCGACCAACGGCGGAAAGCCTGGCGATCTTGCGACTCTGAACCTGTTAATGGCTTGATAATTAAGCATCCGTCTCGGAAGTAGTTCCATGCACCAGGACGCAAACGATATTGAATTTCATCACGAGCTAGCTAGTTACCCAGGAACACAATGGAAAGAATCTGTATACAAAGCTGTTTCGTGTCACGCATTCTTTTGACTTATTTTGCGTCTCAAATACCCACCTGGGTCGCTCTTTCATCCACCTCAGGATTGAGTAACATCAATCCTGTTCTCGTTCCTCGCCTCCATTTCCTTTCGTTATGTATCTCGACCACAAGCTCTTCCTGTCGTTGTTGTAAGTTGAAAATTCCAACCCAATCCATTCCCCTTACCAGATACTTATTCTGCTTATCGAAGCGTTTTCCGATATCTACGCTTGGTCATAAGTGTGTTTGCATTTTACTGCCTGCGACCCATACGTATACCTGAGAACCCTCAATTCTTCTCGAAAGATGTGACGGTAATAATACCTTCATTGGAAGGCGATGGTCCTGAGCTTTTCGATACGATTCAAAGTATACTGGCTACTGAGCCATACGAGATAATTTTGGTCACCGTCGATGCGCAGCTGCCACGAGCACAATTGATGATCAAGAGAATGGGCACGTCGAGAGTCCGAGCCATGAGCGTACCGCATCCCAACAAGCGCTGGCAGATGGTTCGAGCTATCCCAGAGGTACATACCGACATCACAATCTTCGCGGACGACGACGTCACTTGGCCATTAACACTGCTTCCATGGATACTAGCCCCATTCGAAGACGAACGATATGGTGGTGTCGGCACCAACCAGAGACTTCGCCGCGCGACTGCTCCTAGTATTCAACAGCGGGCGCACGGGTTTCTGGGGGCTCTGTACCTGGAAAGGCGTAATTTTGATTGTGGGTCCTGTATGTACATGGATGGTGGCTTGCCGTGTCTCTCTGGCAGAACAGTAGCGTATCGGACCAAGATACTAAAAGATAAGTCGTTCATCTATGAGTTTACGCACGAGCTGTGGATGTCCAAATATCAGCTGCATGCGGACGATGATAACTTTCTCACGAGATGGATGTATTCGCGTGGATGGAAGATATGGTATCAATACCATAAAGAGGCCGAAGTCCTCACCACATTGGAGGATAATCCGAAATTCTGGAGGCAGTGCTTACGATGGGTTAGAAGCAACTGGCGGAGTAACCTGACCAGCATGTTCCGCGAGAAAATCTGGAGGTCAGTGCATTCCTGGTTCAAATCGCAGCCAAATGTTTACTTTTTGTTTGTTCGCGGAGCAGGATTCAGCCGTGGAGCACGTACGCGGTTTTCCAGACGACCCTTACCCATTGGTCGTTCCTCTGGGACTGTTTACTTGTCTACTTGTATTGCTGGACTACAGTATCGTGGAGTTACGAGTCGAGAGAACTGGGGTTTATCCTACTCGCCATATGGATATTTTTCATCGGCAAACTTATCAAAACGCTCGGCCACTACATCCGACAACCCGTCGACTTCCTCCTGCTACCGCTCTCGATTGCATTTGGCTACCTGCATGGCTTCATCAAGCTCCATGGTCTACTATCTATAAACGTGGTAAGTTGGACCCACCTAGATCCGAGAATCCACAAGCGAAAGCGGGCGGATTGCCTGCGGCTGGCGACGTTTCATGTGCCTTGCATACTGATGGCTCATGCAGACCACATGGGGTAGCCGCGAAGGAGCCGACGGCGACCATGCGTATCGCATGGTTCGTGTCACGGCAAAGCAAGAAGTCGACTTCCAGCTCACCGTCGAGACCTACAACATTTGACGACCTTTACGAGTATCATGGGACCATGACCATTGTTCGCCCCGCTGCTTGCTTATTATTTCCCCGTCGGCGGCCAAGATGCGCACGGACGCCAAAAGAGGAGTACCTAGGCCAAGTACCTCGAGGTACTCCGACGTACGGCCCTTACCTTGTCGGACGTTCTAGCGCGTGTACGAGTACTTACTTAATTAATAATCCTTGCACGATTCAACCTTACGTTAACGATTCATTACGCTTCAGCGACTGATTCTTCAAGTTCTTCTCTGGAGTCTGGACTGGGTTCTTTTTTTAGATTCGGGAAGGTGGGTGGCTTGCGTTGCTATCTATTAAAAGTTTTGTGTTTGATTTTTGGAAAATTAAGGGGGGCCACTTATTTCATTTAAAGTCTACGGAGTACAAAGACTACAGTTACCGTTCCTTGCTTGCGCCATCGGCTAGAAGGATGGGAAGTTCCTACGGGCGGACAAAATTACGGCCTGCATGGTGCAGTGCTTTCATTATTCATCAAATAATCAAGACTGAGGGAAAAATGGAACAAACAGTAATCGTTGCTCACTCGTCGTGGGTATATTATTGTTCCAGAAATTGCGAGAGAGCTTTGAGACTTTGGGGAGAGAGAGAAGTAAGGTCTCTCTGATGCTGGCCCAAGCATAACTGTTCCAGTCACACAGCATATGTATGGTCCTCGACGCCTGAAAAAGGCAACCCCTCAGGATGCATTGTTCGGCACTGCGGCTGCACGCTGCCCCGCTAATGCAGCAGTCCCGTAACCATCTGAAGTTCTCAACAAATATACACCGCAGTACATGTCGCATAGTAACACGTTGTGCAGGGTACTCGTACTAGAGAGTACTCTAGATCACCTTCACCATCTATACGTGCTTGGATACTTGCACAAGGACGTGGAGGTACATTGGCCGAAGTCCCTCGATCATTCGGGACAAAGACACTGCACTACATGGCCCGACTGACTACGCTTGAAATCATCCTTTGAAACGATACGAAACATCATTCAACGTTGATTCGTGCTCGAACCTGAACCATCTACGTGTCCGGGAGATATGATATCGACCGCTTATTGGCTGTGATGCAACGCACGTCGTCGAATACGGTGGCGCGTACGAAAAAGCCCAGCAGCCAGCCACGAAGAATCAAAGTCGCACGGCATCGAATTTCCCAATCAAAGGCTGCATGTCAGAAGTGCAGACCTCAGGCACCCTTGATCGGATGTCGACAGAAGCGTCGACATCTTCCCTCGAACGAGCCACTCATCTGGGATGATTATTTCAAGCAATATAATCAATGCCAGGGTACTCGAACAACACAACAATTACACGCCCAAGAACATCTGAACAGATGAATCAGGCAATTAGATACGAAAAACATCAAATGCTTTAGCGATGATACCCCACTGCCATTCTTGATTTAGTTTCTACCCCACTGTCGTAACCTGGTCGACAAGCCCCAACCCCCCTCCACCATTGCTTACGTTACGATTGCGATTCAGCACAGACCTGCCTCCTCCCTCATCCCTCCTCCCTCATCCCTCCTCCCTCATCCCTCGTTCGAAAGCAAAGAGACTACGCACACGTACCTGGTACATTACTACCACTAGTACCACTAGTACCACTACCACTGCTACTACTGCTAAGAT
>JAABUO010004647.1_pt1 | contig 16160 bp, 15 predicted proteins | sample 5559291 | NCBI WGS metagenome assembly JAABUO01 (sample SAMN10711878, study PRJNA513372) | rock metagenome | isolation source: Antarctica rocks | place: Antarctica: Victoria Land, Finger Mt sud
CCCAGGCCCTTGATGCTCCACTGTCAGGATCACGGTATTGAGCGCTAAGCGCATACGCCGCACGGACGTCCTTGTCGGCCCGTACAACCGGACCTCAACCTGGGACCCCCTCCGGCGTTACGGTCCGGCCCGTCTCGGCTGCTTGTAGGCCGGCCATCACCACGGCCAGCGCGGCGCGGCCCTCCTCGCCTGGGACGGCGGCGCGGCCCTGCTGCACGCCCTCGACAAAGGCGTCGATGACGGTGCTGCCGCGGATAGGGTGCCACTGCTCCTGGTCGAGCGGCGGGACGTCGTAGACCGTCTCGGCTTTCGGTGGACCGAGCGCGGCTACGACTAATGGACGCCCGCGCTCGGCGCCGATACGGATCGTCCCACCCTCGCAGTAGAAGACTGTCCCGCTTTCCTGCTCGTAGGTGTAGGTCCAACTCGCGGCCAGGCTCCCGAAGACGCCGTTCTGGAAGCGGAGGAGGAGTACGGCGTTGTCGTTCACCTCGGCCTGCTTCTGCAGCGTGCCCGTTAAGGCCGCGACCTCCGTGACATCGGAGCCGAGCAAGAAGCGCAGGATGTCGGCTTTGTGAACGCCGAGATCGCCTAGCGCGCCGGACAGCGACTGTGCGCGGGTGAAGAACCACTCGGCGGTAGGGGTCCATTTCTCGGGACCGTCGTGGCCGTAGAACGCCCTGAAGGTTAACACCCGCCCGAGCGCCCCGCTTTCCAATATCCTCCTAGCGGTGGTATGGACGGGCATGAAGCGCTCGTTCTGGTCGACCATGAGCACGCGGCCGGTCCGTCGCGCGGCGGCGATCATCGCGTCGGCGTCGTCCAGCGTCGTGGCCATTGGCTTCTCGACCAGGACATGCGCCCCGGCATCGAGCGCGTCGATCGTCGCCGGGGCATGGAGGTGATTGGGGGTGCAGACGCTCACGATGTCGAGCCGTTCGCGGGCCAGCATCTCTCGATAGTCGGCATAGACCGCTGAGGCTCCGAAGCGAATCGCCTCTTCTTGGGCACGCTCCAGGCGCGGGTCGCTGACGGCGACGAGTTCGACGCCGGGGTTGGCGACGTACTCCGGCAGATGCCGGAACGCGGCGATGGCGCCGGCCCCGATCACACCGGCTCGTAACTGGGTCATCGGCGGACCTCGCGACGTGGCCTGGCGTGGCGTTTTGCTCGTGGATCTTTCATGGACACTCCAGCATCAACGCGCTTCGTAACGTGCATCGTCAATCTCTCCTTACAACAGGTCGGCGCCGCCGGTGGTGGGGAGGGCCACGCCGGTCAGGAATCTCGCGGCCGGCGAGGCCAGGTAGACCACCGCGTCGGCGACGTCCTCGGGCTCCTCGATCCGGCCGAGCGGCGTGTTGCGGACGTACTCAGCCACAACCTCCTCGGGCTGCATCCCGCGCAACCGCCCCTCCCAGGCTAGCTCCCGCTCTTGCATGCTTGTACGGACGTAGCCGGGGCAGACGCAGTTGCAGGTGATGTTATGCGGCGCGACCTCGACCGCGACGCTCTTGACCCAGCCGATGACGGCCCACTTGGAGGCAGCGTAGTGGGCCAGCAGGGGGACGCCGCGCAACCCGGCCATCGACGCCGTTGCCACGATCGCCCCGCCTCCCGCCGCCTTGAGGTGCGGGAGCGCGGCTTGCGTACATAGGAAGACCCCCTTTGCGTTGACATCCATATTAAAGTCCCAATCACGCTCAGGATCGAGGTCCTCCACGCGTGCCATGGTGGAAACGCCGGCGTTAAGGCACGCGATGTCCAGCCCGCCGAGCGCCTCCGCCGCCGCCGCGAAGACGGCGCGCGCTGCGGTCCCATCGGTTACGTCAAGGGCGCCGGACCACGATCGCACGCCCGTCGCGCTGATCTCGGCTGCTACGGCCTGCGCTGCCGCGCCGTCAAGGTCGGTCACCGCCACACCGGCGCCGGCTGTGGCAAGCGCCCTACAGATCGCGCGGCCGATCCCGGCGCCCCCGCCGGTCACGACGGCGCGCCGCCCCTGTAATACCTGTCCCGCCATCGCGTCGCTCACAGTCCCTCCTCTCCGATCCGGGCAAGCCGGCCCATCTCATCTTTCAGCTCAGGGTACAAGCGCCGGTAGATCCCGTAGACCTCGCGATACTGCTCGTGGCGACGTGGGTCGGGCCGCTCGACGCGCCGCTCGGTCAGGAAGCGCTCGATCTCGTCCCAGTCCACGAACAGGCTCCCGTGCATCCCGGCCACAAACGCCGCGCCTAGGGCCGAGCCGGGATGCCCCGGAAACGAAACGACCTCCCGCCCCAGCACGTCGGCGGCAATCCCGCGCCACAGGTCACTGCGCACCCCGCCATTCGTCGCGAAGACGCGCGCGATGGGGAGGCCGCTCTCCTCTAGGACGCCGACGTGGTGCTGGAAGCCGAAGATCACCGCCTCGAGGACGGCGCGGAAGAGGTGTGGGCGGCCGTGGCTGAGCGTGAGCCCGACGAAGAGACCGCGAGCCAGCGGGTCAAAGATGGGGGTCTTCTCACCGAGGAAGTAGGGTAGGCAGACCAGCCCGCCCGCGCCTGGCGGGAGCGCCGCGGCTTCCGCGTCGAGCGCCGCCAGCGCCGGCCCGTCCGCGCTCAAGCCGAACACCTCCGTCAGCAGCCACTTGACCAGCGAGCCGCTCGCCGCCATGCAGCCGTTGGGGAGCCACCTGCCCGGCACGTCGTGGGCGTCGAGGAACAGCCGCGGGTCCACATGGGGGCGGTCGGCGCAGTACAGGATATCGCCGGCTCCGCCGAACTTGATTAGCAGGTCGCCGGGCCGGGTGACACCGGCCGCCAGCGCCGAGGCCACGTGGTCGGCGCTGCCGATCGCCACGGGTGTCCCCTCGGCCAGCCCCGTTTCCTCGGCAGCGCGACGCGTCACCCGGCCACCCGCTGCGGGCGGCATGCCGACGTGCGGAAGTTGGTCCGGCTGCACCCCCGCCGCCTCCACGTAGGCGGGAATCCACTCCTCCGCGCGCACGTCCCACAACCCGCTCTCGACGGCCCAGTTGAGCTCCAGCCCTGGCTCTCCCGTCAGGCGTAGCCGCGCATAGTCGTAGGAGCCGAGTACGATCCGCACCCGCTCCCAAACCTCGGGCTCGTGGCGCTGCACCCAGCGCAGGCGCGGTCCCACGTGCTGCGCCGTCGTCACGGAACCGGTCCGCGCCAGCACCTCATCCTGGGGCAGCGCCGCCCGCAACTCGTCCACCTCGGCGTGGGCGCGCGCGTCGTTCTGCTGAATGCTCGGGCGCAGCGGCCGGCCGGCCTCGTCCAACAGGACGATCGCCGGGACCATGCCACTCACGGCGACCGCGGCGATGGCGCCCGCCCCGCCGGGCACTTGCCCGACCAGCTCGCGGGCGACGGCGCAGAGGCCCGCCCACCACGCGACCGGGTCCTCCTCGGCCCAGCCCGGATGGGGGCTGTGCAGATCGTGGGGCGCCGTGGCCGTGGCCACCATCGTCCCCCTCTCGTCGACAAGGAGACCCTTGACGCCGGTCGTCCCGATGTCGAGTCCTAGGGCCAGCCGCATCACCGTTCCCCCCGCGTCACCCGCACGATGTCCATAAGCGCCGCCACGCGGGCGGAATCGACGGGGTTCCAGGTGACGCCATCGCGCTTAAGCGAGGTCCCGACCACCGCGCCGTCGGAGAGCGGCAGTAGCTCGCCGGCCGTTTCGCGGCGCAGGCCCGTGTTGAGGAGGACCGGGACCTCGCCGCCCACCGCCTCGCGGACCGCGCGCAGGTCGCCCACCGTCGGCGGCGTCCCGGTGATGGGGCCTGAGACCCCCAGCGCGTCGGGCAGGCAGGAGAACGCGACGCTGCGAGCGATCGCGGCGGGACCGCGCGCGTCGAGCGGAGCGGCGAACTCGGCCACGACGGTGAAGAGGAGCTTGACCCGCTCGGCGTTCAAACTACGACGCAGGCGCAGTGCCGCCGCAGCGTCGGGGACCCATAGGCCCAGATCACCGGCGTGGACCCCTGTGAAGACCTCGCGGGCGAAGGCCGCTCCCGTCGCGGCGGCAACCGCGATCGTGGCCTGCGCGTCCCACAGCAGGTCGACGCCGAACGGGACGCGCAAACGGGGCTTGAGGGCGGCGACGGTGGCGGCCATGGCGGCAACCTGCGCCGGTTCGGCCCGCGGGCTATAGGGGCGGTCGTTCTCGTTCCCAAACATCACCGCGTCGACGCCGCCATCCTGCAGCGCGGCGATATCGCGCTCGGCGCTGGCGATGATCGCCTCCATCCCGCCCGCCGCGTCGTAGAGCGGCATCCCCGGTAGGGCGGGCAAATGGACCATGGCAATAATGGGGCACGCCGTGCCGAACGTTTCCTTGAGCCACGTCATAATCCGCTTCCCCCCCCACTCTCACGTAATCTCTCGCGCGAACCCTACCGCACCGCCGCCGCATCCTCCCGATTGACAGTGCCCCAGGTGACGCCTATACTATAACCATGCGCGGCTACCAATTGCAAACAGGTGTGATCATCTTCCGAACACTTATTGTGGCGCAGGCGTCGCGATGACCGTCGGGACTCTGCCGCCCCGCGTGCTGCGACTGCGCTGCATGGCGCAGTACATCCGCACGTCGGGTTTTGCCTCGGTGGACGAACTGGCGAGCCATTTTGGGGTATCGGAGATGACGGTGCGCCGCGACCTTGCGACCTTGCGGAAGGAGTCGTTGACGGTACGGGCACGCGGTGGCGCGTTCAGCCTCGACGCGGCCGCGGGCGTCGAGCCGCCCTTCGTGGCGCGAGAGGTCGAGAATATCGCCGCGAAGGAGGCGATCGGCCGGGCGGCGGCGCGCCTAGTCCGCCCAGGGCAAACGATCGCACTGGATGTCGGGACGACAACCCTGGAGGTCGCCCGCAACCTGGGCGCTTTGCAGCCGCTGAGCGTCCTGACGTTCAACGTTCATGCGGTCCTGGCCCTGGCCTTGAGCCAAGTCACGGTCTACGTGCCTGGTGGGTGTCTCCGACCGCGCGAGCTGTCGTTTGTCGGACCGCTCGCCCTGGATGGGCTGGCGCGGTTCCATCCCGATGTCTTCTTCCTCAGTGCCGCGGGAGTAGACCGAACCAGGGGCATCACGGACTACAACATGGAGGAAATCGCCGTCAAGAATGCGCTAATGGCCCGGTCGCGCCGCGTGATCCTGGTGGCCGACGCATCCAAATTCGATCGCGCATCGGGGCTAACCGTCGGCCCGATGGAGGCGCTGCATGGAGTCGTGACCGACCAGGCGCCTCCCCCGGAGTACGCGGCGTTGTGGGAGGAACGGGGGGTGGAGATCGTGGTCGCGGGCGCGGACAATTAAAGAGGCCGGATACCGCGAGCCTGACTGGCTAGCGCGACACCCGGATAGTGGACTTAATTGGATAGTGGCTGGAAAGCCGGGAAAGGGGTGACAATCATGACTATGCGGACCATGTTCTTTCGCCGTGGCGCCAGACCCATCGCGGCTGCGGCCCTGACCTCTGTGCTGATCGCGGCGAGCGCGTCGGGGAGTGCCCATAGTGGCGCAGCCGCCGTCACCGCGGCCAGAGCCGTTCACATGGCCCCACGCGCGGCGACGGGTGGCACGGTGGTCATCTCCAATGCGACCGGGTCGGTCTGGACTGGGAGTTTCAATCCGTTCTCAGTAGCCGTCAATTTCACATCGATCGGCATCGTCTACGAGCCGCTCATGTTTGTCAACATCATCACGGACAAGGTCACCCCGTGGCTGGCGACGGCCTACCATTGGAGCGCGGGTAACAAACAACTGACATTCACGATCCGCAAGGGCGTGCGCTGGTCGGATGGCCAGCCGTTCTCCGCCGCCGACGTGGTGTTCACCTTCAACCTGATGAAGAAGTACCCCGCGCTGGACTTGCAGGCCGTGTGGTCAGTTCTCAAGAGTGTGCGGCAGCAAGGGACGAATACGGTCGTCATGACCTTCACGCAGCCCGCCGCGCCGTTCTTCTACTACATCGCGGACCAGGACGGGATCGTCGCGCAGCACATCTGGTCGAAGGTTAAGAATCCGGTGACCTATGCCGACAGCACGCCGATCGGCACTGGCCCCTTTGTCGTCCAGCAGGTCTCGCCACAGACGATCACCTACGTGCGCAACCCGCGGTACTGGCAGCCGGGGAAGCCATCGGTCGCCAAAGTCCTTTACCCCGCCTTTACCTCGAACCCGCCGGCCAACCTCTACCTGGCCGAAGCGAAGGCCAACTGGGGCTTCCAGTTCATGCCGAACATCCGGTCCTACTACATCGCCCGCGACCCGGCCAACAACCACTACTGGTTCCCGCCGGTCGGCAACGTCGATCTCTACATCAATCAGAAGGTCTATCCGCTCTCGGTGCGCGCCGTGCGCCAGGCGATGGCATACGCGATCGACCGCCAGCGCGTCGCGACCATCGGAGAGTACGGCTACGAGCCAGCGGGGAATCAGACCGGCGTGATCCTGCCCAACTTCCGACGCTGGTACGACCAGGGCCAGGCGGCGCGCTACAACTACACGTACAATCCGCAAAAGGCGATTGCGCTACTCCAGAATGCGGGCTTCAAGCGCAACAAGGCGGGCATCTTCCAGACCCCGTCGGGGAAGCCGCTCTCCTTCTCTGTGATTAATAACGCGGGCTATACGGACTGGGTGGCCTCGATGGAGGTTATCCGCCAGAACCTGCGTCAGGTTGGCATCGACCTCCAGCCGGAGAATCTCTCGCAAACCGACTGGCAGGCGCGCCAGAGCAACGGGCAATTTGACCTTGCCTACAATACTCCTCCGATCGGGCCGAACCCGTACTACGATCTCCATGCCATCCTGTTTAGTGGGAACTCGGCCCCGATCGGTCAGGCCGCCGCCAGCAACTACGAGCGGTACATCTCGCCGCAGGCCGATGGGTTGCTCAATCAGTTCGCCGCCGCTTCCGACAGCGCCACGCAGCAGTCCCTGCTTAGCAAGCTGCAAGGGCTCATGCTGCGCGACGTGCCGGTCATTCCAGTGACGGAGCAGGTATCTTGGTACGAGTGGAGCACGGCGCAGTTCGCCGGCTGGCCGACGCCCCAAGACCCCTACGCCAACCCGGCCCCGGCCGACTATCCCGACTGGGAAGTCGTCTTACTGCACCTCCACCTTAAGTAGAGAAAGGACGTCGGCGATGGCCTTTATCGTGCGCCGCCTGGGGTTCTTCGTTATCACGCTCTGGGCGGCGCTGACGATCAACTTCGTTCTGCCCCGCCTAATGCCCGGTAACCCCGCCGAGGCGATGATGGCGCGCTTCCACGGCCGCATCAACCCCCAGGCGTTGGGCGCGCTCGAAGTGGCGTTTGGCGTGCATAGCCATCAGAGCATCGCCTCTCAATACGTCGAGTATCTAGGCAACGTCGCCCAGGGGAAGTTCGGCGTTTCGTTGGCCTACTTCCCCAACTCGGTCAGCCACATCATGCTGACGGGGTTGCCCTGGACGCTGGGCCTGATCGGGACCACCACGGTCATCTCGTTTGTGCTGGGAACCTTCGCGGGGATTATCTCGGCTTGGTGGCGGGGCGGCGTGGTCGATAGCCTGTTGCCCCCCACCTTTATAGTCATCTCGGCCTTGCCCTTCTTCTGGCTCGGGCTCATCTTTATCTTCATTTTTTCCGTGTCGCTGCGCTGGTTCCCGCTCGGCTTCGGTGTCGACGTCGGCTCCGCGACGACGCTGTCCTGGTCGTTCGTCGGCCAAGTGCTGTCGCACGCCATCCTGCCGGCGTTCACGATCGTCATCACCTCCGTAGGCGGGTGGATCCTGACCATGCGCAACAACATGATCACGACCCTCACCGAGGATTACGTGCGGATGGCGCGTGCAAAGGGCCTCTCGCCCCTGCGCATCATGTTGCTCTACGCCGGGCGCAACGCCGTGCTCCCCAACATCACCGGGTTTGCCCTATCGCTCGGCTTTGTGCTCAGCGGGGCGCTGCTGACCGAGATCGTCTTCAGCTACCCAGGTGTGGGCTTTCTGCTGTACCAGGCAGTTACGGGCGAAGACTACCCCCTCATGCAGGCTATCTTCCTGATCATTACAGTGGCGGTCCTAATAGCCGTGCTCCTGTCCGATATCGCCAACGCGTTGTTGGACCCACGGACGCGGACACAGCGGTGACCAAGAGAGGAACTGGATACATGGATGCACCCGTGCTCACGGAGGAGCAGCCACTCCCAGCCGTCCACCGCCGTGGGCGCGGGCGTGTCGTCATCAGAGCGCGGCTCGTCACGGCCGTCACGTCCAATCCCAAAGCGCTGATCGGCGCGCTTATCCTGAGCGCCTTCGTCATCATGGCGCTGTTCGCCCCTTTGATCGCGCCCTACGATCCGAGCGCCCAGCAATTCCAGCCGATGGCCTCGCCGACGTCCGACCACATCCTGGGCACGACCTCGTATGGGCAGGATGTCTTTTCGCAGGTCGTCTGGGGCGCCCGGCAGTCGCTGCTGATCGGCATCGTCGCTGGCGTGGTTGCCACCGTCATCTCGGTGTTGATCGGCGTCACGGCGGCCTATCTCGGCGGCATCCCCGACCTGCTGCTCTCCCTGTTCACCGATATCTTCCTAGTGTTGCCGCAGCTCCCCCTGATGATCGTGATCGCGACGTACTTCAAGGGCAATGGCGGGGTGTGGGTGCTCATCGTCGTGATCGTGATCACGGGGTGGGCGTTCGGGGCGCGGCAACTCCGCTCCCAGGCGCTCTCGGTCCGCCATCGCGAGTTCCTCGAGTCGGCGCGCATCCGCGGCGAGCGCGGCTCCTATATCATCGTCTTCGAGCTGCTGCCCACGATGACGTCGCTCATCGCCGCTAACTTCCTCAGCGCGGCCCTGTACTCGGTCCTCGCCGCCGCCGGGCTGCAGTTCATCGGGTTGGGCAATATTGAGCAGATCAGCTGGGGCACGATGCTCTATTGGGGGCAGAATAACGAGGCGCTGATGGCGGGGGCGCCGCTGTGGATTATCGCGCCGGGCGTCTGTATCGCCCTGCTCGGCGCGTCGTTCGCCCTGCTCAACTATGCCTTCGATGAGATCGGCAATCCCGCTCTGCGGGCAGGAAGGAGGAAGCGTGGACGACGCGGCGCCCATTCTTGACGTCCGCGATCTGGTCGTGGACTATGTCGGGGAGCGCAGCAACGTGCGGGCGGTCGATCGCGTGAACCTGCGGCTGCGACGGGGCGAGTTCCTGGGCATCGTCGGCGAGTCGGGGTGTGGGAAATCGACCCTGTGCTTCGCGATCGCGCGTCTGCTCGCTCCCCCTGCGGAAATCATGGACGGCCAGGTAATGTTCGCGGGGCGGGACCTGGTGCAGTTGCGTGAAGGAGAGCTGCGCCACATGCGCTGGCGCGACTATTCGGTCGTCATGCAGAGCGCGATGAGCGCGCTGAACCCGGTGATGACCATAGGGGCGCAACTCCTCGACGCGATTGGGGCGCACGAGCGCATGCCCGCGCGGCAGGCGCGTGAGCGCGCCGCCGAGGTGCTGCGGCTCGTCGGCATCGACCCCTTGCACCTGCACAGTTATCCGCATCAGTTGAGCGGTGGGATGCGCCAGCGCGCCATGATCGCGATGGCCCTCGTGTTCACGCCGAGCCTGATCATCATGGACGAGCCGACATCGGCGCTGGATGTCGTGGCGCAGCGTTCGTTGATGTCGCAGATCATCGCGCTCCAGAAGCGGCTCGGCTTCGCGGTGATCTTCGTGACGCACGACATGTCGCTGGTCCGCCACTTCGCGGACCGCTTGGCGATCATGTATGCCGGACAGGTCGTCGAGTTAGGCGCGACCCAGGCCATTTTCACGGACCCCAAGCACCCCTACAGCCGGGGATTGCTGCAAGCCTTCCCGTCGATCTACGGCCCCAGGCAACAGTTACAGGGCATCTCTGGCAGCCCGCCCGACCTGCGCTTTCCACCCCGTGGATGCCGCTTCCATCCGCGCTGTCCCGCGGTGATGGAGCACTGCCGGACGCAGGAGCCGCCGCCGTACGTTGTCCCCGGCCGTGACTTGGTACGCTGCCACCTCTACGCGGCGCACGACCATGCTCTGGAGGCCGAATAATGGACGGTTCCACGGCGATCTTCCCGGCGGAGGGCTCCGCCCCGCTGCTCGAGGTCAGGGGACTGACCAAACACTTCCCGCTACGGCGCCCTGTGACAGCGCCATTTGCCCCACAGCGGATGCTACACGCCGTCGACGATGTCACCTTAGAGATACGCCCGCGCGAGATCGTCGCCCTCGTCGGCGAGAGCGGGAGCGGCAAGAGCACGGTGGCCCGCCTGTTGGCGATGGTCTATCGCCCCACGGCGGGCGAGATGCTCTATCGCGGGCAGCCCATCGGCGAGTTGCGCTCACGGGCGGAGATGCTTGCCTATCGCCGCCGCGTGCAAATGATCCTGCAGGATCCCTTCAGCTCGATCAGCCCAGTCTACCCGGTGGCGCACGGTATATCCCGCGCCTTGACGCTGCACCGACGTGTCCAGGGGGGTGCCCGGCAGCGGCGCGAGACGGTAGAGGGCATTTTGGAATCGGTCGGGCTGAGCCCAGCGACAGAGTTCGTGCGCAAGTACCCGTACGAACTCAGCGGGGGGCAGCGCCAGCGCATCGGCTTCGCGCAGGCGCTGGCTTGCGGTCCCGAGTTGATACTAGCCGATGAACCCGTTTCGATGCTGGACGTCTCCATCCGCATCGGGGTGCTCAACCTGATGGCCGAACTGCGCAATCACGAAGGCGTTTCGTTCCTGTATATCACGCACGACATCGCCAGCGCGCGCTATGTGGCCGACCGCATGTTCGTCATGTACGCTGGCCGCATCGTTGAGAGTGGACCCATCGACGACGTGCTGTCGCGGCCCAAGCATCCCTATACGCAGTTGCTCTTGTCGGCGGTCCCCGACCCACGCGCGCCACAGTCGGCGGGGCTGGCGGGCGACACGGGCGAGCCGCCGCGCGTCGTCGATCCCGGCGAGGGGTGTCGCTTCCGCGCCCGCTGTCCCTACGCCGTCGAGAAGTGCAGCCTGGTCACGCCGCGCCTACGCCCTGTGCGCCCCGGCCACATGGCTGCCTGCCATGTGGCCACGGCAGAGCTCCCCCCCCGTGACGATGCCGGACGGGCGAGCCGACACGCCGTGATCGGAGACGGTGAGAAACAGGCCATCGACTGACACGATAGAGGCGAGCGCCCTGCGCCGTATCACGTACGGGCGGCTGTGATGGACTGTTTACCTGGTTCCGTTGGGTTCTGCTGATGTGACATGTTATTGACGCACAGCCTTCGGCCCAGACCTGTCCTGGCTCCCCTGGTTATCCGGGCCTGCATGGCGTATCTGCGGAGCCGGTATGCTCAAGGAATAGGGATGCAGTGACTTGAATAGAGGGAGGGCAAGACATGGTGACGGCGATCATTGGCGCGATCAAGCGGCGCGAAACCGCTGGCCTCCGCGGCGCGTACGGCTGGCTCCTCCAGCGGACGAAGCCAGCGACCGGGACGTGGGCGCGAGGAGCAATCGCTGACGTGACCAGGAGCAAGGCCGCCTTATCCTGAGCGCATCAGGTGCGCTACGTACTCCGAGCGTACCGCGCGTCTGTCAACACAGCACGGCCGCACCAAGGGAGCGGGCAGACTATCCTCGACCCAGGTGAGCAATCCAATCAGCCACGCTCAACGACAGCGGCCATCGTTTCCATGCCAATCGTGGGCGGCCTGCGCCATGACTATCAGCGGGCAGCATGATGGGCGAGCGGTGCGCGACGATGGCGTGGATGGCGACGGGAGCCAGGACAGGGCCGCGGAGAGGAGCGGCACGTGGCGATGGCGCGGTCTCGCCGGCGATGAGCACCCTGAGCGGCACGGGCATAGGGGCACGCTCGCCGGCTCGATGCGTCACCGCATGATTCATTCAGATCGGGCGCTCACGGGCGGCTATGCCCGGATGTGGCGCGCTGACGGGCGGACCGGAGTATCCACGTCAATGTCCGCGGGATACCCTTTATCCTCGACGACTGCTTCCACATCGCGGCCCGTCCGTCATGCGTGCCCCCATCCTAGCAGGCTGGGTGCCTATTAAAGGTGAACATCAGGATAAAAAGATGTGAATAAGTGTGAACGGCAGTGTCACGGGGTGGTCACGGGGTGGGGGCGAAGCGGTAGCCGCTGTGCCACTCGGTCTGGATGTAGCGAGGGTGCGCGGCGTCGTCGCCGAGCTTGTGGCGCAAGCGGCGCACGAACACGCGCAGGTAATGCACCTCGCCGACGTACTCCGGCCCCCACACGCGCTCCAGCAGGTGGGTGTGGGGGAGCGCGGCCGGCGTGGCGCACCAACTCCTCCAGCAGGCGGTACTCTGTCGAGGTCAGCGCCACGACCTCGCCGCGCACCCGCACCTCATGGACGGCCGGGTCGAGCGTGACGTCGCCGGCGACTATGGGCGCGGCCCCGGGGCCGGGCGCCAGGGCGCCCCGCGCCCGTCGCACCAGGGCGCGCAGGCGGGCCAGGAGCTCGAGGGGGTCGAAGGGCTTGGTGAGGTAGTCGTCGGCGCCGAGGTCGAGCGCGCGCACTTTATTCGGGGTGTCGGCGCGCACGCTGAGCATCAGGATGGGGACGGGCGACACGGCGCGGATCTGCTGGAGCACGGCGAAGCCGTCGGGCGGGGGCATCGTCACGTCGAGGATGACCAGGTCCGCGCCCTCGTCCGCGAAGCGGCGCAGCGCCTCGTCGCCGGCGACGGCGCCGGCGACCCGGCTGTCCGGCCAGGTCAAGCGCACGCCGTAGGCGACCATCGTGGCCACGTCCGGCTCGTCCTCGGCGATGAGCACACGTAGCGTCATCGTTCATCCCCTGTCGCGTCGCGGGGCAGGGCGACGGTGAAAATGGCGCCGCCCGGGCCCGAACCGCTCTCGGCCCACAGGCGTCCCCCGTGCAGCGCGACGATGCGCCGCGCGATGGAGAGGCCCAGGCCGGAGCCACCCCTCCCGGCGGCGCCTCCGAGCCGCCGGAAGGGGTCGAACACGGTTTCCAGGTCCGCGGACGGTATGCCGGGGCCGTCGTCGCGCACGGCCAACCGCACCTCGTCCGGCGCGACGCGCCCCGCGACGGCGATGCGCGTGCCGCGCGGGGTGTGCCGGTTGGCGTTGACCAGCAGGTTCACCACGACCTGCTCGAGCAGGTCGCCGTCCCCGGCGACCGGGAGGGGCGCGGGCAGGTCGAGCGTCACCTCCTGCCCCTTCTCCTGTAGCAAGGGCCGGATCGCCGCCAGTGCGGCCGTGACCGTCCGGCGCAGGTCGAGCGGTGCGCGTGTCAAGCGTCGGCCGTAGATGACTGCGCGGACCGGGTGGACGACGCCGGCCTCCAGGCGATTGGCAGCGAGCAGGTCGTCGATGCGCAGGCGCAGGCGCTCCACGTTGCGCCGGGTCGCCGCCAGTAGCTCCCGTTCGGCTGGTCCGAGGCCGCCGTCGAGACCCGTTTCCAGCAGGCCGAGGCCGGCGCGCACCGCCGTGAGCGGTGTCTGCAGCTCGTACGAGACGGTGGCGACGAACTCGCCGCGCAGGTGGTCGAGCGCGGCCAGCCGGGCGGCCTCGGCCCGCGCTCCCTGGAGGCGCGCGCTCCAGCACTACGGCCGCGAGCTGTGCCACCGCCAGCGTCAGCGCCCGTTCGTCGGCCGTGTCGGCGCGCGGGTGGTCCTCGACGTCCACGGTGAGGACGCCGATGAGGGAGTCGTCCACGCGCAGCGGCGCGACGAGCATCGCGCGGGCCCCGAGGGTCGATAGATCGCGGAACGGCGGCCGCGTCAGGTCGATCTCCATGACCTCGCCCGCGCGCAGGCGGGTCACCCATCGCGAGTCCGGGCGCGCATGCGGGGCGAACGCATCGACGCCGGCCCACCAGTCGCGCTCGGCGTCCGCCGGGTCGCCCGCGACTGTCACCGGCCGCAGGCGCTCCCCGTCCAGGGCGATGATGCCCACGCGCCGGCAATCCAGCACCCGTCGCGCCGCCGCGGCCAGCCGCCGTGCCATGGGGAGGTCGCCCTCCCGCTCATCCGGCGGCGGATGCCGCCGCGCCGCGGCCGGATGAGCAGCGCCTGCAGCGCCTCGCGCGTGCGCCGCTCCAGCCGCCGGAGCTCCGTCACATCCTGCACGACCATGACCGCGCCGCTGATGTGCCCGGCCGGGTCGCGCAGCGGGGCCCCGCTCGCGCTGATGCGGACCTCGCGCCCATCGAGGACACGGACCTGCATCTCGATGGCGTCCGCGCCGGTCAACGTCTCGCCCCGCAAGATGCGCGGCAGGCCCCAGCGTTCCTCCGTGAGCGGCCGGCCCTGCGCGTCGCGCGCCGCCCATTCGTGCGGCGGCGCGGCGACGGCATCGGATTGGGCGGCGAAGCCCAGGATGGCGCGGGCCGCCCTATTTGTCCGCAGGATGCGGCTGTCGCGGTCGTACACGAGCAGGCCATTCGTCATGGCGTCGATGACGGTGTCGAGGCGCCCGGCCTCGATCCGCGCGTCCTGTCGGCCCTGCTCGGCCGCGCGGGCGAGCAGTTGGGCGGCGCGCCGCGCCCGCTCGACGCGGCCGGCCAGGGCGCTCAGGGCGCCGCCGGCGACGAGGAACAAGGCCAGCGCGACGACGCGACCCTCGGTGTTCTCCGAGAGGTGCAGCACGGTCGAATGGAGCAGCGCGCCCAGCAGGATCGCGGCCACCAACGTCGCGAGCAGGCTCGGCGCCATGCCCCAGGCCAGGGCGACGAGCGCGACCATTAGCAGGGAGAGCAGGGCAGGGAAAGCGAAGCCGTCGAATACGTCGGCCAGCCCGACCACCACCGCGACGGCCGCGCCCGGCAGCAGGACGGCCGCGACATAGCCGACCAGGGGATGGCGCCACCGCTCCGGCAGCCAGGGTGGCGCGAACGTGTGGACCGCGAGCCAGCGCCCGGCAGCGGCCCACCAAGGCGCGCCGCCCGTCGCGCGCCCGCTCGGATCGACATCGGTCGTCAAGCCAGACCGCATCGCGCCTCCCGCGTTGGGATACCTATCCACCCACACTCTACACGGTCCCGGGCGCGTTGTCCATGTCCACCCCGACCGACCGACCGGGCGACCGGGCGTGGGGCCTGTGAAAAGGCGGCCGGCCTGGCGCCGCATGCGGCCACAGTGGCGACGACCTAGGGGAAAACGCTAGCTTCCCTGCGCGGCGGCGACGGCGATGAGGCCCACGACACCGAGCGCGTAGAGCAGCAGCACGACGAGCGAGTCGATACCCATGTTCAGCACCTGCCGCCGGGGCCGGAAGATCAGGCCGTAGAGGTAGACGGTCGTGAGCAGGATGCCGAGACCGGCGAGATAGATGTCGGTGCGCTGCGCTTGCGGCAACACGGCCTGGCCGGAGAGCAGGCTCGCCACCAGGAACAGCACCGGCAGGAAGGCGTTGCCCCCGAAAATGTCGCTGAACGCGAGCTGGTAGTCGCCGAGCTTGACCGAGGCCAGCCCGGTTGAGACCTCGGGGATCGAGGTCGAGGCGGCCAGGAAGGTCGCGCCGAACAGGACGCCGGTCATGCCGATGTGCCCGGCGATGGCGGTGCCGCTCCCCTCCAGCACCACGCCCGCCACGAGCGTCACCGCGGCCGCGATGAGGAAGACGACCTGTGCTGGCCGCTTGGTACATCCGTTCAAGTATAATGGTATATAGGGCCAATTGCCGCGAGACATGGGGCGCGGCGCGAGCGGTGAGAACGAGGGGTCGAGACAACGAGAGCCGTAGGGCGTACACTGGGACAGTGACATTGCCAGGGTCTCTCCCCGATCCAAGCGCGCTAAGGAGTACCCCCATGCCGGCTCATTTCCTCCATCGCATCGCCCGTTTCGGTCGGAACCTCGCGCAGCGGCTCGAGCGCCGCCTCTTGGCCGCGATGAAGCCGGCTGCCCCTGTTCTCATCGTGGGGACGCTCGCCGACCTCACGCGGAGCAAGCCTGTCCTCGTGGCCGAGAATGCACTGCTGCGTCAGCAACTCCTCATCCTGCGGCGGAGTGTCAAGCGCCCGCGCTGCACAGCGGCTGATCGCACGCTCCTCGTCCTCCTGGCCAGTCGCATCAGTGCGTGGCGGCAGGCGTTGCTCATCGTCCAACCCGAGACCCTGCTGCGCTGGCACCGGCA
>JAABUO010004649.1_pt1 | contig 16157 bp, 23 predicted proteins | sample 5559291 | NCBI WGS metagenome assembly JAABUO01 (sample SAMN10711878, study PRJNA513372) | rock metagenome | isolation source: Antarctica rocks | place: Antarctica: Victoria Land, Finger Mt sud
GCAAGCCAGCACATAAGCTCTCGACGCGACTGCGCCGGCTCTGGAGCTCGCCCTGCTGCCGCCTAGCACCAGAGGCAAGGCGCAGCTGCTGCTCTGAACTGCGTGGCTGACCTTGCTGAGGTCGCCCCGCCCGATTGCCCAAGGCCTTCGGTGGCAAGCGTACGAGCAGGGAGCTGGTGTACCAGGGTGCCCAGGTCAAGCCTATGCAAAGCGCTCGCGATCACTGTCGCATCCATGCAGAGCACGTGTGTTGTCGCGTGGTGCATTGACGCGTGCGGAGTTTGCTCAGGGCGGCTGGTGTGCTGGCTGCATCACACCGATAGCGCCGCGCAGCCTGTTGCTCAGCCGCGTGCTTGCCGCGCTTCAGCGCGGGTACCCTGCTCTGCGCACAGGTCCTGCGCGCGGTGGCCCAGAGTTTCCCCGCCCCGCGCACAGGTCCTGCAGGCGGCGTTCGCGCAGTTTGGTGCGGTGCAGCGCGCGGTGGTGGCCGCGGAGCCGACCAGCAGCACGTCGCGGAGGTCCAAACCTGCTCTCAGCCCTTTTACCTGTGGCCTAACCCTGACGCTGCACCTGTGACCTGCGCCCTGGCCGCAGAGCCAGCAGCGCGCCTCGGAGGTCTCATATGGCGCACAGCGCGCACCCGCGGCCTGACCCTGACGCTTCACCTGCGACCCCGGGCCCCGCCTTGGAAAGGCAGGAGCAGGAGGCGCGGCGGGACGCTCTGCCTGGTCAGCTGACTGTGACAGAGTGCTTCTGGGGCTCATTTCAGCAGTTGACTTCTGTGACTCGAAGTTCTGCTGTTATCGAAGCTCGTGACCTGACTGCGGCATGTGTATGTATCTGCACACTGACACTGATGCTGTACCCCTGCATTGCAATCTTGCTCTGTGCTTGCGCAAATGCGTTAGTGCCTGGTGACACCATGCCCGACCTTGCTTGCCCTGCGGTGCTAGTGCAACGGCAAAGCGCCCCGGCGTCCGTGGTCTGGCGCAGTGTGCCGGATGCTACCAACTCGCATGCTTTTTCCAGGCAGCTAGGTTGACAGCTGCCTCCGTTGGCATAGGGTGTGTCGTAAGCAGGAGCAGCTGCTAAGAGCTTTAGGCCGCTGCGGATTCGGGCCTGCAGGAAGAGCGGGAGCTGAGAATGCCCCCGTGCCTGCGTGGCACCCCTGCGCAGGGGGTGGTGAACAGCGCCAGATCCCACCGACCGGGGTCCTGACGACGCGGGGTGGCTGTGCAGCGGCCCCGTAGGTGGCCCCGTGGGTGCCTGAGGGAGTAAGTGGGAGCTGCGGCGCCGCGCCGCGCGCGGCGCGCGGCCGAGAAGCGGCGCGCGCGCGCGCAGGTACGGCTTTGTGACGTTCGAGCGGAAGGACGACGCGCAGCGCGCGCTCGCCATGTGCCGCCAGAACCAGTTCCTCGTCGGCGCGTCGCCCATGCCGGCGCTGGTGGAGCTCGCGCGCATCGAGGCGCGCCGCTGCCCGCCCCGGCGGCTAGGCCAGGTTGTGCGTCACGCAGGGTTTTTTATTTGGCGAGAGACACGTGCCTCTGTTGGCGGCAACTGGCGCTCGCTGTGCTGCCGGAATGTGGTGCCCGTCACTGCTACGCCCGCGCGACTGGTGGGCGAGCCTGCATGCACTGCGGCGTCATGTAAACTGCTGGGCGCATCAGCCTCTGCGCTGTGCTGCCACCACGTTTGCCTGGCCGGTGCCGGCGTGCATTCGGCGCGCCTCGCGCGCCTCGCCCGCGCGCGGCCGCGCCTGAGCGCGCCGCGCGAGCGCAGGACGTCGACGAGGGCTACAACGACGAGATGGCCGGCCACGGCAAGGAGAAGCGGGAGCGGGAGCCGATGATGCCGCCCACCGGCCTGCCTGCGCACTTCTCCATGGCCGGCACTGCCGAGCACGCCATCGTGCGCCGTCTCTTGGGGTTTAGGGTTTGGCGAACGCTGGCTGGCCCGCGCACAACGTGCGTGCGACAAGAGTGCAGTGAAGCAGGTCTGCTGACACCGGATGCCAGTGTTTGGGCTGCTGTGGTGAGGCTCGGCTGCTGCTCCGCCTTCCGCTGCGGCGTCCGAGCGGCCTGCCGCCCGAGAGGTGATGCTGACCGCCACGCATGATGCCTGTCTGCAGGCAGCCCAAGCGTGCGAGCTGCAGAAGCAGTACCTGGCGGCCAAGCGGCGCCTGCGCACGCAGCTTGACAGTGCTACCCAGGCGCGCTCCATGAGTGCTGCTGCGCGGATGTGGCTTTAGATGCGTGTGCGGGCTTGCTGAGGCGAGCATAGAGCGCTGTGTAGTATGGGCGTCGCCCACAGCACAAAAGCTGTTATTGTGGAGCGCTGTGTGGCAGCGAAATGATCCGTCATGTACACTGATGAGTGTGCCTGTGCTGCTTGAAAGCGGACAGCAGGCCTGAGCGGAGAGGCAGGGGGCCGGTGTAGGCATGCAGTGCCATTGGGGCTGGTACATCTAGTGGCGCGCGCCGGGGGGGACTGAGAGCAGCTGCGCGGCTGCAGGCGCTGCTGGCGCCGCACCGCGCGCCCGCACCAGGCGCGCTGGCGCACGCGCACACGCCGCCGGACCTGCTGGGCGGCCTGGGCGCCGGCCTGGGCGGGGGCATGGGCGGCGCGGGCGCGATGCTGGGCGGCGCGCCCGGCGGCATGCTCGGCGGCGCGCCCGGCGGCGTGCTCGGCGGCGGCGGCGGCGGTCGCGGCGGCGGCGGCGGCGCCGCCCTCCCGCCGCAGCGCGCAGAAGACTTCCACCACGTCGCGCCGCCCAAGCGCCTGCGCATGTCCGACGGCCAGCGTGCGCCGCCGCCACCCTCCAGGCCTTAGGGCGTCTGCGCAAGCCCGCTGTGTCTGTTCTCAGATTTTCCTCATCACAGGGTTGCGCACATCATGCTGCACTGGCCCGCCTCTTGACCTTTCTTGTGCTCCACACTTTTGACACCTCCGCCTTTCCATCAGTCGTGCCCAGATTTGCATGCAGTCTGCTGTCCGCCGCCTTGAGCGCCGGCCAGACCCCGGCGCTGCGAGCCGCGCTGACAGGCCGCACTCACTCGGCGCAGACGACCGGTACTTTGACCGGCCGCGCCACGGCGACGCATTCTCCGCGCCGCCCCCCGACCTGGCGTTTGGCGGCGGCGGCCCCGCGCCGCCGCTCGCCGCGGCGCGGCCCGCCGCGTTCATCAGTGGCGGGCAGCTGCGCTCGGTGCTGGACGGCGGCGGGGACGGCGGCGGCGCCGGCGCCGGGGGCGGCGGCCGGGGCGGGGTCCCGCAGGGCTTCCATGGGGGGCAACGGGGTTCTGTTGGCGGGATCGCGGGTGGCGGCGCCGCCGGCCAGCAGGCGGCCATGGCGATGCCGCTGCCGCAGGCTGACGCGGCGGGCGGCGTGGTGTGCCCCAACTCCGCCGCTGCCAGGCTGCTCGTGTGCAAGGGGGGGCGCGTCCTCTGTGCACCTACTGCCTTTGCTACATCCTATGATGGAAAGCCCTGACTCTCATTTGAAAAGGTACAAAGAGGGTCTTTGAATGCTGCATGACCCACACGCGCTGTGTCGGCGCAGGGCGAGGGCAGGGTGGCGGCGCACCTCCCGGGCGCCAAGCCGCCCGGCTCGCACGACCACGGCGGCATCGGCTTTGGCGCCCCCGGCGGATACGACGCGTCCCCGAGCGCGCAGGCGTACGGCTTCCATGCGCTGCCGTCTGCGTACGGCCCGCCGCCAGCCGGCGGGCCCCCGCGCGCAGGGTTCTCGCAGGCGCTGCCGCCGCCGCTGCAGCAGGGGCGGCCGCCGTCGGGCCCGCAGGGGTACGGTCCGTACGGGCCGACGCCGGGGGCTCCTGCGGGCAGCGGCGGCTCAGGGCGCGGCATGCACAGCGGCTATGGTGGCCCCGGCGGGAGCCACATGGGCCTGGGGCCGCCCGAGTTTGGCGGCGGCGGCGGCGGCGGCCTGGGCCTGCCCAGCCATATGGGCGGCGGCGGCTTCGTCGCGCCGACCGCCGGCCGTGGCGGCTATGGCATTGCGCTTGCGGGCCGCGGCCGCGGCGGCATGCACGGGCCCCTGGTGCCCTACTGACGCGTGCCTGCCACTTCAGCGCGAGCGCTGGCGTGCATACGGCGGGTCCCGCCGCGAGGGTAGTCCTGGCACCCTGCCCGCACGCCGGCGTGCCGGCAGACTGGACTGGCGTTCGGAGGGTGCTGAATCCACTGTGCATCATGTCTATGAACTTGAGCCTCAGGGCGTTTGCGGTGGTGCCCGCCGCCAGTTTGTGCGCCACAGGGTTCAATTGTTGAAATTGTTGAGATTCAATGTGTAAAAGTTAGCCTATGTGGCACGCAAACTGCATGTAGGGGCTGGCCGCCCGAGCGGCCCATCTTTTGTGTTTAGAGTTGGAATGTTTGTTACCACACACATGCAAGTAAGCCAGGCCATGACACTTCACAAAAGGAACTGAAGGCTCCTGCCAGCCCTGATGGCATGTGCCAGGTTCTTACAGCCTGACACTTTAAAAGCTGGGTGTGGCACTCCCATGCCTGAAAGCCGGTCTGTACAGGCATACACAGCATAGCCAGACGCAAATCCTTGCGGCTATATAAAGCCGGCGAGTCGCTGGCCCACCGTGCAGTAGCAAAATAAAGGACAAACCGGAGGTCTGTAATCGAGGTGCAGCACATCGCTGCAAGGATGTGCAGCGCACCACTGTGAAGGGTGAGGCACAGCTTGCAAAGTGTTTCTTTGGGAGCAGGTTCACACCTGCATCCACGTAAACAGTATCACGGTGAGGCTTATAAGTTGTAAGTTATAAGGTATAACAGCCCTTGAGGTGTCCTACTGAGCTGATTACGGTATGTGACCTGCGGCGACAGGTCACCCGCTGCCATGGACGGCTGGCCCCTGGAAGTGCTCCAGACTGTGTTCGCGCACGTGCCGCAGCTGCAGGCGCTGGGCTGCCTGCCGGCCGTGTGCCGCCGGTTCAGGCAGGCGCTGCAGGGGCCCTCGCACGTATGGGAGAGCCTGGAAGAGGACACGCTGGAGCATGTCCCTGGTGCGTGGGGCAAGCCTATTCCTGCTTTGACTCGACCCAGTTGCCCAGCGGACACCCCAGTGCTGTGTTGACGCGCTGACGTCTGGGCGCAGGGAGCCAGTGGCGTGTAGAGCTCTTTGAGCGCTGGCTGCTGGACCGCGGGCGGTCTGTCAGGACGGTCTGCTGGACTTTTAAAAGTGTCAACGATGTTGTCACCCATGACGTGCAAGCCTTCTGTGGACTCTTGCGAAGCCTTCCGGCGCTTGCCGACCTCCAATGTTGCCAGGGCTACGACGACGACTATTTCAGCCTGGGCTCTGTGCTTCCAGCGCTCTGCGACGCCTTGCTGCAGCGCAGGACTTTGACCCGCCTTGAAGTTAGTGTGGATGCGGCACGTATTGATAAGGGCGAAATTGGGCCGCGCGTGTCTGCCAGCCTCGGTCAGCTGCTCAATTTGAGGAGCCTGCACCTGGAACTGGCCGGCATGGGGCAAGACGATGAGGGTTCCCGGCCCTTGTTGATGGCACTGGGTGCCCTGCAGGAGCTGACGCAGCTATGCCTAGGAGGGAAGCACTTGTTTTCATACTTCACATTACCAGCTGCAATCACTCGCCTGCACAGGCTTGAGGACCTGAGCCTGCGTGAATATGCCGGCATCAGCTTGGAGAGGGGCTGGTCGCACCTGCCAGCACTGCGCCGCCTAGAATTGTATTGCTGTGAATTCTGTACAGGCCGTATTCAAGGTTCCGAGGAGCTCTACTGGGGCCTTCGAGCACTCCCTGCTCTCTGTCGCCTCCAGATTGTTGCCTGCAGCTCGATTTGCCTGCCTGCTGGCATGCCTGGCCTGACATCGCTGTATGTGGAGGCCACATGTTTCAGTGTGAATGATGCGCACTGTGCTGTGACCCCTGCCAATCTGAGCCTGGGCGGCCTCAGAACATACACCGGCGTCACCGAGCTGCACCTGGTGGGGCTGGGCCTGCGGGCTTGCCCTCACGCTGTCACTGACATGCTGGGGCTGCGGGAGCTCGACCTGACGGCAACCTGTTTGCCGAGCTGCCTGCGGATGTCGCGCGGCTGTCTGCGCTGCGCAGCCTGGCGCTGGGCTGGAGGGCTGAGCCAGCTGGGCATGCTGGGGGCTGCGTTGACATATCCCCCCTGGATGGGCTGTTGTGCTTCCCAGACCTGCAGACTCTTGTGCTCACAGACTGCGTGGTGCGCGTCAGCGGCGCACTCGTGGATGCTCCCAGCTTGCAGACTGTCAGCTTTATAAGGTCTCTCCCTGAGGCGCGCGCGTCCATGGAGGCTGTGCTGCAGCTGCACCGCCGCCTGGTGAGGGCGCACAACCCCGGTTGCAGCTATGCATGGATGGGCCCTGGCACTGCGCATGACCATCGTGAGGTAATGCGCCTGATGGGGCGCGCTTCAGGGCGTGAGCTCAAGGCTGTGGCCGCATTCTGCGCAGCCCTTGAGGATGAAAGGCACGCGCGCATGTGATGCGCAAGGGGCTGTCACTATGAGGCTCCTGCATACCTTGCATGCCCAAGTGCCTGTGTATTTACACTAACGCGGGGTACACTAGTGAGTCCGAATGGGGCTCTTGACATGTTTATTGTTGCTTCCCTAGGACCAGACATGCAGCAGATTTACATGCATTGTGAACAGCAATCGCTTGTTAAGCTGCTCGGCGCGCATGATCTGATGATCTGACGCGCATGATGATGATCTGCTTTCCAGGCACATGCAGCATCTTCCTGCGTTCTTAGCATGCTGTGCTCGTGCTGCATACGCGCACCTCCCCTGGTACTGCTGCCAGTGGCATCACACACTCTGTGGTGCTGCCCCGCGCCATGTCAGTCACGCTGGCCTGCAAGCCTTGGAGCCTTGCGAACTTCCCTTGCCTGAGCGGTCTTGGTGCGGCATGTCCCTGCTGCAGGACAAGAAAGTGGGAGTCCTTTCCCGTGCGCACCACATCGGCCGGCAGGTCACTGGTTTGCAGTGCACCGTTTCACGCAATAGTGCTCTTTTTGCTGGCAGGAAGCGATCGCATGTGCATGGTATCAGGAGCAGTTGATCCCAACCCCAATGTTAGCCAACACACCTGGCTGGCCGACCCATATGAGTCTGGCCGCGAGGACGCAGGAGCAAGGACACACCTGATCAGGGTGGCCTTGATTAGCCTCTCTGTGCACATTGGCAGAACGTCACCACAGTGCTATGCCTACAATCTTGTCGCTGCAAGGCCATCTTTGTGTACGAGTGAACTGGTTGCCCCTTGCCGATGAAGTAGCAAGCAGTTGTGCCGCGAACTGGTACTGGGAGTAGAAAGTGATAACCAAGCAGCGCTTCACAAGTGCAGATGTGGCCGGCGAGGCCGCCTGCCTGCGTGCGCGCATGCTGGGCATGCGGCTGGCCAACCTGTACGACATAGATGCCAAGGTGCGTGCTGCCTCCGGGTGTTGGTAGACATCCTTGCTCACAGGCGCCAGCGACTCTGTGACTCACAGATGAGGCAGGCCTGCCCCGCTTGTCCAAGACTGCTTTCGTGTACAAAGAACTTGATACATACATAAATAGGGACGTTTAAGTACGCAGCGCTCGAGTGTTGCAGAGCAGCTCGAGCAAGAGGGCGCCTCGCGCGAGCCAGTGCGCGTCTGCGCACGCAGACGTACCTGCTGAAGCTGGCGCGGAGCGGCGATAATGGCGAGAAGGTGTTCCTGCTGCTGGAGAGCGGGGCGCGCTTCCACACCACGCAGGCGCGTCGCGCCTCCTGTGCGGCGCGGGGTGCGCCTGCACGCAGCCAGCAGTCAGGCAGCGCGTCACAGCAGCTGTACTCATGAGCACCGCAAACCGCCCCGCGGCGGCTCGTACCCCAGGCCTTGGCTGCTGCCGCCGGCTCTGCAGCGCTGTGCTTTGTCGGCCTGAGCTGCCCTGGCCTGCTGCAACACTCATTCCTTCACCCGCCGCATCGCAAGCCAGGGCAGCGCGCGCGAGGTCTTGCCAGCGGCGCGCGGGTTGCGCGGGGGTTGTCAAACAGGGTAGGGTTAGGTTATCACCTGCCTAGTCAGACCACGCGCGCGAGCTCCTGCCAGACGCACGGGCGGCCGCGCGCGCACTTTGTCAAGGAGCGCAGCGAGGCGCTGAGCAACTTTGCGCTGACGCTGCTGTAGGGTTAGGTTAACATCTGCCTAGGCAGGCCGCGCGCGCGAGCTCCTACCAGCGGCGTGTGCGGCCGCGCGCAGTTTGTCAAGGAGCGCAGCGAGGCGCCGAGCAACTTCACGCTGAAGCTGCGCAAGCACCTGCGCACGCGCCGCCTGGACAGCGTGCGCCAGCTCGGCGTCGACCGCGTCGTCGACTTCACGTTCGGCACCGGCGAGGCCTGCTACCACCTCATCCTGGAGCTGTACGCGGCGGTGCGCGCGCGGGCGGCCTCAGCTGGCAGTGAAGCGCGCAAGCAGCGCGCGGTTGTGCCTCGTAGAGCGTGCTTAGCGATGCCGCGGCGCTGCGACGCTGCTGAAGCGCCTGCTTGTGCAGCGTCGTACTCGTGTTGGTCAGACCCCACAGCGGCACAGGCGCCCCGAGCCGCGTGGAGTGTTGTACCTTGGGTATTGCGCAAGTGTGGCTTGTTTGCTGCTGAGATGTACTGCTGAACAGTGTGCATGTGTCAGGCCTTGCGTCGCCTGAAGTGTATGGTGCACGCCAGTGCGCCGGGGACAGGCGCGCATGGCGCTGGTCGCTGCCACGCATGCTGGCAGGGGTGGCAGCGCGCCGACTGCGTCGTGCACGTGGGACGCCGCGCCAGCGTGCATGTAGGGTAGGGCCACCCTAACCCTAACCCTCACCGCGCAGGGCAACCTGATCCTGACCGACGCCAACTACCAGATCCTGACGCTGCTGCGTTCGCACCGCGACGACGCCAAGGGCATGGCCACCATGGCCGCGCATGCGTACCCCATCCACGCCATCCGCCTGCGCGCGCCCGTCGCGGCCGACGCGCTCGCGGCGGCCGTCGGCGCCGCCGACGACAAGGCCACGCTGAAGGGCGCGTGCCTAAAAACACTGCGCACATCGGGCACACCCATAGCATGTCCGGCTGCTGATGCATGACGTGTCACTTTGCAGAGCTCTCAGCGCCGGAAGACGTGGAAGGTTGCGCAGCCGACTGGCCAATTCCCGGGCTTTGCTCCATGATGAATAAGGACTTTGTGGTCCCTATGTGCTCAGTGGTCAGTGTGCGTTGTGTGGCCGTAAGTGTTGCCTAAGCCTCATGACGCGTCCGGATGGACCCCACTTGCCAACGCCTATGAGAAAGTGCTGCAGTGCATACACAAGGTGCGCGCGCAAGCAGCTGCTCCATGGAGGGATGCTGACGTGCCGCGCGCCCGCAGGCGCGCTGGGCAGCGTGCTGCCGTACGGCCCGGCGCTGTGCGAGCACTGCGTGCGCACGGCCGGGCTCGACCCCGGCCGCCGGCCGCGGGCTGAGCCGCTGGGCGAGCGCGAGCTAAATGCGCTGCTGGGCGGCGTGCGCGCCTGGGAGGCCTGGCTGGACGCATGCGAGACCGCCGCGCCCGCCGGCTTCATTGCCACGCGGCTCATTGGTGCGGCGACTGACAGGAACTGGAGTCCATTGTGTGCAGCGCGGGTGGCTGCAAGCATGCTGGTCGTCTGCACTGTTTCAGGGCAAGTCTGGTCCGATGGGAGCTGCTGTGGCATATGTTGCTGCACTTCAGAAGCATTGTTGCGATCATGCATCAGTCTTAGTGGTGGAATGCCTGTGCCGCCTACTGGCTGTGCTGGCACTGCATGCGCAACCCATCAGCTGGCCTGCGAGCCTGCTCTTAGCTCACATGCAGTCATCACAGTGTGCGGGCGGGCGGTGCCAGCCAATGGTAGAGAGCCTTCAACCAACCAGCAGGACAACAAGTGTACGCAGGCATGATGTGCGTAGCTGACTCCTCATGTCACATATCACATCATGTGGGCGCTGCACTGAATGTAGGTGAGGTTGTGCAGGGGAGGAGAACGGTTTGGGCCGAAAGGCAAAGGCGGCTGCGGCGGCCGCGGCCGCCGCCGCAGTCGCGCCAGACTCTGCACAGCCAGGCGCCGCGGCACAGCCAGGGGCAGCGTGCGCGGCGCACGTGGAGGGCGCGTCCGCTGCGACCTGCAGCGATGCCGCCAGCGGCAGGGGCGAGGGTGCAGGCGCAGCCGCGGCCGGGCCCGCAGAGGCGAATGGCGTGACCGGCGCGACGGCCGCGAGGCTGCCCGCAGCGGGCGCTGCTGCGAGCGTTCAGGATGGGACCGCTGCCGCAGGCCGAGCAGTCGCCGGCGCAAAACCACTGCCCGGTCCTCCTGATCTTCCTCCGGATGCCTCGGCTGGCAGCCCTGCACAGGTGGCTGCACAAGTGGCGGCAACAGTGGCACAAAGCACGCCCAGCGCAGTCAGCACCTCGGCGAGCGGCGGCGTACCAGCGCCAGATGACGAGTCAGTCGTCTACGAGGTGCGACTCGCTGCATTTACGTTCCGAGCGAATAATGGGAGAGCATGGCAGAGTGGGGAATGGTGATGTGGCAAGCCCATTACGCTGTCACGGGATCAGAAGCCTGCCTAACCAACTGTGCCCATCAGCACATAGCTTCGCAGGGCGCACCATCCATGCACCATCGAGCCAGCGTCCTCAGGGCCGCGACACAAGCCTGACAGGGTGAGCCCGGGCGCTGCGGCCCGCAGGCCTTTGAGCCGCTGGAGCTGGCGCAGAACGCCGGGCGCGCCGCGCTGCGCTTCCCGACCTTCGACGCTGCGCTGGACGACTTCTTTTCCAAGGCGCGCAGCCGCTGGCCTGCATGTGCGCTGCGCGCGCAGCTGTGGGCTCTGCATGTGCGCTGCGTGTGCAGCTATGTATCTGCTCCTAGCATCCTAGCTCCTAGCCCTGCTCATACATACACTGCAAACCCTGGAGCATTCAGGAGAACCCTGGAGCAGCCGGGTGCAGCACAGAACGAGTGTCAACTTATGTCATTATCATAGAAGCCTCGAGCTCTAGCAAGGTAGAAGCAGGTTTTCAGCAGTGCGAGTGGGAGCCCTGCACAGGAGTGGCCGCCTCTTTCAGGCCAGCAAGCCAGCCGCGCCTCGTGTAAGAAGCACGAGCCGCACGCTTGCCCCTGCTGGCATGTGACGCGCGCGCGCGCGCCCGCCCGCGCAGGTCGAGGGCCAGAAGGCAGCCGCGCAGCGCGCCGCGCAGGAGCGCGCCGCGCTGAGCAAGGTGGACCGCATCCGCGCCGACAACGCCGCGCGCGCCGACGCGCTCGCGCGCGAGGCCGCCGATGCCGAGGAAAAGGTCTGCGCGCCGCGCCTGCTTAGGTCATGGTAACGGTAGTGGTCATGGTAATGATGGTAATGATAACGGTATCGGCAGCCTTGCGCGAAGCTGAGCTGAAGGTCTGCGCGCCGCGCCTGCTTTGGTCATAATAACGGTTGTACCACTCTGGCGCTTGTCGGGCTCGCAGGTGCGGCGCGCGCGCGCTAGACAGCTGGGCTGGTTCCCCGTGATGGTGTGCGGAGAGCCGGAGTCTCTGGCAATGGGGGGTGGCTGTAGGAGGATGACGCAGGCGCCCTGCATGTCTCATCACCAGCCAACGCACTGCTCCAGGCACGAGACGTGCGGCGGCCTTGGCCCTGTCAAATGGGGGACACCTGCCGCGGCGCCCCGGCGCCGCACCCCTAGCCGCGGCAGCGGCTGAGCGTCCGGCGGGCGCCAGGCGCTCCTGCTGGAGGTGAACGCCGAGGCGGTGGACGGCGCCATCCAGGCGGTGCTCGCGGCGCTGGCCAGCGGGCTCTCCTGGACAGAGGCGCGCCGGCCACCGCTCCGCCTGCCGCGCTGCCTCGCTGCTTATTGCGTTGCACTCATGTCACTTGGCGGTATGGTGGTCGGCCGCTTCTAGCTGGCGGCCTGGGACTGCTAGAAGCCTTCCCTCCCCGTGCCTTGCTGCGGGCGGGATCGCTGTGCCTGGGTGTGCGCCCGGACGGCGTGCACGTGCGAGCCCGGCGGCCCGCACCAGCTCCGTGCTTATAGGTCCCGCCTCGTGTGCCTGCCGGAGGGCACGGCGAGCAGCACGCCAGCTCCTTGGGCAGGGCGCACGCAGCCCCGCGGAAGCAACTTTGCACCCTTTGCCAGCATGTGCGTGACCTGTCAGTCTGACCTGTCCCGCAATGCCTGTCCCGCAATGCCGTCAGAAAGCAGGCGTACCCTGCGTGGAGAGGCCTCGTGCCAAGCCGGCAGGTGCGCCGGCTGATCAAGGACGAGCGGGAGGCGGGCAACCCGGTCGCGGCGCTGGTGCACGCGCTGGACCTGGAGCGCAGCCGCATCACGCTCGCGCTCAGCAACTGGACCGAGGAGGACGAGGGCGACGACGATGCGCAGACGCGCGCCGCCACGCTGGCGTGCCCCGCTCGCAGGAGCCAGGAGGGAGCGCATGCGCCATATTGCCTGATGCTGCAGGCGCCATGGCGCCGGCGGTTAATGCCGCTCACTGGTGCTAACCAGCGTTTGTGAGTATCACAAAAACAGACACACACACAACACCCCACAGATGCAAAGCTGTATGGTCCCCATCACATCAAGAGCCATACACTGTTGTGTCACAGTTGCGCGAGCACAGCAACACTTAGTGTAATTCTTGAGTGTGATTTACCCCTTATCAAACAGAATTCAGGCGTGCGCTGCTTATAGCCTATGCGAACCGCTTGACGCATGCGCATGGCTGAGGTTCTAAAGCGCAGGTGGAGGTGGACCTGGACCTGAACGCGCATGCCAACGCGCGCCGTTGGCACGGCGACCGCAAGGCGCGCAGCGCCAAGCAGGCTAAGACGCTGGACGCCGCGTCGCGCACGCTGCACATCGCCGAGAAGACGGCGCAGTCGCAGCTGAGCAAGGCGCGCGCCCGCATGCATGACGCTACCCTACCATACCACCTACCCCCTATCCTGCGTGACAAGGTGGTGGCAGCGTGGTCTGAGTCCACCTCAGGGGACACTCCTGAGTCTCGAACCGGGTGCCAAATGGGTCGCATGCACGGCACTGGCTACTGTGGTTACGGCGGCCCTCTGGAACACCATCGCGTTTCGGCCAGGAGTGTGGCGCACTGTCGCCCATTGACACAGCCAGGTGACTGCTAGGCGCCACTGCTGTTGGTGCAGAGAGGTGCACAGGGCATAGTCTGGCATAATGCAGACCGGGGCCGCGACGGCCATGCCGAGCACCGCTGACTGGCGAGCTTGGAAGGCTTTGCAGTTTCAAAGTGTTGTTGGTCTGCAACGGTGCGCATTTGGCGTCTGCGGCGACTGCGGCGCCCCGCGCGCGGCAGGTCCGCGCCGTGCCGACCGCGCAGCAAGTGCGCAAGCCGTACTGGTTCGAGCGCTTCAACTGGTTCATCACCAGTGAAAAGTGCGGCCCGCGGACCCGCACGCGGCCCTGTCCGAGCCGCCGTGCGAAGCGCACCTTGCTACCAGCTCCGGCGCCCGGGTCGCTGTCTGCCAGCGGCGCGACGCATGCAGCTGCACTGCCAGCAGAGTGGCGGGCGGGCTGCTGACCACTGCCTGCACATGGGGTCGGGTAGGGCGGCTGCGCTTGGTCATGCTTCTGATCACTTCAGGTGACCTGCGGCTACGCCCATGTCATGGCCTGCGAGGTTGGTGCGGCATTTGATTTGTATCGCCGGGGCCTGCCTCCCGACCGCCGCAAAAAAAGTAAAAGCTCAGGGCAATTATTCATTCAAGAAAAGCCGCTGTCGGCGCGCGCAGCTACCTGGTGGTGAGCGGCCGCGACGCGCAGCAGAACGAGCTGCTGGTCAAGCGCTACCTGCGCGCGCACGATCTGTATGTGCACGCCGACCTGCACGGCGCAGCCACCACCGTCGTGCGCAACGGCGACCCCAGCCGCCCAGGTATGGCTGCACCGCACGACAGGCGCGCAGCGTGAGGACCACGGACGATTGCACATGCATTTGCAAGCGTGACACAGCAGAGCCGTGTGTGTGCGCGGGCGCTGTATGCTGCAGCAGCGCCGCGCTGGCATCCATGCCTCCTGCTCAACTGTATTGAACATAAGTAAAAACTATAGTGGAGCTGCGGCGCTGACCGGGGCCGTGCCGCGCGGCGCGCAGTGCCGCCGCTGAGCATTGCGCAGGCGGGCCAGGCGTGCGCGTGCCGCAGCCAGGCCTGGGACGCCAAGGTGGTCACCAGCGCGTGGTGGGTGCACGCGCACCAGGCGCGCGCGGGCCTGGCAGCCGCGGCAGTGCGGCATGTGTTGTGATTAGGGTAGGGCTAGGGTACGGCCTGGTGGCACCTGCGGGCTCACCAGCAAGCTCGCTGTGGCTCGCAAGCAGCTCGTCGCTTGTGCAGCGCGTGTGTAGCGCACTCGATCAGGATCACGAGTGCTGCACGCCTCCTGCAAGTCATTGGCGGTGCTCGAGCGCTCGCCAGCGCACTTTTAAAGCTTGGCCTCGGCGCGCCTGGGCGTGCGCAGGTGTCCAAGTCGGCGCCGAGCGGCGAGTACCTGCCGACCGGCTCGTTCATGGTGCGCGGCGCGAAGAACTTCCTGCCGCCGCACCCGCTCATCATGGGCTACGCGCTGCTGTTCCGCCTGGTGCGTGGGACACTCCCACCATCCCGTCATCCATTGTTCCTGCGCAAGTACGGCGTCCGTCTGGTGCGCGGGGCGCCCCCGGCGCCCCGGCAATCATGCTTTTCTGCAAAGGTACAGCGTCTGGCGCTCTCTGCGAGGCCTGAAGCAATGCAGGCATGCGGACGATGTGTGTGACAAGTGACATATCGAGTTGTGTAAAACCGCGGTGACTCCAGCAGTGAGTAACAGGTCACAGGCCATGCGAGGGTATGGCCATGAGCCAGCTGCCCCGCAAGCGCAGGGTGAGCGTGCGCCGCGCGGCTAGTGACATTGAAAAGGCCATGTGACTGGAAGCACATTGTTTTTTCGCATATGCAGGATGAATCGTGCATCGCGGGGCACCTGGGCGAGCGCGCGCCGCGCGGCGACGACGACGCGAGCTCCGTGGCGCCCTCTGCGCCTGGCACCGCGGCCGCTGGGAGCGTCGCCGCGGACGGCGCCGACGGCGGTGGCGGCGCCGCGACCGGCAATGCTGACGCCGCCGACGACGTCTCGGTCGCCAGCGACTTTAGCGAAGGCGACGAGGCGGGGGATGTGGTGCCGTTCACGGCGGACACGGACAGGCCCGAGCACGCAGGGCAGGATGGTGCGCCGTCCGGCGGAGCGCAGGCGGGTGAGGCATCCGCCAACAGTGGCGCGGCAGCGCATGGGGACGAAGCTGCTGGAGCGCGTCTGGGGGCAGGGCAGAGCGCGCTGGACGCGTTCATGGAGGGCGCGGCCGACCCGCTGCGGCGGCACTACCAGCGGTGCGCGTCCGAGCTCATCCCACTGTAGCTGCTCTGGATGCCGAGTGTCACGCGCCCTTTGCAAAACGTCGTGTCAGAGGGGTGCTGTTGCCGCATCTTCACCTCCGTGTGCTTGGCCGCATCTTCACCTCCGTGTGCTTGGACCTCCGTGAGTCTGACCTTATCAACGTGGTAATCAATGACGTGCGCACATCGCCTACCTGGGTGCTGGCTTAGTGGCTCCCTCGCACTGCGCATGCCGCACTCGTGATGTGCCGCCAGCGCTCGCTCGACGTGAGGCGGACTGCTGGGGTGGGGTTCGGCAGCAAGCCGTGGCGCTGCGAGCAGGTATGGGCTGGAGCTGGCGCAGCCCGCTGCGGCAGAGGCGCCGGCAGCCGCCGTAGAGGCGCCGGCCGAGGGAGCTGGCGCTGACCCCGCAGGGGCGGACGAGGCCGGGGCGCCCGCGCGGCGCCACCTGTCGGCGCACCAGCGGCGCCTGCTGAAGAAGGTGCGCCCGCTCTCGAGGGCTGCCCTGGCGCTTGCAATTTGTGCACTCCATACCCTTCTGAAGGAAGGGTGTCAGGCACGAACCTTGCCGCCTGTGAACCTATGAAAGTGTGTTGAGCGCTTCCCCGTAATGTGATTGCTTCACCCATGCGGCCGTGTCGCAACTAGAAGACACACGGCAGGCAGCACCTGCGCCCCCTCATTGACCTGTTCCAACCCTGCACAGT
>JAABUO010004650.1_pt1 | contig 16156 bp, 21 predicted proteins | sample 5559291 | NCBI WGS metagenome assembly JAABUO01 (sample SAMN10711878, study PRJNA513372) | rock metagenome | isolation source: Antarctica rocks | place: Antarctica: Victoria Land, Finger Mt sud
TGGTATGCCGCGGCCACATGCAGGGATCGCGCTGCCAGTGCGCCGTCGCCGGCAGCAAACACGCTCTGTTCGCGCCGCCTGAGCCCGCGCAGCGCAGGCCGCTGCGGTGTGCCCGCGGCTGCAATCAATGCCTGCCTCTGGGCGCAGGCGCGGCGCAACCGCGCCGGCCGCCCCGGGCGGCGGCCTCGGCGACGCGCGCGTGCGCAAGTCGCGCCTAGAGCTCGACAAGGAGGCAGCGGCGGCCGCCGCGGCCGCCGGCGCGGGCGGCGGCGGCGGCCACCCGCGCACGCCGCACCCGTTCGCGCGCGGCCGCGGCAGGTGCGCCGCCGCGCCTGGGCCTCACCCCTGGGCCTCGGTCTCTTGATGCCCTTGCGTGCTCGTTCCCGGCCCTGCTAGTGTCACTGATAGTCCGCCAAGCGAGGCCGGAGGCCTGGGTACCTGCCAGCAGCAGTGCTGCCCAGGGCGCTGCGTGCCGTGGCCCCAGGCTGCACCCTGCCACGTCCCGCCCGAGGCACCCAGTGCACCGGCACAGCGCCATGGGCCACCTGTCTCCAGACAGCACATGACCTGCCATGCTGCCAACACAGGAGCGCCGCGGCGGCACCGGCGGCCGGCGGCGGCGGCGGCGGCCTGGGCGACATGAAGGTGCACCGCAGCCGCCTGGAGCGCGAGCGCGCGGCCTGGGCGCAGGTGCGGCCCCTGCAGCGAGGCGGGAGCCCATGCGGAGCGGGGACGTGCGCACGGGGTGTGCATCCGTACGCATCAGTGCATTTGTTGCCGGATCCCTGTGATGTGCTGGTTACACCGCCAACCAGCATGCTGAGGAAGCGCAGGCGGCCGCGCGCGGCGCCGGCGGCGGCCGCGCCATCGGCGCCGCAGCGGTCCCGCGCGCCAAGGCGGCCGCGCCCGTCGCGCCGGCGCCGGCCGCCGCCCCGGCGCCGCCGCCGGCCACGCCGCAGCAGGCGGCGGCCGAGGGCGGCGCCGGCGCCGCGCCGACGTACCTCAAGCCAACCAGCGCGTCCAAGGCGCGCGTGGGGCAGCTGCCGGCGGCGGCGGCGGAGAGCGGGCCGCCGGCGTTTGACTACGTGCCAAACTAGGCAGCAGCGGCATCTGTGGTGAGTTTAAAGCGGAGCAGCGCCGGTTAGCGCACATCCCGCTGCGCGCCACAGGCGTGTGCGCCGGCGGCCGTTTCAAACAGCAGGACACGCGGGGGTGCGCCAGTGCGGCGTGCCTGCGTGCGACCGCGCACGGGCGACAAGGCGGGCAAGCTGACACCTGGGTTGCACATGAGGAATGCACAGGCGCGGCGTTGGTGCGCGCTCGAGCATGCTGTGGGGCAAGATCGCGGGCATGTCTGAGAGTCTTGGAGCCAGGCAGTAGGCGGGGCACGCCGTGCTGCTGGAAGCACCTGGCACTACTGGATATACCATGCCTGCTCTGTTGTCTCCAGCAGCGCATCCTGGAAGCAGGCATGGACATGACGCCCAGGTGCCCAGCACGTCGCGTGGGCGCGCAAGAGAGTTGCGCGGTGGCGCAGATGTGTGCGCATGACCAGGCTCAGGCATAGGAGCGCAGGCACTGGCAGCACGCCCGCCAGGCTCGAGGGGCAAGCACGGGGTGAAAGGCACATGCCGCCAAAGCATGCCGCGCAGTGCAAAGGGACAGGTGCCTGCATGCTGCGTGGTGGAGCCGCCACTGCAATGGCCCAATCACACACTTTGGAGCGTACCCTTTGGCAACTGCATGTCAGCCACGAGCATGACATGCATGTCAGACGGTGTTTGCATGCGAGCGCCCTCCTCTTCATGGGCAGCCGATCAGAGGTTGAGCCAGAGCCCTAGCATGCACTTAAAGGCTAGCTGGCATGCGGACACAATGTAAGGATGCGTCGTAGGCGTGGCGCGGACGAGACGCAGTGTGGAGGCTCTCCGCGACTTATGAGGCACATGGGCAGGAAAGTTTCGATACGTACTGCAGAGTTCACAGCAGCGACCAGTGCTGGCTGGTGGCTGATGATGTGTGGGCCGAATTCATGTGTACAGGCAGTGGTGAGGCGCGTGGGGCTGTCAGAGTGGTGTGCTTGCGCGAAGTGGAGGTGTCCGAGCTCCTGTGAGTCCGCTATTGGGACCTCGATGTGCGGGGCTGCCAGGGCGCCCAGTGGTTGGAGTGTGCAGGCTTGTAGAGCAGAGTAGGAGTAGGTAATCCATGCTATCATGCAGTTAGAGCAAGCAATTGCATGACCTATGGACTTGAAAGTCTGTGAAGGGGCCAGGTGCATGCCTACAAGACATGAGCGCATATTGTTCCATAGCGCTGATGTGCTGAGCAACAGCCCGCAGGCAAACCAATGCCCAGCGCTGCGCTGGGGTGTGGTGCAGGTCTGCAAGTCAAGCCATATTCAGGGTCACAGGCGGCGCTTCATGTGTTGACCACCCGCTGCTGCCGCAAAACCCCTGCGCCTCCGTGCGCGGCTGCGCTGTGCAACAGCCCGCTGCCTTCACCCTCTTCCAGGCCTCCATGGCTTGCTCTCACGCTGCCGCGCACCGGTACACCGCTGTGCCACGGCCGCCGGCCCTACACCCTGCCAGGTCTGCCCGGGCTGGCCGTCACGCTCGCCGGCTGCTCCGCCCTCCGAGCCGCGCTGCGCCTGATACTGCAGGAACCGCTCCACGTACTGCACCTGACCAGCGCCGACACGGACTGGTGTCAGATACCAGGGTGATACATCAACCATGAGCCGCCCGGTGTGCTGAGGTGCGCAGGCAGCAACGCAGAATTGTACCCGGCGACTCTTCAGGCAGCAATCCTACGCAGAAGTGCAGCGGGCAACAGTAAGACTGCGTATCGAGCGCCTGTTGCGCAGATGCTCATACAACACTGCTTTCACATGTGGCCGTGGTTGGGGCCTGCAGTGCGGCCTGCCGGCACCTGGTACTCATGGACCAAGCAGTTGAACTCATCTACGAGCTCCGCTACGCTGCCTTGCGGGGTGCTGCAGGCGCCCGCGCCGCGCCACGGCACCTGCGTGCCATCGCAAGAGCTGACTTCCTGTGTTGCGCGGGCGTCTCTGCCCAATGATGCTTTGTGTGCAAGTGAGTCGTGTGCTTAGTAAAGCGAGCGCGCTTGCGTGCTTAGTGATACGCGTGTGCATGGCATGGGCTACATGGCACCTCATGGTTTGGGGCGCCTGGCGCGCGTAGCGCGTCGGCGCTGTCCACGCCGCTGCTTCCCGCGCCGCCAGAGCGCGTCGCGGCTGTTTCACGGTCGCTGCTCGGGTTGGCGCTGTCCAAGGGCGCTGGCCCGGACGTGTTTCTGGGCTGCTGTGAAGCGCAGGCTGCCTCGTCCTCCCAGTCTCTGTATACCAAGCGCCCTTGGTCGCCTGCTGCCATGTATGTTGGGGTGGGCGGCGCTGGGTGTCGCGTTATAAGAGCGTCAGGCTCCTCCCTGTCCCTGGCGCATCACGCAGGCTCAAACCCACTGACACCTGCCCGGCACCTAGGTCTTGACACCCAAAACCTGTGCCATCCAAAAAGGCTTCAGACAGTTCCAATAGCTGAGACGAAATTCTAAGGAATATCCGATCATCGCGAGGCGCTGGGATGGGTGAGCAGCATCCTCTGCAATCTCGTGCTAAACAAGGGGAAGCAGGCGCCAGGGCAGCAAGAACCAGAGCGCAGGGCTGCCCCTTCGCCAAGGACTGCACAGGTGCTCACAGTCCTCCAGCACTGCCACACAAGCAAAAATAAGCGTGTACACAAGTACTGCCGCTGCTGCATGAGGAGCCTTGGCTGGGAAGCGCCTGCAGCCTTTGAGCTCTGTCAGCACAAGCAGGGGCCCTCTGTTCCGAGCCTGACGCCGCCGCTGAGCGTGCGAGAGCCCTGCGTAAACAGCAGACCACTATGTAACTACCGCCGCGCCTGCGCGCAGGTGCTTCGACAGGGCGAGCCCGCCGCAGCCAGCATGGCGCCAAACGCGGCTGTCGCGCTTGTCGCGGCCCTGCTGGTGGTATGCGCGCACGCGCAGGCCAGCACCGTTCACGACCAGCTGAACGCCGTGGCGTGCGGTCTGACTGGCCTGGTAGGCTCCCCGTTTCGGCGGCCTGTGCACCTGTACAGCAGTGGTCCTAGTGAAATGAGCGCACTGGGCCCTATGTGTACCCACTTGCGCCTAAATGAGCCTGCATGTGCGCCTTGACGAGCCATACGCCAGGTCTGCTGCTCCACTTCTTTCACTCAACGCACGTCACCCTTGTGTGCGCGAATAACTCCAGTGTTACTTCAAGTGAACTGGCTCCAGGCGAAGCTTACGCAGTACATTCCAGAGAGCCGCTGTGAAGCCACTTCACATTTGTGCACCACCTGCCTAAACGTTGGCAGCTGCCGTGCCAAAAAACTCACAGAGCATATGCAACGCTGGCCCCAGTGCCAGCCCGGCCGCCGCACGCGCCACCAAGCCTGGCAGCTCCCCGAGCGTGTGCGGGGCGCGCGCAGCACTGCCCGCCGCCGCCCACGCCGAGCGCAGCACCGAGCGCCAGCCCCGCGCCGACCACCGGCTCAACCCCGACCACGAGCGCCGCGCCAACCACGACACCGCAGCCGAGCACCAGCCCCGCGCCAACCACGAGCGCCGCGCCGACCTCGACGCCGCGGCCGTCCGTGGCGCCCACGCCCCCCGGCCAGGGCGACAACCTGACACTGACGCAGACGCAGGCGCGCCGGGGCGCGCTCTGCCGGTTGCAACGCGCTGTCACAGCCAGGGCTGGCCATGGGCAATGCCTCTCGAGCGCTGGACTGCGCTGTGCATGACACCAGCGCCGCGCGCGTCACGCGGCGTCCCTGCTGTGAGCCGTCAAGCCCACCCAGGTCTGTCTCAATGAAGCGTGCCACAGGCGGTGATGACGCAGCAGCGGTCAGGCCCGAAGCATGGCGCGGGGCCGCAGGTCGTCGGCACGTTCCATTCGTACCACCAGGCGCCGCCGCAGAGCGTGTTCAGCCTGCTGGCGAGCGCGCCGTACCAGGCCGTGTTCACCGCCAACAAGCAGAACATCCCCACGCGTCTGGCGTTCACGCACCAGACGCTCACGCAGCAGCTGAACGCCGGTGCGCTGAACGCGCGTTCTGCATGGGGGCCTGCGCGTCGCCCCACCGGAGCTCAGGCGCGCGGCGCGCGCAGGCATCCGCGGCTTCGAGATCGACACGCAGGCCGACCCGGGCGCGGGCGGCAAGTACGCCTACAGCGCCGGGCTGAAGCTGGCCGGCGCGAACAACACGCTCATCAGCCCCGACCTGCTCCAGCCGGGCATCAAGGCGCGTGCGGCGCGCCTGACAGGTGGCAGGGGCGCATGCAGGCGCTGCATGGCCCGGCATGCTCCGTACTTGAGCAGAGACCGCGCGCCACGAGGAGAGCACACATCTCACAGCGCCAGACGTATGTCATGACTAGCATGTGCTGACACCCTCTCACCCACATGCTTGGCTGATCAAAGAGCATCGGCCCATAATCAGTATGGCTGGGGGCTTGCCGCGCCAGGCTGCTGCAGACAGGGCATGAACCCTCCTACATGAGCACCAGTAGTGCGCGAGCCCCGGCGCGGCCGCGCCGCCGCGCAGGTGCTGCGGCTGCCGGACTTTGACTTTGCGTCCAGCTGCTACCTGTTCAAGGGCTGCCTGGGCGAGATCGCGGCCTGGTCGGCGGCGCACCCCGGCCACTTCCCCATCGTCATCTTCATCCACCACCCCGGCACCACCGCGCCGCAGAGCTTCCTGGGCGCGCAGTACGCGCCCGCGCTCGCGCAGCTGCAGGCGCGCCCGCGGCCCCGCCCGACCGCCGACAGGCTGCCAGGCGATTGTGAGTATTGCCTGCACGACGCACTGCGCAGGCTCCCCAGCACGTCCGGCTGCGCCCTCCATCTGATGCAGCAGCCGCTCACCATGACCATGCTGCACAGTGCCGCCATGCATGCGTGAACGGAGGCCAGTGCGCGCACCATTGCAAGCACATGCTGCTGAGGGTGGCCTGAGCTGTGCGCCCTACCCTACCCTACCCTTTCCTATGCATGCAGGCCAACCCCAATGTGCAGCCGACCAACTTCACGCGCGGCGCCAACGCGGCCATCGTGGACATCAAGGCCGAGATCCTCTCGGTGCGCGCGCGGGAGCGGCGCGCCTTGCTGCTCTACGCTGCACGGTGCCCTCATCGCATGTCCTTCCCTGATCTGCGTGCATGGCAGACACGCGCCAGGGGCGCGGTAACAGGCGCGGCGCCTGCGCGCGGCCGCTGCGGGCACCTCGCCGGGTTGAAACGCGCGGGGCAAACAACCTGGGCTAGAAGTCTGCACTTCCTCGTGCGGCTCGGCCCCGCACGCAAGCCCGACAGGCGACCACGCGCCCGCAGGTGTTCTCGCTGGCCCAGATCTACACGCCGGACAACCTGCGCGTGGACAACGGCGCCAACGCGTCGGTCGCGCTGCGCGACATCGTGCTCCCCGGCGGCGCCGCCAACGGCTCCTGGCCCACCATTGCGCGCCTGCGCGGCAAGATCCTGTTCTTCGCCGATCCGGACTACAACACCGAGCTGGAGAGCGTGTGCGCCGCCCGCGCGCGGCTCGCGTCCCCTGGCGGCAGAGCGCGCATGTAGCGCATTCAACATGCGGTCCGCGGCAGAGCCTGCATGTCGCGCAAACGACATGCGGTCCTGGCGGCAGAGCATGCATGTCACGCTAACATAATGCGGTCCTGGCGGCAGAGCACGCATCTAGCGCAAACAACATGCGGTCCTGGCGGCAGAGCATGCATGGAGCGCAAATAACATGCCCGTGTCTGGCCGGCGGGCAGTGCTCGTGTGCCTGCAGTCAGGCGCGCCCTCGTGCGCAGGTCCCCGGGCGCGGTCAACTCGCTGCTCTGGCCGAGCGATGACAACGGCGACTCTGACCCGAACGTGGTGAGGCCCCCAGACCAAGATGGCTAAATGCAGTGACGAGTGCAGACCCGGTGCAGCCAGCCCTTGCAGCGCAGCAATATTCCTGGGGCTGTGAACAGCAGAGGCGGTCTGGGGTGCAGGCGCCTGCGCGAGCTGCGCCCCGCCCAGTCCCGGAGGGCAGGGCGTGCTGTTAGAGCGCATGCGCGCCTCCAGCAGTCCTCGTTGCGGAGCCGCCCTCGGCCCTAGACCTGGGTGGCAGGGTATGTCCTCAGCCCCGGCGCGCGCGCGGCGCCAGGTGGTGCTGGACGCGGAGGTGGACCTGGACCTCGCCAACTACACCACCACGCCCTACAGCCTCGACCTCAACGCCAACGCCTCGGTGCCCCCCCCTGGCGCCTCACCGCCGCAGCCTGTGTTGCACACTCTCCTGTTCCAGGCAGAGAAGGAACCTTTCTCAGGGGATGCTTGACGTCGACATGAATATTCCGGGGATGACGCATCAGCTCCTACGCTCGACGGGGAGCCAGGACGGGTCGCTTCACCATGCGTGCATACGCAGTCAGCCTGTCGAGTCGGCCCTGTCAAGGGTCAGCGTCTGCGCCGCAAGGCAAGCACATCACGCGCACGATGTGGTACAGGCCTGTATGCCAGCGCGCGCACGCTTGCACCGTCCCTGGGACGGGCACGCGCCGACCGGCCCTGACGCGGCGTGCGCCAGGTGGACGCGGGCGCCTACGCGACGCAGGCGATGAACCTGCAGGGCTTCTACCTGCGCGGCGGCGTGGACAGCACCGCGGTCGAGGCGCAGTTCAACTACACGCGCCGCGCGGCCGACTTCCAGGCCATCGGCGGCGCGCAGTTCCTGTCCACCTTCTTCGACGTGCCGCCGCCGCAGAACCTGCTGCCGTCCACGTACCAGGTCCTGTCCCTTACCCTATCCATACGCGCAACCATAACCCTACCCTGCCATGCCGAGCGCGCGCCGGTGCCGCCGCGCTGCGGCTGCTTCGGCGCCGGTGCTGCGGCCCAGCAGGGCTGGTGGGTTGCATGCAGGCGGTCAGTGGATGTGGGCCAGAGCACCGCCGAAGTATCTGTGCACTGCAGAGGCCTCCAGGTGCCGTGCTGGGCAGCCGTCGCTGCAGAGTTGAACCGGAGACATGCCGGACAGCAAGCGGCCATGCGCTGCAGAAGCCCTTGTGGCCGCCCGGGGCGCAGAGCGCCCGATCAGTGACGGTGCTCAGCAGACGTCATACGGGCGCCCGCGCGCAGGTCAACCCGGGCACGCAGTTCGGCGGCGCGGTGGCCGTGTGCAACCCCGTCACGACCGGCAGCCAGGTCACCATGGGCTCGGTCGTGTACCCCTTCGACGGCGCCATCCCGCAGCTGGGCGCGGCCACCATCATCCAGCCGCCGCTGCCCGCCTGCCCCAACCCCACGGGGTTCTCCTCCTGAGCTTATTAGAGTGGGAAGAGGCGCGGGTGGGGGCGGGTGGGGCCGGGTGAGGCCCCAATCACTGCCTCCGTGCGCCCTGGCTCGCTCGCCATGCGCCGGCGGTGACGCGCGGGGCGCCGCCCTGCCCCACCCGCGCCCGCCGCCGGCCTGCGCCCGGGTAGTGGGCGCCTCTGGAGCGCCGGCGACCGCCATGTCATGCAGCCACCCACCGTGGCTGCACGAGCGGTCCCTGCAGCTTTGCACAAGCTCTGGTGCCTATGATGAGCCGCATGCGACTGGGCCAGGCACCTAGCGCCACCCTTGATGTGTCTGGCCCGCGTCCATGTGGGGCCTCTGCGCCACCCCCGCTAGTCACTTTCCAAGATGTTCATCTTGTCAGTTGTCTGAGGGCATGCACGACCTTGGTCATGCAAGCTCAGGCGGCATCCGGTGATATGCCTTGGCATAACAGGTTGCCTCCTGAGCTTGCATGGCCCAGCATAGCGGACCGCTGCCTGAGCGAAGTGCACAAGTCCTGATGTGACTTGACGGCGCCGACCCTCCGTCGCTTGAGTCCGCAGGCAGGGTGCTAGAGCCATTCATGGTGTGGTTTTGGTTGGCGTCTGGGACTGCTTAGTATTGTAGCTGCCTAGCGAGTCTGTGATGCATCTGCTGGTGCCAGCACCGCGTCGGAGCGTCGGTGACTCCTCACGCCGCATGCAGCTTCTAGCATTCAAGCCAATCCTCATGGATCATTATGGATGCAAGTGCCATTTGCGTTACGTGCTCCACCACCCGCTAGTCCAGCCAGTGCAATCATGCACTCCGCTCTGCAACTGGCACACCCCGGACCATGTGCACGCCCCATTGGTGCTGAGATTGCAATGGTGGCTAGGTGACCAGAGTCTACAAATATGTCAGTAACGTATGTGCGGAGAGGCCACCTGTGTCAGCATGCCACAAGAGCAGAGTGTCTCACCCGCAGCTCTCCGCACTCTGCGCCTCACACATGCAGGCATTGCTGGCGCCTGAACCAAACATTGTCAGACCGGACGTAGCTCAGCACAATTACCTCACCACCTCTCTGTGTTCACTCATTTGCAGCCGCGCATGCATGCCACAAACATGGCGGCCGCGGAGAACATGGCGGCCGCAGATAGGCCCCGGCACGAAGGCCTTGCGCAGACAACACACGCGTCTGCGGGGTCGTGCGGGACACCTGGGACCCCAGAGGAACACCCCGCATCCACGCCGCGCGTCCCACAGTGCTGCTGCCGTGCGCTTGATTCGCTTCCACCCGCGCAGAAAGGCGGCCATGCTAGCACTGGTAAAAGAAATACCGCATGCGTCATGTTGCCTGCGCCTGCAGCGCGCGCCGGCGGTAGCGCACGCGGCAGGGCTTGGGCCCGACCACCAGCGAGTCGTAGTCGGGCTCCGGGAAGGGGTCCAGCAGCTCAAACTCGAAGCTGCGCAGCAGCAGGCTCCAGATCGTCTTTATCTGCCGCGCCCGACGCACAAAGACCTTGCAACGAGCCAGCAGAGAGATGTTCCTGGCACAAAAGTTGTCAACCCTTTCCTCTCTTTCCACTTTTTGTCATGCTCAAACCACCAGCAAGCATCATCTACTGCTCCGCAGCAGGACGTGGATGCTGTGCCAACTTCACCCAGCGCCAATTTCATGCACATGCAAGGACGCCCTCCACGCTGACCAGCCACTGCCGCAATGATCAAGTTTGCATGCAAGCGGCACAGCTGCGTGACAGCGGGCCGCCCAGCAACGGTGCTCTCATCAGCAGGCCGCCCGGATCAAGCCCGCGCCTGCAGGTAGGCGAAGTTGCTGCCCATGCAGCCGTGCCGCCCGCCGCCAAAGCCGATGAATGAGAAGGGCGCAGCTTTGTCCTCCTCGCGCGGCGGCGCGAAGCGGTCCGGCTCAAACGCGTCCGGCCGCGGGAAGACCTGCGGCAGCCGGTGCGCAAAGGCCGGCGACGCAAACACGATGTGCCCCTGCGCGCGCGCGCGCGCGCGCGCCTGAGTGCACCGGCAGGCGCGCGGGTGTGCCCGGGTCTGCGGTCATGCCCCGCGCGCGCACAGTGGGCTGCCGCCTGCGCATGGCTCACGCTTGTATGGGCGGCGCAGCTTTACAACAGAGCGCCTTCAATGACCATGGCGGAAGGCCACGTCTGCACCACCAGGGTCTGCGCGTGGCCGGACGCCGCAGCGTGGCCGGCCGCACGAGATGATGTGGCGCAGGCCAGGGCGGCGAGGCAGGGGCGCGCCCTGGGCACCACGTGCCGCCGGCCGGCGCTCGTCTCGACCGCGAACGCCGCCTTGGCCTGGCGCAGCAGCATGATGAGCGGCGGGAAGAGGCGCAGCGCCTCGGTCACGCAGCGCTGCAGCGCGTCCATGTCGCCGAGCGCGTCGAGGTCGATGCCCGGCCCGCGCTCGGCCAGCACGCGCCGCTGCTCGGCCTCCGCGGCGGCCCACGCGGTGGCCTGCCCCCACCGCGCGCCGTGTCGGCCGCGGCACGATGCCATGTGCAGCATGCTAGATGCGGCACTAAACTACACAGCTGTCCCACTCCGATTGCACACACGAGGATGGTTCTACAACTCGGTGCAAGCACGGGCCCATGCGACCGAGACTTTGCAGAGCCCTGGAGCGGCTCTCGCGAGCAGCCTGAGTCCACGGGCTGACGCAGGGCGCGAGGCGCAGCGAGCGGCAGGCAGCGCGCGCGGCCGGCGGCGCGCCTTGTTGGCGATCATGAGGTAGCCGGTCCACGCAGACGTGATGGACGACGTGTGCTGCCCCGCGAACAGCGTCGCGATGAGCAGCCCGGTGATCTCGTCGTCGGTCAGCGCGCGCCCGCCATACACCTGCCGGCCATGCGCCCGCGCTCTCAGGCGGCACAAGGCGGGCCGCAGTGCCAGAACGGTCACTCAGCCACGCCCTCTGTGCGTGGCTGAGCTAGCTCCAATTGCCGTGCAGCCGTCACTAAAAGCCTGCACCACAGACCTTGGTGCCAGGCCCTCCTAGGCTGCTAGCACACGCCCAGCCACGCCGCTTGGCCCCAGCGGTTGCTGGAGCAGGACCGCGCCATTACGCGCATATGGACAGCTGGAGCACTGCACCCACCACGAAGACATGATCTGCCCTCCCCTCGAACCTGAACCCCAGCGAGGACAGGCGCCGCGCCTTCTCGTAGCGCGAGTCGATGAAGCACTGCAGGATGTCGTCCTCGCGCGCGCCGCTCGCACGCCGCGCGCGGATCACCTTGCTGAATATCCTGGACAGCTCCTCGCGCGCCCTACGCGGCACGCGCGCGCAGGAGCGCGCACTCAGCGGCCCGGTAGACTACCCTGGCACTCGCCATGCGACACCTTCTCCCACGCCCTGCGACGTGTCCCCAACGCCTCAGCACCCGCCGATGCGTTCAGAGCATTGTATACTGCCGTGTGCGCGCCAGCACCGCGTCTGCCACAATGCACCTGTTGTGGACCCGCCCTTGATGCCCCGCGACTGGACAGGTGCCTGATCAGGCACCCCGCGGCGCCGCCATGCGCACAGCCCGCGGCGGCGGCGCTGCGGGCTGTGCCCTACCCGGGCCGGAACGGCCCGGGTAGGGCATGGTCGAGGCATGGCCTGAGCCACACCCGATCAGCCATTGCGCTCGCCGCGGCGCGCGCGCACCGGTCGCGCCGGCGGTGCTGCGGGATGGGCAGGTAGGGGAAGAGGACGGAGACGGGCAGCATGCCGGCGTCCAGGTCGTGGAACAGCTCCGCGACCTGCTCAAACATGCTCTCGCGCACCTCCCGCCCTGCCCCCGCCCGGGCGCGGCAGCGGCGTTGGTGCGTGCAGGCCAGGACCCTACCCTACCCTAAATCTACCACCGCATCGGGCGGTGAAGCATGTTCTCGCCCACCGCCCGCCCTGCCCCCCGCCCGCGCGTGGCAAGCAGCGTTGGTGCGTGCAGACCAGAATCCATCCTACCTTACCCTAACCCTACCACCTCACCACCAGCCACGACCCCGCAGCAGCTGCATGGCCCGGCCGGGCGCAGTCGCCAGCAGACCTTAGTCGCTGCATGTGCCGGAGCTACTATCAGAGAACACTCATCGGGCGGCGGGCCGCCCCGAGTGCTGTCAGCGAAACTCCCGCGGCTCGATGTGCGCCTCATCTGAAACTCACCCGACCTGGCCACGGCCGCGGCGAGGGATTAACAGAGGCGCGGTGCCGGGCGACCCCTCCGGACTCGTCCATCCTTGGAGCAGCGCCACGCGCGTGCAGAACTTTGCCCAGGTCGGCGGGTGCACGCCCCATGTGCATGCACGCCTCAGCGCAGTGCCAAAATTGCTTGTCAAGCGCCTGCCCAACCTGACCTCGGTCCAACCTCCAGAGGTGCGTACTCCTTCTTCCTGCATGCATGCGGCCGCGCCACAAGCGGGCCCCTGCGCTCGCGCCGCGCGCCGCGGCTGCCCAGCGCGCACCCATGAGCGTGCGCGAGGCCGTGAGGATGATGAGCTCCGCAAACGCCTTGCTCAGGTCGACCTCGCCCTCGTCGCCCCAGCGCGCGAAGTACGCCTGTGCGCGCGCGCTCGCGTCGCGAGCAGGGACGGCGGCGATGCCGGCTCCATGCACAGGCCAGGCTGCTGGCGATCAGTTCTCAAGCGCCGACTTCAACGCGCTGCTACTCGAGCATTATTAGCTGCCCCTGGGGGGTGGGGCAGCATCGTAACACTGCAGCGTAACACGGCAAGCAGGGACCTGTCCGGGTCTTGCTTTGGACAGCGCAGGCCGCCAGGCAGGCGTAGGAGGCGGGCGGCACCTCCGCCTCGCTGACAAAGTGCGGCACGTACAGCTTCAGCTTGGCCGTCTTGAGCGCCTCGGCGAAGAAACGGAACTGCTCCGCGCGCACCTGCGCCGCAGCCGCCGCGTTACCTGCCTGCACCACGCACTGACAAAAACATGTTGATTTAGGTTCAATTCAGCATGTGGTGCCCACCTTGTGGTCCACGTCAAACACGACGCCCTTGCCAAACGTGGGCACGTTAAACTCGTACACCTGCGCGGCCAATAAACAACTCCTTGGCATGCCTCTGGCAGAGGCTGCGGAGCGTGGCCTGGTCGATGGCGTACAGCAGCTCGCAGCGACACGCCCATGCCGCCTGCTGACCAGCGCGCGCCTATGCGGCCAGCGCTCCGGTCAAAGCCACACTTGTAACATCATGACCAAGACAGTGCTGTTTGTTCAGTGCCCTGTGAAGGGCGCCGGGCAGCTTGCATTGGATGAGGCGCGGCCCGCTGTGCAGAATGTGGCATACAAGCTGCACAGCAGAGCGTGAGGAGCGCTCAGGCGCCCGCGCGACGCGCGCACCTCCTTCTGGCTCATCTCCTCGTCGTTGGCCTTGAAGAAGTGGCCCGAGACCTTGGGCCCGAGCAGGAACGTGATCTTCTTGTGCAGCACCGGCACGGTGAACACCTCGCCGTGGCGCGCATAGCCTTGCGCCATCAGCTTCATCGGCCCCTGCGCATGCGGCCACATTGATGCCGGAGCGCGTGCGCTGCCAAAATGACACTCTTGCGTGCGACTGCCGTGCTGACTTGCTTGCTGCTGTTGCTCCTGCTGCTGGAACGAGGCTGCTCCACAAAATGCTTGAGCAGTACTGACATACACGCCAGCGGGGTGCTGAACTCTAGCCCTGGTCCTGGTGATGGGCGCGCCTGCACAAACTTGATGATGCCGCCAACAAAGGGCACGCCCTCGAACACCGGCGGCGCCTTGGCATTGAGCTGGTTGCCCGCCGCCCGCAGCACCACGACGGCCAACAAGAACACCAGCGTGCCCACTGCAACCAGGGCGGCGAGCGGCAGCGCCGCCAGGCCTTCTGTGAAGGCCGCCAGGTCCATCGCCGGCCGCCCAACGGCCCCCCTTTCCACTTTTGCGAATGCCCGCTGCACCTGCAGCTGAGCGGCTGGATGGTGGGGGCCAGCCCTAGAGCAGACCGTCCTAAACCTGGAGAGCTGCCCGCAGTGCGTCGGTGGCTGGCCCCAAAGCTGTGCCAGTGCAGCGAAGACTCTTCACTCACTGAAGAGACCGTCAGGCTCCCAGCTGCGCTCAAGCTCTCTATTGGCGATCGCTCGTCTTCGCGCGTCTTCGCGCGTCGCTGCTTTGCCAGGCACCAGCGCACCTGTCTCAAGTAGGGGCAGGCCTCCTCGGTCGCCGCCACCGCCAGGATGCCAAAGGTCAGCAAGAAGGAGGCGCGCGCCGAGGCTGGCGCGCCGCTCGCCGCGGCGCCGCCGCTGCCAATGGACAGCGGTGCGGACGAGCCGCTGCACGCAGAGCCGGGCGCCGGCGGCGAGCCCAGCCGCGCGGGCGGCGCCGCCGCGGGCGAGCCCGCCGGCGGCCGCGGTGAGGCGGCGGGGGACGCCGGCGCGCGCGGCGGGCAGCCGTCCACGTCGGGCGCGCCGCACCGGCCCAGCTTTGCGCCGCTGAGCGCGTTCGACCAGAGCGGGCGGCGCGTGGAATTCCGGCGGGTACGCGCCGGCGGATTCTGCCTGCGTCGCGGCGCTGCGCTGTGGTGCAGGAGCCACCTGCAAGCGCGTTGGAGCGCCGTCGCTGCTGCGGCGCTTCGTGCAGACAGCGCCCTGGCGTGGTCGCGACTGCTGCCGGACGGCGCGTTTGCGAGAGCCTTGACGCAGGCGCGCGCACGCGCCGCAGGTCACTGTGCCGGCGCACCGAATGACGCCGCTGAAGAACGCGTGGCTGGCGCTGTACAAGCCGGTCACCGAGAACCTGCGGCTGGACATGCGCATGAACCTGAAGACGCGCAAGGTGCGCGCCGGCACTCCCGCGCGCTGCGTTCCCGCTTTACGGACTCTTGACCGCTTGGAGGGCTGACCGCGGCCTGGCCAGCAGGTGGAGATAAAGACGACAAAGGACACGGCGGACGTGGGCCACCTGCAGAAGGCCGCCGACTTTGTGCACGCCTACATCCTGGGGGCGCGCCGCCGCCTGGGCGGTCGCGCTGCCGGCGCGGCGCGCGCTCTGTCCGGCTTGCGTTTGATGGCATTGCCCGTGCCGGCGGTGGGCGGCGGGCTTGCGCGCGACGTCAGTCTTGCCGCAGGGCCGGGGCGGGGGAGGCCGGCCAGTGCTCGCAGTGTGGACGCGCGCGAGCGGCCACGAGGGCGGCAGCAGGGCGCCGGCAGAGCGCAGCCGGGGCAGCGGGCGCTCAAGCGCGCGGCCGCGCGGCAGGCTTCGAGGTGGCGGATGCGGTTGCGCTGCTGCGGCTGGACGACCTGTACATCGAGTGCTTCGAGATCAAGGACGTCAAGGCGCGCGCCCGCGCGCCGCCAAGCCTTGCGCGCCGCCAAGCCTCGGGTGCTTGCGTCGCCGCGTCGCCGTTTCGCCAGCACGCGCGTCTGAGGGCAGGCCGCCGTGTTGGGGTGGTGATCTGCCTGCCTGCCGACTCGAGGGGGCGTGCTCCGCTCGTGTCTGCGACGTGCTGGGGCGCTCGGCACTCAGTCTGGAGGCCTGCTCTGTCCTGTGCCCTGGATGTTGCTGGGCAGCCGCTTTGCAGCGGCACGATGCCGTGACCCGCTTGCGGAGGCTGCGCGCACGTGCGCCGCTTGAGCGCATGCGCCCTGCGCCGCCGCGGGCGAGGCCCATGTGCGGGAGCCTCTTTAAGCGGGGCGCTGCAGCAGGGCGCCCGCCCGCCTGCGTGTGTAGCTGACGGCCGCGGGTGACTGGGTGCAGACGCTGCGCGGAGAGCACTTGTCGCGGTGCATCGGGCGCCTGGCGGGCAAGGTGCGG
>JAABUO010004651.1_pt1 | contig 16155 bp, 16 predicted proteins | sample 5559291 | NCBI WGS metagenome assembly JAABUO01 (sample SAMN10711878, study PRJNA513372) | rock metagenome | isolation source: Antarctica rocks | place: Antarctica: Victoria Land, Finger Mt sud
GCATGCGCCGTGCCTCGGGGTCCGCGATCCCACTCAGATCCACCTCATCCAGCATATGCACGCTCCGTCAGGCTCCGACTCTGTGGCCTCAGTATACCTGCCCCCCCCGACTTTTTGAGAGGATACTCGGAGTACCATATTTGGTCTAGCGATTGATCAAATTCTTACGGAGGGCTAACCGAAACTCGGGAACCTTACCGACAGAAACGCCCCGATCTTGATCCACCATGCACATGAGCAGCTAGCGCCTCTCCGCCCTGGCGGTGTGGGTGTGAATGTGTTGGTGTGAAGAGGAGAGCTTACCATGTCCAGATCCGTCGTCACGCGCCTTGCCCGTCCCCTCGGCGTCGTCTTCATCGTCGCCTTAGCCGTGTTTGTGGCCCTCTCGGTCGCCGGGGCGGCCCTGCTGCTCGTGGTTATGCCCGCGCACTCGACCACGAGCGGGGGAATCAACCCCGTGCCCTTCGCCGTCCCCGGCGTCGCGTTCCGTCCGGTCGCCGTGCCGCCGGATCGCACCGGCTGGCGGGTGGGCTACGTGATCGCCAACCGTACCGCGACCTACGTGCTGAGCACCCATCCGGGCGTCCTCGGCGGCGCCGCGGCTGGCGATGAGCAGCGCAATCGCCTCGTCGACCTGTCGGATGTCGCGGGGCGCCCCTACGACGAGCGGCCGGATGCGCTGTTCGGCGCGCTCCCCGACATGGCAGGGCGCTTCTACGACGTCACCATCTTCCCGCCGCTGCGGGCTGGCACGACCGCCGTCCTCATCCACCACAACAGCGCCGGTGGCGCGACCGTACGCGTCGGGGTCGACGTAGCGCGCGCCGCGGCCGCGCCCCTCCCCCTCGCAACCTCCCTCGTGGCCATGTCGGGGAGCGCCAGGCTCACCGTCGCGACGGTCACGCGGGGCGCGCTGCTCTCGCAACTCGACCTTGAGGCGCGGGGGCTGACGACGGGACGGCAGGCGACGCAAAGAGAAGGCGGGGGAACTGTCTCGACGATTCCCTCCTGGGCGCCGTCGCCCGTCACCATGCGGACCGCAACGGGGACCGACCTCGCGCCGATCGTCGGCGAGGGCCCTGTCCGGGACGGCGTGGCCACGGCAACCATCGGCTTTCGCACGCCCCCACGGGGCGCGCTGGTCACCCTCATCGTCGATGATAGGATGTTATCCAGGTCGGGGGCCCACGCCGTTCCTGCCCACTCGTGGCGTATCAACCTACGCATGCCCTAACCCGCATCCAGGTAATGTGCGATTCAAAGAGGGACTAGATGAGACAGCGTATCATGATTGCGGCTGCGGTGGGCGCGGTCCTGCTCATTATCTTAACGCTGGTCGTGATTTAACATACCACTGCGTCGCCTGCTCCACCTCGTAGCTATACCGTACCGGAGCTAGCGGCGCGCCTACGGGACGATCCACAGGCATGGACAGGGCGTACAGTGCTCGTGCAGGGGCAACTAGACACGGTTAGCGTTAGCTGCGAACCAGGAGTCACAACGTCGCTATGTCAATCGGGCCAGTGGGAAGAGATTCAAGTCGGCAATAGCACAGGGACACCGCACCCACCCCTTGCTCTGTCACGCATCGTACTACCCATGGCGGCTTCACCATCAACCCCGCTCCCTAAGCGGGGTCCCAATAAAGTGCTGCTAACCCTTCGCCGCCTCCCTCTCATTGGATCTCTGCTGCCATCTCCCTGGTCGGATGGTCCGTCACTATACCGCGTCCGCATTCTTCCCCCACCACATGGGGCGCGTTCCTCCCCTAAACCACCTTACCCTGACGCGATTTTGCTACAGATTCTCCCCTCGTGAGTTGACGGTGAAGCCTACCCGCGGATTTATAGAGAACACTTCCATTCTATGGTCGTGTCATCGGAAAAGAGGACCTCTCATGCATACATCTTTTAAGGCGCTGCTGGCCGGCGCCGCCCTCCTGAGCGTGAGTGGCCTGGGCGTGGCCGGCGTGGTCACACCTGCGCGGGCTCACGCCGCCCTCCCGGCGAACCCGTGTGCGGCGGCCCTCCCCGCGAACCAGGCGCTGCCCACCCAGGGCGGTATCCAGACATACACGACGCTGCGCGGGGGCGGGTACACCTTCGCCCTCAACCAGTTCGGGCCACAGGGCCTGGATAAGGAGGTGCGGCAGTCCTTCGGGATGACGCTGCCGGCCGGTGACGCGGTGGCCACCTGGTCCTTCACCCTCCCCGGTGGGACGCGCTCCTACGCCGGCGTCGCGCACGTCTTTCGGCTGGACGCTCAGGGTACCGGTCAGCATGTGTGTCTGTGGGGCGGGGTCGGCTACCTCACCCAGGGCATTGGCGCGTCCGCCGCGCGGGCGCGAGCCGTCACGGTCACCTTGGACGCGCTTATCGGCGTGCGGACCGGTCTGCCTGGGCAGGTCTACCTGCGCGTGAATGGGGCGCACTACCTGGTGACCAGCTATGCGCTCGTCCGTCAGGGCTGCCGCGCGTCGCGATCAGGTGGGGTGCGGTGCTAAGGGCTCGCTGACGCGGTGATTGGTGTACGGATACAGAGCCTCTCTCCTCCTTCTTAGGGCTGTTTCCTCGGGAGTCAGGAGTATCCCGGCCGTCATGCAACCCGGAGGTCCGCTGGTGTGCTGTCCAGATCAACCCGCTCACAGGGCTACTGCAAGCCCCACGCTTTAGCGCTGGGGTCATGACCCGACGTAGGTGGCGTCGGTCATCAGGCCGCTGACCGGCGCCGTCAGCACGGCCCTCGTCCATCACGCCGATCGGCGTCCGGCGCCCCCTGTCGATACATGGAGACAAGCATTCCAAGCACACTCTTCGACAAACTGCTAGCCGAGTTGCTCCTGGAAATAGGCGAGGTACGCGTCACGATCTATAGCGAGCAGAACCTTGGTGGGGGCGGGAAGCGGCTGCTGCCACAGCCAATCGACCCGCAGCCAGAGGCCGGGCACGACGCGTGACCGATAGACGCCCTCCGCATCGACAGGCGCGCGTTGGTAGCGGCCCCGTTCGTCCAATAGATAGAACTCGGCCTGCTCGACCCGCGGGTCGAGCAACCAATACTCAGGGATGCCGGCCTCGCGGTACTCCTCGAACTTCGTGCCCCGGTCGCGGGCGACGCTCTCGTCGGAGACGATCTCCATAACAAGGTCGGCGGGACCCTGGAGCAGTGTCGATTGTAGTCGCGCGAGGTGTTCGTTTGCCACGAACAAGACATCGGGCTCGCGGCCGGACCGCGGCAGTTTCATCTGGAACGGACCGGTGAGGACGGCGCCGAGGTCGTGGACCGCGGCGTACGTCGATAGCACGTTGGAGAGAAAGATGGCTAGATATTGGTGACGCGCGCTTGCCGGACTAGCCATAACGACCCTCCCGTCCGCCCACTCGGCCAACGTATCCTCGTCCACCCACGCGATGAATTCGTCGTAGGTCATCGTCGCCGGCATGGTCGCGTCGGCCGAGAGCAGGGCTAGCAATTCCAGGCGCACGCGCGCTGGTACCTGCCACATCGGCTCCATAGTGGTCGGCTCCCTATTGGCTGGTTCGGATACAGACATTGAGCCCGCCTCTCTCGCGTCACATAGTATCGTCCTCAAATTATACTAATTTTACTCGACTGATTGGCGAACGTGGCCGACTTTTTTGTGTCCATCCTCACCCCGTTGCCGTGTCATATCACCTGAGAAGCCAGTGGTGGTCATACACCTCGGCGCGTCCGCTTACCCCACGCAGGTAGCGCCGGTCATCAGGCCGATGGTCAGCACCGTCAGCGCGAGGCCGACGAGGGACCAGCGGCGCGCCGCGCGCCCGTCTCCGCCCGCGGCCAGGCGTACGAGCGCGGGACGCAGCGCGCCGTCGCCGATCCCGAATAGCACGACCGCCGTCGCGGCGGATGCGAGTACGAGTGTCCCCCACGCCGTGCCGAGGAGATGGCCGTATCCGTTCGTGCGCCCGATCAGCACGACGCCGAACCCGATCACGAGCGTGCCCGCGTAGGTCCCGACGCGCACGGTCGCGACGGCGAGCCGGCCAATGGTATCGTTCGCGCCTTTCTCCAGGAGCGGGACGATCACGAGGGCGAGCGCGGCATAGCCGCCCGTCCACACCGCCGCGCCCAGGACGTGCCCGTAGCGGACGAGCCAACTGATCACCTCACTCATCGCCGCGCCCATCGGTCCCGGACGCCCCCGCCCCAGGCACCCGCGACGCGCGGGGCATACCGCGCGGCGCCACGCCATCCCTCACTGGGATGAGGGTCGCCTCGCGCCGTATGATGACCCGTTCGCCGATGAGCGTTCCAATAGGGCCGGCGGTGACGAGGATGAGCGCGGGGAACCACCACCCCCACAGGCCGTCGAGCGCGGCGGTCCCGGCGGTGACGAGCAAGATCAGGAAGTTGACGCCGTGCAGCGGCCCCAGGATATGGACGAGGCCCCTCGTCCCGGTGAGCGCGGAGAGCACGAGCGCGATCAGCAAGACGGCGTCCAGGAGGGCGAGGTAGCGCAGGACGCGCAGGCGGCGTCGCACCCGCGCCCCGTGGTTGGACGTCGTCTCCGGCGTGAGGGGCGTCACGACGGCGCCACGCCGGCCACCCTACGGCCGGTGACTTTCGAGGTCGGCAGCCTCCCGGCCTTCGACGTACCAGTGAGGGTGTCGCCGTCGACGGTCACGTCGAAGGTGAGGTTCAACCGCATGGGCTTGGTGATCGACTGCGCCCAGGTGAGCCGGTCACCGTCGAGGACCGGGTCGATCAGCGGCGTGCTCTCCGCGCCGCCCTTGGCGATCCCCGCGACGCCGCCGCCGCTCTCGGTCAGCTCGAGCACGGCGGATTGTTTACCGATCGGGGTGACAATGGTGATGTTCCAGGAGCCTGCGACAGACATGGGAGTCCTTTCATTCATGGCCCGAACGAGGCGCCCAGGCACGGCGTGTGCGGTCGGCGGTGAGCGGGCGGGTCGCTACAGGGCGACGGCTTCGAGGCCCGTGTCGCGCCAGACGGTCCCGCGTCGCTCGTACGCGAACATCTCTTCCACGGAGCGGGCGATGCGGGGGCCGAACTCACGTTCGAGGAGATACAGCCCCAGGTCCAGGCCGGAGGTGACCCCGCCATGCCGTGACCAGGTCGCCACCGGCGCCGAGGACGTCCATGCCCATGTGGTCGACGACGGCGACCTGGTCACGGCATGGCGGCCGTCGAGCAGGCCGGCCATCGCCAGCGCGAGGGAGCCGCCGCAGACGGTCGCGACGGTGACCCTGGGGTTGTCTAGGGCCTTGCGCATCAGGGCCGGCAAGCCCGTCTCCAGCGTCCGCGCCAGCAGTATCGGGATGGTATCGATCTCGCGCCCATCCTCGGGCGCGCTAATCGGCCCCGCCGCCCCCGGCACGATGATCAGGTCGGCGTTGTCCGGGTCTAGCATGGCCGTCGCGCGCAGGACGAGGCCACCTATTTCGCCCGTGACCTCGCGCGGCCCATCCGCCGAGACCAGCTCCACGGTCAGCGCGCCGCCGGCCGCGGCGCCTCCCGCCCACAACACGTCGTAGGGGGCGATGACGTCGAGCGGGTCGAAACCATCGAACAACACTTTTGGGCGCGTATCACTAAAGGTCCTTTCATCAGGCTTCGCGAACAGTGACGGCACGCGCCGTCTCCTCCAGCATAGGGCGCGCGCTGCCAGACGAGAAGTGGCGCGATTGCCATATATCAACGGGTTTCAGCCACGACGCGCGAGCCGCATGCGCAATGGTTTAGATAGGCTCCAAGGGCTCGTGAATTGTCCTGGGAGCGCGGGCGTCTCGCCCGTCCCCCGCGTCCGCCGTCCGAACACGGGGACGGGCGAGACGCCCGCGCTCCCAGTGGGATCCCCCGACTTTTCACAAACCCTTGATAGGCTCCTATCATGGTTGGCGAGAAGTGGGCGAATGGATATGCTAATGCCATGCATACTGTCGCTGTTCTCGCTTTGGATGGGGTCCTAGCCTTCGACCTATCCACCCCAATCGCGGTGTTCGGGCGCACCAGTCTGCCCGACGGGCGCGCCGCCTATCGGGTGCGCGTCTGCGCCCCCACCGGCGAGATCGACGCGGGCGCGTTCACCCTGCGCGCCCCCTGGGGGCTGGACGCGCTGGCTGAGGCGGACACGATCATCCTGCCCGGCCTGGCCGACCCCACGGCGCCGCTGCCCGAGGATGTGCTGGTCGCGCTACGGTCCGCGGCGGCGAGCGGGACGCGGATCGCCTCGATCTGCGTCGGAGCGTTCACCCTGGCCGCGACCGGGCTGCTCGACGGTCTGCGCGCGACGACCCACTGGGCCGCGGCCGGCGAGTTGGCGCGCCGCTACCCCGCGGTGGACGTCGACGCGAACGTGCTCTTCGTCGACAACGGCCAGATCCTGACCTCCGCCGGCGCCGCCGCGGGACTCGATCTGTGTCTGCACATGATCCGTCGCGATCACGGGTCCACCGTGGCCGCCGACGCCGCCCGGATCGCGGTGATGCCCCTGGAGCGCGACGGCGGGCAGGCGCAGTTCATCGTGCGTGAGCCGCCCACCCCGGACGGGGCGACGCTCGAACCGCTGTTGCGCTGGATGGAAGAGAACGCGCACCGGGAGCTCACGCTCGCTGACATCGCGGCCCAGGCGATGATGAGCGCGCGCACCCTGAACCGGCGCTTCCGGGAGCAGACCGGGACCACCCCGCTGCACTGGCTGCACCGCTCCCGATTGCGCCACGCCCAATACCTGCTCGAAACGACCGGCCACTCGGTCGAGAGGATCGCCGGCCAGGTCGGCTTCGGCTCCCCCACAACCTTCCGCGACCGCTTCAAACAACTCGTCGGCGCCAGCCCACAGGCCTATCGGCGCGCTTTCCAAGGGAAAGGCGCCCGGTGACGTTGTGAGGTAGGGGGGGTGCGCGCCAGTTTTTCGCGCAGGCGTCACGTATCTACGGGGACCGCGGCGGTCCCCGCGGCCTGTCGTTGCCGGCAACCGTGGTGCATGTGGCGAACCCGTGGCCGCGACCGTGAGCCGCCGGGACGGCGGCGGTCCCCGTAGAGACGACGGGCGCCTGGGTGATCAGCGCGAAAAAGTGGCGCGCACCTAGGTAGGGGTCGGGCATGGTCCGCGTCGTGCGCGTTATACTACTGGTACATACTGTGACGGTTAATTGACGCCACAATCGCAGCGTGATACGCGCGCTACGTGGCGCGTGCTCCAATGAGGGAGTCAGCTGATGTCTATGTCCACCGCGTCCGCCGCGCCCCTATCCGCCGCGCGCACCCTGGCCGAGCTTGTCGCCAATGTCGCCCAACACGACGGCGGTCGAACGGCAATCATCTTCCAGGACCGGCCGATTAGCTACGCGGCGCTCGACGGCCTGATCGAGAGCGCCGCCAACGCCCTCGCCGCGCGCGGCGTGCGCCACGGCGACCGCGTCGCGGTGATGCTGCCCAACATCCCACATTTCGTCGTCGCCTACTACGCCATCCTGCGCCTCGGCGCGGTCGTGGTACCCCTCAATGTGCTCTACAAGGACGACGAGATCGGCTACATTCTGGGGGATAGCGAGGCCAAAATCTTCATCGTCTACGAGAGCTTCTATGCGCAGGCGGCCGCGGCCATTAAACGCAGCCCCTCCATCCAGGAGACTATCGTGGTCGGCGCGGGTCCGGCCCCCCCAGGCACGACGCCGTGGGGTCTCAACCCGCCGCTCATCGCAGGCTCACAAGACGCGCCCCGGCGCGCGCCGGTCGAGGTCACGCCCGAGGACCTCGCCGTGATCTGTTACACGTCGGGCACAACCGGGCGCTCCAAGGGCGCCATGCTCACGCACCGCAACTTCATCGCCAACTGCGAGCAGATCGAGCGCATGGAGCGCGTCAAGTTCGGTCCCGACGACGTGTTGATGCTGGTGTTGCCCCTCTTCCACATCTACGCCATGAACGTGGGTATGAACTCCTGCCTGCGCGCGGGCGGCGTGTTCGTGCTCGTGACGCGCTTCGAGGCCGAGCCGGTGCTGGCCGAGATCCAGAAACACCACTGCACCATCTTCCTGGGCGCTCCGCCCATGTTCGTGGCCTGGGTCAACTGCGGCGCGCTCGATACATATGACCTCTCGAGCCTACGCGTCGTCAACTCAGGCGCGGCGGCGTTGCCGATACAGGTGCTCGAGCACTTCAGGGAACAGTGCGGCATCGAGATACAGGAGGGTTACGGCCTGACCGAAACCGCGCCGACCACGCACAGCAACTCGGCCGGCCCGCGCATTAAGCCGGGCACGATCGGCCCCACCATCCCCGGCGTCGAGGCGCGCGTGGTCGACGAGAACGACAACGACGTACCGCTGGGCCAGGAGGGCGAGATAGTCGTACGCGGCGACAACGTGACATCCGGCTACTGGCGGATGCCCGAAGCCACCGCCGAGGCCCTACGCGGCGGCTGGTTCCACACCGGCGACGTGGCTACGATCGATGAGGACGGCTACTACACCATCGTCGACCGCAAGAAGGACATGATCAACGCGGCCGGCTTCAAGGTATGGCCGCGTGAGGTCGAGGAGGTCCTGTTCCGCCACCCAGCCGTGCGCGAGGCCGCCGTCGTGGCCGCGCCCGACCCGTACGCCGGTGAGCGTCCCGTCGCCTACATCGCCCTCAAGGCGGGCCAGACCGCCACGCCCGAAGAGTTGATCGCCTACACCAAGCAGCACCTGGCCAGCTTTAAGGCGCCGGTGCGCATCGAGTTCCGCGACGAACTGCCGAAACTGCCCACCGGCAAGGTGCTGCGCCGCCAATTGCGCGACGAAGCGCGCCGGGACTTTAGCGATCAGCCGTCAACTGTCAGTTAGCTAGTAGGAGGACAACGATGACTACCACGACCCGAGACCAAAACACCACCGCCGGCGCCGAGCCGAGCCCGCAAGAGATCGTCGAGACGGCCCCCTCGTACGTCGACTACTACAACCTGGACGCGCTGCTCACGCCCGAGGAGCGCGCCATCCGCGACAAGGTCCGCCGCTTCTGCAACACAGAGGTGATCCCGTACATCAACGACTACTGGGACCGCGCCCAGTTCCCCTTCGAGATCTTCCAGAAGTTCGTCTCGCTCGGCATCGCCGGCGGCTCGATCACGGGCTACGGCTGCCCCGGCTACAGCGAGGTCGCGTCCATGCTCGTCGCCATCGAATTGGCGCGCGGGGACGGCAGCCTCAACACGGCCTTCGGCGTACACTCCGGCCTGGCCATGGGTTCGATCGCCATCCTGGGCTCTGAGGAGCAGAAGCAGCGGTGGCTGCCGGCGATGGCGCGCATGGAGAAGATCGGCGCGTTCGGCCTGACCGAGCCCACGCACGGCTCCGACGCCGTGGCCCTGGAAACAGGCTGCCGCCGCGAGGGCGACGAGTGGGTCATCAACGGCCAGAAAAAGTGGATCGGCAACGCCTCGTTCGCTGACGTCATCGTGATCTGGGCGCGCGACGAGGCGGACGGCAAGGTCAAGGGCTTCCTCGTGGAGAAGGGCACGCCCGGCTACGCCGCCGAGGTGATCACCGGCAAGATCACCAAGCGCGCCGTGTGGCAAGCGTCGATCACGCTCGACAACGTGCGCGTGCCCGCCGCGAACAAGCTGGAGCAGGCCAACAGCTTCCGGGACACCTCCAAGGTGCTCACGGCGACGCGCTTTGGCGTGGCCATCGAGGCCATCGGACACGCCACCGCCGCCTACGAGTACGCCCTCGCCTACGCCAAAGAGCGCGTGCAGTTCGGCAAGCCGCTCGTCAACAACCAGCTCATCCAGTACCGGCTCGCCGGCATGCTGGCCGATATCACCAGCATGCAGCTGCTGGGCCTGCGGCTGGCGCAACTGCTACAGAGCGGCGAGATGACGGCGGGGCAGGCCTCGTTGGCCAAGATGAACAACGCGCGCATCGGGCGCAAGGTCGTGGCCAACGCGCGCGACATGCTCGGCGGCAACGGCGTCTTGCTAGAGTACCATGTGGCGCGCCACTTCGCCGACATGGAGGCCGTCGTCACCTACGAAGGCACCGACACCGTGCAATCGCTCATCGTTGGCCGCGAGATCACCGGGGCGCCGCAGGCGTTCGCATAAGAAGCTGACAGCCATCAGCAGTCAGCAGTCAGCTTTCTGGTTGTTACACGCTCTGCATATGCCAATGGACAGAGAGAGCTAGCACTATCTTACATGTGAGTAGTCAACCACCAACTAAAAGCTGACGGCTGATAGCTGATAGCTGTCAGCTGTCCAAAGGAGAAGGTATGGCGCGATTAGAGGGCAAAGTAGCCGTGATCACCGGCGGCGGCTCGGGGCTGGGGCGGGCCATGGCCGCGCGCTTCGTGGCCGAGGGCGCGTCCGTGCTGGCGGTCGACGTCGATGAGGCGGGCGGCAAGGCGACGCTCGAGGCCATCGGCGACCCAGCGCACGCCGCCTTCCGCCGCGTCGACGTGACAAACGAGGACGACTGCGCGGCGGCGGTGGCCGAGGCGGTCGAGCGCTGGGGCACGCTCGACATCATGATGGCCAACGCCGGCATCGGCGCGCCCGGCTTTATCGCCCAACTCAGCAAAGAGGACTTCGAGCGCGTGGTGGCCGTCAACCTGACCGGCGTCTTCCTGTGCGCCAAGCACGCCTTCCGCGCCATGCAGGGACAGGGGTCCGGTGGGTCCATCATCGCCACGGCCTCGGTGGCGGGGCTGCGCGGGACGCCTGGCCTGGGCGGTTACGGTCCGTCCAAAGCAGGCGTGGTACAGCTCGTCAAGACGCTGGCGCTAGAGGGCGCGCGCTACAACATCCGCGTCAACGCGCTCTGCCCGGTGTGGACCTCGACCCCGATGGTCGACGCCTTCATCTCCGGCGCGCGCGCGGACCAGGAGACCATAACCAAGCGCCTCCTCGGCGACATCCCGCTGGGCCGCTTGGGCGTCCCCGCCGACGTCGCCGCCGCCGCCGTCTACCTCGCCTCCGACGAGGCGTCGTTCATCAGCGGCGTGGCCTTCCCCATCGACGGCGGGGCCGTGGCGTGATAACTCGACGTAGACAACGCTTGATGTTCCCGTGATGGGACAAGGCGAAGGGGCCGGGGAGATGTACTCTCCCCGGCCCCTTCGTGTACCGCTGACAGGACGCGCCGCGCTACGGCCGGGTCGCGCCGCGCTCGGCGGCGACGCTCGCGCCGCGCGGGGCCACACTGATCTTGGATTGGTACCACCTGCACCATCGCTGTTACCAGGTCGCCACGCAGGTCTGCCGCGATAAACCGGCGCGGGTGCGCTTCCTGGGTACGATGGGTCGCCTGCTCTGGCGCGGCGACGTGGACGGGGCCATTGCGGCGGCCGAGGCGTTCCGCCCCGAGGCCAAAGCGCCGCCCTGATGCGCCTGCGCACGCTGCGCCTCAACGGCGACTGGGACCGCTATTGGCGTCAGCGCGCGTTCCCCTCCCTTACGTGCGCCCGCAGTATGCCAGCAACATTCGTATACTGCGAGAGGAGCTTATCCACGTCCAACAACAGCGTGAGGGTATCAACTCTGTTGTCGAGGCGGAAATACAGGCGCGCGAACTGATGATTCAAGCTCGCGATCGCTGGGGCATCACGGATGGCAACGTGCAGGACATGATGCGCGAGATTGAGCAGATGCGACAGACCGGGAGGTACTAATGGCGTTAGAAGGCATTCCCGCGGCTATTCTGTCGAAGCACCCGGAATTGGGGCAAGTGATCGAGCACTATCAACAGTGATGACACAGAACATTATTCCCCCTCAACATGGCAGCATGCCTAAGAATGAGGCAGCCCGACGCCACCTGGATGGCCTGCTGGCGCGCCGGCCGGTGATGATGGCCCCGATGGAGGACGTCACCGACGTCGATTTCCGCGCGCTGTGCCGCGGCATGGGCGCCGACCTGACGTTCACGGAGTTCGTCAATGTAGAGATGCTGCTGGCCGGCGCGCCGAGCATTCGCCGTAAGATCGAGCTCGGTCCCGGCGAGGGTCTGACCGTCGGCATCCAGATCTACGGCGCCAACCCCGCCACGCTGGTCGAGGCGGCCGCGATCGCTGAGCGGGCTGGGCCGGCCCTGATCGACATCAACTGCGGCTGCTGGGTGCCCAAGATCGCGCGGCGCGGGGCCGGCAGCGCCTGGCTGCGCGATGTCCCCGCCATGGCGGCCATGGCCGCGGCCGTCGTCGACGCGGTGTCGCTGCCCGTGACGGTCAAGACGCGCATCGGCTGGGGCGACTCTCCGCCGCGTCCCGACGAGATGGCGCGGCGGCTGGAGGACGCCGGCGTCGCGGCGATCACGCTGCACTGCCGCACGGCCCTACAGGGACACAAGGGCGCGGCCGACTGGAGTTGGGCGCGCCGGGTGCGCGAGGCCGTCGGCATTCCTGTCGTGGTCAACGGCGGCGTGGAGACGGCGGACGACGCGCGGCGCGCTTTCGACGAGACCGGCTGCGCGGGCGTGATGATCGGCCGCGCCGCGCTCAACCACCCCTGGATCTTCCGTGAGGCGCGGGCGCTGCTGGCCGGCGAGCCCGTTGTAGGCCCGACGGTAGCGGAGCAATTGGAGTTGTGCCGGCGGCACCTGCGCTGGAACGTGGCCGCGCGCGGGGAGCGTCCCGGCGTGTGGGCGCTGCGCCGCCACCTGCTGGGCTACCTCGCGGGCGTGCCCGACGGCATGGACCTGCGCCGCCTGCTCCTCGCCGACGACACCCTCGCCGGCGCCCTCGCGCTCATCGACGCGCACGAGGCGCGCCTGGCCCGCGACGGGCGCCTCTCCGCGGCCTAAGACTCTTGACTACTACATGACCTCTTATGGCTGGTCCGACGCTCCACTGGATACACGCTACCAGACCAATGAACTGCTCCAGGCCATGCGGCAGGTGGTCGGGGCCAATTTGATTGGTCTCTACCTGCACGGCTCGCTGGCAATGGGCTGTTTCAACCCCAACTGTAGTGACCTCGACGTGATCGCCGTGACGGCGGAGGGTATGGCGGTGGAGACAAAGCGCGCCGTCGCCGCGATTCTACTGCAACAGTCCGGCGCCCCGCATCCCATTGAGGTCTCCTTCTTGCGCCGCCGTGATCTCGCGCCGTGGCGCTACCCGACGCCGTTCGATTTCCATTATAAGGAGGGCGGCGCCTGGGCAGAGGGCGCCCTACCCTCGGAACTCCAGCTGGTGATACGACAGGCGCTTGCCATCTACCGTGGCGAGAGCGTGGACGAGCGGTTTGCGCCGGAGAGACTCGATGCGTTCGTCCACTACATCGAGGAGCGCGTGTCAGGTATGCTCAATTACGTACCCGCTGTGCCCGGCTGCTATACACAAGGCCGCACGTTCGATCAGGCGCGGCGACGCATTCGGGAAGCCTTGAGCTTGTGGGTGGATGATGTCAGCACGGCGACATACATTAGATAGCGCTATCTCCCACCGTCCATGAGCGATGCCGAACGAGCGCGGAAGCTGCGCGAGTTGCTGGAGGAAGCGCGTAGCCTCGCTATTACTATCCATTCCGACGATGAGGCGCAGGCGTACCTCGATTGGCGCGCGGAGACACAACGCGCCACCGGAAAACTACCGTGCCGCCACTCTTGGCGCCGACATATTCGTGCGCCCACAGTATGTCGGCAACATTCGTATACTGCGAGAGGAGCTTATCCACGTCCAACAACAGCGTGAGGGTATCAACTCTGTTGTCGAGGCGGAAATACAGGCGCGCGAACTGATGATTCAAGCTCGCGATCACTGGGGCATCACGGACAGTGACGTGCAAGAGATGATGCGCGAGATTGAGCAGATGCGACAGACCGGGAGGTACTGATGGCGTTAGAAGGCATTCCCGCGGGCATTCTGTCAAAGCACCCGGAGTTGGTGCAAGCGATGGAAGCGCTAGACGCCTACGACCAGGGGCATCCGGTGACAACGCGTTGCGGAGAGTGCGGCGAGCTTCTCATGGTGACGGAGGTCAAGGAGACCGGTGAGGTGTGGGTCATGTGCGGGACGAAAACACTATACCGCGAACATCGCACACCCGTATCCGCAACACCAGGAGGCAGCTATGACAGAACGCCCGGCCTATCCCAATCCTCCGCTGTCAAACAGTACGATCAGACTGCGGCCCTGGACCCTACGTGATCTGCCTGCCGTGGAGCAGGCGAGTCACGATCCCTATATCCCCACCACGACGAGCGTGCCGGCGATCTACAGTGACGAGGCCGGGCGCGCCTGGATCGAGCGCCAGGAGCGGCACGCGACGACGCGTCCCGGTGTTGTCCTGTGTATCGCGGACGCAGTGACCGACCAACCCCTGGGATTGATTGCCTTGTGGTTGGAGAACAGGGCGCGCGGTCGTGCCAGCTTCGGCTATTGGGTCATTCCGGCGGCGCGCGGGCAGGGCGCCGCGACAGAGGCCGTACATTTGCTTGGCGCCTGGGCCTTCGCGGCGCTCTGTATCGCGCGCCTGGAAATCCTGGTGGAACCGCACAACGTAGCGTCTCAGCGCGTGGCCGCGCGCGCGGGCTTCCAACGCGAAGGGCTGCTGCGCTCGTATGAAGAGTTCCACGGGCGACGGCTTGATCTCATCATGCACTCGCTCTTGACGACCGACCAGGAGCGCGCATAGCGCCATGGATACCTATGGCTACGCGAACACGAGGTTGAGCGGGAGGGCGAAGCCGGGCAACAGGTCGTCGTCCGTGAGGCTGTCCGCGCCGCTCACGACCCGCGTGGGGGCCTGCGCGTCGTGGACGTGCACGCGGCGTTGCGCCGGGTAGACGCACCATACGCGGCGCGCGCCACCTATGAGGTAGTCCTGTATCTTCTCATTGACCTGATCGGCGCGATCCGACGCGCTGATGACCTCGATGACGAGGGCCGGGACCGCGGGGAAATACTCCCGCCCGTCCCAGGCGACCTCGGCGAGCTGCGCGGGCGGGACGTAGACGCCGTCGGCGCCGCGGACCATGCTCGGGTCGTCGGGGACCGCGAAGCGCAGCCCCAACTCGCCGCCGCCGACGCGCCCAACCAATCTGTTGCGTGCGCCAATGCCTTGGCGCGGCTCCCAGCCCAACGCGATCGCCCTATCGTACAGGTAGCGTCCGATGGCCTCTGTGATAGCCGTCTCGACAAACCCGTGTTCCCCCTTCGACGGCGGCATGACGCGCACCTCTCCTCTCACCAATTCGTGCTTGTTGCCGTCGTCCGGCAGGGCCATAAACTCCGCGACGGTCACCCGCTTGCGTTGCGCTACCATAGCATTCACCCCCATCGCCTTTACCATGCCCATAGTGTAGCGCGTCGCGCCTCCACCCGGCGTCGCTCCCAAGAGCACGACAGCCTTCGTTATGTCAATCATCGTGCTAGTTTGACAGCACGCTGGCGCTGTGCCATCCTGTCTACGCTGTCGCGCCGCGCTACGCGAGGTGTCCATGCATGAGCGGATGAGTGGCATGAGTGGGACGACAACCGATGACGACCGCCGACACGATCCTGACGCGGCTCGAGCCGCTGACATACGACGCCCGCATGCGCGAGATAGTCGCGCTCGATCGGGCTGGCCGCGACGACACGGATCTCGTGGCGGCGCTGGCCGACCTGGAGGCGCGCGGTTTCTACGAGCGCCACCTGGCGCTGATGTCCTGCTACGGCAGCGGCGACGGCGTCCACGCCCTGCGCGCGTTGGCCGACCCGTCGCGCCTGTTGCGCGGACTGGCTATCGCGCTCGTCCCCCGCGTCTGCGACGACGCGCAGGCGGTCCGCGCCCTCGCTACCCTGCAACCGCAAGATCGCCGCCGTTTGGCCAAGCGCTTGTGGCTGAAGCGCCGGCTTGATCCCATCGACGCCGTCCTGGGACGACTGGCCGCGGACGGCGACACGCGGCAGCTGGCCGATCTGTTACCGTTCGGCTCGCGCGACGCCGTCGCCGCACACCTACCACAGGTACAGGACAGCGCCAGCCGCACCCTCTGGGTGCGGCTGGCGCGCCTGCATCCCGACATGGCCGTCGAGACGCTGTCGGCGCGCGTCGCGGGCATGGACGACGACGACCCGCGCCTGCTGTGGCAGATCAACGCCGTAGCGCCTATCCTGGCCCAGTCGCGCCCCGACGCGACGCTGGCGCTGGCCGCGTCGCTGGACGGCCGCGTCTCCCTGCGCA